>Ga0335076_10001962_pt1 | contig 20275 bp, 25 predicted proteins | sample Lox_Sample_25_FD_206717 | JGI IMG/M metagenome (GOLD analysis project Ga0335076, IMG submission 206717) | Soil microbial communities from Loxahatchee National Wildlife Refuge, Florida, United States - Lox_Sample_2.5 | ecosystem: Environmental > Terrestrial > Soil > Wetlands | place: USA...
TCGAATCATGGGTCATGACGTAGATGACGCTCGCGCCCATCAGTGCCGCGAGCCGCATCGCCGGCCGCGCGTAGTCGGTGAAAACCAAGAACGTCGCGCCGTTCGGAGCAAAGCCGCCGTGCAGGAAAATGCCGTTCATGCAGGCAGCCATGCCGTGCTCGCGGACGCCGTAATGGATGAAGCGCCCCTTGGGCGTCTTGGCGGAAAAATTCACCGCCGTCTTTGCCTTGTTGTTGTTGGAGCCGGTGAGGTCGGCCGAGCCCGCCAAAAACTCCATCGGCATGGCGGCTGCGATGGCTTCGATCGCGGCTTCCGAGGACTTTCGGGTTGCGACGTTGAGCGGCGAGGCGAGCAGCGCGGTCTTGTGGACCTTCAGCGCTTTCGCAAGCGAGGCCGGGCGCTCGTGCCGCAGCCGCCGCTCGAATTCGGCGCGCCGGCGCGGGCCCATTTCCGCCAGTCGCGTCTCCCAATCCTTCCGCGCGGCGGCACCGCGCTGGCCGGCCTCGCGCCAGGCTCTCAGCACATCATCGGGCACCGAGAACGGTTCGAGCGAAATGCCGAGCTTTTCCTTGGCGCCCTTCAATTCGTCGGCGCCCAGCGCCTCGCCATGGGCCTTGTTGGTGCCGGCCTTGTTGGGCGCGCCATAGCCGATCGTGGTCTTGCAGGCGATCAGCGACGGCTTGCCCGCCTTTTGCGCCCGCGCGATCGCGGCGGCGACGGCCTTCTGGTCCATGCCGTCGATCCGCTCGGCCGCCCAGCCCGCGGACTTGAAGCGCTTCACCTGGTCGACCGAATCGGCAAGCGACGTGGGCCCGTCGATCGAGATGCCGTTGTCGTCGTAGAGCACGATCAGCTTCGACAGCCGCCAGTGGCCCGCGAGCGCGATCGCCTCCTGCGACACGCCCTCCATCAGGTCGCCGTCGGAGACGAGCACGTAGGTATGGTGATCGACGATCTTCTTGCCGAACTCGGCAGCCAACATCCTTTCGGCGAGCGCCATGCCGATGGAGGTCGCAATGCCCTGTCCGAGCGGGCCGGTGGTGGTCTCGACGCCTTTGGTGTGGAAATTTTCCGGGTGCCCCGGCGTCTTCGATCCCAGTTGGCGGAAGCGCTTGATCTCCTCCAGCGTCATGTCCGGATTGCCGGTGAGGTACAATAGCGCATAGAGCAGCATCGAGCCGTGGCCGGCCGAGAGCACGAATCGGTCGCGGTCCGGCCAGTCCGGACGGTCGGCGTCGAACTTCAGGAATTGCGTGAACAGCACGGTCGCGATGTCGGCCGTGCCCATTGGCAGGCCGGGATGACCGGACTTCGCCTGCTCGACGGCGTCCATCGCAAGCGCGCGGATAGCGTTGGCCATACGGGTGTGGTCGACCTGCGTCATGATAAGAAATCCGCTTGGAGAATGAGGTGCTTGGTTGACGGTGCGCCGCGGCGGTGGCGCGGTTCAGGTGGGTTTCGTCCGATGTTTGGGGTGCTTAGCAACCGTGGTTCCGTGAGTCCAACGCCTTCTCAGGATCAAAAGTTGCTTAGCAGTGCATAGTTTCGCCGCGGCGTTGCGCGCAAGCCTGCGGACACGTAAGCTTCTCGCCATAAGCGTTTGCCGCGTCGCGGCTTTTGGTGCCAGGCAAAATGCTCGTGTCCTTGACGAATGTGCGTATACTTTAGATGAACGATCGTCCCGCCAACCTGAGCGGCCACGCGGAACAGCCCGCCGCCGATATCGATGGTGCCACGCGCAGGCTTATGGCGGCGCTGGATGCGCTGGAAAGCGCGGTCGAGCGGCGGCGCGAGGCCGACCGCGACGAGGATGAGCTTGCAACCCGCATCCAGGCGCTTGGTGCCGATCGCTCGCGGCTTGCGGACGAGCTCGACGGCAGCCTTGTGAAAACGCGTCGGCTCGAGCGCGCCAATCGCGAGATCGCCGAACGGCTCGATGCCGCGATCGGCACCATCCGCGCCGTGCTGGGCACCGCCCAGGTCGCCGCAGCGATGGCCGAGGACGACGAAGACGCGGAGACCGAAGCCGAAGCCGAGGAAGAGGAAGAAGAAGAGGCAGAGGAAAGCTGATGAGCCACATCAACGTCACCATCAACGGCCGGCAATATCGCATGGCCTGCGAGGAGGGGCAGGAGGTGCGCCTGCTCAAGCTTGCCGAAAACCTCGAATCCCGCGTCGACATGCTGCGCGGAAAATTCGGCGAGATCGGCGATGCCAGGCTCACCGTGATGGCGGCGCTCACCGTCTGCGACGAATTGCTCGATGCCAACGCGCGCATCATCAAGCTGGAGCAGGAGCTGCACTCCCTGCGTGACGTCCGAATCGCCGCCACAGACCGCGCCAAGGCGACCCAGGCTGCGGTCGCAAACGCGCTCAATGCCGCAGCCGAGCGGATCGAGAGGACCACGCAGATCCTCAACCGCACGGTGGGCGGCGGGGTAGCGATCGGGTAAGGCGACGACGCCCCGAAGTGCAAATGGCAGGAAACCACTTGGCACGAAACCACTTGGCAGGAAACGATGCCGCGCTACTATTTCCGTCTCACTGATGGAGCTCAGGTTCTGGACAATCACCAGGGCGTCGATCTGGCGGGCGATGCCGCCGCGCGCGAGGATGCGGTGGCGCTGGCACGCGATCTGAAGCAGGGTGCTGCGATGCCGGGATGGGACTGGGGCGGCTGGTTCGTCAGGATTGTCGATGAAGACGGCCGCAAGATCGATGAAATCCCGATTGCGGATGCTTGACGCTGCGAGCTGAAGCGTTTCGATCTTGGTCACACGCCAAGTCGCCCGTCTTCATCGAGCTGGCGGGCGCGATTTGGACGCTCACGCCTTGAGGGTGATTTCGCAAAGAAGCCCCTGCGGCTGCCAGTCAAAATGCGCTTTGCCGCCCAATTGGCCGATGGTTCCCTCGATGAGGCGACTGCCAAAGCCTCGTCGTTCCGGCGCTGTTACCCTTGGTCCACCGAATTCGGTCCAGCGGAGCGCCAGCTCTCCATCCGCGGAGCGTGACCACGTCAACCGGATCCGGCCGTTTGTGTCAGACAGCGCTCCATACTTGGAAGCATTGGTGGCCAACTCATGCAAGACCACGGCGACCGCCTGCGCGGCGCCTGGCTCCAACACGGTCTCCGCGCCTTCCAGGTGCACGCGTGCGGCCCGCTCGTCGAGATAGGGAGCAAGCTCCTGCCTTGCGATCGCCGAGACTTCGGCACCGATCCACCGCGTTTCAACAAACAGCGAGTGAACATTTGACATCGCCTGGATGCGGCCGCTGATCACGCGCTTCAAGCCGTCGGGAGTATCGGACTGGGAAAGATTGACGATTGCCTGTGCGTTCGAGAGGATGTTCTTGCTTCGATGTTCGGCCTCGCGAGCAAGAATGCCGATCTGCTCCCGATTTCGTTTCTGCTCGGTAATATCTCTTGCAATCTTCGATGCTCCGACAGTCTTTCCTTCCGAGTTTTTCACGGGAGAAACGGTCAAGGAAATATTGACAAGACCGCCATGCTTGCGTTGCCGGACGGTTTCAAAATGATCGATCCGCTCTCCGCGCCTGATACGAGTAAGAATCTCGCGTTCTTCGTCGAGCCGGTCGTGCGGAATGATCATGGTGATGGGCTGGCCGATCGCCTCTTCCGCCGTGTAATTGAAGAGGCGCTCCGCCGCTCTGTTCCAGCTGCTGATGATGCCGTCGAGGTTCTTGCTGACAATCGCATCATCGCTGGATTCGACTACGGAGCTGATCCAGCGCAGCCTTTGCTCACTTTCGCGAAGCGCCGTTTCGGCCTGCTTGCGGTCGGTGACGTCGATGCCGGTCGGATGCAGGAACATGACCGACCCCGACGGATCCCGAATGGGGTTCATCGCGAAATCCACGATCCGCTCGCGTCCATCGCCCAGCCAGTATGGAAGCTCCTCGCGAAAAACGACGCCCGCCGCCGCCTGATCCGTGGCAAATCGAATCCGTGCTTTGACCTCCTCCGAGCCCCTCCACCACGGCGTCTCCCAGAAAGGCTTGCCCAGAACCTGCTCTCGCGTGTAGCCACACCATTCGAGCGACAGATTGTTCGCCTCACGCAGGAAGCCCTGCAAGTCCGTGATGCCGGCGAAAATGCCGGACTGGTTGAAAAGTGCCTCGAACTTGGCCGCCGACGCCGAAAGCTCTCGCACCAAGCTCGCCTGCCGAACGGCGAGCGCCCTGATCTCCGTGACATCGCGATTGACTTCGAGAACGGTGCCGTCATCCAGCAATTGCATCCGGCTGTCGACGACGACTTCGTGACCGTCTTTGCAGGTCTGTCGCAGCTCGCCGGACCAGGACCGGCTCTTCCTGAGCCGGGAAATCAGTTCTGCGATGTCGATCGGAAACCTTGTTTGCAGGAGCGCATGGCTGACGCGACCCAGCGCCTCTTCGGCACGAAATCCGTAAAGCCGTTCGGCTCCGGCGTTCCAGTCCTCAATTCCTCCGTCAAGCTGCCAGACCAGAATGGGCTCGTAGGACAGGCTGAGGAGATCGACCGCGCGTGCGACGCGCGCCGAGCGCGCTTTTGACCGGACCGATTGCTCCTTCATCTTTTGCTCCGCACATCAGCGATCATCACGACAGATGCCGTGGATCAGGCGCTCAAACGATCTAGGGCGGGAGCCGGAGCCTTCCCGTTTACGCCATCCCCGAAGCGGACGCGATAATCTACAGCTGTTGGACGCCGGGTGTCGAGGTCGCCGCAGACGCGCAGTCGCGAAAGAACCAGCTACGGGACGGCCGATGCGGTCGGAACGAGGCCGGACGTGACGTCCGATTTGGGGTCGAAACCGAAGAACGCGCTTTGAGCACAATGGGTCTGCTGCGCTCGCGGAAGCGACTTCCTGTCCGGCCGCTTACGAGCGCATGCCTGATGTGCTTTCAGAGCTTTCGCAGGTCGCGAAGTTTATCATCGGGGCGGCGCGGAGCCTGTCATCGGGCGCGCATTGCCGCGACCCGGCGGCTCACGTGTGCTTGGTCTCCGGCCGCCTCGGGTCAGCACACCAGCCAGGTCAGGTGAACGACGTGGCGCGCGTTCCAGTTGAGACGTGCAATCAGGCCGTCAATACGCGCGCGCGCCGGATCCCAGATAGAAGCGGCACCGCGCCGCTTTACGCGTCCCTCGATATACGGCCCATGCAAAACGTCGGTCTGGTACTCGTGAACCAGAACCGCAATCGCAGTTGCCGCGAAAACAAATCCCACGATCCCCAAAATGTCCATGTGAGCCCCCCGCTCGTTCATTGGATGGTCCGTTATAGCGCGGGAATTTTAAGGTTGCGGGCGCGGAGAAGCGCGCAATCGAACGATCGCGTTAGAGGTTCGCTAACCATGCGCTGCGGCAAGGCGCATATCGGGCACAGCGGTCGCGCGCTCCTGGCTCATTCGACCGATACGCGAATGACGCCCGCTCGCATCATGCCGAGCGCACGCGCCGCGGGCACCGAGAGATCGATGACCCGGCCGCGCACGAACGGGCCGCGGTCGTTGACGCGGCACTGGAGCGAATGCCCGGCATGGCTGACGGTGACAATGCCTCCCATGGGCCTCGTGCGGTGCGTGCGGATCATGCCGCATTCGCGCGACCCGTTGCCTCGCGATGACGGCGGGCTATTTGACATTCGAATGGGAAAGCCAGGATGGAACGTGTAATGGACCAGCTCCGATGAACCGCGCCGCGATACACGCAACCGTCGCTGCGATCTGCCTTGTCCTGGCCGTGCTCGGCTGGCGAGAACGTTCGCAACTGCAATTGTGGCTGGCCCGGCAGGGGGCTGACCCCAATCCGGAACATCCGGTGATTGCGATGCTCGGTGACTCGCTTGTCGAAAGCGTGAACTGGCGTCTGCTCCTGCATTGCAAGGGGATCGGCAATTATGGTGTGCGTGGCGATACCACGGCGCAAATGCTTGCGCGTTTGCCTCATATCCTGGAGATGAAGCCAAAGCTGTTGATGGTCATGGGCGGAACGAACGATGCGCTGCTTGGGATCGCGCCAGAAAAGACACTCGCAAATCTCGCTGCGATCGAGGCCCGGGCGACAGGGAACGGCACGGCGTATATCTCTTTTTCGCCGCCGCCTCTGCCTGTCGGGGCCGACGCGCTCGCTCCCGTCAGGGCCGCGGCGTCGATCGCGATCCCGTTTGATCAGGGCGATCTGTCGAAGGACCGCATCCATCTCAAAGCCAGCGGTTACGCCAAATGGCGCGACGCCGCCGTGCCGATGGTGTCGAAGTATTGCGGATCGTAGGGTGGGCAAAGCGCAAGCGTGCCCACCATTCGCGATGAACGCTGTCGAGAGACGGTGGACACGGCGCAAAGGCGCCTTTGCCCACCCTGCCGCTGGATTGCTTCGCGGAGCCTGTCGTCGGGCGCGCATTCGCGCGACCCGTTGGCTCGCAATGACGGGGCTGGCTGTTTGGAATATAATTCAGGTCCGCAAACGAATCATCGCCATCAAATGCCATCCGCACCGACGATCCAGACTCCGCCAGCCATTGCGACCAAAGCCTTCAAGGATGCCGCCGCAGCCGTTGCCCGCGTCGAAGAGATCTACGAGCGCAACACGCAATTTTTGCGCGATCGCTTCGACGCCTATGTCGGCGGCAAGGCACCCGCGACGCGGGTGCGCGCCTGCTATCCTTTCGTGCGGATCACGACCGCAACCTATGCGCGGCTCGATTCCCGCCTCTCCTATGGCTTCGTCGCAGGTCCCGGCGTGCATGAGACCAGCGTCACGCGGCCGGATATCTTCCGCACCTATCTCACCGAGCAGATCCGGCTCTTGATCGAAAACCACGGCGTGCCGGTCGAGATCGGCGAATCGCGCGAGCCGATCCCGATTCATTTCGCCTATCGGCGCGATATCAACATCGAAGCGGCGATGACCAATAACGATGACTCGGTCCTCACGCGGCTCCTGCGCGACGTGTTCGATACGCCCGATCTGGCCGCGATGGACGATGCGATCGCCGACGGCACGTTCGAGCTCAGGGCAGGGGCGCCCGAGCCGCTGGCGCTGTTCCGCGCGGCGCGCGTCGATTACTCGCTGCGGCGGCTCTATCACTACACCGGCACCGATCCCGAGCACTTCCAGAATTTCGTGATCTTCACCAACTACCAGTTCTACGTCGATGCCTTCGTGCAGCTCTGCCGGCAGCGCCTGGCCTCGGGCGAGATCGCTGCCGATACCTTTGTCGCACCCGGCAACGTGATCACGCGCAATGCGCGGCTGGGTGGCGGCACGATCGGCACGGCGCCGGAGCGCCTGCCGCAAATGCCGGCCTTCCATCTCGTCGCGCCCGGCGACAAAGGCATCACCCTGATCAATATCGGCACCGGGCCATCCAACGCGCGCAACGTCACCGACCATGTCGCCGTGCTGCGGCCGCATGCCTGGCTGATGCTCGGGCACTGCGCGGGCCTCAGAAAGACGCAGCGGCTCGGCGACTACGTTTTGGCGCATGGTTATGTTCGCGAGGACCACGTGCTCGATCACGAACTGCCGTTATGGGTGCCGATCCCCGCACTCGCCGAAATGCAGGTTGCGATCGAGGAAGCGGTCGGCGAGGTCACCGGGCTTTCGGGCTTCGAACTCAAGCGCTTGATGCGCACCGGAACGGTTGCGAGCGTCGACAACCGCAATTGGGAGATCAGCGGGCCACAGGTCATCAGGCGCCTGTCGCAATCGCGCGCGATCGCACTCGACATGGAGTCGGCGGCGATCGCCGCCAACGGCTATCGCTTCCGCGTGCCCTACGGCACCCTGCTTTGTGTCTCCGACAAGCCGCTGCACGGCGAGATCAAGCTTGCCGGCATGGCCAGCGAATTCTACCGCCAGCGCGTCGGCCAGCATCTCGAGATCGGCCTCAAGGCGCTGGAGCGGCTGAAGCACCAGGAATCGGAGCGGCTGCATTCGCGCAAGCTTAGAAGCTTTGCGGAGGTCGCGTTTCAGTAGGGCGAGTTGGAATGCGGAGACTGCGTCATTGCGAGGACCGCAAGCGACGACGCCGGTTTTTGCGCTCACGGCTTGAACCACCCGGGCGCACGCCCTCACAAAGCCCTTTGAGGCTCGCATCAAAGGGAGACCTGTCTTGCCCAACTCGCCATTCCAGAAACTCACCGTCGCGGAAGTCACCGAGCGCCTGCATCGTGCGCGGCAAAGCCGAGGCGCGGGGCTGGAAGGACGCCGGCCACGTCAAGGTCGCGCTGCCCGTCAGCTCGTGGCTCGACGAGGTTCGCCCTGAATTCAGAGCGGAATTCTTCAGGCCCGATGGCGACATGATCTGTGGAAACGGCAACGTCGAGCTGGTACAGGCCCTGCTCAAGGGGCGCGAAATCCTGCGCTGATGGGCGACCGGCCGTGCGGGCACGAGAAGCGGGGGATGCGCCTCCAACCCCGCTGGCTAACCGCCCGCTTCATTGCTACATTGGTTCTCGCGAGGCTGTGTCGCGCGTCAGGAGCCATATATCCCCGGGGCCTTATCGATCCTTTAGGGAACTGTCCCTGGCCGGGTCCGTGGACCCGGACATATGGTGCCCACCTACTTTCGTAGGGAACTCCGGGATCGAGCGCTCCAACGGCGTCTTACGGCTTCGCACTTTTCATATTTTATTTCACCATGGCCGCACCGAAATCGAAGGCCGAATTGCGCACGGCGGCATTGAGCCGCCGCGATGCTTTGACGGACAAGCAGCGCGATGCGGCGGCGCTGGCGCTCGCAAGACGCGGCCTTCCGGTCGTGGTCGCTGCGGGTACGATCGTCTCCGGCTATGTCCCGATCCGCAACGAGATCGATCCGACGCTGTTGATGCAAAAGGCCGCCGGGCTGGGCGCGCGGCTGGCGCTGCCATGCGTCAATGCTCGCGGTCAGTCGCTGACCTTCCGCGCCTGGACGCCGGGGGATCGGTTGTTGCTCGGCTCGCTCGGGATTCCCGAGCCTTCGCCGGCCGCGGCCGAACTTGTGCCCGACATCATGCTGGTGCCGCTCGCCGCCTTCGACCGCGCCGGACATCGCATCGGCTACGGTGCAGGGCACTACGACCGCACCTTCGCGCAGTTGCGCAAGGCCAAGGCGGTCATCGGCATTGGGCTCGCGTTCGCAGCCCAGGAAATCGCAAATGTCCCGGCGCTGGCGCACGACGTGGCACTCGATTATGTGCTAACGGAAAACAAAGTGTTCGATTTCCGGAGGGGCTAGTTGAGAATCCTCTTTGTCGGCGACGTCGTCGGCCGGTCGGGCCGCGCTGCCGTTGCCGAGCATCTGCCGGGCCTGGTCCGCGACTGGGCGCTCGATCTCGTCGTCGTCAATGGCGAGAACTCGGCCGGCGGTTTCGGCATCACCGAAGCGATCTATCAGGAGCTGCTCGATGCCGGCGCCGACGCGATCACGCTGGGCAACCACGCCTGGGACCAGCGCGAGGCGCTGGTCTTCATCGAGCGTGCGCCGCGGCTCATCCGGCCTGCAAATTTCCCGCGCGGCACGCCCGGGCGCGGAGCGGCGCTGGTCGACACCAGGAGCGGCAAGCGCGCGCTCGTCATCAACGCCATCGGCCGCGTCTTCATGACGCCGTTCGACGATCCCTTTGCCGCGATCGATCGCGAGCTTGCCGCCTGTCCGCTCGGCGAGACGGCCGATGCCGTCGTGGTCGATTTCCATTGCGAGGCGACCAGTGAGAAACAGGGCATCGGCTTTTTCTGCGACGGCCGCGCCAGCCTGGTCGTCGGCACCCATACCCATGTACCGACCGCCGATCACCAGATTCTGTCCGGCGGCACGGCCTATATGACCGATGCCGGCATGACCGGCGATTACGACTCGGTCATCGGCATGCAGAAGGAGGAGCCGCTGCGGCGCTTCACGCTCGGCATTCCCTCGGCTCGCTTCGAGCCGGCGGGCGGCGTCGCCACCTTGTCCGGCGTCGCGGTCGAGACCGATGATGACACGGGACTTGCGCAACGGATTGCGCCGGTTCGGATCGGCGGCCGGCTCGAGCCGACGGTTCCCGGGTTCTGGCAGGATTAGCTGTCATTCCGGGGCGCGCGAAGCGCGAACCCGGAATCTCGAGATTCCCGGTCTGGTCCTTCGGACTATCCCGGGATGACGGAGCGGAAACTAGAAGCCGAAGAACTTTTCGCGCAGCGCGTCCTCGTATTTCGCCTTGGCCTCCTTCACGGTGCTGCGCATCTCGTCTTCCTCGAAATGCGCCGCCTCCCATTTGTCGACCTCGGCAATCGTGTGGTTGACGGAGGCGAGCGCTTCCTCCTTGCGGATCGCGGCTATCCAGGAGTCCACCGCGGCCTTGTAGTTCGCCTGCAGTTCGTCGAGATCAGGATGCTCGCTGCTCATCGCCACCTCCTGCGCTTTGATCATGACAGCGGGAGCGGCTTATAGAGCGCGCAAATGAAAGAACGACGACAGGCCGCGCGATGTGCTGAGCGATAATTCTAGGAGCGCCGGAATCCCATGCGGAAGGCGCCCCAGTGCCGCCCGCGAATGAAGATCGGCGCGGAGAGGTCGTTCATCAGCACGAAATTGCCGCCGCCCATGTCGCGCCGGTAGGTCTGGAGCAGGAATGGCTTGGTGTTCGCAGCGACCTTTTTCACCGCGCGGTCGCTGAACAGCCGGCGGTTGCGGCAATTGGCGTTATTCCACACGGGGTCCTTGCCCTGCGGATGGCGGTAGTTTGGATTATGCGTCGGCAAGTAGCCGCCCTTGGCCCAGGCGACGCAGAATACGATGCGCGGATCGGATTTCTGGATCGGGTCCTGGATCGGCGGCAGCACGCGGTCGGTGAATTCGACATAGTCGGTCATGTACTGCTTGGGATCGGTGCCGGGAATTTCGCGATAATTTTCGTCCATCAAGCGGTTGAGCGTGATCTCGCCGCGCTCGATCGCCGCCTCGAAGAGCTGGGAGATCTGCCTGGCGGTGGCGACGACGGTGCGGATCAGCGGCGCATCCGAGGTCTCGACGCCGCTATCGGCGATCAGTGCGATCAGTCCCTCGGACGTCTCCAGGAGCTTTGCGACCCGGTCGTCGGCATGCTTCAGATCCATCGAGGACAGGTCGACGCCCCTGGCGAGGTTGGCGAGTTCCTCGATCACCTGGTCGCAATGAGCGAGGTTGGAGGTTGCGGCGCGCGCAACGCCGTCGATCTCCTCGCCCACCCTGGTAAAGCCGTCCTGCACGCGGGCGATGATGCTTTGGATCTGCCGCGCGCCTTCGCCGGCGTTTTTCGCCCGGCCCGACGCTTCGCTGCTTTCGCCGATGAGGTTGCCGACCTGGCCGTCGAGCCCGCGCACGGTGTTGCCGATCTGATGGGTGGCCTGCCTCGTCGCCTCCGCCAGCGCCTTCACTTCGTTTGCGACCACCGCAAAACCGCGGCCGGCATCGCCCGCACGCGCGGCTTCAATGGTGGCGTTGAGCGCCAGCAAATTGGTCTGCCTGGCGATCGCCTCGATCGAGCCGGACACCTTGGCGACCTCGCCGAGCGCCGAGGAGACCTGGCTGAGCCGGCTCTCGATGCGGCCGACCGCCTCGATCAGCTCGGCGATGTGTCCGACCGCGGTCTCGACCGCCTGACGCGACTGGGTGATCTCGCCCACCGCAGCCGAGCTTGCCGATTGCACCGCCTTGGAGGCGCCGGCGATCTCGTGATTGGCGGAGACCATGGTCTCCGCGGTTTTTTGCAGATGGGCAAAGCGTTCCGACTGGCTCACGACGCGCTGCGCGACTTCCTGCACATTGCCGGCGACGTCGGCCAGTTCGACGCCGAGGCCGCCGATGCGACCGGCAAGCTCATCGACCAGCCGCTCGCTGGGTGAGGGGCCTGAGGCGTCGGACGAAAGATGTGCTGCTTGTGCGGTCATAGCTTGTAGGCTGTGCGGAAGCCGCCCCAGTGGCGGCCGCGGACACGAACGGGCACGTCGATCTCGCGCATCATGATCGTAGTGCCGTTGCCCATGTCGCGCGCATAGGACTGGATCAGGTAGGAGCGCTGATTGCGTCCGGCGGCAAGGCCCGCGGTATCGTTGAAGATGCGCCGGTTGCGGCAATTTGCGGTGTTCCAGGCGACGTCGCCGGGACGTTGCGCCTGGGAGTAGATCCTGTTGTGCACCGGCAGGTAACCGTTGCGGTCGACCATGGCGCAGAAAACCATGCGCTTGTCCTTGGCGAGGAACGCCTCCTGGAACGCCGGCAGTGCGCGGTCGGCCCAGTCCAGGAATCTGGTTCGATATTGAACCGGATTGGAGCCGGGAATTTCGACATAATCGGTATCGAAGAGATCGTCGATCGAAACCGCGGCCGAAGCGACGGCGTTCTCGAAAATCCCGGTCAACGCCGCGCCCGCCTCCATGGCGCGGGTCACGAACTCGACATTCTCCTCGCGGATCGCCCACAGGATGTCCTCGACCTTGTCGGCAAGCTCGGGGCCAAGCGCTTCGAACACCGCCAGCGCGCCGGCCTTGGCGTGTTCGGTGACGCGGATCCGGCAGGTGCCGACACCGTCCAGCGTGGCATTGAGGCTCTGATTGAGCGGCAATCTGCCGGCATCGGGTCCGCAGATCAGGACGCCGTCGATTGCGATTTCATGGACCGGAGCGGCGAGGGCGATGCCGGCCGTCTTGACCTCGATCTTGAGATGGCAGGGCAGGCGTTCCTGCCTGCGGCGGCCTGCGCTATCGCCCTGATGCAGCAGCACGGTGCTGCGCGATTTCAGCTTCTGGGCGAAGGTGGTGACAGCCTTGCCGGCGCTCGCGACGCTTTCGCCATGGGCTTCGGCCTGCTTGGTGGCGACGTCGATCTCGGCGGCGCTGTCGCAGACCGAGGCGATGAATTGCGAGGCCTGCGCGGCGTTATCGGACATGTCGCCGGTGGTTCGGTTCTGTTCGGCGACGGCGCCATTGACGGTTTCGAAGACGGGACGGATCGCCTCGATCGCCTGCGAAATCCGGTGCACCGCGTCGACGGAGCCGGCAGCATCGCGCTGCAGCGCCTCGATCTTTCTGGTGATTTCCTCGGTCGCGCTCTGGGTCTGCACCGCCAGCGCCTTGACCTCGGTTGCAACAACAGCAAAGCCGCGACCCGCTTCACCCGCCCTCGCCGCCTCGATGGTCGAGTTCAGCGCAAGCAGCGTGGTTTGGCGCGCGATCTGCGCGATCAGGTTGACGACATTGCCGATTGCGGCGGAGGATTCGCGCAGGCGATCGACATTGGCGCGCGCTTCGCTCGCAGCAGTCGCGGCGAGATCGGCAAGCTTGCCGGCCTCGCGCACCTGGTTGCCGATGCCACCCGCCGACTGCGTGAATCTTTCCGCAGCATGCGCGAAGCTCGTCGCGGTGCCCTGTGCCACGGACGTGCGCCCGCTCAGCGCGTCCGTCCGCTCGCGGATGGTGGCCAGCGTCGCAGCGGTTGCTTGCGCGCCGCCGGCGACCGATTGGGCCGCGCGCTCGAGCCGACGGATCATCCCGCCGAGCTCGAGCTCCAGCAGTTCGAGGATTTCCTTGGCGGAATCGGTCTCGGCAATGGGAGCGTCGGCTACGGTTGCGGTCGCTGGCTCCGCGGCAGGCGTCACCAGTTCCGGCACTTGCTTGCGAAACAGTCCGAACGCCATTGGCATCTCTGGAAGGATGAGGGCTTGCGAGGCTCATCCTTGCATCGACGCGTGAAGTCATGGTTAACAATTGCCTCATTTTCCGGCAGGCGGAGCGTACCTGCATACCGAATTGGGCGCCAAATCTTTGATTTTGTGCCGAACCGGGCCTATAACGCCGCGCTTCCGTCTCAGCAAAAAGTCGCAGGATTCTGAAGAGATACCGACATGGCCGGTCATTCCCAGTTCAAGAACATCATGCACCGCAAGGGCCGGCAGGATGCCCAGAAGTCCAAGCTGTTCGGCAAGCTCGCGCGGGAAATCACGGTGGCGGCCAAGCTCGGCGCCCCGGATCCGGCGATGAATCCGAGATTGCGGGCGGCCGTGGTCGCCGCGCGGCAGGAAAACATGCCGAAGGACAATATCGAGCGCGCCATCAAGAAGGCGCTCGGCGGCGAAGGCGAGAACTACGACGAGATTCGCTACGAGGGCTACGGACCGGGCGGCGTCGCCGTGATCATTGAAGCACTCACCGACAACCGTAACCGCGCCGCTTCCGACATCCGCTCCTACTTCGCGAAGTCCGGCGGCAATCTCGGCGAAACCGGCTCGGTGTCGTTCATGTTCGATCGCACGGGAATCATCGAATATGATTCGCGGGTCGCCTCTGACGACGCAATGCTTGACGCGGCGATCGAGGCCGGCGCGGATGACGTGGTCTCGAGCGAGAGCGGCCATGAGATTTACGCGTCTCCCGACAGCTATCGCGACGTTGCCAAGGCGCTGGAGGCAAAATTCGGCGAACCGCGCAAGGCCGCGCTGACCTGGAAGCCGCAGAGCACGATTTCGGTCGACGACGAAACCGGCGAGAAGTTGTTGAAGCTGATCGACCTGCTGAACGAACATGACGACGTGCAGAACGTGTTCGCCAATTTTGAGGTCTCCGACGCCCTCGTTGCCAAGATGGGTGGCTAACGCTCGTCATTGCCGGGCAGGGCCATGCGCGGGTCGAGCCTGCGCATGACGACTGAATTTTGCCCTGCTATTCCCGGGTATTTCGTTCTGTTTCCGTTTCGCCTGCAGGCTTGTCGCGCTATCACTAACCCATGTCCGCGCAGCCGATTCGCAATCCCGTCCGCATCCTCGGCATCGATCCGGGCCTTCGCCGCACCGGCTGGGGCGTGATCGAGAGCGACGGCAACCGGCTTATTTTTGTGGCTTGCGGATCGGTGGAACCGCGGGACAACCTGCCGCTCGCGAGCCGCCTGCTTGCAATTCACGAGGGCCTTGCCTCTGTGTTCACCGACCTCAAGCCTGTTGAGGCCGCAGTCGAACAGACCTTCGTGAACAAGGACGGCGTCGCCACATTGAAGCTCGGACAGGCGCGCGGGGTTGCGATGCTGACGCCTGCGATGTTCGGCATTCCGGTGTCGGAATATGCACCCAATCTCGTGAAGAAAACCGTGGTCGGTGCCGGCCATGCCGACAAGAACCAGGTGCTGGTGATGTTGCGGCTGTTGTTGCCAAAGGCCGAGCCGAATTCGGCCGATGCCGCCGATGCCCTTGCGATCGCCATCACCCATGCCCATCATCGCCAGAGCGCTGCGCTGCGGCTCAAGGTGGTCGGGATATGATCGGCAAGCTGAAGGGATTGATCGATGCCTATGGCGAGGATTTTGTGATCCTCGACGTTGGCGGCGTCGGCTATCAGGTGCACTGCTCGACGCGTACCTTGCAGGCGCTGCCTTCGCCGGGGCAGGCTGCGGTGCTGTCGATCGAGACATATGTTCGCGAGGACCAGATCAAGCTGTTCGGCTTCAAGAGCGACATCGAGCGCGAATGGTTTCGCCTGCTGCAGACCGTGCAGGGCGTCGGCGCCAAGGTCGCGCTCGCCGTGCTGGGCACTCTGCCGCCCGCGGAGCTTGCCAACGCCATCGCGCTGCGCGACAAGGCGTCGGTGACGCGGACGCCAGGCGTTGGCCCGAAAGTTGCCGAGCGCATTGTCACCGAACTGAAGGACAAGGCGCCGGCGTTTGCCAATGTCGATCCGGCGCTTGTCAATCTCTCGGGCGCGATCGATGATCAGCGGGCGCCGCGACCGGTGACGGATGCGATTTCCGCGCTGGTCAATCTCGGCTACGGTCAGCCGCAGGCCGCGGCCGCGATTGCGGCCGCCTCGCGCGACGCCGGCGAGCATGCGGAGGTCGCGCAGCTGATCAGGTTGGGTTTGAAGGAACTTGCGAAGTGAAACACGAATCCGAAATCAATCGACGCGACGCTTCGATGCTGAACGAGATGGACAGGAAGCTCATCGCGGCCGCGACCGACGCCATCAAGCACCGTTACCGCAACAGGTGGCAGGAAGTCGGCGCCGCCATGCTGACCCGCGACGGTCGCATCATAACCGGGGTCAATATCGATGCCTATATCGGCCGCAACGCCGTCTGCGCCGAGGCGATTGCGATCGGCCGCGCCATCACCGAGACTGGTGATCGCGGCATCGACACCATCGTCGCCGTGCGCCATCCCAGGCCAGGCGAACCCGGCGGCATTGCCGTGGTCTCGCCGTGCGGCATCTGCCGCGAGCTGATCCACGACTATGACGACAAGGCGAGGGTCATCGTGCCCGACAACGGCCGCGAGCCCACGGTCGCCAGCATCGGCGAGTTGCTGCCGAACAAATACAGGCGCGGCTCGGAGTGAGCGCACCCTCCCGTATCGTGACGCCGGAGCGCCGCAACGAGGACGTCGGCGACACGGCGCTCCGCCCGCAACTGCTCTCCGAATTCGTCGGCCAGGCGCAGGCGCGCGCCAACCTCTCGATCTTCATCGAGGCTGCGCGAAAGCGCGGCGAGGCGCTGGATCACGTGCTGTTCGTGGGTCCCCCGGGTCTTGGCAAGACGACGCTCGCCCAGATCGTCGCACGCGAGCTCGGCGTCGGTTTTCGGGCGACCTCGGGCCCGGTGATTGCGAAGGCGGGCGATCTCGCCGCGCTGCTCACCAATCTCGAAGAGCGCGACGTGCTTTTTATCGATGAAATCCATCGCCTCAGCCCCGCGGTCGAGGAGGTGCTTTATCCCGCGATGGAGGATTTTCAGCTCGACCTCATCATCGGCGAGGGGCCGGCCGCGCGCTCGGTCAAGATCGAGCTCGCGAAATTCACGCTGATCGGTGCCACCACGCGCGCGGGCCTGCTCACCAATCCGCTGCGCGATCGCTTCGGCATTCCGGTGCGGCTCAATTTCTATACCGAGGAGGAGCTGGAAAAGATCGTCGCCCGCGGTGCCCGCGTGCTCAAGGTCGGGATGACGGAGGACGGCGCCAACGAGATCGCGCGCCGCGCCCGCGGCACGCCGCGCATCGCCGGCCGCCTGCTGCGCAGGGTGCGCGATTTTGCCTCCGCCGCCAACGCGGCATCGATCGACCGCAAGATCGCCGACCATGCGCTGAGCGCGCTCGAGGTCGATGCCGCGGGGCTCGATGCGATGGACCGACGTTATCTCTCGACCATTGCGATGAACTATGGCGGCGGCCCGGTCGGCGTCGAAACGCTTGCGGCCGCGCTGTCGGAGCCGCGCGATGCGATCGAGGACATCATCGAGCCGTTCCTGATCCAGTGCGGCTATCTGCAGCGCACCCCGCGCGGGCGCCTGTTGACCTCGCATGCCTTCCGCCATCTCGGCCTTGCCGAGCCCGCGCGCGACCCTGCACAGTTCGGCCTGTTCGGAAATGGCCAGGACGATTGATGGCCAAGCGATTGACGGTCACGACGATTGACGGCGGATCTGCCGGCAAATTGCTGAAAAGGTGACCCATGGCGGCCAGGTCCGCCTGTTCGGCTGGTCGCCGGTGGTGCCGTCGCGCTACGGCAATCTGTTGGCCTACGGCCACGCGCGGATCAATTGCGATGTCGTCGTTTCCGGCGGGCTTGGCTGCAGCATCATGCCGTTCCGCCTCGGCGTGCCGCCGGAAATCGTCGAGGTGACGCTGGGTGGGACGGGGCTAGGCGTCGCCTGAGCAAGCTTGCGGATGGAAGCGCCTTTCGCCGCATCTGTGCATCCAGCGCCTGCTATGCTAAGGAACGGGCATGAGCACAGCCGTTGAAAAGGCCGTCGAGGCCCTCGAACTCTTGCCGGAAGACATGCAGGAAAAGGCAGCCGACTATTTACTGTCGCAGGCCAGAAAATTTCGTGCGCTTAAAGACGCAATCGATGAAGGCATGGCAGACGTGAATGCGGGGCGTGTGGTCCCTTGGGATCTGGAAGAATTCCTCAAGCAAGCGCGCGAGCAGGGCCGGCGGTAAATTGTCTTGAGGCTCGTCGTCTCCCTGCGCGCCCGTTCCGATCTTCTCAGCATACATTCGTATCTTTCCGAGCGCAGTCACGCAGGGCGGATCGAATCCTGACTCGTTTCTCAAAGCGTTTTGACGGGCTGTGTGAATTTCCGCTTCTCGGGCGCGAACGAAGCGAATTCGGTTACTCGCTCCGAGGATCGATGGCCGAAGGGACATCAAATCGGAAATGTCGAAATGACTTCTCTCCTCGACGGCCAGGTCCCCCTGTTCGGCTGGTCGCCGGTGGCGCCGTCGCGCTACGGCAATCTGTTGGCCTACGGCCATGCGCGGATCAATTGCGATGTCGTCGTTCCGGCGGGCTCGGCTGCAGCATCATGCCATTCCGCCTCGGCGTGCCGCCGGAAATCGTCGAGGTGACGCTGGGTGGGACCGGACCGCCGACGTCCTGGCTGCCGCTATTATTATCGGGCATGCATGGAAATCCGTATCAAATGATGCTATATTTGATGCGACGGAGATTGGCATGCGAACGACGGTCACGCTGGACGATGAAATGCTGGCTCGGGCGGAGCAATTGACCCGCCTGCACGAGAAGTCAGCCCTCATTCGGGAGGCCTTGAAAGCGCTGATAGAACGTGAAGCCGCGCGCCGCCTTGCGCGACTGGGTGGCAGCGTACCGGACGCCAAGGCGCCGCCTCGTCGCCGCCTCAAACGATGATCCTGGTCGATACGTCGATCTGGATAGATCATTTTCGTGACCGCGACGAGCGGTTGGCCCGGCATCTTGATCGCGGTGAGGTCGCCATGCACCCCTTCGTGGTCGGCGAGTTGTTGCTTGGCAATGTCAAAATTACCAAAATGGTCGATGACTTGAATGCGCTGCCAAAAGCCGCTGTAGCCAGCGACGTCGAAGTCTTGAAATTCATCGTTGAGCGAAAGCTGCCGGGATCCGGCATCGGATATATCGATGCCCATCTGTTGGCGGCAACGGCACTTACGCCGGAGACGGCGATATGGACGCGTGACAAGCGATTGCGAGCTGTCGCCCGTTCACTGTCGCTTGCTGCCGAAATCAGGAAGTAGCAGCCATGTCTCTCCTCGACGGCGAGATCCGCGACGGCCGTCATCACATGCAGGTGCGGGTCTACTACGAAGACACGGATTTTACCGGCATCGTCTATCACGCCAACTATCTGCGTTTCATGGAGCGCGGCCGCACCAATTATCTTCGCCTGCTGGGCGCCGAGCAGCATGCGCTGTTTGCCGAGGCTGAGACCGAGACGCCGGGCTTTGCCTTCGTCGTGCGCTCGATGACGCTCGATTTTCTGAAGCCCGCGCGCATGGATGACGTGCTCGATGTCGTGACCTGGCCGATGGCGGTGAAGGGCGCTTCGATCACGCTGGGGCAGGAGGTCAGGCGCGGCGCCGACGTTCTGGTCAAGGCCGGGGTGCGGGTTGCCTTCATCAGTGAAGGGCGGGCGCAGCCGATCCCGAAATCGCTGCGGGCTTTGATGAAGGCCGATTTGGCCTGACGATCGGCCGATAGGCATTGCGCCATCGACTCGTCGGGAGATCGCGGTAGAGTCGCGTTCTGAAATGAGAGCCGGAGATCATCATGTCGCGTCCACCATTGCCGCCGTTCACGAAAGAGACCGCCGCGCAAAAGGCCCGCATGGCGGAAGATGCCTGGAATTCGCGCGATCCGGAGCGCGTGGCCCTGGCCTATACCGAGGACAGCCGCTGGCGCAATCGCTCGGAATTTTTTCAGGGCCGCGCCGCCATTATCGCGTTTCTCAGGCGCAAATGGGCAAACGAGCTCGACTACCGCCTGATCAAGGACCTCTGGGCCTTCCACGACAATCGCATCGCGGTGCGCTTCCAGTACGAATGGCACGATGCGAACGGCCAGTGGCACCGCTCCTACGGCAACGAGCAATGGGAGTTCGATGAGCACGGGCTGATGCGGCGGCGCGAGGCGAGCATCAACGATATCGAGATCGCCGAGAAGGACCGTCGCTTCCATTGGCCGGCGCCCGGCCCGCGGCCTGCCGATGTTCCGGGACTGAGCGAGAGCCCGTTTTAGCGAGTTCGATCGAGCGATTTTGCCGCATCAACGGTTGGCCTCTCCCCTTGTGGGAGAGGCCGCATCGCATCGATCGATGCGATGCGGGTGAGGGGTAGCCTCCGCGGGCGAATAATTCACAACCTGATTCCGCGGACAGAAACCCCTCATCCGGCGCGGACAAAGTCCGCGCCACCTCCCACAAGGGGAGAAGGAGGAACCTTCGCGGCGAGGCAATGCAGCCGTTACGCCGCCGCCTTGTGGCGGGCGAGTTCGGCCTTGTAGAGCTCGAACTCCTC
>Ga0335076_10001963_pt1 | contig 20273 bp, 16 predicted proteins | sample Lox_Sample_25_FD_206717 | JGI IMG/M metagenome (GOLD analysis project Ga0335076, IMG submission 206717) | Soil microbial communities from Loxahatchee National Wildlife Refuge, Florida, United States - Lox_Sample_2.5 | ecosystem: Environmental > Terrestrial > Soil > Wetlands | place: USA...
CCTGACCGAGCTGGTCGACATCGCGGGCCTGGCTACGCTCCCGGGAGCGCAGCGGCTGAGCCAGTTCATGGTCTACCTCGCCGCGTCCCCCGACGGCGCGAGCGCGGTCAGCATCGCGGACAAGATGACGCGGCAAATGCTAGAGGAGGTGCTCAAAGTCGATCTTGCTACGGGCATCAGCCTTCAGGGGCAGCACGTCGGCTAAGCAGCCGCTCCGGGCGAGCTGGTGCCGCCGCTCCCGAGGACGCTCACGCTCGGCCCAGGGCGTGAGGACATAATGACGCCGCCCTGGATTCTCGCCGCGACCGCCACGGGCGTGATCGCCGGCCCGCTGATTCGCGCCATCGTATTCTCCCGCAGTACCGAATCCGGCCAGCCACCCCGCCGCGCCTGCCCGGCCTGCGACCAGGAGATCCTGCCGGACCGCTGGCACTGGCGGGCGCTGCTGCCGGTCACTGGCCGCTGCCCCCGCTGCCGCGCCCGGATCGGCCCGTACCTGCTGCTGGCCGAGCTTGCCGCCGGGCTCGCCCTAGGAGTCGTGGCAGCCCGCGCATCGTCGGTGTGGGAGCTGGCGGCACTGGCCTGGCTGGTCCTGCTGGCCGTCCCGCTCGCCTTCATCGACGCGGCCGTCCGCCGGCTCCCCGACCCGCTCACCGCCGCCGCCTTCGCCGGGACCATCGCGCTGCTGGCCGCCGCCGCGCTCACCGGCCACCAGCCCGGCCACCTCGGCCGCGCGGCCATCGGCGCGGTCGCCCTGGCCTGCTTCTACCTGGTCCTGTCGGTCATCCGGCCCGGTGGTCTGGGCCTGGGGGACGCCAAGCTCGCCGCCAGCACCGGCGCCGCGCTGGGCTGGATCAGCTGGCAAGCCCTGCTATCGGGCACCTTCGCCGCGTTCGCCCTGGCCGGGTTGTACGGCGGGGCACTGCTCGCGCTGCACCGGGCCACCCGCACCAGCCACCTGGCGCTCGGGCCGTTCATCCTCCTAGGTACGCTCGCGGCCATCGCCTTGTGACCGCATCCAATCCTTGAACCCTAGGCGAGCTAGCATCGCTATATGGCGATGATAGCTCCCGATGCCGAAGCGGAACGGGTGGAGCTGGCTCCGGCAGCGGCTCTGTTCCGGTCGCTGGGTGATCCCGCGCGGCTGATGATCGTCCGCCGTCTGGCCACCGGCCCGGCTCGGGTGACCGACCTGATATCCGCGCTGGGGCTGGCGCAGTCGACGGTCTCCAAGCACCTGGCGTGCCTGCGGGGTTGCGGGCTGGTAATTTCCGAGCCCTCTGGGCGGGCCTCGGTGTTCCGGCTAGCCCAGCCAGCGCTGGCCGAGATGCTAAGCGCGGCGGAGACAGTGCTGGCCGCCACCGGCATTGCCGTCGCCTTGTGCCCGGACTGCGCCATAGACGCCTGCGGCGGGGAGCCGTGGTGACCGCCGTCCGCCCGCGCGGCAGCTCGTGCGGGGCGGGCCCGGGAACGCCGGCAGCGGCTGATGCAGGGTGGCGGCGGGCGGCCCGGCTGGCGCGCTGGCTGGCGTGGGCCAGCCTGGGGTGGATGTGCGCCGAGGGCGCCATAGGGCTGTGGCAGGGCCTGGCGGCCGGGTCGATCGCGCTTACCGGGTGGGCGCTGGGCAGCGCGGTGGAGGGCCTGGCCAGCGTGGTCGTGATCTGGCGGTTCACCGGGATCCGCGCCTTGTCTGAGACCGCCGAGCGCCGCGCCCAGCGTGCCGTTGCGATCTCGTTCTGGCTGCTGGCGCCCTATGTCACCGCCGGGTCCGTCCGCAACCTGGCCACCGGCCATCACGCCACAGCCACCGTGACCGGGATCGCTCTGACCGTGGCCGCGCTGGTGGTGATGCCGCTGCTGGGCCGCGTCAAATACCAGCTCGCGGCCTGGCTGGGCTCGGCCGCTACCGCCGGGGGAGGCACCCAGAACTATCTGTGCGCGGCGCAGGCCGCCGCCGTGCTGGCCGGGCTGGCCATCACCGCCGCCTGGCCCGGCGGCTGGTGGATCGACCCCGTCGTCGGCCTGGGCATCGCCGCGGCATCAGTGCGGGAAGGCATCCGATCTTGGCACGGGGATGACTGCTGCTGACCACCAAAGGATTGGCCGGGATTCCAGCCTGGCGCCCATCGAGGGGCATGCAGCCCACCCGCCGCAAGCCCAGGTGCAGCAATTTCTCGCGAACGTCGACTTCACTGCATGAGGCTGGCGTCATTTCGGCAAGCAACTGCGGTCTGTTGAATCGAACGAGGAGGCACCGTGGTCCAGCGAGCAAGGACACGATCCCTCGAGAGGCGATCCGGGCGGACATCGGAAGGAGGCGGGCGGCCATGCCGACCGTTCCGAGGGGTGACCGCGGACTCCGCTGCCGGTGGCTGACGCCGCGCCGGTGTTGATTCTGGTCTTCATGGCGGCCCAGGTATCGGCCGGCTTCCTAGCGCGTTCTCCCGCGCTGATCTCGGATGGGGCCTGCATGGCCACTGACGCCGCCTTGATCATCCTGGCGCTGAGGGCCATCCAGCTGGCTTGCCCAGGCAGTGACCGGATTGACAGCACCTGCCGTGCTAGCGCATTATATGAAGCGTTGTTCATGTGACACCTCGTTCGGTGAGGCGTCTCCACGGACACAGGCCACTGATCCCACCGGTCGAGAGACCCTCCGGATCAGGACACCTTTCCCCGGCCTAAGGGGAAAGGCCAGGTGGCTGCGCAGGCGGGTCCCGCTGTGGCGGGGCGCCGCGCTACGCCGTGGGGTGCCAAAGCTCTGACGAGTCAGGGGTGTCCGCCGGGGGCGCTGTGCGCCTGGCTTTCTCCTGGCTGCGGGTGTCGAGGGCCGCGCAGGGTTGTCTGCGCGGCTGGCGGGCACCCGCGTGTGCCATGACCGGAGGGAGGCGACACAGATGGATTCTGGTTCCAGTAGTCCGGGCCGGAAACGGCCCCGTATCCGCTTGTGCCCGTTCTCCCATTCCGGCACGCGATAACCCCTCATCTCTTGCTTCGCCGCACTCCGGGCCTGTGCCCAGGCGCGCCCGCGGGCGGGAGTGACGGGTGCTGCGTGCCTCCCGTGATTGATGACCAGCCCCGGCCGGGGTGAGGGAGGTCTTGGACTATGACCACGACAGCGAACCAGGGTCGTCTGGCGGTCCTGGATGAGATGCACACTGGGGACATCCGCGGTGCGCTGGGCACGATCCGGGTCGGGGACACCGCGCCGCGGCTGGGCCTGCCGGCGAAGCTGAAGACGCTGCTGGCGATCGTCGGGCCGGGGCTGATCGTGATGGTCGGCGACAACGACGCGGGCGCGTTCGCCACCTACGGGCAGGCCGGGCAGAACTATGGCACCCATCTGCTCTGGACCCTGCTGCTGCTGGTGCCGGTACTGTATGTGAACCAGGAGATGGTGCTGCGGCTGGGCGCGGTGACAGGGGTCGGGCACGCGCGGCTGATCCTGGAGCGGTTCGGGAAGTTCTGGGGCGCGTTCAGCGTGATCGACTTGTTCATCCTGAACTCGCTGACGATCGTGACCGAGTTCGTCGGCATCACCCTGGCCGCCGGTTACCTGGGCCTGCCGAAGGCCGGGTCGGTGCTGCTGGCCGCGGCGGTGATCATCGCGGCGGCGTTCACCGGGAGCTTCCGCCGCTTCGAGCGGATCGCGGTGGCGTTCTGCGCCGGGTCGCTGCTGCTGATCCCGGTGTACCTGCTGGCCCACCCGCTCGCCGGGCAGATGGCCAGTGGCCTCGCGGTTCCGGGCCTGCCCGGCGGCCCCGGGCAGCTCGCACCGGTGATGCTGCTGGTGATAGGGATCGTCGGTACCACGGTCGCGCCGTGGCAACTGTTCTTCCAGCAGTCCTACGTGATCGACAAGCGGATCACTCCCCGGTTCATGCGCTACGAGAAGGCCGACCTGTGCATCGGCATCGTGGTGGTGGTGATCGGCGCGGCGGCGATCATGGGCGCGGCGGCGGCCGCGTTCGCTGGGACGAAGGGCTTCGGGAACTTCACCGACTCTGGCGGCCTTGCGGCGGGCCTGGCCGCTTACGCCGGGAAGGCCGCCGGGGTGCTATTCGCGGTCGCGCTGCTGGACGGCGCGGTGATCGGCGCGTTCGCCGTGTCGCTGGCCACCTCCTACGCGCTGGGCGACGTGCTGGGCCTGAAGCACTCCCTGCACCGCGGGGTGTCGCAGGCCAAGCAGTTTTACGCCGTGTACGGGCTGCTGATCGCCGGGGCCGCGGCCCTGGTTCTGATCCCCGGCGTGCCGCTTGGCTTGCTGACCGAGGGGGTGCAGGTGCTGGCTGGGGTGCTGCTGCCGTCGGCGTCGGTGTTCTTGCTGCTGCTGTGCAATGACCGGGATGTGCTCGGTCCCTGGGTCAACGGCAAGGCCCTGAACGCGTTCACCAGCGTCGTGGTCGCGGTCCTGGTCACCTTGTCGGTCATCCTGACCGCCTCGGTGCTGTTCCCCTCTATCACTGCGGCCCAGATCGGCCTGATCACGGCCGGGTGCGGCGCCGCGGCGCTGGCCGCGCTCGGGTACGCCCTGACCACCCGTCGCCGCCCTGCGGGCGAGCCCGTCGACCGGGCCGGGCGGCAGAACTGGCGGATGCCGCCACTGGCTGAGCTGGGCCGCGCCCGCATGTCCCTGGGACGGCGGATCGGGATGGGCGCTCTGCGGCTTTACCTCATCGCCGCGATGATCCTGGTCGTTGTGAAAATCGTCCAGGTCGCGCTCGGCCACTGACCGCTCCGCCACCTGCACCGCGGGCCGCCCGCCCCGCACCCGCGCGGGCCGCCCGCCCCGCACCCGCGCGGGGAGGCCGCAGACATCCGGCCCGGCGCGACCCTCTTCGTCCTGCACTCGGGTATCGACGGCAGCCGCAACTCCACTCAGGTCGCCGCTTATGTCGTATCCGGCATCGGGTTCCTCGGCGGCGGGGTCATCCTGCGTGACGGGCTCCGCGCCCGCGGCCTGAACACCGCGGCCACCTTGTGGTGCTCGGCTGCCGTCGGGGTGCTATCGGCGTCGGGTCACCTGGCCTTCGCCGCGATCGGCACCGCCACCGTGCTGGCCGTGCACATGATCGGCCGGCCGATCGACCACGACAACCCGTCAGGAGAAGACGAGGGACTGCAGCACTAGCAGCTGCGCGTCACCTGCAAGCCCAGGAAGGAGCCGCACATCCGCGCCCTGATCGTGAACGACACCAGCGCCACCGGCCTCATCTTGCGCGGTGTCGACACCGCGCGCACCACCGGGGGCAGCCAGACAAGGCTGACCGCGCACCTGCTCGTGGACGGCGACGCCGTCACGCGCCTGGAGCTGATGGTGGTCCGGCTGTCCCTGGAACCCGGCATCCACGCCGTGCACTGGCATGCCGCCGGTGGCATTGCCAGCGCCACCGGGGTGTCCGGCCGGATCAGGAGATGACGGCTGAACCCCTTCTGTAGTCCTGCACCCGCCTGGCCGTCGCCGGCAGCCAGGCGGTCAGCGCGAGGGCGATGGGGCGGGCCGCCGAAGGATGCACGGCTTATCATGTGTGCTGATCCGCCCGATGGTGGCGGGGGCAGGGGCTGCGCCACGATGACGCGACCGCTGGGCCGTGAGGGGGCGGGACAGCTGGATGCGGCCCTGGCCGGGCGGCTGGCCGACACGATGTTCGCACTCTCGACGCCGAGCCGGGTGCTGATCCTGGGATGCCTGCTGGCTGGCCCTCGCTCGGTCAGCGACCTCACCGAGACGCTGGGCATGGAGCAGTCAGCCGTCTCCCACCAGCTCCGGGTACTGCGGGAGCACCACCTGGTGCGGGCCGAGCGCGCGGGCCGCCGGCGGCTGTATGCCCTTTATGACGAGCATGTCAGCGTCCTGCTGGAGGCGGGCCTGAGCCACGTCGATCCGGGTCGGCCTGGCCCGGCTCGCTACCCGGAACCGGGTGAGGAAGCTGGAGGGGCGTCATGACCCCGTCCCGGCCCAGCCCGGCCCGCGGCGGCCGGGCGGGGGTCACGCGGGCCGCGTTCACCGCCCCGGAGGACCGGCGGTCTGTGCTGGACCGTGCTCACCGCGGCGACATCGTCGGCGCGCTGGGCCGGATACCGTCGCAGGAGACCGGGCCGCGGCGGTCGCTGCGCGGCCATGCGGCGGCGCTGCTGGCCGTCCTGGGACCCGGCGTGGTCGTCCTGGTAGCCGACAACGACGCGGGCGGGATATCCACCTATGCTCAGGCCGGCCAGGACTACGGGCTGCGGTTCGTGTGGCTGCTGCTGATACTGGCCGGAGCGCTGCTGGTGAACCAGGAGATGGTGGGCCGCCTGGGCGCGGTGACCGGCGCCGGGCATGCGCGGCTGATCTATGAGCGGTTCGGCCGCCGGTGGGGTGCCTTCGCGCTGAGTGACCTGCTGGTCGTCAACTTCCTGATCATCGTCACCGAGTTCACCGGAGTCAGCTTCGCCCTGGGTTACTTCGGGGTCAGCCGGTACCTGTCGGTCCCGCTGGCGGCGCTGGCGCTGATCGTGCTGCCCGCCGGTGGCAACTTCCGCCGCTGGGAACGGGCGGTGTACGTGCTGGTCGCCGCCAGCCTGGCCGCGGTACCGCTCGCCGTTCTCGCGCACCATCCCGGGCCGCCGCCGGGCCTCCCGGCTGCCCGCCACGCGCTCCCTGAGGGAACCGTGCTGATCGTTGTGGCCCTGATCGGGACCACCGTGGCACCCTGGCAGCTGTTTTTCCAGCAATCCAGCGTGGTGGACAAGCGGATCACCGCCCGGTGGCTGGGCTACGAGCGGGCCGACACCGTCATCGGCACGCTCCTGTTCGCCGTCGGCGCCGTTGCCGTGCTGACCGCCTGCGCGCTGGCGTTCTCCGCCACCCCCCTGCACGGGACCTTCACCGACGCCGGCGCGGTCGCGGCTGGACTGGCCCGCCACCTCGGCCCGTGGGCCGGGACACTGTTCGCCGTGACCCTGCTCAGCGGCTCGATTCTCGGCGCCATCTCGGTGACCCTGTCCGCCTCCTACGCCATCGGCGACGTCAACGGCACCCGGCACTCCCTGCACCGGCCCTGGCGCGATGCGCGGGTGTTCCACGGCAGCTACGCCGCACTCGTCGCGCTCGCCGCCGCGGTCGTGCTCATCCCCGGAGTCCCGCTCGGGCTCGTCACCACCGGTGTCCAGGTCCTGGCCGGCGTGCTGCTGCCCGGCGCCCTGGTGTTCTTGCTGCTGCTGTGCAACGACCGGGCCGTGCTGGGGCCCTGGGTCAATCCCCGCTGGCTCAACGTCATCGCCAGCTCGGTCACCGCGCTCTTCCTCGTGCTGTCCGCGCTGCTCGTCACCGGCACGCTGTTTCCGCACATGACCATTAGCTGGCCGATGACCGCGCTCCCCGCCCTGGCTGCCGCGATCCTGGGTGCGGTCCTGGGCGCCCGGCTCGTCCCGCACGGTCCGGCGTCCCCGCCCAGAAGCTCCCGGGCCGGCCCGCCGGCCTGGACGATGCCGCCCATCGAGACCCTGCCCCCGCCGGCCGCCTCGCGGTCACGGATGGCCGGGCTGATAGCCCTGCGCGCCTACCTGCTCCTGGCCGCCGTTGTGGTCATCATCAAGGTCATCGAGCTGATCGCCGGATAGCACACAGTTCCGGCTACGGGTCAGCACCCAGGCACTGGCGGCCCGGCCCGGTGACAAGCACAAGGTCAGGCGGTCGTTCCCGGCCTGCATGACCCGTGCTGCAGGCACACCGCCGCCACTATTGCATGAACGATCTTTCATGTTACTGTGGCGACGCGCAGCCGGCGCCACATGCCGGGCCGCCGGGCCACTTCAGGGCGCGTGGAGGGAGGCCGGACATGCCGTTGGCGGGGCGCGCTGGCCGTGGCCGGCGCTTGCGGTGGCCGCTGCTGGCGGCCTGGGTGGTATCGGTCGCCATCCTGCTGGCCATGGCGCTGCTTCCGCGGCCGGCAGCGCGCGTCTACGGCGCGGTCCTGCTCGGCGGCAGCGCCGGCTCGCTGATCGTGGTCCTGGCATACGCTCGGCTGCTGCGCCGGGGCACGCCGCCCCAGCGCACGCTCCTGCTCGTCGGCGGGCCGTGTCCGGGCCGGCTTGTCCTGACCGGCACTGGCGCGATGCCTGAATTTATATCGCTGGCCAGCCCGGGGGCACCGGTGTGCAGCTACCGTTACCAGGCCCGCGGCCGTGACGGGCCACAGATCCGAGTGCTGCGCTACGAGCCAGACAGCGGTATCGGGCCCGCAGCAAGTCCCTAGCACTCGGTATCAGCACCTGTGACCTTACGAACTGCGCTCCCGGTGGTCTCAGGCACGGGCTTGTCGCAGTATCCAGGGCGCGGCCTCGGGGACCGCTGACAGTTCCGGCCACGTTCACCTCCCGGCAGGTGTCCGGTCTCGTAAGGTTTCGCCGGCGTGATCTCCTGCGGGGGGACGCTGGTGGCGGGCGAGGAGGATTGAGGGTGGCGGGTTCGGGCGGGTTCCCTTCCCGGGGTGTGTGGCGGCGCCCGGCGCTGCGGTGGGTCGACCTGGTGGTGGCCGCGGCGCTGGTGGCGCTGCTGTACGGCCTGCTGCGGCTGGCGCCGTCGCTGAACGCGCCGTTTCTGCCGTCCACCGCGCCGGCCACCGTGTCGACCGACCCGGCGAACCTGCCGTACTACGCAGCGCGGTCGCTGCTGCGGATGTTCGCAGCGCTGGTGCTCTCGGTGGCGTTCACCTTCGTCTACGCCACGGCGGCGGCCAGGCTGCGGCGGGCGGAGAAGGTGCTGCTGCCGGTGCTGGACATCTTGCAGTCGGTGCCGGTGCTGGGGTTCTTGTCGGTCACGGTCACCGCATTCATCGCCTTGTTCCCCGGCTCAGCGCTCGGGCTGGAATGCGCCTCGGTGTTCGCAATCTTCACTTCGATGGCCTGGAACATGACGTTCGCGTTCTACTACTCGCTGATCTCCCAGCCGCGGGAGCTGGATGAGGCGGCGCGGGTGATGCGGCTGACCAAGTGGCAGCGGTTCTGGCGGCTGGACGTGCCGGGCGGGATGATTCCGCTGGTGTGGAACGGCATGATGAGCTTCGGCGGGGCCTGGTTCTTCCTGGCCGCCTCCGAGTCGATCAGCGTCCTGAACCACCACTACGCACTGCCGGGCATCGGCTCGTATGTAGCCACCGCCATCGCGGCCGGCAACCTGGGCCAGGTCGGGATCGCGATCGTCGTGATGGTCGTCATGGTGACCGGCGTGAACGCGGTGTTCTGGCGGCCGGTGACCGCCTGGTCGGAGCGGTTCCGGGTGGAGGAATCCGAGGCGGCCGAGCGTCCCCGCAGCCTGGTGCTGGATGTGCTGCGCCGCTCGTCGGTGCCGGAGCTTCTCGGCCGGCCGCTGCGGCCCGCCGCCGCGGCCCTGGACCGGGTCACCCGCCCGTTCGGCCTCGCCGAGCATCCCCTCGCAGTGTCCCGGGCGCGGGAGCGGACCGGGGACGTGTTTTTCGCCGGCGTGGTCACCGCCGCAGTGGTGTTCGGCATACTGCGGGCGCTGGGGTATGTGCGTTCCACGGTGGGCCTGGGCGAGTTCGGCGACGCGCTGGCGCTGGGCGCGGCGACGTTCACCCGGGTCCTGGTGCTGATCGCGGTGGCCACGGTGGTGTGGGTGCCTGCCGGGGTGTGGATCGGGATGAACCCGAAGGTCACCCGCTTCGCCCAGCCGGTGGTGCAGGTGCTGGCCAGCTTCCCGGCGAACTTCCTGTTCCCCTTCGCCACCGCCACGTTCGTCGCGCTCGGCATCTCGCTGAACATCGGCGCGGTGTTGCTGATGGCGCTGGGCGCGCAGTGGTACATCCTGTTCAACGTGATCGCCGGCGCCCAGTCGATACCCTCTGACCTGCGGGAGGCGATGACCAGCCTGCGGGTGGGCGGGTGGCTGCGGTGGCGGGCGTTCATCCTGCCCGCGGTCTTCCCGTCCTACGTGACCGGCGGGATCACCGCGGCGGGCGGGGCGTGGAACGCCTCGATCGTCGCCGAGGTCGTCAGCTTCGGCAGCCATCACCTGACCGCCACCGGCCTGGGCGCCTACATCGCCCAGGCCACCGCGACCGGGAACTTCCCCAAGATCCTGGTCGGCATCGCCGTGATGAGTATCTACGTCGTCATGCTCAACCGGCTGTTCTGGCGGCGCCTGTACGCCCTCGCCGAGACCCGCTACAGCCTCTGACGCCCAGCCCAGCTCCCGGAAGGCAGCATCCGTGACCACCAGCAGCCAGGCCCGCAGCAGCGGCCCGCCCCCGGTGGGGGCCGTGATCGTGCGGGCGGAGTTGGTGACCAAGACGTTCACCACCCCCGACGGGCGCGCCCTGCCGGTCCTGGACAACGTGAGCTTCCAGCTGGCCGAGGGCGAGATCGTGGCTCTGCTGGGCAAATCCGGGTCGGGCAAGTCCACCCTGCTGCGCTGCGCCGCCGGGCTGATCGCCCCCTCCATGGGCACCGTCACCTACCGTGGCACCCCTCTGACCGGCGCCAACCCCGGGGTGGCGCTGGTGTTCCAGTCCTTCGCGCTGCTGCCCTGGCTCACCGTGCAGCAGAACGTCGAGCTGGGGTTGCAGGCCCGCGGGGTCGGCGAGGCCGAGCGGCGGGAGCGGGCGCTCAAGGCGATCGACCTGATCGGCCTGGACGGCTTCGAGGGCGCCTACCCCAAAGAGCTGTCGGGCGGGATGCGCCAGCGGGTCGGTTTCGCCCGCGCCCTGGTCGTCGAGCCGGACGCGCTGCTGATGGACGAGCCGTTCTCCGCCCTCGACGTGCTGACCGCCGAGAACCTGCGCACCGAGCTGGTCAGCCTGTGGGAGGGCCATGGCGCCCCGGTCAAGTCCATCCTGATCGTCACCCACAACATAGAAGAAGCCGTGCTGCTGGCCGACCGGATCCTGGTTTTGGCCGCCAACCCGGGCCGGATCAGGGCCGAACTCGACGTGGACCTGCCCCGCCCCCGCGACCGGCATAATCCCCGCTTCGAAGCCCTCGTCGACACCGTCTACGGCATCCTCACCGGCCGCGAGGATGCCGCCGCGGCGGCGGCCGGCCCCCCGCCGGCCGGTGAACCAGTCCCTGCGCCCACCCCTATCAGCACCCCGCTGCCGGCCGTCAGCGTGGGCGGTCTGGCCGGCCTGCTGGAAATCCTCGCTGCCCGCGGCGGCGAGGACGGTCTCGCCGAGATCGCTGACCAGCTCAGCTTCGAGATCGACGACCTGCTCCCCCTGGTGGACGCGGCCGTCCTTCTCGGCCTGGCCCGCACCGAGGGCCCGCGGATCGCCATCACCACCGACGGCAGGCAGTTCGCCGCCGCCGACATCCAGGCCAGCAAGCAGCTGTTCGCCCAGCACGCCGCCGCCCGTGCTCCCCTTGTCCGCGCGATCGTGCAGGCCCTGTCCGCCACCGACGACCACACCCTGCGCGAGGGCTTCTTCCTCGACCTGCTCCGCCGCGGCTTCAGCACCGAACAAGCCCGCCGGCAACTGGAAACCGCCATCGACTGGGGACGCTACGCCGAGCTGTACGACTACGACGCCGACGACGGTGAACTCGCCCTCGAGCCCACAGCCGAGACCGCCAGGTGAGAACACCAGCGCAATCGGCGGCCCGCATCGCCCAGGCCGCAGGTTATCTGTGCTGGCAGGCAAGACGCCACGCGCTGCTGCGGCACCGGACGGGGACCGAAAGACGGCCGTCAGGTCATCATGAGCTGCTGCTGACCCTGGGCGGCGCACGGTCAGCTGGCCCGGGCCGGCCACCGCATCATCGAGGCAAGCAACGGTGCGCCTGTGTCCTCCGCCTGCGGCGCTTCGGGTCCGGCCTGGGGTCCCGGCGGACGGCGAGCAAGCGTCACCAGCCCGCTATACCCCCGGCCCCAGGGTCGGAGGTCGGCGCTTGAACGTGAGCCGCAAAGCCAACCGGCCAGCCACCTATCTCCTTGAGTCGGCCGCATCATGCTGAGGGAAACCGCCGTCAGGCGAGGCCCGGCGGGCGGACCCGGGCTGCCCCATGGACTGGCGGATGACCGTGCTCGGCGGTCACTGGCACCGTGCGGCCCTCGATCTCCAGCTGGACCTTGTCCGAATGCGCGGCGATGTTGTGGTATCACGCCGGATTGCCGGCCGCCGACGCCACGATCAGCAGGCAGTCCGGTCGTCCCCCGTGTTCCTGTGCGATCCGGAGGTCTGCGACGTTTCCTGGATAAATTCGCGGCCTGCCATGGCGCGGGCGAGCGGGCGAGCCGGCGGAAGGCCGCCACGTCATCTCAAACGACTTCTCCACGCGTCGGCCAGTGCCCGGTGCCTCGCCTGCTGGGCCTGCGAGTGGCCGCCAGAACAGCGCGACGCTTGGCTACGCCGCTTCCGGATACGGAGCGCGATGGACCTAGCATGTACCTGCGATAGACCTCGCGTGTACCTGGCTGGCGATCCAGGCGTAACAGCCCCCTTGCGCAGAGACCATGACACCAGCCGCTCCCGCTGGGTCGCATCAGCAGTGAGTCCTCTACCTGCGCCTTCTCACCAGATGTCACGCTGTGTATAGCCGTCGGCAGGGGCCTCGCCGGGCGCCCGGCCGCCATGATCAACTATGTTCGGGCTGACGAGCAAACGTGGAGCAACCATGGCCCGGAAACGGCCGCCGACGAGGGTAAAGGAGTGGTAAAAACACCAGGTCAGGACGGGTGCGCCGCCAGGGACTTGAACCCCGAACCCGCGGATTAAGAGTCCGCTGCTCTGCCAATTGAGCTAGCGGCGCTTGAGTCGGTGCGATCGTAGCGCAACTTATCAGGACGAGCGAATCACGTCCCCCGGCAGGCCGCCGCGCCTGGCCCCGAGCACTGCGCTTGACCAGGGCCTTTACCCGCCCAGGAAGCGGCCCATGAACCCGGCGGCCCGGGATGGCCTGCCCGTCCTGGCCTCGGTGCGGTCGGCCATGGCCATGACCCGCAGCCCCGCGTTCAGGCCGAGCCAGCGCAGCGGCTCGGGCTCCCAGGCAGGGGAGCGGTGCCCGACCCATGGCAGCCGGGTAAGCGGGCTGTCGGCCCCGGTGATCAGGTCGGCCAGCGTGCGGCCCGCCAGGTTCGTCGTGGACAGCCCGTCGCCCACGTAGCCGCCGGCCCACCCGATTCCCGTCGAGCGGTCGAGTCCTACCGAGGCGCACCAGTCCCGCGCGATGCCGATCGGCCCGCCCCAGGTGTGCGTGACGGAGACGTCGGACAGCACCGGGAACAGCTCGGCCAGCGTCCGCCGCAGCTCCGCGAACACAGCCGGCACCTGGTCGAACGCGGGGCGCACCGCGGAGCCCAGATGGTACGGCGCGCCGCGGCCGCCGAATGCGAGCCGCCCGTCCGCCGTCCGCTGCCCGTAGATGATCAGATGCCGCAGGTCACCGACCGTCGGCCGGCCCGCGAGCCCGATCTCGTCCCACACCGCGTCCGGCAGCGGCTCGGTCGCGATCATCAGGGAGTAGACGGGCGCGAGCGCTCGCCGGCTGCCCGGCAGCCCCGGCGTATAGCCTTCCGTCGCCCGTATGACGGAACGGCTGGTCACCGTGCCCCGGTTCGTCACCACCTTGCCGGCGTGGATCTCCCGGACCTCGGTGCGCTCGTAAATGCTGACGCCCGACCTGCGCAGCACGCCCGCCAGGCCGCGGGCCAGCCGGGCCGGGTGAATCGCCGCGCAGTGCGGGGTATAGGTGCCGCCCGCCACGTCCGTTGCGGCGGCCATGGCGCTCGCCTCGGCGGCCGTCAGCAGCCGCAGGTCTTCCTCGCCGAAGCCGAACGCGCGCGCCTCCGCGACCTCCGCCCTGGCGTGTTCGAGCTGGACCGGCGAGCGGGCCAGCATGACGGTGCCGCCCTTGGCCCAGTGGCAGTCAATGCCCTCGGCGGCCGCTACCCGGCCCACCTCGTCGACCGTGTCGTACATGGCACGCTGCATCGCGATCGCGCCCGCGCGGTCGGTCATCCGCTGGAGCTTGCCGAGCGAGGCAGGAAACAGCGCGGAACACCACCCGCCGTTCCGTCCCGAAGCGCCGAACCCGGCGATCTCCCGTTCGCATATCGCGATCCGGAGCGCCGGATCGGCCTTGTGCAGGTAGTAAGCAGTCCACATGCCGGTGAGCCCGGCGCCCACGATCGCGACGTCGGCCTCGGTGTCGCCGGCCAGCGGCTCGCCGGGCGCGAGCGTTCCCGGCACAGTGTCATGCCAGAACGACAGCCGCCGGTACCGGTCTGCAGGAGCCATGCGGTACATCGTGGCAGGCCGCCGGGCACGTCCGGGGATCGGGCATGCTTGATGCCATGAGTGCTGAGCAGCGGCTGGCCGCGACGGTCCCGCAGCCACGGGATCCGGCGGAGCCGTATCGGATCTGCATGGTCTGCCTGGGCAATATCTGCAGGTCACCGACCGCCGAGGTGGTGCTGCGCGAGGAACTGCGCAGGGCCGGGCTGGACGGCAAGGTGCTCGTCGACAGCGCCGGCACGGGCGACTGGCACCTGCACGAGCCGATGCACCCGAGCGCCAGGGCCGAGCTTTCCAGGCGGGGCCTCGACGGATCCGGTCACCGGGCCCGCCGGATCGAGCGGTCCTGGCTGCCCGGCTACGACCTGCTGCTGGCCATGGACGGAAGGAACCTGGCCGGGCTGCAGCGGATGGCCGCGGGCCGCGACGACCTGGCCGGCCGGATCCGGCTGCTGCGAGCGTTCGACCCGGACTCCGAGCCAGGCGCGGACGTGCCCGATCCGTACGAGGGCAGCCCGGAGGACTTCGTGCTCGTCTACGACCTGGTGGAGCCCGCCGCCCGCGAGGTCGCCCGTCAGCTTGCCGAGATGCTCTAGCCGGCCAGCCTGCCGTGACCGAGGACGAGCATGCCCGCGCCCAGCTCCGGCGGGCACTGGGAGCGGACGTCCTGGCCCTGCGCAGTCTCGGCGGGCAGCACGGCGCTGCGCATTTCCGGCTGACGCTGCCGGGCGGACGCGCCGCGTTCGCGAAGGTGGCAGCGCGCGGCGCGGATCAGGCGGCCGGGTTCGGCGCCGAGGCCGCCGGGCTGCGCTGGCTGGGCTCGGCCGGGGCCGCCCCGGTACCGGAGGTGCTGGCAGTCAGCGACGACGCGCTGGTCATCGGATGGCTGGACGAGACCGGGGCGTCCGCGAGGGCGGCCGAGCGGTTCGGCGCCGAGCTCGCGCGCCTGCACGCCGCCGGCCCGGATCACTTCGGCGCCCCGTGGCCGGGCGTGCTAGCCGGGCTGCCGCTGCCCAACGACCAGGCCGCCTCGTGGCCGGGCTGGTACGCAGCTTGCCGGCTGCTGCCGTTCGCCCGGCTGGCACGGGACCGGGGCTCGCTGTCGCCGGCCGACGTGGCGCTGATCGAGTCGGTGGCGAGCCGCATCGGCCAGCTTGCCGGCCCGCCGGAGGCACCGAGCCGGATACACGGGGACTGCTGGTCGGGCAACGTGCTGTGGTCCGGCGACCGGGGCTGGCTGATCGATCCGGCGGCACATGGCGGGCACCGCGAGAGCGATCTGGCCATGCTGGCCCTGTTCGGCGCGCCGTACCCCGATCGGATCATGGCTGCCTACCGGGAGGCGGCGCCGCTCGCTGACGGGTGGCGCGGCCGGGTGCCGCTGCACCAGCTGCATCCGCTGCTGGTGCACGTGTGCCTGTTCGGCGGGTCGTACCGGGAGGGTGCGCTGGCCGCCGCGCGTGCCGCGCTGCGGGCCTGACCGGGGGCGACGGGCCTGACCGGGGGCGACGGGCCTGACCGGGGGCGACGGGCCTGACCGGGGGCGACGGGCCTGACCGGGGGCGACGGGCCGCACCGTGGATGAGTCAGTCGGGCTCGTCGGCCGCCCGGCCGCCCGCGTGCGAGTCGATCCAGTCGGTCTCGTCCGGGCTGACCTCGGGCCCGACGTCGTCGTGCTCGTCGTCCTGCCCAGGTTCGCGCACGGCCTCCGGCGCAAGCGGCAGCGCGATCGCGAATGTCGCCCCGTCGCCCGGCTCCGTCTTGACCCATACCGCGCCACCGTGGGCAGCCACGAGAGCGGCGACGATCGCGAGGCCGAGTCCGGTTCCGCCCACCGTTCTGGCCGCATCCGCGCGGTAGAAACGCTCAAATGCATGCGCTGCCTGGTCTGTGGTCAGGCCGGGACCGTGGTCGGTGACTTCCAGGACGGCCGCCGACTGCCCGCCCGCGCCGCCGCTTGGTACGCCGCCACCCGCGGCACGGCCGCGCGTCAGTGCGTCGGCCGGCTCGGCCGGCGCGTGCGGCTCGGCCGGCGTCTGCCGCTCGGCCGGACCCGGACCGGCCGGACCGGCCGGACCGGCCGGCGCGGGCGTCGCGGTCGCGGCCTGGATCTCCGCCATCGTGCCTGGCCGCAGGAGCACGTCGATGGGCGTGCCGGCCGGGGTATGCGACAGCGCGTTGCTCATCAGGTTGCCGATGACCTGACGCAGCCGGACCTCGTCGCCGTTGACCAGCAGCGCCGCGCCGGTGCCGACGCTGAGGTTGATCTGGCGGTCCGGTGCGACCATGCGCGCGTCGTGCACCGCGTCCGCGGCGAGCGTTAGCAGGTCGACGGTGCCGTGGTCGAGCGGGCGCTGCTGGTCCAGCCGCGCAAGCAGCAGCATGTCCTCGACGAGGATGCCCATCCGGGCCGATTCCTGCTCGACCCGCCGCATGATCCGGTCCAGGTCGGCGGGCGCGAGCTTGCCCTTCCCGTTAGCAGTGGCGGCCGCGGCGTCGTCGGCCGCGGTCCTGATGCCGCCGCGCTGCCGGTAGTACTCGGCGAAGCCGCGGATCGCGGTCAGCGGCGTGCGGAGCTCGTGGCTCGCGTCCGCGACGAACTGGCGCATCCGCTCCTCCGACCGCCGTGCCGCCTCTTCCGACTCCGACCGCGCGTCGAATGCCGCCTCGATCTGGCTGAGCATGACGTTGAGGGAACGTCCCAGGCTGCCCACTTCGGTCTGCGGATCGTGCTCGGGAACGCGGCGAGTCAGGTCGCCTGCGGCGATCGCGCCGGCCGTTTCCTCGATCTCCTTCAGCGGCCGCAGGCTGCTGCGGATCACGCCCACGCCCATCAGCCCGAGCAGCGCCAGCACGACCAGGCCCACGATCAGGTCGATGCTGGCCAGCTGGCCCGTCGTCCGGTAGACACTGCTCACGTCGACCGCCAGCACGACGGTGCCGGTGATGGTCGTGCCGTTGCTCGACTGGAACTGCTCGGACTGCATCAGCACGCGCCACTCGCCGCCGCCCGACTGGGCCGGCAGCGTGATCGGCTGGCCGCTGTGCTGCACGAGCCACGCCGCGCTGGTCAGGACCGTCGGCCCCGGCATCGCGGCCGGACGCAGCCCGAGCTGCGAGTTGTAACCGCCGAACGCGCTCGAGGGCTGGATGACCTGGTGGATCCTGCCGTTAGCGACGAAGTCGAGTGCCAGGCCCTGCTGCGTCCCCGCGCTCGCCCCGCTCAGGTAGCTGCCGACCGCCTGCACGGCCGCGCCCTGCCTCGCTCTCAGGAGAGCGTCATAGGGGCTGAGCAGGTAATTCTTCAGGATCGCGTTGCCGACCAGGGTCGTGACCAGCAGCGCGAGCCCGACGAGCACGAGCAGCGCCGTTACCAGCTTCAGGCGCAGGGACATCCGGCTGGGCACGTCCCGCAGGGACTGCCAGAATCCGGAGCGCTCTGAGTTGTAGGTCATGTCAGGGCTAGCGTCTACGATGCGGGAAGCCTAAGCACGTATCCGACGCCGCGCAGCGTGTGCAGAAGGTGTGGCTCGGTCGTGTCGATCTTGCGCCGCAGGACGGAAACGTACGACTCCACGATCCCGGTGTCCCCGCGGAAGTCGTAGTCCCACACATGATCGAGGATCTGCATCTTGGACAGCACCCGGTTGGCGTTGCCCATGAAGTACCGCAGCAGCTTGAACTCGGTGGGGGAGAGCTGAATCTGCTTCCCGCCGCGCCAGACCTCGTGGCTGTCCTCGTCCAGCTCGAGGTCGGCGAACTTCAGCCGCGGCGGCGGCTCGCTGCCGTCGCCGCGGGTGCGCCGCAGGACCGCGCGGATGCGGGCGATGACCTCCTCCAGGCTGAACGGCTTCGTCACGTAGTCGTCGCCGCCGAGCGTCAGCCCGCGGATCTTGTCCTCGGTGGAGTCACGCGCGGTCAGGAAGACGACCGGGATCTGCGCGCCACCGCCACGGAGCCGCCGCACCACATCGAACCCGTCCATGTCGGGCAGCATGACGTCGAGGACGATCAGGTCCGGCCGGTGCCGCTGCGCAGCCTGAACGGCCTCGTTCCCGGCGGCCGCTGTGATGACCTCGAAACCGGAGTACCTCAGGCTGGCTGCCAGTAGTTCCAGAATGTTCGGCTCGTCCTCGACGACGAGCAGCCGGGCGTCAGGCTCCCGGCGTCCGTTGCCCGTGCTGGTCATGGCACCCATTGTCCGCCCGTCGCCTGAGTGTTAGCTGAAGGGCTCCTGAGGCTGCCCTCAACGGATCGGCGGCGTTAAGGTCCGCGTCCGCTGCGGGTCAGCGCAATCCAGGCTCAGAGTGTCCTGCGCGAGGTCGCGACGCAGGCACGGCGGTCACGGGCGCGACCGCTGGCAGCACCACGCCGCTTCGCTCGCCCGCCGCCCGGATACCCCCGAGCCGAGTGACGGCGCTGGGTGCCCGCTAGCCCTGCTTGGACCCGGTGATCAGGTACCGGGGGACCGGCTGGCCGGTCTGCAGGTCCGTGAACAGCCGCCTGGCCTGCGACCTGTTCCACAGCACTGCATCGCCCGCCGAGGTCACGTAGCTCGCCGACGCGATCGGGACCGTGGTGGTCTGCGCGCCGCGCAGCGCCTTGGCCGCCTCGTACAGGCCGAGCAGGCTGGCGCCCTGGTCCACGGTCAGCGTGTGCACCGTGCCCGTGGCCGCCGGGATGGCGCTGAACGGGTTCAGCATCACGCCCGTGCTCGTCATCTTCGCCAGCAGCGCCTTCAGGAACAGCCGCTGGTCCTGCTCGCGCTGCAGGTCCTGGGTCGCGAAGCTGTGCCGGTCCCGCACGTAGGCAAGCGCCTCGCCGCCGCTGAGGACCTGGCAGCCCTTGTGCAGGTCCACGCCGGAAGCGGTGTCATGCAGCCCCGCAGGCAGGCACATGCGCACGCCGCCGACGGCGTTGACCACGTTCACGAAGCCGCCGAAGCCGATCCCCATGTAGTGGCTGATGTACAGTCCGGTCGCGTTCTGCACCGTCTGCGCCATCAGCTGCGGCCCGCCGAAGGCGTAGGCGGCGTTGATCTTGTTGTAGCCGTGGCCGGGGATGTCCACGTAGGAGTCACGCGGGATGCTGATCAGCAGCGGCTTGCCGCCGCCGGAGGGGATGTGCAGGATCAGGATCGTGTCCGAGCGCTGGCCGCTGATGTCGAAGCCGGTCTTGTACTTGCGCTCCTGCGCCTTGGTCAGGCCCTGCCGGCTGTCGGACCCGGCGATCAGCCAGTTGGTGCCCGAGCCGGGTACCGGGCGGCCCGCGTAGCTGGTGAGGATGTCCTGCCGGTTGAGCTGTGAGTTCAGGTAGAAGTACAGGCCCGCGGTAGCGACCACGACGAGCGCGACGAGGATCGCCAGCGCGGCGGCGATCCGCCGCGGCCGCAGCCAGCGCCTGCCGCTGCCCGGCCCGCGCGCGCCGCTGCCCGGCTCGCGCGGGCCGTAGCCGGCGCCGCCCGGCCGCGAGCGGGCCGGCGGCTGGTCCGGCCAGGCGCCTGGCGGGGCGGCCGTGCCGTAGTCACGGACCTGGTACTGTCCGGCGGCGTTCCCCGGCGGCCCCGACCGCGCCGGGATGCTCACCGTCGGGTCGCCCGCTGCGGACCCGCCGTCTGCGGCCTTCCCGTCCCGGAACCAGCCCTCTGGCCACTCGTTCATCGTGGGTCCGCCTATCGCAGTCGCTGTCTGCATCGTCTCTACCTGCAAGACGGCCTGACAGCCAAATCGGCTGCGCGGGGAAAGCGGAGATTGGTGCCAGGTGCCGCCAATATTCCCCTGACTAGCGCCGATATTCCCGTTCCAAGACCGGGGCTTTACCCGGTCACCGTGCCCCGCCGGCCCACCAGATCGTCACCACTTCCCGCCCGGACGAGCCGAGGTCCAGCGGGTGCTCGGGGTCTACCCCGGCGTCCATCAGCGCCGCCGCGACGTCCTGCGCACGATCCGGCGGCAGGCAGAGCCGGCGCCGCGTGACGTCGGTGACCTCGCTGAACGACGCGTAGTCCGCGCCGCCCGGCCGCGTCCAGCGCACGTGCCCCGC
>Ga0335076_10001964_pt1 | contig 20245 bp, 13 predicted proteins | sample Lox_Sample_25_FD_206717 | JGI IMG/M metagenome (GOLD analysis project Ga0335076, IMG submission 206717) | Soil microbial communities from Loxahatchee National Wildlife Refuge, Florida, United States - Lox_Sample_2.5 | ecosystem: Environmental > Terrestrial > Soil > Wetlands | place: USA...
GGCCCCCCCGGCAGCAGCGGGCGGTCTTCCGGTTTGAACTGGTAGGTGGGCTCGACAACGGAATTCATGGCGTGACCAATGTCGCCAATCCCGGTGTCTCTCATGTGTCGACGGCGGCTCCCGCTGTGTCCTTTGCGACGTAGTGCTGCGCAACGGCGCCCGCGCGCCAGGATCGCTCGGCACGGACGCGGCCGCGCGATACGATCGTCCCATCGACGCACCTTCACGTGCAACGTTATCCTGGGTCGAACAACTGCCTTGGTGATCGCCATGTCCGAACCGCAACCGCCAATCTCGCGCGGCTTCCGTGGCCGCCGCGTCGAGGCGCCCAGCCGCGAGCGCGTTCCGCCCGGGCAGTACGTCACGCGCGACTTTCCGGTGCTTTCCGCCGGGCCGACGCCGCGCGTCCCGCTCAGCGAGTGGAGCTTCTCGATGCACGTCGGAGGGACCCTGCTCGGCAAGTGGACCTGGCCGGAGTTCCAGGATCTGCCGCAGACTCGCGTCACGGTCGACATCCACTGCGTCACCAAGTGGAGCAAGCTCGACACGGTGTGGGAGGGTGTGGCGATCGACGCGTTGCTCGAGGCAGCGGGCCTCGCAGCGCCACCAACGGCTTACCTGGTCGCGCACAGCGACGGTGGATATTCGACCAACGTGCCGACTGCAGACCTCGTAGGCGGGCGCGCCATGATCGCTACTCGCTTCGCGGACGCGCCGCTCGTGGCCACTCACGGCGGGCCCGCGCGCTTGCTCGTCCCCCACCTGTATTTCTGGAAGAGTGCCAAGTGGGTCAGGGGCTTCGAGTTCATCGAGGCCGACCGGCCCGGCTTCTGGGAAGGCCTTGGGTATCACATGTACGGTGATCCCTGGCGCGAGCAACGCTACGGTGGCGACTGATATCGCCGCGCCGATGGCACGCCTTGGTTGGCGAACCGTACGCATCGAATCGATCGAGCCGCTGGGCCGCCGCGCACGCCTTCTGCGCGTCGGGGTCGCAAACTGGCCGGGACATTTGCCGGGTCAGCACGTCGACGTGCGGCTTACGGCCGCGGACGGCTACCAGGCACAGCGGAGTTATTCGATCGCGTCCCCACCACACGAGCCCGGGCTCGCCCTCGCGATCGAGCAGGTCCCTGACGGCGAAGTCTCGCCGTACCTGACCATCGAAGCGCAGGTTGGCGACGCGTTCGAACTGCGCGGACCGATAGGCGGCTACTTCATCTGGGAGGCTGCGTCCGGCGGACCGCTGTTCTTGTGCGCGGGCGGTTCCGGCATAGCCCCGTTCATGGCACTGCTCGAACACCGCCAGCGGGAAGCACCCGGTCTGCCGACCACGCTGCTCTACTCCGTGCGATCGGTCGAGGATGCGATGTTCGCCGGGCGTATCGACGCCCTTGCACGGGCCGACCCCGCATTGCAGGTCGAGTTGACCTACACACGCGCGGCACCTGCCGGGTGGCGCGGGTACGCGCGGCGCATCGATGCATCGATGCTGCGTGAATCCGTGCCGGCCGCGGGCACGCGACCGCTGATCTATATCTGCGGTCCGACTTCGCTTGTCGAGGACGTCGCAACGACGTTGGTCGACTTCGGCTACGCGCCAGACAGCATTCGGACCGAGCGGTTTGGACCTTCGGGGCAATAGCGGCGGGAGACCTCATGGACAAGCTCAAGGATGAAGTCGGAGAACCGGCCTGGCTCGACGGCAACGCCGCCGCCGGCATTCTTGCCTTGGTGTTCGCGCCGGAGATCACCCGCGCTCGCATTGCCTGCGCGGGCTGCGGACACACGGGCGCGTTGGCGGAACAACGCGTCTACGCCCTGGAGATGGGCGCGGTGATCCGATGCCCGGGCTGCGCGCGCGTGACGCTGCGCATCGCCGTGACCCCGCACGGTCGCTTCCTCGACATGCGCGGTGCGGCCGTGCTGCATTTCGCGTGACCGGACGGCGGGTGTTGCGGTGTTGTTTCGTTCCCCGACCGACACCTTGGTCCAATGGAACCGTGTTCGCCGCGTCCCCATAGAAAGAGGAGGAACAACCATCCTCGGAAAGCACACCATGGCTACCCTCCACTTTCACCAAACCACCACCTCGACCCCCGAGCAATTCGTTGCCGGGCTCACCGACTTCGGGCCGGGCCGCTCGAAGCTCTTCGGCAACAGTGCCGATGACTACCTCAAAGTGCACCACCGCGGAGCGCGTGACGCCGACGTCACCGAAGGCTCGAGCGGCATCTGGGAACGGCTGCACTACGACTGGTCCGATCCCAACCGGATCGTCATGAAGACCACCGACTCGAACACATGGGGCGGCGATTCAGGCCACGTCTATACGTTCACACGCCGGCCCGACGGGGCAACCGACGTGGACGCGGTTGTCGTGCGCGACGGGAAGAACCTCAAGGGACGGTTGCTCGGACTCGTGCTCGGCAGTGTCGGCAAGGGCGTCCTGGAAAAGGCGTTCGTGAACAGCGTGAAGGCCATCGAAGCGCGCAACGCCGCCGCGTGACCACGCAGCGTTCGAACCACACGAAACTCGTTTCGAAGCGGCCCTGGCGACTCAGGGCCGCGCTTGCGTCGCGGCCATCGGATCGATCTGCGCATCCCAGCCGCCGCCCATCGCCTTGTACAAGTTGGCATACGTCTGGAACAGTTGCGCCTGAATGGCGACGTAAGCCAGCTGCGCACCGAAGAGCGACTGCTCGGCGTTCGCAACCTCGAGGTAGATCGTGGCGCCCTCGCGATAACGCAGCGCCGCCAGATCGCGAAAGCGCGCCAGCGCCTCGACATTTTTCGCCTGCACCGCACGCTCCTCGCCGAACTTCACGCGGTCGGCGAGCGCATTCTCGACGTCCTGCAACGCCAGCAGGATCGACTTCTCGTAGCCCGACAGCGCTTCGCGACGTAGCGCTTCGGCCTGCTTCACCTGGTTCCCGATGCGTCCGGCGGTGAAGACCGGCACGGTCGCGTCGAGGCCGAGGCGGCCGCGCCGCGACGCCGACTTGAGAAGATCCGCAAGATCGGTGCTCTCGAAGCCGAACACGGCGGTCAGGCTGATACGGGGGAAGTACGCCGCACGCGCGATGCCGACGTCGGCGTTGGCAGCAACGAGGTTCTGCTCCGCCTGGCGGACGTCGGGCCTGCGCTCGAGCAGCGATGCAGGCAGTGCCGCCGGGACCACCGGAAACGCAAGTGCTTCGATGTCGCGACCGCGTGCGATCGGGCCGGGATTGCGGCCGACGAGCGCGCTCAGAAAGTTTTCCTGGCGTGCGATCTGGCGTTCGATCTCCGACACCTGCCCCGCAGCGGACTGCGCCTGCGCCTCCGCCTGCTGGTAGTCGCTCTCGGGTCGCGCGCCTTCGCGGAAGCGTACGAGTTGCAGCAGCGCCGCCTCGTCCAGGCTGCGCGAGGTCTGCCGCGCGATCACGAGCTGGCGGTCGAGCGCGCGCAGCTGTACATACCCGGAGGCGACCGTGCTCACCAGCGTCATCAGTACCGTGCGGCGCCCTTCCTCGCTGGCGAGCAGATCGGCACGCGCCGCCTCGGTCGCGCGCCGCAGGCGGCCCCACAGGTCGATCTCGTAGCCGAGCGAAAGTCCGGTCGTGACATCGTTGAAGTATTCGTGCCCGGCTGATGCCGATGTCGGGGTGTTGCGGCTGCCACGCTCGCGCGCCGCCGCCGCGGACGCATCGGCCTGGGGAAGCTGCGCCGAACGCGTGATGCCGTATTGCGCATAAGCCTGCTCCACCCGTGCTGTGGCGATCGCGAGGTCCTTGCTGTTGCGCACCGCTTCGACCACGAGCGCCGACAGCGCAGGATCCTGGAACTGCTCCCACCACGCGATGTTGGCGACGTCGGCCGCGTCGCTCGCCGGCGTGCGCCACGCAGCCGGCGCCTCGACTTGCGGGCGGTGATAGTCGGGCCCGACCGTGCATGCCGCCAGCGCGGCCACCAGCGAGGCACTCACAACGAGGCGTCGATTCATGCTTGCACCGTCTCGGTTGGCTGCGTGCGGCGGAACGGCCACTGTCGTTCACTGATCCGCTGCATCAGGACATAGAACACGGGCGTGAAGAACACGCCGACCAGCGTCGCGCAAAGCATCCCCGAAACGACGGCCGTGCCAAGCGCAATCCGCGCGCCGGCACCCGCACCCGTGGCAAGCGCGAGCGGGACGCTGCCGAGAATGAATGCGAACGAGGTCATCAAGATCGGCCGCAGGCGCAGCTTCGCGCCGTCGAGCGCCGCCTGGGTGATCGACTCGCCCTGCTCGCGCCGCAGCCGCGCGAACTCGACGATCAAGATCGCGTTTTTCGCGGCCAGGCCAACGAGCATGATCAGGCCGATCTGGGTGTACACGTTGTTGTCGAGCGACCGCAGCAGAAGGCCCGCGAACGCGCCGAAGATCCCGAACGGAATCACGAGCAGGATGGCCACTGGCATCGCCCAGCTTTCATAGAGCGCAGCGAGCACCAGCAGTACGAAGGCGAGCGAGATCGCGAAGATGATCCCGGTCTGGCCGCCGGTCTTCTTTTCTTGATAGGTGGCCTCGCTCCACTCGAATCCGAAGCCCGGCGGCAGGGTGCGTGCGATTTCTTCCATCGCCGCGACGGCCTGGCCCGAGCTGTACCCGGGCGCATTCGCGCCGTTGATCGTGGCGGCGCCGTACACATTGAAGCGCTAGTAGTACTGCGGACCGTTGATCGGCTTTGCCGATACCAGCGTGCTGAGCGGCACCATCTCGCCACCGGCGCTGCGCACGTAGAAGCGCTGCACGTCCTCCGGCTGGTTGCGCTGGCTGCCCTCCGCCTGCGCGGTCACCCGGTAGGTGCGGCCGAAGAGATTGAAGTCGTTGACGTAGAAGCTGCCGAGGAACGTCTGCATCGTGAAGAACACATCGGAAAGCGCAATGCCGAGCGCTTTCACCTTGTCGCGATCGATCACGTATTCGAGCTGCGGCACGCGTGGATCGAAGCCGCTGTAGACAAAGCCGATCTCCTTGCGCTTGCGCGCCTGCGCGAGCACGTCCTGCAGCACCTCCGCCAGCTGCCCGGGATTCGCGCCGACGCGGTCCTGCAGCACGAACGTGAAGCCGCCGCCGGTGCCGAGGCCACGGATCGGTGGTGGGTTGATCACCAGCACGTTGGCATCCTTGATCTCGCGGTTGGCGCGCGCCGTGAGCACGCGCTGGATCGCGCCGACCTGTTCGGCGGCCGACTTGCGGTCGTCCCATCGCTTGAAGCGGGCGAACATCGTGCCGTTGTAGGACGCGACCTGCCCCGTCAACAGATTGAACCCGCTGAGAAGAACCGTTCCCTCGACGCCGGGAACGCCGCGCGCGATCTTCGAAAGTTGCGCCATCGCGGCGTTGGTGCGCTCGAGCGACGCGGCCGCCGGCAGCGCGGCGACGGCGATGACGTAGCCCTGGTCTTCGGACGGAACGAGACCGGTCGGGCGTGTGCCGACCAATCCCCACACCGCGACCAGCAGCGCGACGAAGGTCATCATCACGAGCACGGTGTGGCGCGCCATGAAGCCGACCGAGCCGACGTAGCCGTCGCGCGTCCGGTCGAAGGCGCGGTTGAAGCGCGCGAACAATCGCCCCAGCGGGCCGTGATGTGGCTGCGCCGCCTCGACGCGGCGCAGGAGGAGCGCGCACATCGCCGGCGTGAACGTAAGCGCACAGATCGCCGACAGGATCACCGACACGGCGAGCGTCAGCGCGAACTGCTTGTAGAGTTGGCCGGTCAGGCCCCCCAGAAACGCCACCGGCACGAACACCGCGCCGAGCACGAGCGCAATCGCCACCACAGGTCCGCCGACATCCTTCATCGCGGCCTTGGTTGCTTCCAGCGGCGTGACGCCGCCGTGGTCGAGACGCTCCTGCACGGCCTCGACCACCACGATCGCGTCGTCGACCACGATGCCGATGGCGAGCACCAGACCGAACAGTGTCAGCGTGTTGATCGAGAAGTCGAGCGCGGCGAACGCGGCGAACGTGCCGACGAGCGAGATCGGCACCGCGAGGATCGGGATCAGCGTGGCGCGCCAGCTCTGCAGGAACAGGAACACGACCAGCGTCACCAGCACGAACGCGACGCACAGCGTCTTCACGACCTCTTTGAGTGACTCGGTCACGAACGGCGTGGTGGTATACGGGATCGAGTACTGGATGCCGGGCGGGAAGCGCGCTGCCTGCTCCTCCATCACTTGCTTGATCGCCTTGGCGGTGTCGAGCGCGTTGGCGTCCGGCTGGAGGAAGATGCCAATCGCGATCGCCGGGTTGTCATCTTCGGCCGCGGCGATCGAATAGTCGGCGGCGCCGAGTTCGACGCGCGCCACGTCTTTCAGGCGCACCACCTGGCCGTTGCCCGCCTCGCGCAGCACGATGTTCTCGAACTCGCTCGTTTCGGCCAGACGGCCCTTGACAAACACCGAGTACTGCATCTGCTGGCCGTTCGGCACCGGCGGCACGCCGACCGAACCGGCCGGCGCGATGACGTTCTGCTCGCGCACGATGTTGGCGACATCGATCGCGGTGACACCGCGATGCGCCATCTTCTCCGGGTCGAGCCAGATCCGCATGCTGTAGTCGCGTGCGCCGAAGATGCGCACCTGGCCCACGCCTTTGACGCGGCCGAGCGCGTCGTACAGGTTGAGCAGTGCGTAGTTGGACAGGAAGACCGTGTCGTAACGCTGCCCCGGTGACTTCAGCGTGATCACCTCGAGAAAGTCGCTGGTCGCCTTGCGCACCGTGATGCCGTTGCGGATCACGTCGGGCGGCAGCTGGCTCTGTGCGATCGCAACGCGGTTTTGCACCTCGACCTGGTCGATGTTCTTGTCGGTGCCGATCTCGAACGTCACCGTCAGGTTGTACGAGCCGTCGTTGCCGCTCTTCGAGCTCATGTACAGCATGTCCTGCGCGCCGTTGACCTGCTGCTCGACGGCAGCGGCAACCGATTGCGAGACGATCTCCGCGTTGGCGCCGGGCAGCGTTGTGTTGACGGTCACCGGCGGCGGCACGACCTGCGGGTACTGCGCAATCGGCAGACCGAACGCGGCGAGCGCGCCAGTCAGGATCATGATCAGCGCGACCACAGTGGACAGCACCGGCCGCTCGATGAAGAAGTTCAGCATGGCGTCGCTGCCCCTTACTTGTTGGAGGCAACGGCGACCGGCTTCACGCTCGCGCCCGCGCGAACCTTGCCAGTCCCTTCGACCACGACGCGCTCGCCGGCCGACAGACCACTCACCACGATCCAGTCGTTGCCCTGCCGCCGGCGCGCCTCGATCTGGCGAGCCTCGACCTTCCCATCAGTCCCGACCACGAACACGGACTTGGTTCCCTGCAACTCCTGCACGGCCTGCTGCGGGATGGAGATCGCGTCCGATGCGTCGAGCACCGGCACACTCACGCGCACGAACAAGCCCGGCCGCAGGATCCGGTCGGGATTGGGCACCGCGATGCGCGCCTGCAGCGTGCCGCTTTTTTGATCGAGCGCGGAATCGACGAAGTCGAGCCGGCCGGTCATCGGGTACTCGCTGCCGTCGGCGAGCGTGATACGAAACGGCGTGCTCTTGTCGGGCGCGCGTTTCGCCTTCTGTAGTTCGAGCAGGCGGTCTTCGCTGATCGTGAAATAGACCCACATCGGGTCGCTCGAATACAGGGTGCTGAGCAGCGTCTGCTGCGCCGTAATGAGAGCGCCCGGCTTGAGCTGCGATCCACTCATGAAACCGGCGCGCGGCGCGCGCACCGTGGTGAACTCGAGGTTGATCTCGGCATTGCGAAGCACAGCTCGTTGCGCTTCGACCAGCGCTTCGCTCGCCCGCGCTTGCGCGACTGCAGCGTCGTAGTCCGCCTGGCTCACTGCGCGCTCGGCGATCAGGCGCCCGTTGCGCGCGAGGTTTTGGTTTGCGTTGATGAGGTTCGCCTCGGCCTGTGCGAGATTCGCCTTCGCCTGCGCGACCTGCGCCTGAAACGGCCGCGGGTCGATCACATACAGGAGATCGTCCTTCCTGACGCGAGCGCCGTCGGCAAACGCCTGGCGTTCGAGCAGTCCAGTCACCTGGGCACGGATCTCGATCGTGTCGGGAGCCTGCGCCTGCGCGACGTACTCGTCGAAGAGCTCGACGGGCCGCAGCGCCGCCTCCACGACCGAGACCTCGACCGGCGGCGGCGCGGCGGTCTGTGCCTGCGTCGGCTTGCATGCCTGCAGCAGGCCGAGGCTGCCCAGCGTGAGGGTGACGCCCAAAGCCGCAAGCAGCTTCGGGCGGATGCCTTGCGAGAGATCCGTGCGGTTCATTGCACCTCCTGTGTCGGCGCAATTTCGCCGCGCGCTTCGACACGCGCTTGTCACGCGCAGCCTCAGCCGTTACAGAAGTCGTTGGATGTCTGGCAGCTGCCACAGACGCGGAGGTGGCGATCAACGGCGCGCACGAACTGCCGTCCGCTATCGTCCGAGTGCGCGGGCTACGCTCGTCGCGAGGTCGTGCCTCGACAAAGGCTTTCGAATGACGACGTCGGCATCTACATTCTCTATGCCGAGGTAGCCGCTCATCAGTACCACCGGAATGGCGTCCCGGACCCCGCGCACCTCGCGGATCAGTGCCGAGCCGGACAGGCCGGGCATACGTTCATCGGTGAGCAAGGCGTCGAAGCGCGCGGGGTCTGCTCGGAAAGCCTCGAGCGCCGCGGTACTCGACGTGAATCCGACCGGCGCATAACCGAGTTCTTCAAGGGTCTCGGTGGCGAGCCGCATCAGCAGTTCCTCGTCATCGACCACGAGCACGCGCTCGCCCAGGCCGCGCGGCGCGGGTCTGTCCTCGTCGGCCGGCCGCTCCGGCGCATCGCCGCAGCGGCGCAAGTACACGGTGAAGGTGGTGCCCTTCCCGAGCGCGGTGGCAACCTCGATCGCGCCATCGACGCTCGTCACGATGCCGTGCACGAGCGACAAGCCCAGGCCGCTGCCGACGCCGACGTCCTTGGTGGTGAAAAACGGATCGAACATCCTCTCGAGAACGTCGTCCGCGATACCGGTGCCCGTATCGTTCACCCGCAACAGGATGTAGTCGCCGGCCGCAATGGCGCCCACCGCGAACTGGCGCGGCGCCCCGAACGTCGCCGTCTCCAGCGCGACCCGCAACACGCCACCCTGGGGCATCGCCTGCACCGCGTTCGAGATGAGGTTCATCACCACCTGGTGCACCTGGGTCGAATCACCGAGCATCGCGGCGCGCCCGGCGCGCAAGCGCGGCGCGAGCGTGACGTTCTCAGGAAGCTTGGCCGCGATCTGGTCGAGCGCCTCGCGGACTACGGCCTCGACATGGACAGCATCACGTTCGCCCAGTCCGCTGCGACTGAAGGCGAGGATGCGATCGACGAGCGCGCGGCCGCGCTCGCCCGCGGCAAGAATGGCGTCGACATCGCGGCGCAAACGCGTGTCCTTCCTCGCCTCGCGCGTCGCCATCTCCGCATAGCCCATGATCGCGCCAAGAATGTTGTTGAAGTCATGCGCGATGCCGCCGGCGAGCGTGCCGACGGCCTCCAGGCGCTGCGCGCGGCGCAGCTCCTGTTCCATCTTGCGCAATTCTTCCTCGGCGCGCTTTCTCTGCGAGATATCCTGCATGAAACCCACCAGGCGGGCGGGCCGGCGCTGCTCAGTAAAGAACAAACGCCCCCTGGACTGCAGCCAATGCACGGAGCCGTCCGGGTACACAACGCGGTATTCAGCCTCGATGTCGCCCGTGCGCCACGCGTGCCGGATCACTCGTTTCACCACCGGCCAGTCCTGCGGGTGCACGAGCTTCTTCCAGGTAACGTAGGTGCCGTCGTAACTTCCCGGCGCGAGCCCGTACATGGCTTCGATGTCGGGCGACCATTGGTTCTTCGGCTCGCCCTTGCCGAATCGCCATTCATAGGCGATCGCGCGTGCCGACTTCTGCGCGAGCTCGAGCATCTCCTGGCGCGAGCGCAAATCCTCCTCGGAGAGCCGCAGCGCCTCGGCCGCCAGCTTGCGCTCCGTGATGTCGCTGACGACGCCGATGACCCGCTTTGCCATGCCGTGAACATCGCGAAAGATCTTCCAGCGCGCGCGGATCCAACGCGTCTCGCGGAACGGGCCGCGCGACAGGCGATATTCGAATTCGTGATCGAGCGCGCTGCCGGCCAGCATCGTGCGGGTCATCTGCCGCACCTGCTCGCCGTCACCGGGATGAAACGGGATGCGCGAAACCATCTCGTCGCGCGTGCGGTACTCGATGTCCGCGGGCAGCGCCAGCACTTTCTTCAGATGAGCAGACGCGAAGATTCCATCGCTGGGCACGTCCCAGTCGAAGTGACCTTCTTCCGAAGCCTGCATCGCCAGGGCGTAGCGCTCCTCGGAGAGCCGCAATGCCTCTTCCGCGCGCTTGCGTTCCGTCACGTCGCGCACGCTGCCGCACCACCGGACAGCGCGCCCGGCGGAGTCGCGAAAACACAAGCCGTTGTGCTGGATCCAGTGGATCTCGCCATTGATGAGCGCACGCAGTTCCATGCTGAGGCGCGAACCGCTACCGGCGAAGAGATCGCGCGCCCTGCGCAACCAAACTTGCAGGTCCTCTTGCAGCAGCGGTGTCTTGGTCAGATAGTCCTGGCGCGATCTGAAGGTCGTTCCAGGCGGCAGCCCGAACACATCGACGACGCGTGGCGACGTGTAGTACTCGTCGGTTCCGATGATCCAGTCCCAATGTGCGTCTTGTGCCGCTTCCATGGCCAACGAGTAGCGCTGCTCCGAAAGGCGCAGCGCGCTCTCGGCGTTGCGGCGCGCGTCGACGTCGCTGACCGAGCCGGCCATGCGGGTGGGATTGCCATTCACGTCGCGCACGCAGAGACCGTGAATGCGACGCCAGCGATAGACGCCGTCCAGCTGGCGCAGGCGAAATTCGCCTACGTAGGCCGGCGTTTCGCCGGCGATGTGCGCCCGCATCGCCGCGGCGCGCCCGGGCGCGTCGTCGGGATGCACCGGTAGCGCGGCGAAATATTCATCCATCGGCACGGCTTCGGGGCCGGGCGGCAGGCCGGCAAGCTCCCGCGCGCGCGGCGAGACGAAGATGGTGCGGCCGGTGAAGTCGATGTCCCACAAGCCGTCGTCCGAGCCCGCGACGGCCAGCGCGTAGCGTTCCCGGCTTTCGCGCAGCGCTTCCTCGGCGCGCTTGCGGTCGCTGATATCGATCGTCGAGCCGGTCCAGCGCACGACGCGGCCGGTCGCGTCGCGAAAACACATGCCCTCGAGGCTGCGCCAGCGCGTCTCGCCGTTCACGACCGCGCGCAGTTCCATGGCCAGACGCGAGCCGCCGCGAGCGAACAGTTCTTCGGTCGCCTGCTTCCACCTCTCACGGTCCTCGGGATGAAGCGGCACGCGCCGCAGAAAGTCCGCGTAGCCGGCGAAGACCGTATGCGGCGCGAATCCACCCATTTCGAGGAACCGGGGCGAAACAAAGACCTCGTCTTTTACTGCGTCGTAGTCCCACAGCCCGAGGTTCGAGGCGAGCGTCACGCGCTCGTAGCGCTCTTGCGATTGCCGCAACGCCTCCTCGGTGCGCTTGTGTTCGGTGATGTCGCCGATCGATCCGGTCCAGCGAATCGGCGTACCGGCCGCGTCGCGCGTGGAGAGAAAGTGGAATGCGGTCCAGCGCACTTCGCCGTGCACCACGATGCGCAACTCCATCTTGAAGTGAGACTCGCGGCCGGCGAGGTGCTCGGCAACCGCGCGTTCCCACTTCGGCCGGTCGTCGGGATGAAACGGGAACCGGCGCACCCATTCCGCCCGGTCGATGAACGTGGTGCCGGGTTCGTAGCCGCATATCTCCAGCAACCGCGGCGAGATGTAGTGCTCGCCGCTCACCAGGTTCCAGTCGGTATGGCCGTCCCCGGCCGCCTCCATGGCGAGTGCGTAACGCTCCTCGGAAGCTCTCAGATCCCGCTCGGCGCGCTTGCGCTCGGTGAAGTAGCGGATCTCGGAATGGTGCGGCGCTGAGCGCCGCACGACAAACAATGCGAGTGTGGCGCCAAGCGCGACTACGGCGACCATCGCCCCGATGCCATAACGAGGAAACAGCGCGAGCGGCGTCAGCGCCAGCAAACCGAGCGCTGCAAAGCCAAGCGCCAGGCGCCGTGGGGTCAGGTACCGTTCTCGGGCCCTTGTCGGAGGGCGCATCGCGGTTCCATCCGGGTGAATGGCTTGAGCAGCACCGCTCTCCTGCTATCGATCGGCACGCCGCCTCGGCAGATCAGCGGCGACTGCCTGCAACATCTCGAAAAGCGCGGCAGAATACTCTCGCAGCAACGACGGCGCGCTCTGCCACTAGGCCAGCACCGCGGCCGCAACAAGCAGCGCGAGACAGATTGCATAAACCGTTGCTGCAATCTCAATCTCTCGACAAACTTTCATGTCGCCCTCCACCCGATGATCACGCGGCGATGGAATTCGGCGCTCAGCCGACCCTGAGAGGATCCGAACGCGCTGAAATGACCGCTCCATCCTGCCGCCGGATTGATTCAGGTAGCTTCGGGCAGCGGCGTGTCCGGCCAGCGTGGCGCGACAGGTGTAATGATCTCAGCCGTCACTGCATTCTTGTCAGGTGACACAAACCGGTTGCGGCGATCCCGGTCGCGGACGGCGAAGCTGTGACGGAGCGAATCTATTCGGTTGCAGCGGTTTCCTCGAGCGCACGCAGGCCGGCGAGCGCGATCTGCCGCTCCTGCTCCGCGGTGGCCGGCTTCGGACCGTCGTCACCAATGTTTGCAAGCAGACCGAGGTGCGCCGCTTCGAGCGTTTCGGCGGTGACCTGCGCGCGCGTCTTGCTCGACTTCCAGCTCTCGGGCTTCAAGCCGATCTCCTCAACGGCCAGCAATTGTCCGGCGGCTCGCGCCTGCTCGAATTCGGCGACCACCTGGGCGCGCGACTTGGAACTGACGAACGTGTGCTCTTCGAAGCCGTTCAGATCGACTTCACTAGCGAGAACCGACGTCGACACAAACAGGGCGGCAATAGCGAGCGTGCTCTTCATGATGCTTCCTTTCATGGTTGAGTGCGAGAGCGCCCATTGTTGGTTGTCGATCCAATCCAATCAAACTCATTCTCTGGATTCTTACGATCAATCTGATTGATGTATCTCGCCCCTTCAGGCCGTGCTCGCGGCGTGTCGTCGCCGGTTCGCGCCAGCCATGACGAGACGGTGTCTCGCATGCGCCCGATTGTGTCAACGGACACACAAGCTCGTCAGGTTGACTTGTCGCCGCAATGCATCGACGCCAGTGTGCAAGGGACGCCCAGCGCAGCACATCCGTGGACGTGCCGGCCAAGGCGCACGGGCGGGCTGGTCACGTTCAACGCCTCGGGATGACAGTTGAATCTCGACATCGACCCCCTCATCGACGCACTTCCGGCGCAGGTATGGATTGCCCTCCCGGACGGGCGGATCGAGTTCATGAATCGGCGCCTGTACGCATACACGGGTATCGGCCCGGATCAAGCTACTGATCAAGGATGGCGCGTGGCAATCCACCCCGCCGATCTGGAACGTGCTGCGGAATTTTGGTCGTCACTTTTGAAGGGCGAACGACCAAGAGATCTTGAGGCGCGGCTCCGAAGACACGACGGCGAGTACCGTCGATTCTCGTTCAGTGCCACGCAATTCTCGGACAAATCGGGCCCGCCGCTGAAGTGGTGCGGGATCAACATCGATGTCGAAGAGCGGAGGCAGGCGGAGGAGAAGCTACAGGTACGGGAGGCGGAACTTTCGCGGACCCAATACCACCTCACCGAGGGCCAACGTTTGAGCGGGACGGCCAGCTTCAGCACCGATCCCGCCATCGACGAGCACACGTGGTCCGATGAGTTCTACCGTATCTGCGGCTTCGAGCTTGGCTCGCGCCCTACGATTCAGAAGTTTCGGAACATTGTTCATCCGGAAGACAGGAAATCGTTCGACGCCGTGGTCGAAGCAGGCCTGGCCGGACAAGACTTCGACTTCACGTTCCGAATTGTGACGCCCGCCGGAGTCCCCAAGCAGCTCCGCGGCGTTGGTCGCCTCGTCGACTGGATCTCGGGGCGGCCGATCTTCGTCGGTGCAATACAGGACATGACCGCGGCGAAGCTCGCCGAAGCCGCGCTCCTGGCCACCGAACGGGATCTGCGGGCGATTGTTGATGCCATACCCGCCGGAGTAGCGCTGCTGTCGACGGCGGGCGCAATCGAGGTTGCCAACCAGCCCCTGCTCGACTACGTCGGGAAAACGCGCGAGGAGCTGATTCGCTCGGGTATCACTGATGCGGTGCACGTCGAGGATCTGACACCAAGCACTGCGGCGCTGAAGATTTCGCTTGCAACTGGAACGCCCTATGACGTCGAGCAGCGACTTCTTCGATTCGATGGTACCTATCGTTGGTTTCACGTCCGCGGACATCCGATCGTCGACGCCGACGGTAGCGTCGCGCGCTGGTACATCCTGTACACGGACATCGACGAGCGCAAGCGCGCTGAGGAAGCAGTTCGCGAGAACGAGCATTACATCAGCCAGATCTTGAACAGCATCCCCGTGCTGGTTGCCGTCTTTACCGCTGACGGGCAGGTTGAATTCGTCAACCGCCGGACGACCGACTACTTTGGGTCGACGACTGAAGACCTCAAACGTTGGCAGGAAGGGGACGTGGTCCATCCCGACGATCACGCCCGGGTAATGAGTCTATTCGGCCGAGCGATCGCCGCGGGCGAGCCGTTTGAATGGGAGTCCCGCGCACGCCGCCACGACGGCGTCTATCACTGGCTCCAGTCGCGTGGATCTCCCCTGAAGGACAAGAACGGGAAGATCGTTCGCTGGTACAACGTACTGATTGACGTCGACGAGCGCAAACGCGCCGAAGAAGCGTTGCGGGTCTCGGAGGAACGCTACGCCATCGCAGTGGCCGGTTCGAACGAAGGCATCTTCGACTGGGATCTCGCGACCGACCGCGTCTACCTCACAAGGCACACGCAGGAGCTGATCGGCCTCGAGCCCGGTGAGCCCTGGCGTGCGCGCGAAGAGTGGAAGCAGCTCGTGACCTTTCATCCGGACGATGCAAGCCGCGTGCGTGCCGGGATCAAGTCGCATCTAACCGGCCGCTCCGCTGGGTACGACGTGGACTTCAGGCTGGTGCTGCCGGGCGGGCCGCACTGGTTCAACCAGCGCGGCGTGGCGCTGCGTAACGCGTCCGGCGTCCCCTATCGCATGGCCGGATCGATCGGTGACATCGACGAGCGTGTACGCGCACAGGAGGAAATGCAGCGGCTGGAGGCACGGCTGCGGCAGGCACAAAGATTCGAAGCGATGGGCGCACTGGCCGGGGGCATTGCGCACGACTTCAACAACATCCTGGGTGCCATCCTCGGCTATGGCGAACGCGCACTGCGCGGCCTTGACCGCAGCAGCCGGGCGCGCCGCGACCTCGATCAGGTCGTCACCGCGAGCAATCGCGGCCGTGCTCTGGTCGACACAATTCTCGCGTTCAGTCGCGGCAGCAGCAGCGAACGCGTCGCCGTCGACGTCGAACGGGTGGTCAGTGAAGCAGTCGATCTCTTGAAGACAAGGCTCGCTCTCGGCACTGCGTTACACACCCGCTTGTTCGCGGGGCGTGCTGCAATCGTCGGCGATCCTACGCAGGTGCATCAGGTCGTGATGAACCTGGGCACCAACGCCATTCAAGCCATGCCAAGCGGTGGGACATTGTCCATCTCGCTGGAGACCGCCCATATCGAGGCACCGCGTTCGGCGAACATCGGCATCCTGCGCACCGCCGAATACGTGGTGTTAGGGGTGGCCGATACAGGTACCGGCATCCCTCCGGAGATCTTGGAGCGCGTCTTCGATCCGTTTTTCACCACCAAGGAGCCCGGGACCGGCAGCGGTCTCGGCCTGTCGCTGGTGTTGCGCATCGTCACCGAAGCCGGTGGTGCGATCGACGTATCCAGCGCACCGGGCCGGGGAAGCGTATTCACCGTCTATCTGCCACGCGCTGGCGACGCGCCGCCGGACGAAGCCGATGCCGAGCCGGCGTTGCCGCGCGGCAGAGGACAACGCGTGCTGGTGGTCGACGACGAGAAGGCGCTGCTGACGCTCGTCACCGAATCACTCGACGAACTAGGGTACGCGACGGTCGGATTTACCTCCAGCACGGCCGCGCTCGAAGCGTTCCGCGCTGAACCGGCGCGCTTCGACGCGCTGATCGCCGACGGGCGCATGCCGGGCTTGTCGGGTGCCGACCTGATCCGCGAGGTGCGCAGCATACGGCGCACGATTCCATTGCTGCTGATAAGCGGTGATCTGAGTGCGATGGCAGCCCCGCCGGGCGATCGGGGGGGACCGGATGCGGTGCTGCGCAAACCGGTGTCGATGGTCGAGCTGGCTACGTGTCTCGCGCGCATGGTCAGCCTGTGAAGCGATGGTTCGGAAACCGGCATCGCTCCGGCGGACGATTGGAAACCGCTCACAATGCTGGGGAGCGACTACGGCTGCCGTCGCAACCTGAACATCAAGCCGGTTGTTCGACCGCAAGAAGGTTCTGAAATACTTTCTGGATGGGGCCCGGAGTCGACGGCCGGCGAGTCACCTGCCAAAGGGTCCTTTGCAAATCCAGATAGGGTGCTTTGAGCGCGACAAGACGCTTGCTGCGGATGCCTTCCGCCACGACGAGTCCCGACAGGCACGCGACTCCGGCGCCGTTTGCGACAACCTGCAGGGCGGCCTCGGAATCATTCACCATCAGCAAGACCCTGGCGGGCGGCAGCTTCGCGACGCGCAGCGCGCTTTCAAAGACCTCCCGGGTGCCGGATCCGCGTTCACGCATGACCCAATGAAGGTTCTGAAACTCGGAGCGGGACAGCACGGGAGAGCGCCTTTTCCAGGCATGCGCACCGCCTACGATCTCCAGCCTGTCTGTCTTCCAGACCCCAGCGAGAAGACCCGCGTGCACCACCGAGCCCTCGACATACGCGACGTCGGCACGATCGTTCAGCAGAGCCGTGGTCGCCGCTTCGGTATTGCCGATCGATAGTTGCACCGCGACCGCAGGATGCTCGCGCGCGAACGCCGCCAGCGCGGGAGCAAGCAAGTAGCGCCCGACGGTGGTGCTCGTCGCCACCCGCAGTTCGCCGCGCAATACGCCGGCCTTGCCGCCCAGCAGCGCTGGCAGGTCGCGCACGCGCGCCAACACGTCGGGCGCCTCGGCGAGCAGCACTCGGCCGCGCTCGGTCAAGCGCAACGTGCGGCCATCGCGCTCGAAGAGCACCGTGTCGAGTTGCCTCTCCAGTTGCGCGAGCGCCATGCTCGTGGCCGACTGGGTCAGATGAATCGCGTTGGCGGCACGTGTCACCTGGCCTTCGCGAGCGACGGCGAGGAAGATCTCGAGCTGACGCAGGGTGATCGCGACGCTCATAGGAGCAGCGCAACGCCGGTCACTGCTTCAGGACGAACTCGGCGAGCACCCTCGCTTGTTCTTTCGTGAGCCCGGCGTTTGGCGGCATGGGCACTGGACCCCAGCGACCCGAACTGCCTTCCAGGATGCTCTTGACGAGACTCGTAGTCGCTTGCGAATCGTTGGCGTACTTCGCGGCCACGTCGTGATAGGCCGGTCCGACCACCTTCTTGTCGATCGCATGGCACGCAAGGCAGCCGTTGGCGCCCAAAACGACCCTGACGTCGATCGACGCTGGGCCAGACCCCTGCACAGTCGCCGCCGCGCCGACGGCGGCAACCTCCGCATCGTCGGCCTTTGCCGCGCCGTACGCCACGGCGAGGTATGCGCCGATGAGCTTGACTTCGCTGTCCGATATGGGAGCCCCATAGGCGTGCTGCATCTTCCCAACCTCGCCGGTCCATTGTGTCAGCGACATGCCGGGTGGCTGGTAGCCGATGTAGTCCGCGGAGTGGCACACGACGCATGCTCGCGCCGCCACGATGGCTCCCGGGAGAGGGGACGGCCGCAGCGTGGCGGTTTCAGGTGGGAGAGCGATCGACCGTGGCGCACCCAAGGCACCACAAGAAACGACGGTGAGCAGTACAAAGCACCAGGTGGCCCGCATAACGTCTCTCGCTCCTAGACGACCAGTAAATGCGTCGCTTCGATCGCATGTCGTCGATAGCCCCCGGGGTTCCAATCCGCCTCGAGCGGCTGACGCTCGCCACTGCGGTTGGTCGCGCGGACCATCAACACGGCGGGACCCGCCGTCGAAAAGCGCACGACGTGCCGCCACTCCCGGAAAGAGAATCGGCCCAGGTCGCGGCCGAGAGCGGCACGCTGCCAGGTACGCCCACCGTCCGCCGACACATCGACCACGGCGATGCCGGCGCCTCCATCGAAAGCGATGCCTTTGAGTTCCACTGGCCTGCGCAGCGGCACCGTATCGCCGGTCGAGACGCTCGTGATGAAGCTGCGGACCGGCAAGGTCGAGATTGGGCGAGTCTTGGCAGGCGCGGTACCCGGCGCAACGCAGAAACAGTCGTTGTCGGGCACCCGGTAGGCCGTCGTCATGAAGAATGCGTCGTGGCCCGAATACTCGGTGTCAATGACCTCGATTTCACTGATGTGCTTGACCCAGTAGGTGCCGTAGTACCCCGGCACGATAAGTTTGAGTGGATAGCCGTTGAGCACGGGGATCTCCTCCCCGTTCATGCTCCACGCGAGCATCGGCTCGCCGCTCATCGCGTGCTCGATATCCAGGGCCTTGCGGAAGTCGGGTGTCGCCGCCAGTACCGGTTTGTCCAAGCCATTGAACACCACCTGCCTGGCATCTGCGCCGACTCCGGCCGCGCGCAACACGGCGCTTACCCGAACGCCGAGCCATCTGGCGTTGCCCATCGCGCCGTTGGCGAGCTGCGCTCCGAACACCCGGGGTGACGAGAACCCACGACTGTTGCCGGAACACTGGTTCACGGCGACGACCTCGACGGGTTCGCTCAATGCCTTGATCTCCTCGAGGTGCATGCTCAGCGGTTTCTTGACAGCACCCTTGACAACGACTGTGTAGGTGTCGGGGTCAATACGGGTTGGCAGATCCGCGAGGTGATAGCGAACGAAGAAGGCGTCGTTGGGCGTGATGGGCCCTTCGTTGAACACGGTGAAGGGCGTCTCGAGGTGAGGCGGGCGCGTCGTCACGCGATAGAGTGCGCGCTTTCCCGGGTAGACGACCAGCGCGCGCGGCCCGTCGGCGAAGGTCACGCCCTCACCGGTGTCACGCTCGGCGCGACTTGTGAGCGGCGACGAAGCGAGCGCGAGTGCGCCTGCAACTTGCAGTACGCGGCGGCGAGCGCCAAACCCACTGACAGCTCGATGGCTCATGATCTCTCAGTCTGACGTGACCTGAATCTGGACCACGCTTCCGGGCACGCCACCGACAACGGGTGCAATCGCCAGGTAGCGGCGCGCCGCTGGCGCGTCGGTCTGAACGAGCTGCCGGATCGGACCGATCGCGTTGACGACCGCAGCGCCGGCCGGGTTGGTCGTGAAGTTGGCCAGAGGCTGAAGCGTTCCACTGCCGTCGGCATGTTCGGCCAGCGCCAGAACATAGGGCTGCCTCGGCACAAGGCCGGCGACGCCGGCCTGCACCACCTGCAGAAGCCCTTGCTCGAAAAGCGCCACCGTCGTCGACGCGGACGAGTTGCCCGTATCCACAGCGTGCAACGTCAAGGTCGCCGACTGCGCCGCGAGGGCGAGCGGCTGCAAACCACCGGTGCCATCGCCGACCGCAACGGCATTGGGAACATAGACGAGCGCCTGAGGCGCCTGGCCTTCAGGGACGTTCGCCACGACCATGTTGGTCGCGGTATCGATCACCGCGACCGCGTCGCGATTCTCGAGGCCGACGTACACGCGCGTGCCATCCCCGGAGGGCCAGATGCCGTGCGGCAACTCACCGACCGGGATGCTCGCGACCTGCGAGAAGTCGTCGGTGCGATACACCTTGACTGTGTTCAAACCGCCGACCGTGACGTAAGCAAAGGTGCCCTGCTTCGTGCGAGCAATGTTCACGTGGTTGGTGAGAGGGCCTGTCTCGAAAGACTTGATGACGGCAAAGGGCGGCTTCGCGCTGAAGACCATCACCCTGCCCACGTCCTTCAGTGTCATCCAGACCTGGTTGCCGTCGGGAGACGCCGCCAGATCCGGACAAAACGGACTGTCTTGCTTCACCCGGCCCACGATGGCATGCGTGGCCACTTCGACAACCACCGTTTC
>Ga0335076_10001965_pt1 | contig 20239 bp, 18 predicted proteins | sample Lox_Sample_25_FD_206717 | JGI IMG/M metagenome (GOLD analysis project Ga0335076, IMG submission 206717) | Soil microbial communities from Loxahatchee National Wildlife Refuge, Florida, United States - Lox_Sample_2.5 | ecosystem: Environmental > Terrestrial > Soil > Wetlands | place: USA...
TACCGGTGCGCTTTCCATTTTCGATGTGCAAGTCACGAACGCGCATTCCTTGATGGCTAACTAGTATTGGGGCGACTGGCGTTATCCGCTGGTTTGCCTGACAACTGCGGGAGTCCGGATAACACGCCACCCTTGATTGATAACGCTGCAAATGTTGAGCCGTCTCCGCGCTTTGGTCAACCGGAGGTGACTGTTTTCGTTTGAGTTGTTGTTGACGCTGTCCGATGACGACAATGACGAAAGACGCACCGCTTCCTGAAAAAACCGCAGAAAGTCTTGATGCACCGCTGCGCCTTTCGGTGCAGATCCGCAACGCGATCCGCTTGCGCCACTACAGCTACCGCACGGAACGCACCTACCTGCACTGGATCAGGCGCTTCATCCGCTTTCACGGGAGCCGCCGCCATCCGCGCGAGATGGGGGCGCAGCAGGTGACCGCGTTCCTGTCCTCGCTCGCCAATGATCGCCACGTCTCTGCGTCCACGCAGAACCAGGCGCTGGCGGCGCTCCTCTTCCTCTACCGCGTGGTCCTGGAAGTGGACCTTCCGTGGTTGCACGAGATCTCGCGCGCAAAGCGGCCGCGCCGCCTGCCGGTCGTTCTCAGCCAGCAGGAGGTCGGAGCCCTCCTGGGCCGCATGGCCGGCGTGCATGCGCTGATGGCGAAGCTCATGTACGGGACCGGAATCCGCCTCATGGAGTGCCTTCAGTTACGGGTGAAGGACGTGGACCTCGCTCGCCGGGAAGTCGTCGTGCGCCAGGGCAAGGGCGCGAAGGATCGCATCACCATGTTTCCAGCGACATTGATCGAGCCGATGACGGCGCACCTCGGACAGGTGCGTGAAATCTACGAAGCCGATCGTGCGGCGCAAGCGCCGGGCGTCGAGCTGCCCGACGCCATCGCCGTCAAGAAGCCTGGCGCAGCCACTTCATGGGGGTGGCATTGGGTATTTCCGCAGGATCGCCACTCCGTGGATCCGAGGACAGGTATTCGTCGCCGCCATCACGCGTTCGACCAGACGTTCCAGCGCGCCGTGAAGCGCGCGGCCCTTCAGGCCGGCATTGCCAAACCCGTTTCTTCGCACACGCTTCGCCACTCGTTCGCCACGCATCTTATGGAAGCGGGCTACGACATCCGCACCGTCCAGGAGCTGCTGGGCCACAAGGACGTGAGCACGACCATGATCTACACGCACGTCCTCAACCGCGGCGGGCGCGGCGTCGTGAGTCCCCTCGATCGCTAGAACGCGCTCTTGATGACGCCGCCGTCGACACGAACCGCCGCGCCCGTCGTCGCGGAGGCGAGGGGGCTCGCGATGTAGGCCACGAGCGACGCGACTTCCTGCGGCGTTGCGAATCGCTTGATCAGCGACGTCGGCCTCACCTTCAGGAAGAACTCCTTCTCGAACTGCTCGAACGACTTGCCTTCGGACTTTGCGAGCGTGTCGACGAAGTCGGTCACGCCTCTCGACTTGGTCGGGCCGGGGAGAATGCTGTTCACGGTGATTCCGGTTCCCGCCAGCGCTTCGGCGAGGCCGCGCGAGACGGCAAGCTGCGCCGTCTTCGTCGTTCCGTAGTGAATCATCTCCGCTGGAATCTGCACGCCGCTCTCGCTGGAGATGAAGATGATTCGGCCCCAGTTCGCCCGTTTCATCGCCGGAAGGCACAGGCGCGCGAGTCGAACGCCGCTCAGCACGTTGACTTCGAAGAACCTCATCCAATCCGCGTCCGGGATTTCCTCGAAGGGCTTGGGTTCGAATATGCCCAGGCTATTGACCAGGATCTCGATGCCCGGGTGCGCCCGAATCAGCGCCTCGGCCGGCTCCGACTTGCCCAGGTCGCCCGCAAAGCCGAGCGCGTCGTTTCCGGTCGCCGCCTTGATGGACGAGACTGCGGAATCCACGGCTGCCTGGGTGCGGCCATTGACGATGACGCGAGCGCCCTCGGCCGCGAGCGCCGAGGCGATGGCATAGCCGATGCCGGCTGTGCTGCCCGAGACAAGTGCGAGGCGATTCCGGAGCTTCAGGTCCACCGGGCAAGCATACTCTGTGTTACCTGAGGATCAGCCGGAAGCCAATATCTCCGCGAAGCGCGAGATCTCCTCCGGCCCCGCGTCCGTCACGGCCCAGTAGCGCATGCCGGCGCGTGTCCAGTGCGCGATCGAGTAGCCCTTCGCGGTCTGCATCTTCGGCGCCGAGTCGGATGCACCGGCGGCGGGCCACACGAACACGTTCACGGGATGCAGCCGGATCCTGTACGTGAGCGCCGCCACCGCGCGCCCGTCGATGTAGTCGAGCCTGCCGCCCGTGAGCGGATATCCATCGGCGGCGAGGTCGCGCACCGGAGGCGCGAAATCGATCTTGCCCGCGAACCACGGCTTCACCGTGTGCTGGTCCGTGGATTCCACGTCGGCGAGGCGCCCCGGAACCATCAGCGAGCGCACGTGCGCCGTGAGCACTTCGTTCTCGATCGCGTTGTCGTGCGACGCCGCGGTCATCAGCGCCGCGTTCCAGCTCACGAACGAGACGGCCGCGAAAGACGCCGCGAGCAGCATCCAGCGCCCGAACGCCGGCCCGCGCTCGGCGCGCGCCATGTCCTTGATCGACGCGCTCACCTTCTCGCGCAGCGCCTCGGGCGCGCGATGGTAGGTCGCGTCGCGCGCGACGTCCGGTTCCAGCGGGTTCTCGGGTTTCATGTTCATCAGGATGCTTTCCTCATCCGCAGCTCGATCGCGCTCTTCAGCAGGTCGCGGCCCCTCGATAACCTCGACATCACGGTCCCGATCGGTATTCCCGCCACCGAGGCGATCTCCTTGTAGCTGAGGTCCTCCAGCTCCCTCATCACCAGCACTTCGCGGTATCCCACCGGCAGGTCCTCGAGCGCCTGGTTCACGATCTTGCGGTTGGCGCTTTGCAGCAGGATCACCTCCGGGTTCGTCTCCGTCGGCGACGTGTGGCCGATTGTCACCACGTCCGAAGCGAGCGTGGACGTGTCGTCGATCGGCACCACGTCCGCGGGGCGGTTCTTCGCGAGCCACGTGTAGCCGGTGTTCCTCACGATCGCGAGCAGCCACGGCCGCGCATCGGCCTCCCGCAGCGACTCGAAGAATCGATACGCGCGGATCATCGCCTCCTGCACCACGTCCTCGGCGTCGTGGTCGTTGCGCGTGAGCCATCGGGCCAGGTTGTACGCGGCATCGAGGTGCGGCATCACGCTGCGGCTGAAATCCGAGTGGCGGCTCATTCCATCCTTCCCCACCGCATGACAGGGCGATGGCGCATTTTATTCCCGCAGGAATAAGGCGAGTGCGGCGGTGGTCTTGTGCTTGTCACCCCCGCGAAGGCGGGGGCCCAGCCAAAATCCACAAGGAGCTCATATGTCCATCCATCGTCGCGACTTCCTCAAGCTCGCCGCCCTGGGCGGCGGCGCCGTCTTCGCCTCCAGCCTGCCCGGTTGTGCCGACATGGGCATGGGCGGCGGCGACGACTTCTACTTCGTCCAGCTCTCCGACGTCCACTGGGGCTTCAACGGCCCCGTGGTGAATCCGGATGCGCGCGGCACGTTCCCGAAGGCCGTCGCGGCCGTGAACGCGCTCGACTCGCAGCCCGACTTCATCATGTTCACGGGCGATCTCACGCACACCACGGACGACCCGGCCGAGCGTCGCAAGCGCATGGGCGAGTTCAAGCTGATCGCCGCGACGCTCACCAACAGGACCGTGCACTTCATGCCGGGCGAGCACGACGCGGCGCTCGACCATGGCGCGGCGTTCAAGGAGAACTTCGGCGAGACGCACTACACCTTCGACCACAAGGGCGTGCATTTCATCGTCGTGGACAACGTGTCCGATCCGGCGGCGCGCATCGGCGACGAGCAGCTCGCGTGGCTCGCGGCCGACCTCGCGAAGCAGCCGAAGGACGCGCGCATCGTGGTCTTCACGCACCGCCCGCTCTTCGATCTCGCGCCGGCCTGGGACTGGGCCACGCGCGACGGCGACAAGGCTATCGAGCTGCTCATGCCCTTCCAGAACGTGACGGTCTTCTACGGCCACATCCACCAGGAGAACCACCACATGACGGGCCACATCGCGCACCACTCCGCGAAGTCGCTCATCTTTCCGCTGCCCGCGCCCATGTCGCAGCCCAAGCGCGATCCCATCAAGTGGGACCCGGCCAATCCCTACCGCGGCCTCGGCTGGCGCGAAGTCGAAGCCGAGAAGCCCGCCAGGTACGACCTCAAGGAAATCCCGGTAAAGGCCTAGACGATGAACAAGCAGCGACGCAATGTGCTCGCGGGAGGAGCCGTGCTCCTCGCCGCGGGCGTGGGTGTGAGCGTGAAGGCGCTCGCCGAGGAGCGCGTGATCAAGGTGGTCGCGCGCAAGTTCGTGTTCCTGCCGCGCGAGATCGAGGTGAAGAAGGGCGAGACGGTGGTGCTGGAGTTCACCGCGCCCGAGGTCGTGATGGGCTTCAACCTGCCCGACTACAAGCTGCGTACCGACATCATCCCCGGCCAGGTCTCACGCGTGAAGTTCACCGCGGACAAGGCGGGCACCTTCCCGTTCCTCTGCGACATCTTCTGCGGCGAAGGCCACGAGGGCATGTCGGGGAAGATCGTCGTTACCTGAGGCGCTTCAGCGCGGAATGATCAGGCAAGTCCCGCTCCCGTATGCGAGCAGCTTGCCTTGCGGGTCGGTGAGCTGGGCCTCGCTCAAGACGATGCGCCGCCCTCCATGCACGACGCGTCCCTCGGCGCGCACCTCGCCGGTCGCCGCCGTGATCGGGCGCAGGAAGTTGATCTTGATGTCGACCGTCGTGAAGTCGTGCCTGTCGTCGAGCGTCGAAAACACGGACAGCGCAAGCACCGTATCGAGGACGGTGGCGGCCCACCCGCCGTGCACGGTGCCGATGAGGTTGTAGGAGCGCGCATCCGGCCGTCCTCGCACGACGGCCCGGCCGTGCCCGGCCTCCGTGACGCGGAAGCCGAGCGTGTCTCCCATCGGCATGTTCGCGGTCTCGCCGGCAACGAGGGCTTGCACGAAGTCGAGCCCCATCCCCGTGCGCTCAAGCGCGGCGGTATTCATAGCGATCTGCTCCGTACGAGTCGAGCCATTCAAGCACGCCATCGTAGCGTCCTGACGAATGTCCTGAAGGACCAATTTCCCTCGAATCGGGATGCGGGATTGGACCGTACGCGAGTTGACTCGGGTCAAGGCCGCGCGCCGCGCCGCGGTCACAATGGGCTGATGCACCCATTTCCCCATACCTACGTGGTCCAGGCGAAGGGCGGCCCCACGGGCGAGGCCACGCTTACGGCCGATCGCCTTCCCTCCCTCGCGGCCGCGCCGCCGGCGGAATTCGACGGCCCCGGCGATCGCTGGTCGCCCGAGACACTGCTTTGTGCCGCGGTCGCGAACTGCTTCATCTTCACCTTCCGCGCCTACGCGCGCGCGGCAAAGTTCGAGTGGACGTCGCTCACGTGCCGCACTGAGGCGGTGCTCGACAACGTCGGCGGCGTCTCGCAGTTCACGCGCTTCGTCACCCACGCCACGCTCGAGGTGCCCGCGGGCGCCGATGCGTCCAAGGCGAATGCGCTGTTGCAGAAGTCCGAGGACCGCTGCCTCGTCGCCAACTCCCTCAAGGGCGAGCGTCACCTGGACGCCGCGGTGAAGGTAGCTGACTAGCAGCGACGACCTGCAACGCATCGATGAGCGGCCCTTTGAGGGTCCGCTCCATCGATCGCCCCGCTCTTATTTCATCGACACCGCTATCGTGTTGTCTTCGGGCCGCCGGTCGATCAGCTTGTTGATGGGATCGATCCCCGCCTTCAGGGGCTTCTCCGTCACGTGCGCGGTGAATTCCCACTCGCCGTTGCGGATGCGCTTCTTCTCGAGGTAGAGCGGCTTGTCGTCGGCGCCCAGGATGCCCACGTCCACCCAGTCGTCCATCGGCACCTCGTTCTGCACGCCGTTCTCGTCGGCCTTCAACTTCTTCGCCTCGACCTTGAAGGTGACGTCGTAGCCGCCGGAGGCGTCCTTCTTCGCGCTCGCCTCGATGGCGCGGTTCTCGAAGAGCACGATGGACTCGAAGAGGTCCGTGATGAGGTACTGCTTGTCCTCGGGCGTCACCGCGCGGAATTCGGCGAGCAGCTCGCGCGAGATCGTGTACGGCGGCTCCTGGAACGCGACCTTCTTGATGTAATTCGCGAGCGCGCGGTTCACGTTGTCCTCGCCGATCGCGTCCTGCAGCTCGTACATCGCGAGGCTGCCCTTCCTGTAGTGGATGTAGGCCTGGTTCTCGTTCCTGTAGAGCGGCAGCTCCTTCTTGCGCTCGATGCCGCGCGAGCGCAGGTAGTTGTCCAGCTCGTACTTGAGGAAGCGCTTCATCTTCGCGTCGCCGTACTTCTTCTTCATGACCATCAGCGCCGAGTACTGCGCGAGCGTCTCGCTCATGAGCGTCGCCCCTTGCACGTCGGCGCCGATCACCTGGTGCGCCCACCACTGGTGCGACACCTCGTGGGCCGTCACGTAGTACGGGTAGTCGATGTCCTTGGGATCGTTCGGGTCCACCCGCGCGATGAAGCCGATGCTCTCGGAGAAGGGGATCGTGTTCGGGAACGACTGCGCGAACTGCGCGTAGCGCGGGAACTCCAGGATGCGCACCTGGTGGTGCTGGTAGGGGCTGTAGTTCTTCGTGTAGTAGTCGAGCGAATCCTTCACCGCCTGGTCCATGGAGTCCAGGTCGTACTCGTGTCCCTTGTTGTAGTAGATCTCGATGGGCACGTTCTCGGCCTTCGGATGCCACACGTCGCGCTTCACCTGGTAGTCGGCCGAGAGGAACGCGTAGAAATTCAGGATCGGCCGGTCCATGGTGTAGTGGAAGTAGCGCCGGCCGTTCTCGGTCCACTCGCGCTGGAGGTAGCCGGGCGCGATGGCGATCTGGTCGGGCACGGTGCTCACGGTGGCGTCGAAGGAGATCCAGTCGCCGTCGTACGAGATGTAGTTGCGCTGGCGCGCGGCCACGTTGTCGAGGTCGGGCATGCGCTCCTTGGGCGCGAGGCCGTGCTTCTTGCGGTCGCTGTCCTGCGAGAGCTCGAGCGCGTCCGAGTAGCCGAAGTGCGGCACGTAGAAGCTGTTCATGAACGTGCCGTTGTCCACGACGAGGTTGCTGGGCCCGCCGTTGCCGAAGCCCTTTGGCGCGTATTCGAGGTCGAAGTCCACCGTCATCGTGGCGCCCGGCTCGAACGGCTTCGAGAGCTTGAACTGGTGCCAGTAGAGCTCGGGGTGCGACTCGGTCTCCTTCCAGTCGATGCCCGCCTTCAATTCGTGGATCGTCGCCTGCTCGGGCACGAGCACGTACACGTCGGAGATCGGCTCGCTGCTCTTGTTGGCGACGTTGTAGGTCCCCTTGAAGCGGACGCGGTGCTCGTGCGGGAAGATGTCCACCGCGATCTTCACGCCCGTGATCTTGGGCTGGGGCCTGGCTTGCAGCGGCTTGAACTGCTTCTCGTACACCGCCTGCAGCTCCTGCTGCGCGAACTCGCTGCGGTAGATGTTGAGCACGTTGGTGTTGTAGAAGATCCAGCCGCCCAGCCCCGCCATCGCGAGCGCCGCCACCGCCGTCACCATCTTCATGTGCGGGGAGAACCGCGCGCGCGCCACGGCGAGGCGCACCTTGAGCCCGGAATCCACGCCGCGCACCCAGAGCAGGAGCGAGGCGACCATCAGCAGCATCGCCGCCATGCCCCAGTAGGCCTGGAACCAGCGCACCGCCGGGATGAAGTTTCCGTAGCCGTTCATGTCCGAGTACACGACGCCGGGGTCCTCGCCGAAGAGGTACAGGCGATGGTTGTAGCCCAGCGCGTTGGCGATGATCTCCGCGATGTAGTAGAGGACCACGATGAAGTGGCCCATGTACTTGTTGTTCACCGCCACGTGGATGAAGAGCGCGAGCGCGGCGATGGTCCAGTAGCTGGGCAGCTGCAGCGCGAAGAGGCGATAGACGTACTGGTTCAGCTCGAAGTGCGTGTAGCCCTTGAAGAGCTGCACGATGAGGCCGCAAACCATCACGACGGCCTGTATGAGCGCCTGGACCGCGAAGAGCGTGAGCAGCTTCGCGATGAAGGGAAGCCACGTAGGCATCGGCGAGCTGTCGGTGAGCTGGGCCACGCGCGCATCGCGCTCGCGCCACACCAGCTCGCCCGCGTAGAACGCGGTCACGATCAGCATGAAGAGCGCGAACGTGCCCGACACGAAGTCGAGCACCTGGTAGGTCACCGGATACGTGTTCGTGCCGTAGATGGTGCCGATCACCGACGCGTTGGCGAAGACGAAGAACACGCCGGTGAAGACGATCACCACGAAGTACACGTTCTTCACGGTCTCGCGCGCGTAGAGCGCGACCAGGCCCGGAAGCTGGCGCAGGTACGCGCCGATGGAGACGTCCTGCGAAACCCTGGGAAGTGCGACGGTGGCCGGCGCCTGGCGCGGCGCGGGCTGGGCCTTCTCCTTCGTGCCGCCCTTTCCCTCGGACTGCAGCTGCCCCATCGAGAATCGCGCGTAGCAGAACGCCATGATCGCGAAGCCCACCGCGGTCCAGAGCGCGCGGTTCCACAGCAGCTCGCCCGTGAAGGGAACGAGCCGCGTGTTCTTCTCGGCCGCCGTCCAGTATTTCGCCATGGTGCTCATGGCCGACGAGCCGATGGGATCGATCAGCGCCGCGAGCGTGCGGTTGTCCATGTCGGCGATGAGGCGCGTGGCGGCGAGGTAGCCCACGAGCACGATGATCCCCGCGATGTACACGGGCATCATCCGGCGCGTGAGCGCGGCGAGGCCGAAGAAGGCGGCGCCCAGGAAGAGGACGTTGGGCAGCAGGTTCACGAGGTAGGGCTGCGCCATCGCGCGCAGCGACCAGGGCCCCACGCGCTCGGGCAGCACGCCGGGCATGTGCGTGCCGATCAGCACCCCGGCCATGATGCCGGCGAAGATGTAGACGCAGACCGCCACGGCCGCCACGAAGCGGCCCAGGAAGTAGTCGGACTTGCGGATCGGGCTCGTGAAGAAGAAGTGGAAGCTCTGGTATTCGAAGTCCTGCTGGACGGCGCGGCCCATCACCGCGGCGACCACCACCACGCCGAGGAAGCCCAGCACCGCCACGGTCTGCGCGAGCGCGAAGGGCGAGTTGATGAACACCTTCTCCGTGCCGAACGAGACGCTCGCGCCCTGGAACACGCCGCCCGCCATGCACATCCAGAGCGCGGCGATCGCCGCGAAGATGAGGAAATAGACGTGCGTCGAGATGCGCTTGAAGCGCTGCCGGAACTCGAACCGGGCGATCGCGAGGAGCGTGCCCATGGTCTAGGCCGCCGCTTGCAGCGGGGCGGGATCCAGGTGCCCGGTGACGGCGCTGAAGTACACGTCCTCCAGCTCGGGCTCCACGCTTTCGAATCCGGCGTCCGGCGCCGAATCGGCGTAAGCGCGCACGACGGTCTCGCCCGACTGCAGGCGCGAGGAGATCACGGGAAGCGCCTTCTGCACCGAGTCCAGCTCCTCGCGCGGCACCGCGCGCCGCCAGATCTTGCCCTTGATCTTCGCGACCGCTTCCGCAGGCGCGCCCGTGAGCAGCACGCGACCCTTGCTGATCACCGCGAAGTTGGGGCAGAGGTCCGCCACGTCGTCCACGATGTGCGTGGAAAGGATCACCACGGCGTCGCGCCCGATGCCCGCGAGGAGATTGAGGAACCGCACGCGCTCTTCCGGATCGAGCCCCGCCGTGGGCTCGTCCACGATGATGAGCCGCGGGTTGCCGATGAGGGCCTGCGCGATGCCGAAGCGCTGGCGCATGCCGCCGGAGAATCCGCCCAGCTTCTGCTTGCGCACCGAGGCGAGGTTGGTGCGCTCGAGCAGCGCGCTCACCGTGGCCTTGCGCTCGCGCGAGTCGGTGATGCCCTTCAGGCGCGCGAAGTGGTCGAGCATGTCCTCGGCCGAGACCTTGGGATAGACGCCGAAGTCCTGCGGCAGGTAGCCGAGGATGCGCCGCACCGCGTCCTTGTCCTTGAGCACGTCGATGTCGTCGAGCTTCGCGCTCCCGCCGTCGGCCTCCTGGAGCGTGGCGAGCGTGCGCATGAGCGTGGACTTGCCCGCGCCGTTGGGCCCCAGCAGCCCGAACATCCCGGGCTCGACGGTGAGCGAGACGTTGTCGAGCGCCTGCACTCCGTTGGGGTAGCGCTTGGACATGTTACGGATGGTGAGCTGCATGCGGCTTTCCTCGTGCGGGATTTTCCCCACCGTGAGACGCGGGCGGGTTGCGCGTTGGATTCAGCAGGCCGTGGCCTTGCGAATGTTGCGAAGTGTGTCCCAGACCGGCTTGTCGCGTTCGGCCATGGACATCGCGAAGAACACCTGCATGTGCGGGCCGCATTCGCGCTGCGACACTTCGCCGTAGAGCAGCAGCGGCTCGCCCCTGGAGAACGCGTTCCAGGTGCGCACTTCCACGCCCCAGGCCTGCGTCCAGGCCTTCACGCCCAGCAGCGGGTGCGCGGCCGCATGCGTCTGGATCTCCTTGCCCGCGAGGTCGCGCTGGCGGCCCACGTTGATCATGAGTCCCGTGAAGTAGGTCTCGAGGTAGTCCTCGAGGTCGTCGGCGTTGAAGGGCTTGGTCTTGAGGTCCCACATGAAGACGTAGCTGAAGCCGTCGCCCTCCTCGAAATGCGTCCATTGGGGCGAGAAGCTCACGTACTCCTTGCCCTGGTAGGGGATGCCCTTGGCGAAGCGAAGGGGGAAGTCGAATGTTTCCTTGCGCCACTTGTCGGGTGCGGCGATCTGCGCGGCGGCGGGAAGGGCCAGGGACGCCAGCGCCGCCGCGAGCAAGGCCTTCTTCGTCACGATCATCTTGTCAGGAGGTTCGGGGTTCCGCGATTATGGCGGAATGAAACGCGATTGGCGCAGGTTCTACGAGGCGCTCGAGGTGCGCCCCAGCGCCATCGTCGGGCGGGGATTGTACAGCGGCACGCGCATCCCGCGAGGGGCGAAGATCGGCGAGTTCGAGGGAGAGGTGGTCGGGCTTCGCGAGTCGCGCCGGCGGGCCGCCGGCCGCAAGATCGTGGCCATCGTAGAGCTCGACCGCCATGCGCTCGACGCCACGAAGAGCAAGCGCGGCTTCAGGTTCATCAACCATTCCTGCGATCCCAACACCTTCACGCGCTTCACCGCGACGCGCGCCGAGTTCTATGCGCTGCGCGACATCGCGAAGGGCGAAGAGCTCACGAACGACTACGGGCGCTCGCATCACGAGGGCAAGCTTCGCTGCCGCTGCGGCTCGCCCAGGTGCCGGGGATTCATCTAGCCGATGCCCGTGCGTCGCGCCGCGATCGCGTTCATCTTCGTCACCGTCCTCATCGACGTGCTGGCGCTGGGCATCATCATCCCGGTGCTGCCCAGGCTCGTGGTCGCGTTCGAGGGCGGCGATACGGCGCGCGCGGCGGACACCTTCGGCCTCTTCATGACGGCATGGGGCTTCATGCAGTTCGTGTGCATGCCGGTGGTGGGCGCGATGTCGGACCGCTTCGGCCGCCGCCCGGTGATCCTCATCTCGTGCTTCGGCCTCGGATGCGACTACTTCCTCATGGCGTGGGCGCCGTCGCTCGCCTGGCTGCTGCTCGGGCGCATCATCTCGGGGGCCACGGCCTCGAGCTTCTCGACTTCATTCGCATACATCGCGGACGTCGCGCCGCCCGAGAAGCGCGCGCAATACTTCGGCTACGTGGGCGCGGCCTTTGGCCTGGGCTTCGTGCTGGGGCCCGCGCTGGGCGGCATCCTCGGGCAGGTCGATCCGCGCCTGCCTTTCAAGGTGGCCGGCGCGATGGCGCTCGTCGCCGCGGCCTACGGCTATTTCATCCTTCCGGAATCGCTCCCGCCCGAGCGTCGAGCGAAGTTCGAGTGGAGCAAGGCCAATCCCGTGGGCTCGCTCGAGTTGCTGCGATCGCATCCCGAGCTCTCGGGGCTTTCCGTTTCCTACTTTCTCATGCAGCTCGCGCACGTGGCGCTTCCCGCGATGGCCGTGCTCTACATGGGCTATCGCTACGGATGGGACGCGCTGCAGGTAGGGCTCGTGCTCGCGGGCGTGGGCATCTGCTCGATGGTCGTGCAGGGCGCGCTCATCAGGCCCGTGGTCTCTCGATTGGGTGAGCGCCGCGCGCTCGCGCTGGGCCTGGGATTCGGTTTCGTGGGCTTCGCGATCTATGGGCTCGCGCCCACGGGGCTCGCCTTCCTCGTGGGCGTTCCGGTGATGGCCCTCTGGGGATTCGCGAATCCGTCGCTTCAGGCATTGATGACGCGCCACGTGTCCGGCTCGGAGCAGGGCAAGCTCCAGGGCGCCAACGCGAGCCTGACCGCGATCGCGGGCCTCGTGGGCCCGATGATCTTCACCACGTCCTTTTCGTACTTCATCGCGCCCGATGCGCCGCTGCACCTGCCGGGAATGCCGTACCTTCTTGCCGCGGCGATGATCCTGGCATCCTGCGCCATCGCGTGGAACGTCACGCGTGTCCGAAGCCCGTGAGGCTGCCGCGGGGGCGGCGAAGCCCGCGAAGTAGCGGCCTAGCCGCTCATCGCGTCGAGGAAGGCGTACACCCTGGGCGATTCGGGCAGCGCTTCGAGCTTCGCGACGACCCGCGCCGATTGCCCGGCGTCCGTCGTGGACCCGGTGACGCGCAGCTCGCCCCTGTCGGCCACGATCGTGAGCATCGCGTTGCGCGTGTGGCGATCGGCTTGCAGGGCGCGCATCGCGTCGCTCAGCAAGTCGCGGTCCTTCTCGGTCACGTAGGCGCCGGCGAACTTCGGGGCCGGCACGACGATCGTCTCTCCGCGTACGCCGGGCGCGCCGGCGAAATCCTGCGCCGAGGCGCCGAGGCTCGTGCCCAGCGCGAGCGCCGCGCAGGCCATGACCACGTGCTTGCTTGCCATGCTGTCTCCTTTCGAATACGGCGAGGCCGGTTGCTTCCGGTCCCGCAATCGAACTGACAGCGAAAGTTGCGCGCGGGTTCCGCGCTCTCAGCGCACGACGCAGCCCGGCCGCGAGCTCATCAGCTGGCAGGCCTCGGCCACCATGCGCTCGACGATCTGCGCCGCCTGCGGCACGTCGTCGATGATTCCCGACACCTCGCCCAGCAGCACGCCGGAATTTTCCACGTCGCCCGCGGCGAACGCGTTCCGGAACCGTTCGTGCTCGGCGTCGATGATCTTCTCCATCTCGCCCTCGCGCCCGTGCCACTTCGCGACGAAGGCGTTCTTCAGCACGCGGATGACGAATTCCGGATTGGGCCAGTAGCGCTTGCGTGCGACGTCCACGGAACGGGACTTGATCGTGGCGTCGCCGTCGGCGCGCACGATCGCCTGGCGGAAGCTCTCCGGCGCTTCCGATTCGCGGCACGCGACGAAGCGCGTTCCGACGAGCACGCCGTCGGCGCCGAGCATGAGGGCGGCGGCGAGCCCGCGTCCGTCGCCCACGCCGCCCGCTGCGACGAGGACGGTGTCCGGCGAGCGCCTGGCGAGGTAGTCCGCCGCCTCGGGCACCAGCGTGAAGACGCCGCGATAGCCGCTGTGCCCGCCGGCTTCGCACCCTTCCGCCACGATGATGTCGGCGCCCGCATCGACGGCCTCGCGCAGGTACTTCATCCCTTGCACCTGGCAGATGAGCGGCACGCCCTGCGACTTGATGCGCGACGCGTGGGGCTCGAGGTCGCCGAACGAAAGCATGAGCGCCGCGGGCCGCTTCGCGAGGACCTGCTCCAGCAGCGCGGGATTCCTCGCCATGGACCACGTGATGAATCCGCAGCCCACGCGCGCGCCTCCCGCGGCGGCGAATTCCCGCTCGAGCCACGCGGCGTCGCCATAGCCGCCGCCGATGAGGCCGAGGCCACCCGCTTCGGACACGGCGGCCGCGAGCTTGCCGCCCGTGAAGACGTTCATGGGCGCGAGCAGGATCGGGTGCTCGATGCCGAGCCTTTGCGTGAGCCTCGTGTTCAAGCGCATTGCATCCTCCGATCGCGCCGGGCTACAGCACCGGCGAAGTAAGGCGCGCGACCGATTCGAGCAGCGCCGTGAGCTTTTCCGGATGCCGGCGCAGCGGAAAGGGGCGCGATGCCGCGCGGTCCTGCTCGAAGCGCTCGGCCAGCTGCGCGATGATGCCGCGGTCGTAGAACGCCGCCGCGAGCTCGAAATTGAGGCGAAAGCTCCGGTTGTCCATGTTCGCCGTGCCGATCACGCCCACGGTGTCGTCGATCACGAGCGTCTTCGTGTGCAGCATCGGCGGCCCGTACTCGAAGATCTTGATGCCGGCCTTGCGCAGCGCGTCGCAATAGGTCTTCGACGCGGCGGTCACGATGCGCGAGTCGCCCTGGCGCGGCACGATCACCTGCACGTCCACGCCGCGAAGCTCCGCCACGCGAAGTGCGCTCTCCAGCGTCTCGTCGGGAATGAGGTAGGGCGTCTCGATCAGCACGCGCCGGCGCGCGCTCGCGATCCCCGCGAGGAAGAACGCATGGATCGGCGCATTGGTGTCGTCGGGACCCGAGGCCACGACCTGCACCGCGACGCCTTCGCCGCATCGCGTGGCCGGAAAGTACTTCTCCATGTTGCGAAGCGACAGGCGGAAGTCGGCGCGGCAGTAGTTCCAGCCTTCGAGGAAGAGTCGCTGCAGGCGATGCACGGGCTCGCCCTCGATGCGCGCGTGCAGGTCGCGCCACGCGGCCTTTCCCATGCGCGAGGGCAGCTCCGGATCGTGGATGTTGATCCCGCCCACGAAGCCGATGGCGCCGTCGATCACCGCGATCTTGCGGTGCGTGCGGAAGTTGGCGAAGTTGATGCTCGCGATCGCGAGACGCACGCGGTTGAACGCGCGCGCTTCGCCGCCCGCGGCCTCGAGTGGCGCCCAGAAGCCGCGCCCGAGCGAGGACGAGCCCACGTCGTCGTAGATCACGCGCACCGCCACGCCGCGCTGCGCCGCGGCCACGAGCAGGTCGCGGAACCGCGTGCCCGTCGCATCGGGCTCCCAGATGTAGTACTCCATGTGCACGTGATGCCGGGCCGCGCCGATCGCCGCTTCGATGGCGGCCGCGCAGTCGTCGCCGTCGTGGAGCAACGAAGCCGCGCTCGCGAACGTGGGCTGGCCCTGCTCGAGGCGCCTCGCCACCGCGGCGAGGCCCGCGGCGTCGTCGTGCAGCGCGGGACGCGCGGGTCCGTCGGGGGCTTCGTGCGCCCGGCGCAGGATCCGGCGCGCGCGGTCGTAGCGGCGGCTCCTTCGCTGCATGCGCCGCGGGCCGAACACCATGTAGTAGAGGCCCGACAGCACGGGCAGCGCGATGAACGCGAGGATCCACGCGAGCGTGGCGGTGGGCGAGCGGCGCTCCGCGAGCAGCGTCGCGCACGCGCCGACGACCCACACGATGTAGAGCGCGAAGAGGGCGTGCAGCACCTGGGCGGTCATTCGCGGAGCATACTAGGAACCTCCCCGGAGGTTCCTTTCCATGACCGCGAGACAGCCCCTTTCCCCCGTTCCCTACGATGCCGCCGCGCTCGCGGCGCGCATCGCCCGCCATTGGGACGACGACATCGTCGCCCGCCTCGTCGAGTACGTGAAGCTGCCGGCCAAGTCGCCGCACTTCGATCCGGCGTGGAGGGACCACGGCCACATCGAGTCGGCCATCGCGCAGGCGCGCGCATGGGCCGAGCGCCAGGGCGTGGCGGGGCTCGCCATCGAGACGATCCGCCTCGAGGGACGCACGCCCGTCATCTTCTTCGACGTGCCCGCGCGCGGCTCCGGCGCCGCGCAGAAGACGGTGTTGCTCTACGGCCACCTGGACAAGCAGCCCGAGATGACCGGATGGCGCTCCAATCTCGGCCCGTGGACGCCGGTGATCGAGGAAGGGCGCCTCTACGGGCGCGGCAGTGCCGACGACGGCTACGCGATCTTCGCGGCGTTCGCGGCGATCAAGGCGCTCGATGCGGAAGGCATTGCGCGTCCGCGTTGCGTCGGGCTCATCGAGACCTGCGAGGAAAGCGGCAGCTACGATTTGCCCGCATACCTCGATGCGCTCGCCCCGCGCATGGGCGACGTGGGCCTCGTGATCGCGCTCGATTCGGGCGCGGGCAACTACGACCAGCTCTGGGCCACGACGTCGCTGCGCGGCTTGATCAATGGCACGCTGCGCGTGGACATCCTCACCGAGGGCGTGCACTCGGGAGATGCGGGCGGCGTAGTGCCTTCCTCGTTCCGCATCGCGCGCTCGCTGCTCGACCGTATCGACGATTCGCGCACGGGCGTCGTGAAGGGCGGCGATTTTTGCTGCGAAGTGCCTTCCGATCGCATGGCGCAGGCGAAGCAGGCGGCCGAAATCCTGGGTGAATCGCTGTGGAAGCGCTTCCCGTGGGCGGGCTGCTGCGACGACCAGGGCACGGCGCGCCTTTTCGCGCAGCCGGTGACGAAGGATCCGGTGGAGCTCATCCTGAATCGCACGTGGCGCGCGGCGCTCGCGGTCACCGGCGCCGACGGGTTGCCGCCGCTCGAATCGGCGGGCAACGTGCAGCGTCCGTACACGTCGTTCAAGCTCTCGCTTCGCCTGCCGCCGCTCGTGAACGGCGAGCGCGCTGCGCAGTCGCTGAAGAAGTTGCTCGAAAGCGACGTTCCGTATTCGGCGTCGGCCACGTTCCACGCCGACAGCGCCGCCACGGGCTGGAACGCGCCCTCGACGGCGCCGTGGCTCGCGCATGCTCTCGACCAGGCCTCGGGCGCCTTCTGGGGCAAGCCCGCCGCCTACATGGGCGAGGGCGGCACGATTCCCTTCATGAGCATGTTGAACGTGAAGTTCCCGCAGGCGCAGCTGCTCGTGACCGGCGTGCTCGGCCCCAAGTCCAACGCCCACGGGCCCAACGAGTTCCTCGACATCGCCTACTCGAAGAAAGTCACCGCCGCCACGGCGATGGTGATCGCCGCGCTGCCCTGAACCGCCAAAACCGGGGCCAGACCCCGGTTTATTCGCTGGCGATCTCGGCGGCCTTCCGCTGGAAACCGGGGTCTGTCCCCGATTTCGTGATCTCGAGCCAGCTCGTGGGCTTGCCGATCTGCAGGCCCTGCGCGCGATCGCAGCCGAGGGAGGCCACGAGGTAGCGCTCCTCCGCGGTCTCGACTCCGGTGGCGACGACGACCAGGCCCAGGTTGTGCGCCATCGATCCCACGGCCTGCACGATCGCGGCGCAATCGGGCTTGCTCACGCAGCTGCTCACGAGCGACTTGTCCACCTTCACCGCCTGCACGCCGAATCCGCGCACGAGCCCGAGCGAGGAGTAGCCGGTGCCGAAGTTGTCGATGGCCACCTGCACGCCCAGCGCCTGCAGCGCGCGCACGCCGCGATCGATCGCGTCGGACTCGGACATGAGCGCAGGCTCCGGCACCTCCACGCGCAGCCTCGAGGCCGCGACGCCGTGCGCCTTGAGCGACTTCGCCACCGCCGCCGCGAGGTTCGAATGCTGCAATTGCCGCGCCGACACGTTGATCGACACGATGAGGTTCAGTCCCTGGTCGCGCCACGCGGCCACGTCGGCCAACGCGCGGTCCACCACCCACTCGCCGATCGCGACGATCACGCCGCACTCCTCGGCGAGCGGCAGGAACTCGTTGGGCATCACGATGCCGCTGGCGGGGTCCTTCCAGCGCAGCAGCGCTTCCACGCCCACGCGCTCGCCGCTCGCGAGGTCGATCTCGGGCTGGTAGTCGAGGTAGAACTCGCCGTTGTCGAGCGCCGAGCGCACGCGCTTCTCGATCTCGGCGCGGTCCGTGGCCGCCTTGTGCAGCGCCGCCGAGTAGTGCTGGAACGTGTTGCGGCCGCGCTCCTTCGCCTGGTACATCGCCTCGTCGGCGTGCTTGACCAGCGTCTCGAGGTCCTCGCCGTCCTCGGGGTAGGTCGAGATCCCCACGCTCGCCGAGATCGCGATCTCGTTGGAGTCCACCACCACGGGGCGCTCGAGCAGGTGCAGGATCTTGCGCGCGACGATGGTGACCTCGTCGGCGTTGCGCGGGTCCTCCACCAGCACGACGAACTCGTCGCCGCCCATCCGCGCCACGAGGTCGCTCTGGCGCACCGCGGCCGCGAGCCTCTCGCCCACGGCGATGAGCAGGCGGTCTCCCGCGGCGTGCCCCAGCGAGTCGTTCACCTCCTTGAAGTGGTCCAGGTCGAGGAAGAGCACCGACAGGTGCCCGTCGCGGCGCTTGGCCTTGCGCACCGCGCGCTCGACCGCTTCGAGGAACATCGTGCGGTTGGGAAGCTCGGTGAGCGGATCCTGCATCGCCTTGCGGCGCATGTCCTCCTGCTGGCGCTTGCGCTCGTCGATGTTGGCGAGGGCGACCAGCAGCGCCACGTCGCTCGCGTAGCGGATGGGCTGCGCCGAAAGCAGCAGCCACGACTCGCGGCCGGTGAGGTCGCGGAAATGCACCTCGAAGTCGCGCACCGAGCCGCTGCGCGAAAGCGCTTCCGAGAGCGCCGAGCGGATCTCGGGATCGGCATGGAAATCCGCGAGCGAGCGGCCGGGAAGCGACTCGGCGGTGACGGCAAGCTGCTGCAGCGCGCGCTCGTTGCCGTAGAGCAGCGATTGCCCCGCGGCGCGCATGATGAGCAGCGGCATCGGCGCCGACTCGATCAGCTGCCTCAGCTGCGACTCGCTGTCGCGAAGCGTCTCCTGCAGCCGCTCGTTCTGCGCCACGAAGCGCTGCGACACCATGATGCCCACGACGAGCAGGATCGCCGCGAGCGAGAGCATGCCGGCCAGCAGCACGGCTTGCGCGGCGCGCTGCGCCTCGCCCAGCGTGGCCGCGATCGCCTCCTCCAGGCGGCCCAGCGTCACGTTGATGCGGTTGATGCGCTCGATCTGCTGGTCGGCTCCCGGCGCGTCCGGGGCCCGCGCGTGCAGCTCCCGGGCGATGGCGATCAGGTTGTCCACGCCCGCGTCGGCGCGTTCCCAGAGGAAGATCGCCTGTTGCACCGCCGCGAAATTCCGGAAGCGCTGGAACAGCGTGATCATCGAATCGATGTCGTCCGGATGGTTGCGGCCCTCGAGGAAGCCCGCGCGCACCACGGCGAGGTCCGGGCTGGGCTTCATGAGCTCGAGGCGCGCCTTGCGCGTGCCGAGCGGCACCGAGATCGAATGCTGGAAGGAGTCATAGAGCGCTTCGTCGTGCGTCTGCGCGTAGCGCGTGAGGTAGAAGACCGCGTCCTTCTGCGCGCGCGACCACTGGCCTTCGGCGCCCACGAACGCGCGCCCCGCCGAGAGCAGGTCCACGCTGTTGATCGCGGCCACGAGCAGGGCCACCACGATGCCCGCGAAGAGCCAGACGATCACGACCAGCCGCCGGCCTCGAGGCACGGACTCGTAATCGCTGAACGGGCGATAGCTACCGCTCATGCTGGCGCGGACCTCCCTGGGGCCTTGTCTGGCTTTCCGACGGATTGCTGCGGCGGGCGCATCGAACACGGCTGATGCAGCGTTCGTTCCACAGGGCAATCCATTCGTGCGCGGCTCTCAACCCCTTGTTTTGTAGGTTACATGAGGCGCGCGCGGGCGTGGCCCGCGTGACCCTTCGCGTCATTCCCTGCCGCTTCTCGCGGGCGAATTCGCTAGAATGCGCGGTTCTGCTTTCGACGTTTTCGCGATGAGCTCCCTTTCCGTTTCCTCGATCCTCGGCGGCCGTGCGCCGTCGGGGCAGCCCGTCACCGTGAAGGGATGGGTCCGCACCCGCCGCGATTCCAAGGCGGGACTTTCCTTCGTCCACGTCTCCGACGGCTCGTGCTTCCATCCCGTCCAGGTGGTCGCCCCTTCCACGCTTCCCAACTACGCATCCGAGGTGCAGAAGCTCACCGCCGGATGCTCGGTCGAGGCCACGGGTACCATCGTGCCTTCGCCCGCGAAGGGACAGCCCTTCGAGATGCAGGCGACCGGGATTCGCGTCGTGGGTTGGGTGGACGATCCCGACACGTATCCGATCCAGCCCAAGCCGCACACGATGGAGTTCCTGCGCGAGGTGGCGCACCTGCGCCCGCGCACCAACGTGATCGGCGCCGCCTCGCGCGTGCGCCACACGCTCGCCATGGCGATCCACCGCTTCTTCCATGAAGACGGATTCCTCTGGGTCAACACGCCGATCATCACCGCGTCCGATGCCGAAGGCGCGGGCGAGCTCTTCCGCGTTTCCACGCTCGA
>Ga0335076_10001966_pt1 | contig 20239 bp, 16 predicted proteins | sample Lox_Sample_25_FD_206717 | JGI IMG/M metagenome (GOLD analysis project Ga0335076, IMG submission 206717) | Soil microbial communities from Loxahatchee National Wildlife Refuge, Florida, United States - Lox_Sample_2.5 | ecosystem: Environmental > Terrestrial > Soil > Wetlands | place: USA...
AAGTTCGAAACGGGCCAAGAGATTCGTGGCCTGGAGGAAGCTGCGAAGGTGAGGGACGTGAAAGTGCTGCACGCGGGCACGAAACGTGTGGCGGAGAAGGTTGTGACGAGTGGCGGGCGAGTGCTGGGAGTGACCGCCACGGGCGAGACTCTGGAGTCGGCGCTGGAAAAGGCGTATCAGGCGGCCGCGCTGATTCGTTTCGATGGCATGCATTACCGGCGAGATATTGGCCGGCGCGGGTTGCGCACATCGGCGGTGGGAGATTAAGGATGGCGAGAATCGTAAAGCTGTTCCGGGCACCAAAGAAACGCGTGGCCATGCAGGAACTGAATGAAGCGAAAGTGGTGGAAGAGAGCGGATTCGAAGGCTGCGCACATGCGCGTCCCGGGGGCGAGCGGCAAGTGCTGCTGGTGGACATCGAGACGCTGCGCGGAATGCAGCTGGAGCCAGGAATTATCCGCGAGAACATCACGACCGAGGGATTGGATGTGAACGCTCTGGCCATCGGACAAAAACTGCGCGCCGGTGAAGTGGAACTGGAAGTAAGCGCGGTGTGCGAACCATGCGAGTTGATGGAAGAGATACGCGCAGGATTGATGCGGGATTTGCAGGGTAAACGGGGCATGCTGTGCCGCGTACGAAGGGGCGGAATGCTGCGACCCGGCGAAGCCATCGCGATACAGAACTGATCAGTTGGGATTGGGCTTGCGCATCAAGGTAGGCGCATCGGCCGCACGGTCCTTGTCCTCTGGAGTCCGTTTCGCTCTTTCGCGTGGTTCGTCGGGGGGAACAATCCATTCGAAGCCACCGTTCTCACCCACTTGCCCTTCGATAAAGTGAGATGTGCCAGCAATGAGGGGAAGGGCGGCGCGCATGAAATCGGCAGCGTCTTGCATCATCACCTTGTTGGCTTGGCCACGTTCAATGTGTTCGAGGACTTTATTGAACTTGGGATCTGAGGAGCGGAGCCTGGCGATCTGCGGGTCGTTCTGTTGAATCAGGCCAAGAAGAGGAACGCCGGGCAAACTGGGGGGAAAACGGACCTCCAGAAGAGTTTTGGCCTCGTGCTTTTCCGGGGGGTAAAGCTGCGTGAAACGAGGGCGGAGGATGTGCGTCTGCCAAAAATCGCTGGTGGCACTGATGGACTCCTGCTCGGCATCGTAATCCATGACCCAGACCTCGGGGCCATATTGCTGTGGGGCATACCCGATCAGAACAATTTCGAAGAGCGGTTCACCGGGCTTGAGGTCGATTTTGGAATGCAGCTGGGAGACGAGGGGCCGCAATTTTTCGAGAAAAGCTGTGCCAATGAGTTCCAAGTCGGCTTCGCCAGAACCGGGAGGGCGGTAGGTGTCATGGGTGGCAGAGCGAACATCGCCAACGTTGCGATCCAGCCGGATGGGCATAGGCTGCGCGGGGACCTGCCATTCGGAGGCGCCGAAAAAGACGCCAATGTGGGAGCTGCCGACAGTGGCGACGCGGGGAGGGACGGACTTGGCTTCGAGGGGGTGATCGATGGCGGCGAAGACAATGCCATCGTTGGCGACGTGAATGATGACGCGGCCGCCAGCGAGGTTGGCGACAATTTCGTCTTCCTGCGCACAAGCAGGAAGAGCGGCGAGACACAGTAGGAAAAGAGAGATTAGGAACGAACGCATGCGCTAGCTCCCGGGATGGGCCGGTCCATCCTGGGAGTAGGATACTCCGTTTTGCTGGGAGGAATAAGTTAGGCAGGAGCGGGCTGCTGGCGGAACGAGCGTTAGTTGATGGCTTTGCCGGCAGCAGAGCAGTCGTGTCGGCACCGCGTACGTTGGGTTGAAAGCGGGAGCAGGGCTCCCGCACTCCACATGGGATTGGGTAAGATAGTAAATCTAGGATTGGGGGAAGAGGAAACGATGGGACTTCGTAAGCCAAACGGCATTCGACACAAAGGGAAAAAACTGAGCGAGATTCTGAAAGAACACGAGCAGTTTTGGAAAGGCGCGGGCATCCGCGCGGACCTGACGGGGGCGGATTTGTCCGGGGCGGACCTCAGCAAAGTGAACCTGGCGGGAGCAATTTTGCGAAACGCCAATCTGGAAGGGAGCGACTTGCGCGGGGCACGGCTGCCGGGCGCGGACTTTGCTGGGGCACGCATGAGAAAAGCGGATCTGCGGAACACGGACATGACCGAGGCCAGTTTGGCAGGAGCAGATTTAACGGAAGCACAGGCCAGCGGTGTGGAATTCTTCCGCTGCGACCTGAGCAATGCGAACTTTCACAAAGCGCTGCTGCGGAATGCGAATTTCCGGGACGCGCATGTAGAGGGCACAAAGTTTACCGGCGCGGACATGGGTATCGCGGTACTGCGCGAAACAGACCTCAGCAAGGCAGATTTAACGGGCGTGGACCTATCCACGGCGCTGCTGCCCGCAGGATATGGGGCGAAGAAGCAAACGGCGTAACGAAACGACCACGCGGATGGAAAAAACGAGGCGCGCGTGTTAGCCTCACGCGAAACTCCGTAAGTAGGTACATTTGGCAACCACCTCAGCGAAATTAGACCTGCCCGATTTGCGCGAGCGCGTGATGGATGTGCTACGTGGCCTGCTGCAAGATTTAGGCAGCCATGGCGCGCTAGAGACCCTGTCCGCATCGTCGAACCTGGATCGCGATTTGGGTTTAGGGAGCCTGGAACGCGTGGAATTGCTGACGCGACTGGAGACGGCGTTCGCAGTGCGTCTACCCGATTCGCTTGCGGCGGAAGCGAACACTCCGGAAGAGCTGATTCAGGCAATTCAGACTGCTCCGGAGACCAGCGCGTTTGGGGAGGAAGAAGCGTCGGCGTTGCGCGCGGTTTTGCGTTCGCAACACATGCAGGAGGATACGGCGGAATCCATTGTCGAGAAAGCGGAAACGCTCATCGAGGCGATCCGCTACCGCGGGGTGCACGATGCGGAACGCACGCACCTGATTATTACCGACGATGAGCACGGAGAGCATGCACAAGTGGTGACGTTTGGGGAGCTGGCTACCGCGGCACAAAAATGCGCGGAGGAGTTGGCGAGACGCGGGGTGCCGGCTGGTGGAAGAGTCGCGTTGATGCTGCCCACTTCGCGGCAATTCTTCGTGTGCTACGCGGGAATCCTACTGGCTGGCGCGATTCCAGTGCCGATTTATCCGCCGTTTCGGGCGGACCGCATCGAGGAGTACGCGGAACGCCAGTCGGCGATCTTGAACAATGCGGAAGTGTGCTTGTTGCTGACGTTTCGGCGCGCGGAAGCGGTGGCCAAGCTGCTGCAGCCGCGAGTGAAATCGTTGTCGGGTGTGGCGGACGCGGACAAGTTATTGGAAGCCGCGGAGAATGAACCGCCGCCGGCTCCGGGAGCGCTCCCTGCATTTTTGAGTGGCAGCCGCGTGCGTAAGGGCAGTGACATTGCGCTGTTGCAATACACTTCCGGGTCTACGGGCGATCCGAAGGGCGTAACGCTGACGCACGCGAACCTGCTGGCGAATATGCGGGCGATTGCGGAAGTGGTGCAGTTGACGGCGGAGGATGTGGGAGTGAGCTGGCTGCCGCTGTACCACGATATGGGCTTGATTGGGGCGTGGCTGACGTTGCTGCTGCACGGGGTACCGCTGGTGGTGATGTCGCCGCTGGCGTTTTTGACGCGGCCGGAGCGGTGGCTGCAATCCGTATCGAAATACCGCGGAACGATTGCCGCAGCACCAAACTTCGCGTACGAATTGTGCGTTCGCAAAATTCCGGACAAGGCTCTGGAAGGAGTGGATCTGAGTTCGTGGCGTGCGGCGTTGAACGGGGCCGAACCTGTAAATCCCGAGACGCTGCAACGCTTCACGAAACGATTCGAGAAGTATGGATTCCGGAATGAGACGATGCTGCCGGTGTACGGGCTGGCGGAAGCATCACTGGGAGTTACGTTTCCACCTTTGTATCGTGGGCCCAAAGTGGAGCGCATCGATCGGGAAGTCTTTGCGACACAAGGGCGAGCGGTGCGAGCGGAGTCTGAGAATGGAAATGTGATTGCGTTTGTATCCTGCGGAGTGGCGTTGCCGGGGCATGAAGTCGTTATTGCGGATGCTCATGGACATGAGGTGCCGGAACGGACGGAAGGGTTTTTGTGGTTTCGAGGACCGTCGGCGACGAGTGGATACTATCGAAACAAAGAAGCGACGGAGAAGTTGTTCGCGGGCGGGCCAAACCAAGGGACAAGCGAGTGGCGGTGGGTGAATTCGGGCGACCGCGCCTATCAAGCGGACGGCGAGATTTATATTACCGGGCGCGTAAAGGACATCATTATCAAAGGCGGACGGAACTTGTATCCGCACGAAGTCGAAGAGTTGGCGTCGCGCGTGGAGGGAATCCGCAAAGGATGCGTGGTGGCGTTTGGATTGAAGGGCGAGGAAACGGGAACGGAAAAACTGGTGATTGTGGCGGAATCGAGGGAAGAAGACCGCGGGAAGCGAGCCGCGCTGGTTGCCGCCATCAATGATCAAGTGACGAGGGGATTGGGCTTGCCTCCTGATGCGGTGGAATTGATTCGACCTGGCAGCATTCCGAAAACGTCGAGCGGAAAATTGCGACGGGATGAAACGAAACGGCTTTACGTGGAAGAGACGCTGTCGGCTGCAAAAGCGCCGGCGTGGGTGCAAATTGCGCGACTGGGGACCGCATCGTATGCAAAAGGCGGGTTTCAGTCTGTGGTTCGCTGGATTCGTACTGGATTGGAAAAGATTTATGGAGTGTACTTCCTGATTGTTTTTATTTTGTGGATCCTTCCTGCGTGCGGAATTGTTTCGCTGTACAAGGATCATCGAGCGGCGGGACGGTACACGTCCGCCGCGCTGAAACTTTTGTTTTTCTTGGCAGGCATACGGGTGAAGGTAGTTGGCAAGGAGTACATGAATACACCGGGTGCGAAGGTGTACGCGTCGAACCATGCCAGCTACTTTGATGTGTTGCCATTAATGATGGGGCTGGGTGTGCCGTATCGCTTCGTGGCGAAGGGCGAAGTGAACAACATGATTTTCATCGGGACATTTCTGAACAAGATGGGACACCTGTCGTTTAACCGGCACGACGCGAATGCGCGGTTGCGCCAAGTGGATGAGATTGAGGAGTACCTCAAGCAGGGCGAGTCGGTGTTTGTGTTTCCGGAAGGAACATTCACGCCGGCAGAAGGCGTGCGGCCGTTTCAGTTGGGCGCGTTTCGCGGGGCTGTGGCGACTGGGGCGCCAGTGATTCCGGTGTCGTTGGCGGGAACGAGAAGATTCTTGCGGGACAGGACGGTACTGCCGCGGCCTACAGCTGTGACGATTACGCTGTCGGCTCCGATTTACCCGGAAAAAGTGGCGAATGGGGATGCGAACCAGTTGCCAGAAATTGTGCGGCTGCGGGATGAGGCGCGCGAGGCGATTGCGAGATATTCGGGCGAGCCGATGTTGTAGGAGGGTTTGCGTGCGGGAGATCCAAGAGAGATCCCTCGATACGAGGATTGCGCTCGGGATGACAGCTTTTCGTGGATAAGCCGGGCGAGAAGAGCGCCGGTCTAAAGACCGGCCACAACACAAGCGAAGAGAAATCGGGGGCAAGACGCGTAGAGCGTGCGGACATGGGGTCCAGCATGCTGGACCCCTACCACGGCGGGTTTGTTTCCATGGCAAGACGCAATGGTTGAGATCTTTCGTCGCAAACTTCGATCTTCTGGATGACAAAGACTCAGCGTTAATGCTTCAGGGTGTAGACGACGGTGATGTGGGTGTCTACTTCAACGGGCTGACCGTTGAGAAGCGTGGGCTGGTAGCGCCATTCGCGAACCGCAGCGAGAGCGGATGGAATGAAGAAGGGGTCTCCGCTTAGCACTTCCAGGGATTGAATGGAGCCGTCGGTGGCAATGATGGCGTGAAGTTCGACGCGACCTTCGCGGCGAATCTGGACAGCCAGTGGAGGGTAGGCGGGTTCGATTCTTCGAATAAGCCTAGCATTGATGACGGATTCACTCACGCGGAGCCGCTCCTTGACTGCAGGCGGTGGTGGCGGAGTATCGCGGTGCGTGTCGATTCCGGGCAGAGTTCCGGGAATCGGTTTGCCTTCGGGCGCGCCAGGAATGTCGACGCCGTCCGTTTGATGGGAATCGCCTTCGGTGCTTTGGTGGTCGTGCATGACGATGATCGGAGAAATCGTCGGAGGAGCGCAGAACGTGCAGACGTTGGGCCTCGGCTTGGTTGGCGCGGTGGGCTTCTCGGAATGGTGCGCCCTAACGGAAGAATACGGAACGGTTGGGAGTATCACGACGTGACTGGCGATGTTCTCGCCCTTGCTGAACAACGGAAATAGAACGAGGGCAGCGACAATCAGGATTTGCAGGATGATAGAAAACAGCAGAGCGCGCTGCTTCCTGTGGCGCAGTCGAGCTTCCTGAACGGAATCCCCTTGCAACAAGCACTGACGCAGAAACACGGACTCGTCTTCGAGACGAACGGGCATCACACACCTCCGAACTTCCCGCGAGGTCGTGGGATTTACGGCGCCAGCCTCCTGGGTTGCCGTCAGGAGACCGGCGCCGCTCTCGCAGGGATGTGAGGTGCGCGCGTCCTCTGCAGCGTTGGACACCTGAAGGGGAGAACAAGTTCCCGGGCGTAATACAAAACTACTATGTGGTGTGGTTGCTGCGAGCCGTCCGTTGCGGCCGAGTAGGTCACAGGTCGTTCAAGTACATCTCGTGGAAACACCTGAGCATCTAATCTTCCGAAGCGGAGGGGAGGAGGATTGATGGAGAGGCATATTCCGGAAGTAGTCGGGGTACGCCGCACGGGCTGGGCGGCTCTGGAGCGCGACCCACAGAAGGACATTGTGGAATACCGGTGTCCGCACTGCGGAGCGAAAGGCCAGAAGAAAGCAAGGCGCGAGCGGGCCGAGTACCGTTTTACCGACGGGTTCTTGCAAGACCTGCAAGGTGAGGGAGTGCAGTGCCACTTTTGCAAGCAGTCGATGAGAGTCGTGCCGGTGGTAATGCTGCACGATCAGGATGAGGTGAGAAGGTTCGAGGCGGTGTTTATAGAGGAACCGGAGCCGGAAACGGTAGTACATTCCTGAGAGAGACGAAATAATTCTAAGCAAAAAGGGGGGCGCCGAAAGCAGGCGCCCCGTTTTGTTTGGGGTTGAGGGGTCAGGTCAGACCCAAACGAAAATGGAAGGACTAGTGATTGTCGTGGTCATGATCGTGATCATGATCGTGATCATGTTCGTTCCAATCACGGTCGGTGTGCCAGCGGTGAGCATCTTCGTCCCACCAGCGATGATTGTGATCCCAGCAATAGGAGCGAGCTTCCGCGAGCTCATGACGCCATTTGTCGGCTTCTGGACTCTGATAGCCGTGCTTGGCGATGGCCTCGTGAAGTTCGTGGTCAGCATGGATGGTGCGCTTCTGGCAATCATCGTCCGCACGAAGCGGCGACGAGCCGACAAACATAAGCGCGCCCGCAAGAACCACCGGGGCACCGATAAAACGAAGCAAACGCATAAGGTTTCTCCTGTGCACGTCCTCTAAGAGTCCGGGGCGAGAACGGCGGACCGAAGGGATTTTTGATCGAGCGGTTTTAGACAGGTGCACGGACAGTGCCAAGCAGCAGCGTTGATAAAGGCGCAGTTAGAAGTGGTTACAGAACGAAAAAAATTCAGTAGGCCTGTAAGAAAGGGTCCACTTCCAGGTGATATTTTTCGAGGCCGGAGCGAATGAGTTCGAAGGCTTCGTCGACATTGTCGGCGAATTCAAGTTGATTGAACTCGCTGAGATTAATCATTCCCCAACGTACCATAGCCTTTAAATTCAAAACTTCATTCCAGTATTTCCGGCCGTAAATGAGGATTAAGGTGTGCTTAGGCATTTTCCCGGTTTGCGAAAGGGTCATCATTTCCCAGAGTTCGTCCATGGTGCCGAAACCGCCGGGAAAAACGATCAGCGCTTTGGCGATTTGGGCGAACCAGAGTTTACGCATGAAGAAATAGTGGAAATTGAAGCTTAGTTCGGGACTGATATAAGGATTGGCGAATTGTTCGTGAGGCAGTTCGATGGAAAGTCCGATCGATTTTCCGCCGGCTTCGTAAGCGCCACGATTGGCGGCTTCCATGATGCCGGGGCCGCCACCGGAGCAAACCACAAACCGGCGGGGCTTAGGCCCAAGAGAAAGTGCCCAGGTGGTTAGTTTGTGGGAGAGTTGGCGGGCTTCTTCGTAGTAGCGAGACATTTCGAGGGAGCTTTTTGCGGCGCGAATGGCGAGATGATGGTGCCGCAGCTTGCCTTTGTCGAACCTGGAGGTGTTCTCGCTGCGCAAGCGGGTATAGCGGGCGGAGGCGGTTTCGTGGGACTCAATGCGTGCGGAGCCGAACATGACGATGGTGTCGCCGATGCCTTCCTTTTTCAGCTGAGCCAGAGGATGAATGTACTCGGCGAGGATGCGGATGGGACGAGCGGGAGTACTTTGCATGAACGCCTGGTTCTCGTGTGGGGCTTTGGGTGCGTGTTGGGGCTTGAGGCGTTTGCCATCGGGCATGAGCGATCTCCAAAAGAGCGAGTTACGATTGTAGGCAGAGGCAAGGATATCCGGCAACGCCTTTGGGGCGAAAAGCGTCGAAAAGAATACGCAGAGAAGCGGTGGATGTGTCGCGAATTGAAAACAGTATGAGACAAATTGCCGGGAGCGCGCTGGCGTTGATGGTGACGGTGGTCGCCGCTGGGACTGTTTGCGCGCAGGCGCCGGAAGGGCCGATGACACCACAAGCGGGCGTGGCGATCCAGCGAGCGCCAGAAAATATCAAAGTGCGGACGCTACTGGTGAATACGCCAGTGACGGTGCGCAATGAAGAAGGACAGATGGTTAACACCCTGGAAAAGTCAGATTTTCGCGTGACCGATAATGGAGTGCCGCAAACGATCACGCACTTCACTCTGGGCGGGGATCCGATTTCGCTGGTGGTGGTCGTAGAGACGAGCGACCGGATCGCGCCGATTCTTCCGCAGATTCGCAAGACGGGCATATTGGTCTCACAGACAGTGGTGGGGCCGACTGGAGAAGGCGCGGTGGTTGCCTACGACGACGAGGTGAAAGTGTTGCAGGAGTTCACCAGTAATCCGGATGCAATGGAAGCAACGCTGTGGCAACTGAAGGAAGGATACTCGGGGGCGCGACTTTTCGACGCAATGTCCAAGGCCGTGGAACTATTGCGGTCCCGACCGGAAATGTCCGCGACGGAGCTGGGGAAACGGCGGGTGATGCTGGTGATCGGGGAAGCACACGACAAAGGCAGCGAGGAGAAGTTGGGCGAGGTGCTGCGAGAAGCACAGTTGGCGAACATTACGATTTATGCCGTGGGGATCTCCGGGTTGCGCGCCGAGCTAACGAAAAAGCCAAATCCTCAGCCAGTGCCAAAAGCAACGCCCGATGGAATTATGGGAATGCCCGGGCCGCCGGGAACGGTGCAGACTCCGGATAATGATCCGAGTGTGGCCGGTGGGCCGAACCTGATCGGATTGGCGGTGTGGGTGGTCACGCACGTGAAGGATAAGGTGACGTCGCACCAGTTGGAGATTGCGTCGGCGGCAACGGGAGGTGAGCACGTATCGACCTGGAAAAACTGGTCGATCGAAAATGCCATCGACGAAATTGGCGGGGAGTTGCACTCGCAGTATACGCTGACCTACATGCCCGGAGGAACGATTGCGGACGGGTACCATGAGATCAAAGTAACTGTGGATCGTAAAGACGTGAGCGTGCGGGCGCGGCCGGGGTATTACGTGGAACCGCCGCAAGCGAATTAGGTAAGAGAGATTCGTCGCTTCGCTCGGAATGACAGGTTTCTTTTTTGCGAAGATGTGTTTCTGGGCAAATACTCGAGGCGATGTTGCCGCTGGGGCGAATCGATGCAAGATTCCTGAGTAAAATTCAGCGCGGAGGGAGGCGATTGCGGTGGACGAGTCGCAGCACAGGTTCAGGTTGCGATTGGCTACGTGGAAAGACATTCCGGCGGTGGAGGAGCTGATCGACGTTTCGGTGCGTGTGTTGCAGCGTGGCGATTATTCGCCGGAGCAGTTGGATGCGGCGTTGGGCACGGTGTTCGGGGTGGACACGCAGCTGATCGCGGATGAAACGTATTACGTGCTGGAAGTTGTCGGAAGCGCAGAAGCGAAGAGGATTATAGCCTGCGGCGGATGGAGCATGAGGAAAACGCTGTACGGCAGCGATCATGGGCCATATCGGGACAGTGAACTTCTGGATCCGAAGCGCGATGCGGCGAAAATCCGAGCGTTCTTCGTGCATCCCGACTGGGTGCGGCGCGGACTGGCCAGCACGATTCTGAAAACTTGCGAAGAAGCTGCGTATGCTCGCGGGTTCCGTCGATTCGAAATGGGTGCGACGCTGACGGGAGTGCCGATGTATGAGGCGCGAGGTTATAGGAAAGACGAGGTTGTGGACGCGCCTTTGCGGGATGGGTTGACGCTTACGGTGGTGAAAATGTCGAAGAGGGTGGCGACGGGATGAGGAAGCTGTGTGATCAGACGGCGGCAAGGCGCAGCGATGAGATCCTTCGTCGCGAAGTACGCTCCTCAGGATGACAGCGGGGTGTAGAGCACAGGCAGGAGTGCCTGTGCCAAAGATTCTGAAGGTGCCGAGTCTAAAGACTCGGCTTACACAAACCTAGGCGATGTGTTGCCAGAAAGCGGAATCTTTGGCGGCTAGTAGTGCGTCTTTGCGGGCGTTCCAACGAAGGAAATGTGGGGTTCGGGTGTGCGCGACATGGTGTTCGCGGCTTTCCCAGACTTCGTGGAAGAGGAAGGTGCCGGGGTGATCGGCGCCACGGTGCAAATCGTATTGCAGGCAGCCTTCTTCTTTTCGGGAAGGGCCAACGAGAGCGCGCAATTCGGCTTCGAGAAGCAAGTGCTGCCCCTCTTTTGCTCGTAAAGTGGCGATGAGAGTGAGTGCGCCTTTGGGAAGCTTGGCTCTGGCGCCATTGGATTTGCGCGCGGGGCGCCGCTTGGCGGGTTTTTTGGCGGTTCGTTTGGGCATGGTTCGGCGGGGATTTTACTCCAAATGGCCGCCAGCGCAATGGAAATTGTAGGCGCGTTATTTGTCCGCGTTCTTGCGGCCGGCGTTCAGATTATCGAAGTTGAGAAGCGTGTTGAGAACCAGGGAATAGGTGTTCTCGGTTTCGCCTCGATATACGGGATTGATGGAGAAGAGGATAACGTGGCCGCTGCCGTTGGGGACGTCGAGGACGGCGGGATACTGAGCGATCTCGTTCCCGCCATCGACCAAACCGGAAATGGCCAGGTCTTTGGCATCGGCATAGCGCAAGATGATACGGGGGCGATCGGCTGGAGGGATGACACGGGGGTTATTGTGAAGCTGCTCATCTGTGGGGATGGGCACTTCCCACTGCTCGCGTTCGGGCTGATCAGGAGCCTCGGAAGCGGTGCGGCCGATGACGAAATCGGGGTCTTCTTTGGTGCCGCGGCCGGTGGGGCGATTCTTGCTGTCGGAGCCGAGATGCCGGCGACGGGAGCCGAGCAGGCTATTCACGGCGAAGACGGGACCGTCGTCGCAATATGCGGAAACTTTTTCGTCGTAGCCATAGGCGATGGGACTGGCTGGGTCTACCAGGCGGGTGCCGACAATGGCGCCGACGATTTTCATTTTGGAGGAATTGGTGGCAGTGACACCGTTTGCGAGTCCGATGGACAAAGCGAACTGCGAGGTGTCGGTCGCGGTAAGCAACACGCCGCCGTTTGCGACGAACGTTTGTAACTTGGCGACACCATCCCAGCCTAAGCCGGGGCGCATGTCGGGAGTGGAGTCGTTCTTCCCGAGATTCGGAGTCTCCGGAGTGTTGAGCCAAGGCAAGGGATTCCCCCAGGAGGTAGGGAGCCCATCGATGATCGAGCTGGGACTGGAATTCCAACCGACCGGCGGGAACAGAATCACGTCATATTTCGAGTGCAGGTCGGGAATTTTGGCGAGCGCTTGGGTGCTTATGTACTCGTAGGGAATTTGCAGGTTGTCGAGAGCCAAACGCCACCATCCTTCCGCCTGGGTGCTCAACCAAGTGTGGACGAAGGCGACACGCGGGGCGCGCACAGGATGAAGTTTGACGTTGGGGGCTGAGGCTAAGCCGACAGCCTGAAGACCAAGAGGCTTGATAGCGGTGTCGAGGGTTGTGCGATCAAGCCCGCGAATCAAGAATGTGCCGCGCGGGAACTTCTGGTCAGCGATCTGGAAGGGTTCTTCGGCGGCGTCGATGCTCGCGTCTTTCAGGCGATAACGAAGAGTGGCTAGCGCGGGCTCAGCGTGGTTGGGAATCGCGAACAGCGTGCCTTCCCCTTGAACGCCGCCGATAACGGGGAGTTCGGTGACGCGCTCCATGGGCTGCGAGAGAATTTTTGCATCGGTGACGCGGGCCACCTGCACGCCAAAGAGTTCCCCAAAGGTCCAAGCAGTGTCGTCGTAGGGAGTTTTTTGAGGATCGTCAGGGCTCCAGTATTGGTAATCGAGGAGCGCATCGGCGACGCGAGAATAAGGCTGATCCATGCGAATGATGTAGCTGCCAGCAGGAAAGGTGCGAGAAGTTGGGGCCGGTGGCTTGGGCTTTTCGTTGGCATCCTCAGCATTGGAGGACTTCTTCTCTTCTTTCTTTGGTGGCAAAGCAACAGTGAAGGCGGCGGTAGCGCGGGAAATCTCAACATGCTGCTTCAACATGACGCGCAACAAGTCGGCCTGGACGGATGCGCGAGGATCGTTGGAAGGTAAGACGTAGGCCGCGGGCCCTTCGGCGGTCGGCTTTTGAATGGAACGCTTGCTCTTGAGATAGAAATTTTTGAGGAACAGGCGGCGGTTCCCGCTGAAATAGTGCAAGGAAGTGAGCAGTCCGGTCTGCTCGTAATTATTGTTATTGCGCTGGGACCAGAGAGTTTTGGGCAAGGGAGGATTAGGGCGATACCAGGTGCGCGAGTACTCTTCAGGCTCGAGAGTGCGTTCGCGGGTGTCCGCGCCGCCGTTGCCAAAGGTCTCGTAGAGGCGGCTGATGCCATTATGCATGGCGGCGATGAACATCAAGTAGCCCGGAGACCAAGTGTCGAAATCGCCGTGAGTAAAGACGCCGGGCATGCCGAATGCGGTCATGTCGGCGACGTTGCGCGCGCCAATCATCTGCCATTCATCGACGAGAATGGGATCGACCCAGGCGTTGTACGGGCCATCGCCGACAGTGTTGTCGTAGAGGAACGGAACCGACTCGTGCAGGTCATGAAGGACCTGGGCATTCCAGCCGACGTAGGTGTTGAGGACATTTTCGGTGAGCTTGAGGGTGACCGCCATGGCATCACGATTGTTGTCGTGCATAACATATTTGCCCCAATAGATGAGCGGAGGATAAATCTCTTTGGGGTGGGCCAAGTGCCATTTGTAGAGGTCCACCATGCGATCGCGACCGTCGACTTCGACGACCGGCGTGATCAGAGTGATTACGCCTTCCCGGATATCGCGGATGTACGGACTTTCATCGACGGCGAGGCGGTAGGCGAGTTCCATAAGTGCGGTGGGCGCACCAGTTTCGGTTGAGTGGATTGTGCCGGTGATGTAGTAGACGGGGACGGACTGGGCAACGAGTTTGTCGGCTTCCGAATCGTTGAGTTGAATGGTGCGGGGGTCCGCAAGCTTCGCGAGACGTTGGCGGTTCTGTTCGAGATTTTTGAGATTTGCTTCGGAAGAGACGGCGACCGCAATCATCTCGCGGCCTTCTTCAGTGGTGCCGATGGAGAAAACCTTGACGCGAGGAGTGGCCTTCTCGAGGAGGCGCATGTATTTGTATACGTCTTCGGCGTAAGGGAGAATTCCGGGCGCACCGGCAACGTCGCCAAGAATGACTTCCGGAGTAGGAACAGTTTTGGAGGCGGGAAGATAGTCAGTTAAAGGAGAAGAAAAATAAGGCGCGGTTGTGTATTTGTGAATTTTCTGGGTGTAGGACTCGTCGATGGGTTGCTTGGGATCGCGGGCGGGTTGGGTGTCGCTGTCGGCGAAAGCGGCGGCGCTAATCAGAAACGAGGCGCAGACGAACAGCGCAAAGCTCAAGTGAGTTGGGCGGGACATTGGCGCTCCTTGTGTGGAAGCAAAACGGTGATTTTATCGCAGAACTGTTTGTGGTGCAGGGCGCGGTCAGGTTATGCCGCGCGGCCGGTGGGGTTGGAGATGGCGGGAGCAGAGCTCCCGCACTCCAAATGACTAGTGCAAGAAAGCTAGGCAGACGGGAGAAGGGACATTGTCGGTTTGGGATATTTTGGTGAGAGCGCCGGTGTTGCGATCGATCCGGAAAACTACGATGGAGTTGGAATTTTGATTTTCCGCGAGCAGGAATTGGCCAGAAGGATCGATAGTGAAGTGGCGCGGCTCTTGCCCACCGGTGGGATATTCGCCGACGTGGCGGAGCGTGCCGTCCGAGGGACTAACGGCGAAAACGGCGATCGTGTCGTGGCCGCGATTGGAAGCGAAGAGCCATTTGCCTTGGGGATCTTCGGTGATTTCGGCATCGTCATTGCGGCCGCTGAAACCGTTGGGTAGCGTGGAGAGAACTTGGAGTTCGTGTAGCGTGCCCTTGTCGGGATTGTAAGAAAACGCGGTGACGGTGTTGGCTAGTTCGCTGACCACGTAGACGAACTTGCCGTTGGGGGAGAAGGTGACGTGGCGGGGTCCGGCGCCGGGAGTAAGTTTGGCGGCGGGCGGGTCGTTGGGAGTGAGTGTGCCTTTTTTGGAATCGAAGCGATAGCTGATGATTGCGTCTAAGCCGAGGTCGGAAACAAATACGAAACGGTTGTCGGGCGAGACTTGGACCCAGTGGGCATGGGGACCTTCCTGGCGTTCCTTATTGGGGCCGAGAGCGCCTGCGTCTTTTACATCCGCGGTGTACTCGCCGAGTTTGCCGTCGGCGAGAATCGGGAAGACGACGACATTACCGGAGGAATAATTGGCAGCGAAGAGGAACTTTCCAGTTTTATCGAAGGAGAGATAACAGGGATCAGCGCCCAGCGCGGAGAGTTGATTGAGTTGGGTCAGTTTGGCAGAGGATTTGTCGATGGAGAAGGCGGTGATGGTACTTTGCGGGCCGGTCTCGTTCGCGGCGTAGGCGAATTTACCATTGGGATGAATGGTTACCCAACTGGGGCTTTCGGTTTCCGTGGCGACACCTTTTAGGGAGAGCTTCCCGGTGGAGGAATCGAACTCGTAAGCGTAGATGCCTTTGCTACCGGTTTTTCCGGTGTAGGTGCCAACGAAGGCGAGATGGGATGAACCGGAAGCTGGCTTGCTGGCGGAGGTGGTGAAGGTCAGAGCGACGAGAGAAGCGGAGAACGCGGCGAACAAAAACACACGGCGTGTCATTTTCATGGAAGGTAGTGTAACGCAGGAGGAAAGAGCACAGCAAAAGTGGCTGTGGCACTGGGGGCCGAATCGAGACTCGCGGCGGAGATGGAGCCCCAAGACCCAGGTGCAACAGCCCCTGGGCACCCGACGTTGGCTGGAGGTTGAGAAGGCGGGCAGCAGCGTGGCGAGCAGAGCTCCCGCACTCCACAGTAGTTACTTCTTTTCTTCTTCGCCTTCGTCCTGGAGGACAGCGGCAGCGGCGACGGAATCGTCGTCATCGAGACGGAGGAGACGAACGCCCTGGGTGGAACGTCCGGCTTCGCGAATCTCGTTGGCGTGCACGCGAATCACTTTGCCGTGCTCGGTGATGATCATGACGTCGGACTCTTCGGTGACCTGGAGAGTGGCGACAACAGCACCGTTGCGGTCGGTCGTTTTCATATTGACGACGCCTTTACCGCCGCGGGAGGTGATGCGGTATTCGGCGAGGGCGGTGCGCTTGCCGTAACCCTTTTCGGCCACGGTGAGCATCAGCGTGGTGAGGGAGTCCTTGATGTGCTCGTTCTCGAGTTCTTCGAGATTCTGGGTGGTCTGATTGTGCTCCTTGGCGATGATTTCGAAGTCGGGCTGGACGGCGTCCATGCTGACGACGTAATCGTCCTTGTCGAGGTCCATGCCGTTGACGCCGCCGGCGTTGCGGCCCATGGGGCGCACTTCGGTTTCCCGGAAAAGGATGGCCTGGCCTTCGTGGCTCGCTAGGAAAATCATTTGTTTGCCATCGGTCAGTTTAGCGCCGATGAGCTCGTCCTTGGCCTCGAGATTGATGGCGATGATGCCGGTGGAACGAGGGTTGGAGAATTCGGTGAGCGTCGATTTTTTCACGGTGCCGGCTTTGGTGGCCATGAAGACGAAGCGGCCTTCCTCTTCGAGATTCGTGGCGGCAACGAGCGCAGTGAGCTTTTCATCTTCCTGGAATTTCACCAGGCTGGAGATGGCTTTCCCGCGCGTAGCGGCGGCGGCTTCGGGGAGTTCGTAAACTTTGAGCCAATAGACGCGGCCCTTGGAAGTGAAGAGAAGGATGTAACTGTGGGCGGAAGCAACGAAGAGATGCTCGACGAAGTCTTCTTCGCGGGTTTTGGCACCGATACGGCCTTTACCGCCGCGGGATTGATGGCGGTAGGTCTCGACGGGAGTGCGCTTGATGTAGCCGGCGTGGCTCACAGTGATGAGCATGTCGGTGTCGGCGATTAAGTCTTCGAGCTTGATTTCGTCGACCTTGTCGACGATTTGCGTGCGGCGGTCATCGCCGTAGTCTTTGTGGATCTCTTTCAATTCGCCGACGATGACGGTTTTGAGTTTCTTCTCACTGGAAATAATTTCTTCGAGTTCGGCGATTTTTTCGCGGATGGACTTCAATTCCTTGAGGATTTCATCAATGGAGAGTTGGGTGAGACGGTGCAATTGCAGTTCGAGGATGGCGTCGATCTGAATGTAGCTGAGACCGAGCCCAGTGGCACCGCGGCCAGCAGCTTCGATTTCGGGAGCGCCAGCGAATTTGTACTTGCGCCCGTCGAGCTTCACGCCCGAAATTTTGCGGGACTTCCCTTCTTCGGAAATGGTGACGTCCTGCTCAGTGAAATACTTGAACAGGTTTTCCTTAGCGTCGGCGCGGCTGCTGCTTCCGCGAATGATGCGGATGACGGTGTCCAAATGGTCGAGAGCGACTTGATAGCCAACCAAGATGTGTTCGCGTTCGCGGGCTTTGCGCAATTCGAAACGGGAACGGCGGAGAACAACATCACGGCGATGATCGATGAAGAGGCGAATGAACTCCAGCAAGCCCATTTCGCGGGGCTGGCCGGCGACAATGGCCAGCAGGATCATGCCGAAGGATTCCTGCATCTGGGTGTGCTTGAAAAGATTGTTGAGGATCAGCTGAGATTCTTCGCCGCGCTTCAGCTCGATGACGATGCGCATGCCTTCGCGATCGCTTTCGTCGCGAACGTCGGAGATGCCTTCAATTTTTTTGTTGGAAACGAGCTCAGCAATGCGCTCGATGAGGCGGGCTTTGTTGACCTGATACGGAATTTCGGTGATGACGATGTTCTCGCGGTCTTTGCCTGCGTCTTCGATGGCGGCTTTGGCGCGCATGGTGAAGCTACCGCGTCCGGTTTTGTAGGCCTGCTCGATGCCTTCGCGACCCGCAATGTAGCCGCCAGTGGGAAGATCGGGACCGGGAACGAACTTCATGGCCTCTTTGAGGGTGAGCTCCGGCTTATCGATCATGGCGATGGTGGCGTCAATGACCTCGCGGAGATTGTGGGGAGGAATGTTGGTGGCCATGCCGACGGCGATACCGCTGGCGCCGTTGACGAGGAGGTTAGGAACGCGGGTGGGGAGGACGGTGGGTTCTTTTTCGGTTTCGTCGAAATTGGGGAGAAAATCGACGGTTTCCTTTTCAATGTCGGCGAGCAATTCTTCAGAAATTTTGGACAGGCGAGCTTCGGTGTACCGCATGGCCGCGGGCATGTCGCCGTCGACGGAGCCAAAGTTACCCTGGCCATCGACGAGGGGATAGCGCATGTTGAAATCCTGAGCCATACGGACGAGCGCGTCGTAGACGGGGGCGTCACCGTGCGGGTGATATTTTCCGAGGACTTCGCCGACGATTTTTGCGCATTTGCGGTAGGGGCGCGTGGAGCTTAGTCCGAGCTCGTACATGCCGAAAAGAATGCGGCGATGGACGGGCTTGAGGCCGTCGCGGACGTCAGGAAGAGCGCGTCCGATGATTACGCTCATAGCGTAATCGAGATAGGACTTGCGCATTTCCGCTTCGATATCGACGGGCAGCAGTACGGATTGGTTTTGTTCGTCAGCCATGGTTCCTCTTTCGTGGTGCCCAAGTTCTAGTGATTGCCAAAAACGTCAAATCGCAAACTGTTGTATGTACCCCGCGATTTTCGCTACTATCGGCTTATGAACTATCGCTTCTCGGCGCTGATTACCAAGGAAAATGGATGGTATGTGGCGCGCTGCCCCGAACTTAGCGTCACTTCCCAAGGGAAGGACGTGGAGTCTGCCCGTGCGAATTTGACGGAAGCGATCGAACTTTATTGGGAGACCTGGGGCGTTCCCGAAGAACGCCGACCGGATACCGACTCCTTCTGGACGACCGTGGAAGTAAGCCAGTGACATGCCCAAGCTCCCGAGCATTTCCGGCGAGCGCGTAGTGCGAGCGCTGAAACGGTCGGGTTTCGTGGAGTTGCGCCAAAAAGGGAGCCATGTGTCCTTAGAAAAACGTGTCGGTGACCAAGTCTTCAAAACGGTTGTCCCCATGCACAACGAACTAGCCTAAGGAACGCTGTCAGATATCCTGAAACAATATGGTTTGTCCCTCGAGCAATTCCTGGAACTCTTGTAAACACTAGCAACGCGTCACACGGTCGAGGATGTAAGCCTTAACCGTGTCGAAGGCATCGGCGGCGTTGGTGAAACGACGCGCCGCGAAATCGGCTTCCATTTGGTTTAGGAAGGCCTGGCGATGCGCATCAGTTTCGAAAGCAACGGCTACGCCTTTCTCGTTATCGGGGGCCGTGGTGGGCGTAGCGCGAAATTCGCTGACGCTTAGGCCGCGTAGACCCGGCAAAGTTGTCCAACCCAGTTGGTACATCATCCAGCCCTGTAACCTACCGACCTGAAGGTCGGCCATGACAGTCCCTCAGCGGCTGAAGCCGCAATGCATCTACTGCATCGGCACGGCTAAAGCCGTGCCCTGACGAAACCCACCACACTGCGCGAACACCTTTCGTCAGATGTCGAGGTTGACGACGTCGAGGGCGTTGTCCTCGATGAACTTGCGGCGGTCCTCGACGTTCTCGCCCATGAGCGTGGTGAAGATTTTCTCGGCTTCGACGACGTCTTCGAGTTTCACCTGGAGCAGGGTGCGCGAATCGGCGTTCATGGTGGTTTCCCAAAGCTGCGTGGGATTCATTTCACCGAGACCCTTGAATCGCGTGATGGTGAAATCTTTCTTGGCGTCTTCCATGACGTAGCCAAGAACATCGGTAGCCTTTTCCTTGGTGGCTTTGTCGCCGTTGCGAGTGATGGTGAAGGGCGGCTTGTTGTATTCCTCGATCTGCTTGGCGAGCGCACGCAGACGCTTGTAATCGGGAAGCGAAGCCAAAGCCCAGTTGATGACCTGGTTACCGGGGGCGTCGAACTGAATCTGGTACAGGCTGTGCTCTTCGTCGAAAGCAACCTTGCCTTCGAGCTTCAGCTTGGCCTTGTCGATTTCTTTCAAGAGCTTTTCGAGCGCTTTCTTGTCCTCGAACTCGGTTTTCTTGTCGAGGCCGTGTTCGGCAAGAACTTCGACGAGACCATTGTCCTTGAGGCGGCGACCCAACTTGGCGAGCACGGCGTCGTATTCCTGAATATTCAGGAGGAAGCTGGTGAGGCCGGCGCCCTGGAGCATGACGCCTTCCTTGGCCTTGACGACATGATCTTCGGTGGCGCGCTTCATGAGTTCGCGAGCGAAATCGCGTTCGTCACGGATGTAGCGTTCACTCTTGCCGCGTTTTACGCGATACAAAGGCGGCTGGGCAATAAAAATATGGCCGCGGTCGATCAACTCCTTCATGTGGCGGAAGAAGAAGGTGAGCAGAAGGGTGCGGATGTGGGAACCGTCGACGTCGGCATCGGTCATGAGAATGATTTTGTGATAGCGCAGCTTGCCGGCGTCGAAATCGTCCTTACCGATGCCGGTACCGAGAGCGGTGATGATGGCGCGGATTTCCTCGTGGCCGAGCATCTTGTCGTAGCGAGCTTTTTCGACGTT
>Ga0335076_10001968_pt1 | contig 20215 bp, 20 predicted proteins | sample Lox_Sample_25_FD_206717 | JGI IMG/M metagenome (GOLD analysis project Ga0335076, IMG submission 206717) | Soil microbial communities from Loxahatchee National Wildlife Refuge, Florida, United States - Lox_Sample_2.5 | ecosystem: Environmental > Terrestrial > Soil > Wetlands | place: USA...
AGCCGCGTTGGCGGCCGGCGTGTTCGTGCCAGCGGCTGAGAACCAGGGACTCGCGGCGCGGGTGCCGCCGGCACCCAGTGCCGTCACCTGGTAGTACTGCGTGCCACCCGGGGACTGCTTGTCATTGAAGGTAAGCATGCCGGCTGGGGTGGTTCCTACCCGGCTCGGGCGTTGCGTGGGATCTGCGGTGCGCCAGATCTCGTAGCCGCCCGGGGACGGTTGCGCGGAGGTCCACGCGATCGAGGTGCCGACTGGACCCGGCGTCACGCTGGTGATCGTCGGGGTGTTCACGAAGAACCACGCGCTCACCGAGCGACTGGCATTCGCTCCGAGCGCGACCAACTGGTAGTACTGCGTCCCCAGAGCCGAGTGCGCATCGGTGTACCCCAGAGTGCCAGCCGGCACATTCGCCAGGATCGTCGGCGCCGCCCCTGGGTCGGGCGCCCGAAGGACCTGGTAACCCCCCGTGGCACCTCGGACCGACCACCAGGCGAAGTTGACGGCGGTGCCGGTGCCCTGGACCTTCGCGAACATCGGCGTGCCGAGCGCCAGGGTAGCCGTCTCCGGCGACGCGGCGAGGGCGCGACTGATCGCAACCGCTGCTACAGCGACGACGAGCGCCAGTACCCAGGCGACCCCTAGCCGGGGCACGATCCGATCGTAGCCAGGCCGGCTCACGGACTGCATACCCTTCCGTATTCCGGGCGCACGCCTGGAGCGGGCAGTCATGACGCGGACTCTCATGCATACAGACGCGCAGGACGCTGCAAGAAAGGCTCTTCGCCGAAGGGCGAATGTGGTGGTGTGCCGGCAGCGTTACCTACTTGTACACCTGGTCCAGGACGGCTTGCGAGTGGACGGAGAGATCTGTCCCCTTAGGGAAGTACTGACGCAGCAGTCCGTTGGTGTTCTCGTTGCTGCCTCGTTGCCAAGGGCTACTTGGATCGCAGAAGTACACCGCCACGTCGGTGGCGAGAGTGAAGCGCTTGTGATCGGCCAGCTCCACTCCTCGGTCCCAAGTCAGGGAGCGACGCAGCTCTCGAGGTAGTTTGCACACTTGGCGAGAGAGAGCGCTACGACGCTGTGAGTGTCCTTGCCTGGCACCTTCACCAGCATCAGGTAACGCGAATGCTGCTCGACCAAAGTGGCGATGTGTGAGTTCTTCGAGCCCGCCAGCAGATCCCCTTCCCAGTGACCCGGAACCGCTCGATCCTCCACCTCCGCTGGCCGCTCACTGACGCGTACCGCATCCTGGATCTGGGAAGGTGGCACCCGGGTACTGGCCGCTCGAGGCATGCGCATGGGGCGCTTGCGGCGCAGTTGCTTCACAAGCTCCTTTTTAAGCAGCCCACGGGCCTGGATGAACAGACTGCGGTAAATCGTCTCCGGCGACACCCGCGTACTCTCATCGTCGGCAAAAGAGCTGGCAAGCCAGCCGCTGATCTGCTCGGGCGACCAGCGCTCTTGGAGCTTCTGCTGCACCAGCTCTCGTAGCCGTACGTTACAGGCCAACCGATACGGTTTGGGGCGGCGGGCGCGATGCCACGCAAGCTGCTCTGCACGGCACGCCCGGTAGCCCTCCCGGCCACCATTACGGCGCAATTCCCGGCTGATACTGGAGGGGGCACGCTGCAGAGCCCGGGCGATCTCACGCACCGTCGCTCCGCTGGCAATCCCCCTGGAGATCTCCTCGCGCTCGTGCACATGCAACGAGCGGATATCGCGCACACGAGGTCGCGGGGCAAACCCGCCTTGCCTACGCAGAAACAAAAAAATAGTGGATGGGCGCTTACCTAAAGCCCGCCCGATCTCACTCAGACTCTCCCCATGCTTCCAGCGGCGCCAGATCTGCGCCCGGAGCTCCTCCGGCATCCCCCGTGCACCCATGCCACACCCTCCTGTTCCAGATGGTGTTGCACGGACCGCCTGAATTCACAGCGTGAGTTCAACTGGTCGACGCAACACTTTACCTTTTGAGACGGAGGTGGAGTGTGATGCGGCAACGACGGAAGCGACGCTATTTGGCCGCAACGGTGGTCGAGGCTGCTATCGCGCTGCGGCCTCGGATCGACAGGCCTGGCGCCGGGCACTGCGACTCAAGCCGTGTAAGCTGGCCACACACCCGCAGCTGCGGCGAGTAGCATGCCACGGCCAAAGCGGACCTGCGGATGCTCGCCAAGATCCCAGCCGCGACACGCAGACCGTCGTCAAGGCACTGATCAAGCAAGCCAAGCAGCTGCCTGACGAACTCTACAAGTCGCTGACCTGGGACCGAGGCTTCGAACTCGCCGATCACAAGCGCTTCACGATGGCAACCGATATCGCAGTGTACTTCTGCGACCCGCAGAGTCCCCGGCAGCGTGGATCCAACGAGAACACTAATCGCTTGCTACGACAGTATTTCCCCCGAGGCACGGATCTGTCGGTTCACAGTCAGGCCCGATTGAACCGAGTAGCAAGAGAAGTCAACGAACGGCCTCGCAAGACGCTAGGAAGGCGAAGTACGCGGGGATGACGGTCTCTGACGCACGGCGGCTGAAGGAGCTCGAGGCGGAGAATTCGAAGCTGAAGAAGCTGTTGGCTGAGTCGGAGCTGGACAAAGCGGCTCTGAAGGATCTCCTGGGCCGAAAATGGTAGGCCCGCAGGTGAAGCGCCAAGCGGTCGATGCGCTCAAGGAGGAGCGAGGCTTTGGAATCACGCGCGCTTGCGGGCTGGTCGGCATCTCACGGTCGCTGTACGGGTATCGGAGCCGCCGTCCCCTCATCGCGGGGCTGCGCGAACGGATCTGCGAGCTCGCGGGCGAGAAGCGCCGGTACGGATATCGGCGCATCCACATCCTGCTGCGCCGTGAGGGGTGGAAAGTGAATCGCAAGCGCACCTACCGGCTGTACCGCGAGGCCGGTCTCGCCGTGCGTCGGCGAAAGCGCAAGCGAATCGGCCTTTTCGAGCGCAAACCATTGCCGAAGCCGAGCGCTGTGAATCGCAGCTGGTCGATGGACTTTGTCGCCGATGGCCTGATCGACGGGCGCAAGCTCCGGTGTCTGGTGATCGTTGACGACTACAGCCGCGAGTTCGTGTCTGTCCTTGTAGGATCAGGGACCTGCCGGAAAGCACTCGTCCACTTGCCTCGTCCCCAGGCCACACACGCTGCAACAGCCCTGTAGGGCTCTCCCAGAAGAAATGGGTCGCGAGGTCAGCTGCCGGCCGTACCCGGACAGCAGCACGAGGAAAGCATAGCGGGAGCCTCTATCGGCCCGTAGAATCGCTGGCTTTAATTGGAGGCAGCAAGCCGATGGCAGAGGTCGAAATTCACACCGCCCACGAGCACTCGACCGATGAGTTCGGCCGGCGCGTTGGTGTCTTGGTCGGCATCATTGGCATTCTCCTCGCGGTCGTCACGATCTCTTCACACCGTGCACACACCGCCGCCGTGATCGAGCGCACCAAGGCAAATGACCAGTGGGCATTCTTCCAAAGCAAGAAGCTGCGGCAGCACCTCGCCGAACTCGGAGCGAACCTCGCCGGTGCGCTGGCAACGGAGCCGGCTCGGGTACAGGGCCTCATCGACAAGTTCAACCAGGATCATGACCGCTACGCACACGATGCCGATGCGATCCAGAGGGAAGCGCAGGCCAAGGAAGCCGAGAGCGCCCACGAGGAGCTACGCGCGGCCCGATTCGATCTCGGAGAGGGTTTCCTCGAGCTCGGCCTGGTGCTGTCCTCGCTCTACTTCCTGGCTAAGCGCCAATTCTTTCCGGTGCTCGGGGGCGTGGCGGCCCTCGTCGGTATTGCGCTCGGGATCGCCGGGTTCCTTGCGTGAGCTAGCTCAGGCGGGACCGTGGCACCTTTCGACACAGTCAGCTGAATCAAATTACCCGAGCAGACTCTCCATCTCCGACCGGTCGAACGTCTCCCGGATCGAATCGGGCCGAAACCATTGCATCGTCTCGCCGACTCGCTGATGGAGTTCGGCCAGCCGCTTCGCGATTTCCGATTGCACCTGGTCTTTGATCTTTCCCACGGCTTCCTTCATCTGATCCTTCTGCTCGTCGGGCAGGTTCTCCGCCGCCGACTCCAGCTGTTCCAACGGCTCCGCCAAGCTGGCGCCATAAATCTCATCGCAGTTCCTGAGGAAAGCCGTTCCGATGTCCAGTACCTGCAGGTTCGCCAAGCCGTCCGCGCTCTCTTTCCACCAGGTCGCGTCCGTGAGCTTGTCCTGCGTGGTCGCCTGGAGTGGGCCATAAAAGATGCCCGACCATTTCTTCTCGAACTCTTCGCCCACATCCTTCACGCACTGCCAGCGTTCTTTGATCTTCGAATAGACGTCGGCACTAAAACGGTCGGCGTCGTCTCTCTGCGCCGAGGTCGCGCAACGCGATTTCCAGTCGTCGAGCGCCGAGCGCGCCTGGTCCGGCCAGACGCTCGAGGTCTTTGTTCCTTTCTCGTTCCAGTACTCGTAGACCTGCTGCCGGCATTGCTTGAAGACCGGCAGCACGCCGCCCTTCTCGCTCGCGAGCAGATTGCGGTAATTCGCGATCCGCGCCATCAGCAAGGGATTCGTGTCCGCCCAGAGACCGAGCCAGGCGCTTCCCCATTCGGTCCCCAGTTCGACGGTCGACTGCAGAAGGTCGGAAATATCGATGCCCGCGGCTCCGGCCGCCGCACCACCCAGCTTGGCAATCGTGTTCGCCCAAGACAGAATTTTCGCGCCGGTCTTTTCCGCCTTCTCCTTCGCGGTCCGATCCGCCTCGGCAAGCTTGTCGATCGCCTTGCGCGAAATCTCCACGATCTCGGCGTAGCTCTTGCGCTCCTCCTCGTGCGCGCCTTCGACGTCGCTCATGATCCGTTCCCAGATCTCGCGCAATTGCCCGGTGAATTCGCCGAGATCCTTGGCGTTCACCACGAGATAATCCCGGTAGCGCGCCGCGTTGGCCTCGGTGAGGCGCGCAAAGAACTGCTTTTCCTCGTCGACCGCTTTCACCGCCTTGCCGCCGAGCGCCGGAAGGTCATGCTCGCCATCGACCCTCGAAACCAGATCGAGCTGCGAGCGGAACGCACTCTCGATTTGCGAGCCCATGGCTTCGCACCGGCTCTTCCAGCTGCTGGCATTGTCGGTGTGGCTCGCCTCGGAATCGGCCACGAGTTCCACCAGCGCATTCAGGCATTCGTTGCGCTGCCGCATGTAGTTCCCGACCGTGTCGCGATAGGCGCTGAGATATTCCGCCGGTAGCGGCGGATCGATCCTCGTCGACTCGTCCAAGAGCTCTTCCGCCCTGTACGTATAGTCGGACATGCGGCCTCTTCCTTTCCGTTACGGTACCGTGACGTACTTTGCGGAGATCGTCAGTATAGGTTACCCTCCGGCCGTTCAAAGAAGCGCAAAATACGAGAAGCGCCATGGACTGGAAAGGCAAACTGGGGGCCCTGCGCGACTCGGGGCAAAAGTCCTTCGACCAACACGCCTCGGCGGCTCTCGAACAGCATTGGCCTCAGGTACAGACCCTGTTCGCCGAGAAGGTCGGCCCGGCGGCGCTCGCCGCAGCCGCCGACGATGCGAAGATGACCTTGCTCTTCAAGGTCGTTTACGCCGCCTTGCCGTCGCCGGTCAAGGTCATCGTCAAGGAAGACAGCTTCGTGCAGTTCTGCTTCTCGCACCGCGATCAGTTGATGCCACCCGCGGCACCCTCTGTCAGCCCCACAGGAAGCACCGCCTGAGGGAAGACCAGATGGGAGACCCCGATGGAAGACATCGAAAGGGCCTACGGAATCATCGACAAGACCGCCGGAGAGCTGGGTCTATTTGAGGCCGACCGGCAGAAGGCCCACGACCTGCTGAAAAGCTACGGCGAGAAGCGCGACAGCCTCCTTTCCGCCATGGTCGATCTGCTCGAAAAGTCCGATGAATCCAGCCTCGAGGAAGACTGGAAAGAGTGTTCGTCCAACAGCAAGGAGGCGCTCGCGAGTCTCAACGACTCTGTTCCGCCTGACGGCGGCGAGGGCCTCGCGGGCATCGGACTCGACGCCTTCTACCGCGGCGAACTCAAGGCCTGGGAAGAGAACGCCAAGGCCGCCATCGCTCTGGCCGCGCAGGAAATCGACACCATCCATCTGATCCACGCCACCCTGATCGAAGACGCCAAGCAGCAGATCGAGACCATCAAGGACGACGATGAGGTCATTCAGGAGGCGGTGCGCGGCATCTTCCCTTCGATTACCGACAGCCTCAAAGAGGTCGCCGTCAATGTCGCGAAGCTTGTCTGGTCGGCGCGAGGCTCAGGCGAAATGCTCTGGGCCAAGAGCTTCACCGACCAGGCCGCCAGCTTCTTCGTCAACGATTTCAAGCGCACCGTCGAAGAGGCGCGCAAGCGCGGCGCCCTGAAGCGAAAGCTCCTCGGCTACATCGGTCAGATCGAGGACACCAAGGAAAAGATGGGCGAATGGAAGATCGATGAGACCTTTGAAGACGCAAAGAAGGCCATCGAATCGCTCACGGACGTCCGCGACGGGGACTATGAGGCGCGCGACTGGAAGGAGTTCGGCGACCGCTGCCGGGAAGCCCTCGAGAAAAAGCGCGACGAGGCCAAGAAGAAATCCGAGGAGCTCTTCGAGGGCCTTTATCCTGCCCTCATGGAGCAGACGCAAAAGGATTTCAAGACCCTCTATTCCGATCCCGACAAGCTGGAATCCTGGAACGACGAGATCTCCAGACTCTTTGACAACATCGACAGCGCCATCGACGCTCAGGATTCGCTCGTCGATTCGCTCGCCGAGGGCCCCGTGAAGCAGGGCGCGATCCAGACGCTGCGCACGATCCGCGACATGATCAAAGCCTCGGTCGAGAGCTTCAAGGACCTCAGCGAAGAATCGCAGAAAGAGATGGACGAAAAGTGACGGCTTCCAGGGACTGGTTCGTCCGCGCCGGCGCGGGGTTTTCGGGCGACGGGTCGCGCGAACAGCCCTTTCATGATCTCTGGCAGGCGATCCGCAGTGCATCGCCCGGCGACACGATTCGCGTCGCCGCCGGGACGTACTACGGGCGCTACGACCGCTCCTCGTGGATCATCGATTGCCCGAACCTCGCGATCCGCGGCGGCTACAGCGCCGATTTTGCCTCGCGCGCCCCCTGGAGGACTCCTACGGTTCTCGCTTTCTTTCCCGACTGTCAGGCCGTGCGAGAGACCCACATGATCGGCTGGACCGGCGAGCACTCCGGCCTGACGCTCGACGGGTTGCTCTTCGACGCCGCCGGCGCGAACGAGTACGCAACGGGCCCCCTGGGCGCGATCACCAGGTGGCCGAACATGACCGGCGCAATCGCGTCGTTCAACGGCGAGCGCGTCACGATCTCGAACTGCATTTTCATCAATGGCGCAAACGGCGGCGTGGAACTTTCCGGAAGCGGCTCGCGGTTTGAAAACAACCTGCTGCTCAATCTGATCGGACTAGCCATGCTGGACCTGCGCAGCCAGACGCCGATCATTGCCGAGCCCATCGTGGTCAAGGGCAACAGCTTCTGCTTCATACACGATGTGAGCGTTCCGCCGGGCGGCGGCGCCGATCAGGCGAACGGAGTGAGGATCAATTGCCCCACCGTAGTCGAGGGCAATCTTTTTGTGTCCTGCGGGAACGCCGCCATTTCGGTGTTCATCGACCCTGCGCGCGTCGCCATCGATCGCAATGTGTTCTTCCTTTCGCCGCGCGATGCGGTCCGCAGTCGCGCGCTGGACAATACCGGGGAGATCACCGAGAAGAACCTCGATGAGCTCGAGGACCTCGGATTCAAGTCCGCCGCCGACAACGCCATTCACGATCCGGGACTGCGGGGACTTAAGCCGGAGTGGGTGGACGCCTATTCACGGCAATTGCTCGCCACGTATGCGAAGCCACCGCGCGAGGCGGTCAATGCCGTGCGCGCATCGGCCGGCTTGCCGGCACTCGAGCCCGCCGCGCTTGAAAGAGCGGAGAGCCAGGGCGCGCTCGCTCCGCGTATCAGCCCCGAAGAAGCGCTCAAGATAGCGTTCGGGGCCAAGCAGGGCGCGCACCCTGTCGATCCGCCCGCGGAATCGTTGGCCTCTGCGCCGAACGCCGCGCCCAGCTATCGCCGCATCCAATGGAGCGCCTTCGAGACGGCCGATTCCTCGCTCGTGAACTCGCGCGTCGAGATCCTGGCGGGATTGGGCGGCGAGTTGAACAATCCGTTGTTGCCCGACGCGCCCCGTGAGACCCACATGGGCGTGCGTATCTACAAGCCGGGCTCGGACGACGCCGAACCGTTCGTGTTCATCCCACGGTGGACGCTGCCGGCGCGCCAATACCAGGAAGCCACGCGGTATGAGCGCGGTCTGGATGTCGAGACGCTCTACCTGGTGCGCGGGGCGTATCGCACCGATGTTTCCTCCTCGCGGCAGAAGGCGACGCTGCTGATCGAGGCCATCGTTCCCGCGCCGCTGGCGACGCCCGATTTCCCCGCCCGGCCGCAGGGACGGGATTGGTTCGTGCGGGCAGGATCCTCCGGCGGCGACGGGTCGCGCGAGAAGCCCTTCCGCGATCCGTTCCAGGCGATGGAGAAGGCCGAAGGCGGCGACCGGGTTCATGTGGCGGCCGGCGACTACTTTGGAAAGGTGCATGCCGGAGAATGGCGGATCGCGATCCGCAACCTGATGCTCGTCGGCGGCTACACCGCCGACTTCACCGCGCGCGATCCCTGGGCGAACCCCACGAGATTTCTGCTGCACGAAGAGGAGAAGGCCAAGCCCGGTCGGCCCGAAGGGACGATCCTAGGCTCGGAAGAAAACAGCGACGGCCTGGTACTTGATGGCTTCGTCTTCGATGGCGCGACCTGGAACACCTACAAGGACGGCTCGATCGATCTCGATACTTCGCCTCTCGCGCCGCTCATCGACCTTCGCGGGGGACGCGCGCCGATTACCGTCCGCAACTGCGTGTTCCTGAATGCTTCCTCGGGCGCCGTGAAAATCTCCTGCCCTTACGGCGCGTTCGAAAACAACCTCGTCCTCAACACCAGCGGCTCGGCCCTGGCTTTGCACGCCGATGGCCCAGGGCCGTGGACGATCCGCGGCAACACGATTCTCTTCTGCAGCGATCCCACATCGCGGGCCGGGACGGGAGAGTCCACCAACGACGGGACGATCCTGCACCTGAGCGGCCGCGCCCCCGTGAATATCGATTCCAACATTCTTGCCTTTGCCGATAACTTCGGCGTGCGCTGCACCCTGCCGCAGCCGGGCGTGTCGTTTACCAACAACGTGCTCGCCGCGAATCTCTGCTACCAGCTGAGCGACGCGAAGTATTTGTGGGCCGACGATTCCAATTGGGAGCGCAGCGTTGTGGGCGATTCCGCATTTCGCGCGCTCGAGGGAAATTCTTTCGAGTTGCCGCAGCTGCCTGTCGATCCCGCGTTTGCGGCGGCTGCGCTGGCGAGGCTCTCAAAGCTCTCCTCGCACTTTTCGGCAGAGGAGTGGAAGAAGATTGCCGAGCGCGTTGGGACGACGGTCACGCTCGATCCACCCACCACAGCGGCGACGCCGGTCGCACCTTCCCCGCCTGCCGAAACGCCGGCGGCGAAGCCCTCTCTCAATGACCTGATGGCGCGGCTAGGGCATCTGGACGCGCAGAAGAAGCAGGCCGAGCAGCCGGCCAAGCCAGCCCCCGATGCGCCCAAATATTGTCCGCCCTTTGACTGGACAAAGGCGATGGATCTCGTTCTGGCGTCGGTTACGCCTGCGGCCGGGGCGCATCGCCAATCGATCGCGGTCGCGTTCAGCGCCGCTGCCGAAGCGAAAGAGGCAGCCAGCTACGTGCCGATCCCCGCCGCGCATCTGGATGCTGTTCGTGCGGAGCTCAATGGCAATGCGATTGAGATGGACGTAGCCGACCTGCGCGAGTCGAGCACCAGCCTGGCGCTTTTTCCGCCCGGCACGAGTAAGGTCGATTACACGGCCTATACCGTGGCGGTGGTCGGTGGCGACTCGGTCCGAACGCGGGTCGCCGTCGTCGTGAAGGACGATACCGCCGCCGCGAAGTATCTGAACCGCATGGTTACGGGCGACAAAATCCGCGTTCGCGGCACGGCGTACAGCGCGCCGGAGTCGGTTCAGCTGTCGATCTTGGTCGATTGGGCTGGACCCGTCCAAAGCTAGAACGCCTTGGGGTCTCTTGTCTTCAGCGAGGATCAAGCCGAGAGATCAGAGGCCAGGCTATCTCAGAACAAGGATTGTTGGCGACTCTCGGGGGAGTCAGAGGTCGTCGGAAGCGCGAAACCGCCCCCGTCTCGATCCTCGGCTCTCGTCCCCTCTGCGCCTCGCGCGAGCGCATCCTCCCGGCAGGCGGGGCACACCCTCGGAGCATGGCTCAAGCGATCCAGCAGGAGCGCCCCGTGACAGTGGCCGCAGTGCCCGATCTCAAATTCCTGCCGCTCGCTGATCGCGATCACGAGTCGAATGAGCTGATCCATCGTGAAGCGCGAGTCGGGGGCCACCTGCCGATAGACCTCGAAGACCCGGCAGAGCCGCTCGGCTCCCTCGACCCCGAAGCGATCGAGGCGCCCGCCAGCGGTCGGCGGCAACGGGACGACGTCCGGCACGCGAGCGAGTCCCCCGATCGCCGAGGCCTCGGCCCGAAGCGCGGGGGACCGGACGAAGGCCGCGACGCGTGTTGGCGCGGGTCCGCGATGCCGCCGTACGCTCCCCAGCGTCTTCTGGTAGGCGCGAAAAAGGCGTCGCACCCGCTCCTCCGAGAAACCTGTCAACGCGCAGATCCACTGCGTGCGCACCTCGTGCCGGATGAGACGCTGCGCGACGTTCAAGCGGCGCAGGTCCTTGGCGTAGCGATCCTCTGAGACGCGCACGAGGGTTCCTTCAGGAGCGCCGACGGCGTCTCTTGCGCTGGGCACTCACCGGCCTCGCGCCGCGCCGACCCTTTCCCTCCCCGGTGCTCCGGGCGTCCTCCTCCCAGAGATTGATGCCGACCCCGACCCCGAGCGTCGGCTCGCCGGGCCTCCGGCTCACCTCCCGTCGGTGCATGCAGGCATCGAGGCGAAAGAGGAACTCCTTGCCGAGCATCGCCACGTACTTGTCGAGACTCTTCCTCTCCCGCACGGGGAACTGCCGGTTCTCCGTCACGTACACAAACCAGCCGGGAGCGGGTGGCTTCACCTCGAGGTTGTGCTCGAGCGTCGAGAGCATGTTGGTAAGGAGCCGCTGGGTATGGAAGTAGTCAGGACCCCCGGCGCCGCGGATATCCAAACCCCAGCGACGCGGGAGATATCGCCGGCCGACGCGCCGGATCGCCCCGCCGCGCACGAGATAATCGAGCACCTCCCTGGGATCGAAGCGTCGATCGACCCTTCGCACCAGTGCCGCGAAGGATCTCGAAGGACCCTCAAACGGAAGCGGGCGGGGCTTGCCGAGGGGATCGAGATACTCGGCTTCCGTGTGCCAGAGCGTGAGCGTGTGGGGCGCGTACTCCATCTCGCGGGTCACGCGGGTCGCTCGTGCCGACCAGCTGCCCGGAATCTCCGCCGCCGCGCGGCGCACGGCCCGCACGATGTCCGGGGCCCTCGCTCCGCAGCGCGCCAGGATTCGCACGAAGCGGCCGATGGCCTCCACCGAGGCGGCGGAGAACGGCGCGGGCGATGGAGCCGGAGCGCTTCTCCTCGTGTGCTGTCACGGGCGAGCTGACCGTGCCCAAGACTAAAGCCGGCACCCGCTGGATCGATCTGCCGGCCGACCTGATCCTCGAGCTCAAGGCCCATCGCCTACGCACGTCAGGGGACTTTGTCTTTCCGATCGACGACCGCAACTGGCGCTCCCGGGTGTGGCACGTGGCGCTCCGTCGGGCGGGTTTGCGCTCCATACGCATCCACGACGCGCGGCACACTCACGCCTCACTCCTCATCGCCTCCGGCGCCGATGTGGTCGCGGTGAGTCGGCGCCTCGGCCATGCCGATCCCTCGATCACGCTCCACACCTACAGCCACTCATTCGACCGGCGCGGCGTCGCGCCGCTCGGCGAACAGCTCGCCGCCTTCATGCGGCGGGAAACTTTTGGTGGTTTTTTGGTGGTTCCGGACACTTCCTGCGAGGTGCCCGATGCGCAAGCCATTGTGTGAAGTCCCAAGACTAAGGTGACATTCTGGCTCCCTTTCTCGACCCAGGGGTAGAGAGCCTATGACCAAGACCGAACAGAACCGTGTTCTCGCTTGGCGCCTGAAGCTGCTGAGAGAAGCCAGCATGGCGCCCCGCAGCGTGGCACAGACCTGCCGCCGCTTCGGCCTCTCTCGACAAGCCTTTTACAAATGGAGGGCCAGACACAGGGCCTACGGCGAAGCCGGATTGTGTGACCGTCCCCGGGTGCCGCTGCGCTCCCCGCGAGCGACACCTCGGGAAATCATTTCCAAGATCATCTACTTGCGGCAGCGCTACCACTTTGGCCCAAGCAGGATTGCCGCTTATCTGAAGCGCTTCCACCATCTCAGCGTTGCGTGCTCCACTGTGCATCGCATTCTGATCCGTCACGGCATGAACCGCTTGCCGGCCAACCAGAAGCCTCGATCGCCTGGGCGCGCCTGGCAGCGCTACGAGAAGCCCCAGCCCGGGCATCGTCTGCAGCTGGATGTGAAGTTCCTGGAGCGGATCGCCGGAACCGGCAAACGCCTATATCAGTTCACCGCTATCGATGACTGCACGCGCATCCGAGTGCTGAAGGTCTTCGACGCCTGCAATCAGACTTCGGCAATCCGCTTTGTGGATGAGGTCATCCGGCGGTTGCCGTTCCGTGTGCTGGTTATCCAAACTGATAACGGCGCAGAGTTCCAATCCCGCTTTCACTGGCATCTCGAGGGGCAAGACATCCGCCATGTCTACATCCGCCCACGGACGCCTCATCTGAACGGCAAGGTGGAACGCTCACACCGCGTCGATGAGCAGGAGTTTTACCAGCTCCTGGATAAAGACGGCGTTACCGACAATATCCACCTGTTCAATGACAAGCTTCGTGAGTGGGAGGACTACTACAATTACCACCGACCACACGGAGCCCTCGATGGGCAGACTCCCTACGAGCGGCTCCTGGCAAAGAAACGTCCTGCCAGCATGTCACCGAAGTCCTGAGACCTTACAGTCAGCGATGTGACCGGAATGGACCTTGATTTGATGGTGGCCAGGGGCGGAATCGAACCACCGACACGCGGATTTTCAGCAGAATCAGAGACTTACCCACCCGAACCCAAGAAGACCTAACACCGTGATTTCATTGTTAACGGGTTGTTGGCGGGATGCCCTGATTTGGCCTCGGTTGGCGCAGGTCGGTTGTTTTTTGGTTGTTTCTTTCACCGCAGAAGGCAGTCGTTCCCCTTCCCTCGACCCTGGGATTATGAGACCTGGGATAAGATCGCGCACAGTCTGGTCAGCGCCGGGCGAGACGAGATTCTTGCGCGGCGGTCCTCGACATGCTCAGAATTGATTTGCCCGGCGTCAGTCCAGGGGAGGAACAATGGTCCGCGTGATAAGAGCAGCAATCGTGGGGATCGGCGTCGCCAACGTCCTGGTCGGATGTAGTGGCACTCAAGTGGTAAGGCCCACCGTCAGCGTCTCGGTGGGGCAGCAGCTCATCGACCTGAAGAAGGCGCATGACTCCGGGGCGCTGTCGGACAAGGAATACCAGGCGCAGAAGGCTCAGCTTATCAATAGCGTGCAGTGAGCAATCGGGGAGCGCATCAAATGAAGACCAAGAGACTTCTGGCGGCCGGCCTGGTCTCTCTCGCCCTGCTGGCAGGCTGCGGCGGCAGTACTGACGTGCGGGTTCAGGGTACGACCACGATCTCCAAGGGCCAGGAGCTGTCTGATCTGCAGCGCGCCCTTAACGACGGCGCAATCACGCAGAAGGAGTATGAGTCGCTGCGCGAAAAGATCATGAAGCGGCCCGATTGAACGCACCCGCCCGAACGTGACGAACAAAGAAGCCGCGCGAAGAATCGGTAACGCGGCGTGACGGATTCTCGCAGCCGTGAAGCGGCGCGTGAGCCATGGGCTGTCACCGTGCCCGCTGCCTGACGATAACGAGGATAGGCGGCTTTCTAGCCAACTGAATCTCTCGAGGCAATTGCTTGAGTTCGCGTCCTCCCCCGGGGACCCGATTCTGACCGTCGCTGACCAAGCTCGGCCGTCCGAGTTTCCGCGCTTTATCCCCCAGAAACCCCGCAAGCCGATCGGCGATGAGTCGGATCCGCCGGGTTACGCGCAACCGTCTATCGCAACAATCCGACTCTGGCGCAGACGATGACGGTCCGCAGGTCTGGCCCTGTCGGCCATGGTCCATCGGACTCTGAAAGGCAGTCCAATACCTTCTGCCGAACCAGATTCCGGTCGACACAGATCTTGCCGCGCTGTGGCGTTGCCGCAGGGCGTTTCGTGATTTCGGAGTGACCGAGTGCGGCGCTGATTTCTTAACGCAGCATTTGCCTGCGCGTCACGTTTTGAGCTCCCACTAGCGGACGGTCAAGGAGGACGGCTCCGATATCGGCTATGACCTTGGATTCATACCGCAGAAGGTCTTCACGATCCTCGTGATCGTGGCGGTGGTGACGACGATGATGACCGGACCGATTCTGCGCGCGCTGCTCCCGTCCGCGGGCTATGCGATCCCCGATGGCGTGGTAGCGTAGTCTCTTTGTGGTGCGGCTCTGTTAACATCGACGTTGCGATGAACCGAATGGCGCATCGGTGGCTTAACAGACCGTGGTTCGCGGCGTTGCTGCTGATCACGCTCGTCGCGCGTGGCTTGATGCCCACCGGGTTCATGCCAGGCCCGGGCGGCATCATGCTCTGTCCAGGCTACGCCCCAGTGCTGAGCGCTGCCGCTGATCGCCCCGGCATGGACGACATGGCCGGCATGCCGATGGACGGCATGGACATGGCGCACATGGACGCGGCCGGGCACGGACGCCACGGCGGACAGTCACCGCTACACGAAGGCATGTGTGTCTGCCCGTACGCAGGCGCTGCCTCGGGCATCGGTCTGCTGCATGCGCCGCTTGCGAATTTGGCGGCGCAACTCACTTCCACCGTCATAGTTTTTCCTCCCGAACGGATCATTCCGCGCGCACCCACCGCGCCAACGCGGCTCCCCCGCGGGCCACCTTCCCTCGCCTGACGGACCTTCTCGGTTGATCTAACCACCCGTTGAGCGGCGCGGACGAGGTGCGCCCGGCGGCTTTGCGGTTACGGTTCCCAAAACCGTGGTTGCAGCGTGATGCGCCTTTGTTCGTGATGGCCCGATGGCGGTTCCGACGCTCGGGCCCAGCGAGCAGGGAGGACGGTCTCATGATTCGCGGGCTCCAATTCAAGCGGAACCGAGAAATGGCTGGCCATTTCTCGGCTCTCGCTGTTGTGCTTCTGAGTTTCGCTGCAGCGCTGCTGCCGGTACCCGCAGCAGCCCAGCCGATTCCACAAGTACCTATCGAGGTTTCAGGCGCTTGGGCACGAGCCACCCCACCTGGCATCTCTGTCGGTGCTGTCTATCTCCTGATCCGAAACTCCGGGCCCACCGATACGCTGATCCGCATCGACTGCCCGCTCGCAGAGAGCGTCGAGATGCATTCGAGCACCCTTCAAGGCGGCGTGATGCATATGAGGCCGGTTACGGAGCTTGCGCTCCCAGCGCATGGCGAGCTGCGGTTCGCACCCGAGTCGCTGCACGTGATGCTTCTTGGCCTCAAGAGCCCGTTGGTTGCGGGCCAGCATCTGCGTCTTGCGCTGACATTCAAGTCAGGTGCGCGTGTCTCCGCGGACGTTGTGGTGCGGGGTCTCACTGAGAACGACGTGAACGAGTAAACGATCAGGACACGAGAGCATGCTTCGCCAGCAGCTATTGCGGCAAGCGTTCTGCAGGCCTCCGAGCGCCAACTTGGTCCAACGCGCGAGGGGAAGACACGCCTTCGCATTGACGATGGTCGTGCTGCTGCACGCGCTTGCACTCTCAGCCTTATGGTTCAAGCGTGTAAGCCTGCCGCGCCAGGAGGAATCGGCGCTGACAGTCGCCGTGCTAGTCGAACCCACGCCCGTGCGCGCAGAGAAGCCGCCCCCACCACCGCCCGTGCGTCTCGCCGCGCCTCTGCCGGCCGTTCTTCTCGACGCTCCTACCATCGACACTCCCATTGAGAACGAGATTCAGCCATCGAGTGCGTCCAATTATCCCGCGCCGCCGGTACCGGTTCGAGCCACCACCGAGCGTCTCGGCACAGAGCTGGCGGTGCAGTGCCCCGAACGCACCCCGCCCCGCTACCCGCCACAGGCCAAACGACAGCGGGAGCAGGGCGAGGTTCGGCTCCGGGTCGAACTCGACGAGAACGGACGCATCGATCGGGTCACGATCGTCAGCAGCAGCGGGTCCCCTCGCCTCGATGAGGCGGCGCGCACGGCAATAGAGTCGTGGCGCTGCCGACCCGCACAGCACGATGGCAAGCCCGTTCGCGCCGTGGCTATGCAGAGTCTCGACTTCGTGCTGCAGCGTCGCTGAGACAACCATACGAGATGCAGAACTAACATGGAGAATTCGATCGTGAAAGCTATTTCGTACTCCGCCTCGCTCGCGATGTTTTGCTGCGGCATCACGCCTCTCGCCGCAAATGCGGACGCGCCGCAATCGACGACCGAACTTCCCAAAATGACCGTTCAGGAGACGGTCGTGGGCGCCTACACCATCCCCAATGCGAGTACCGGAACGAAAACCGATACCCCAATCCTCGAGACGCCGCTCAACATCCAAGTAGTGACGCAACAGGTGCTGCTCGACGAACAGGTCACGCGCATCGACCAGGCGCTTCGCAACGTGAGCGGTCTCGCCTTTACCGGTGGTGGCGACACGAGCTTTGGCAATGCCTTTGACGCCGTGGTGCTGCGCGGTTTCGCGACGGATTCCCATCTGCGAAACGGCGTGCGGATCGACAGCGTCGGCAGTGATACCGAGTTCTACACACAGCAGATGGCGAACGTAGAGAGCATCGAGGTGCTGAAGGGGCCCGCAGCCATCCTCTATGGTGCCGTCGAGCCCGGCGGAGTCGTGAACATCGTCACGAAGCAGCCGCAGACCACGCCCTCGTACTCGATCGGACAGCAGTTTGGCTCCTACGATCAATACCGGGCGGTGGTTGATGCAACGGGGCCGATCAATTCGGCGAGCACGCTGTTGTACCGGATCGATGGTTCGTACGACACCGGCAACTCGATCGTGGATCTCGGCTTCCACCGCGATCTGTTCATCGCGCCGACTCTCAAGCTTCTGATCGGCGAGGCGGCCCAAGTTACCCTCGAGTACGAGCACAAGGACGCGAACTTCAATGGCAACTACGCGATCTTCCCCCTCATTCAGGCCCCGAGCGGACAGTTCGTGCCGCTCTTCAGCGATCCGAGTCTGAACTTCGGCGAGCGCTCCACGATGAACGAACAGATGGATCTCGGCGGGCTGAACTGGTCATACCAGTTCAGCCCCGGCTGGACGATCAAGCAGCAGGTTCTTGCGAACCTGGTCCATTCGAGCGGACCACAGGTGACGACCTTTGATGGGATAGGGCCCGGCGACCCCAGTAATCCTGCGAGTGCCCCGGCGGTGTATCGAGTCGAGGTGCCGTTCAATACGCATGACGACACCTACGCGACCTACCTCGATCTGACCGGACGCCTCTCGACGGGTCCGGTGGAGCATACGCTGCTCTTCGGCGGAGACTGGTATCGCTTCAATTCGAAGTACGTGCTGACCACGTCCAACCCGAATTTTGTCTTGGATCCGACAGTCGACTCGCTGATCGGCCTGTTCGATCCGGTTCACCCCGGCACGCCCTTCGGGCCGCCGCAACCGCTCGCTGCGGGCACGGGTCCGACGGTCAGCTGGGGTGCGTACGCGCAGGATCAGGTAGGACTGCCGGGCGGTTGGTTTCTCCTCGCTGGCGTTCGCTATCAGCACGTCTATGAGTCCAACTATACGGGCCAGACGCTTGACTCGCTTACCTCGACACCAATCAGTGGCGACAAGGTGACGCCTCGCGTCGGGCTTCTCTGGCGCCCGTTGAACTGGGTCAGCGTCTACGCCAACTACGCTGAGAACTGGGGACCCAGCAACGGCTACCCGATCACTGGCGGCGGTCTCGCCCCGCCAACAGGCGCCACGCAGTACGAGCTGGGCATCAAGTTCGCGAGTGCCGACGAGCGAATCTCCTCGACCATCGCAGTCTACGATCTCATGAAGACCAACATTCCGACGCCGGACCCGAACAACCCCGGGTTCTTTCTCGTCACGGGCAAAGTCCGCAGCAAGGGCGTCGAGTTCGATCTGCAGGGTGAGCTCGTGCGTGGCTGGAACGTAGTTGTCAACTTCTCTGACATCGATGCCCGGATTCTCGCGAGCAACGACCCTGGGAACCCCCCAGGCACGCAGTGGCAGCAGACACCGCGGCTGATCGGTAATCTGTGGACCACCTACGACACCGCGCCTAAGGCTGACCGAGGCTTCCGGTACGGCGTAGGCGCTAATGCTCAGGGGCCAACACCGGCCCTCAATTACACAGGAGTGCCGGCCCCGCAGACGAGCGACTACACACAGCTCCCCGGGTTCGTGACGCTGAATGCCATGGCGGCATATCGGTTCACAACACAGAGCGTCCAGTGGATGCTGCAACTCAACGCCGCGAATCTGCTGGACCGACGCTATTTCAACTACATATCTCTTAACAACCCGCAGCCGGGTGCGACCTATCCATACGCTGGCAACATCTACGGCTACGACCGCCGTCTCTATGGAGATCCGCGAACGTTGATTGCCCAGCTTAGCGCGCAGTTTTAGGAGTGCCGGATGGCACGCGCGCACGTCGTCTGCCTGCACCGCTGGGCTGGTGTTCTCCTGGTGGAGGGGCTGAGCACAGCGTTTCACCATCGATGTGGAGTCAGGCAGTGCGGCGGGTAATCGTATGGATTCATCGGTGGGTAGGTCTCACGCTTGCCGTGATCCTCGTCATCGAAGGCCTGACGGGGGGTCTCCTGGCCTATCGCGCGGACCTGACGCGCTGCCTCGAACCCGCCGCTCGACCGCACCCGACGAGTGTTCCGCCTCTCGATCTCGGCACGCTCGGAGATCGAACGAACCGCCTGGTCGCGCCGCGCGCCCAGGTCGCGTACTTCTTCGCCCCCGTCGAGGGACAAGTGTCGATTCGGCTGCTGCCCCGGGTCGATCCAGCGACCGGTAAACCCTATCCGCTCGAGCACGATCACCTGCGGCTCGATGCCGCCACGGGGCAAGCTCTCGAGCCAGTTACAGGTCGGCGTGATCCGGCGCCGGCCCAAGCGCGAATCATGCCGTTCATCTACGAGCTGCACACCGTGCTCGCCCTCGGCGACACGGGGCGCTGGATTCTTGGCATTGCGGCGACGCTGTGGACGCTCGACTGCCTGTGGGCGGTGCTCCTGACACTGCCGGTGTCGCGGCGGCACTTTTGGCGCCGCTGGGGAAGATCGTGGCGGTTTAAGTGGCGTGCGGCCGCCTCGCGCGTCAACTTCGATGCGCACCGCGCCGGCTCACTGTGGACCTGGCTGCTCTTGTTGATGTTCGCCTGGTCGAGCGTCTATCTGACGCTGCCCTCCGTGTACGAGCCCGTCATGCGCGCATTTTTTAATTATGCCGGCTTCGAGGACTTTGAGCGCGGGTTGCCGCACCGCTATCGCGAGGTACCGGCGCTCGACTGGCGCGCGGCTCAGCGTGCCGGCGACCGGCTGATCGCCGAGCTGGCCGCGCGCGAGCACTTCTCGGTGCTGGCCCCGGCCGGCATGGCCTATTTCGTGAACAACGACCTCTATTCCTACACGGTACACACCACGCGCCGCTTCCCCGAGCCGGCCGATTTTGGCATCTACCTGGATGCCGAGGACGGGCACCTGCTGCGAGTCGAGCACTTCTCGGGCGAGCACACGGGCAACACGATCAGCAACTGGCTCTATGCGCTGCACCTAGTGCGCGATCCGCTCGATCACGCTGTGTATCGGCTGCTGGTATGTCTCGTCGGGCTCGTAACGACGTTGATCGCCGTGACCGGCTTAGTCATCTGGTGGCAGAAGCGCTCTGCGCGGCGCTGGGGCGCAAGGCGACGGCTGATAGCAGAGCAGGCGATGCCCAAACATACCCGGAGGTAGCTGGTCGTGATACAGAGAAT
>Ga0335076_10001969_pt1 | contig 20213 bp, 13 predicted proteins | sample Lox_Sample_25_FD_206717 | JGI IMG/M metagenome (GOLD analysis project Ga0335076, IMG submission 206717) | Soil microbial communities from Loxahatchee National Wildlife Refuge, Florida, United States - Lox_Sample_2.5 | ecosystem: Environmental > Terrestrial > Soil > Wetlands | place: USA...
CGGCGCTTACGGCTTTAACACTGAAACCAGCATGGGACCGGCGGTTCCGCCGATCGAGAGCATCCGCGCCATGCTGCCCAAAGAACATCTCTGGCCGATGGATGACTGGTGGGACTATCACGCGGGTGGCGGCGAGTTCAAAGACATCCACGTCTTCGCTGACGCTCTGAATGCCCGCTACGGCAAAGCCGATAGCGCGGAAGACTTCGCATTCAAGTCCCAACTGCAGGGCTACGAAGGCATCCGCGCCATGTACGAGGCCTACAGCCGCAACAAGTACGCTTCGACCGGCGTCATCCAGTGGATGCTGAACAACGCCTGGCCCTCGCTGATCTGGCACCTTTATGACTTCTATCTCAGGCCGGGAGGAGGTTATTTCGGCGCGAAGATCGCGATGGAGCCGCTGCACCCGGTCTACGGCTACGACGATCATTCCGTCTGGGTGGTGAGCAGCCAATATGAAGACGCCAAGAGCTTAAAGCTCACGGCCAAGCTGCTCAACCTTGATATGAGCGAGAAATTCTCTCAGCAAGTAACTCTGGACGCGGCCGCCGACAGCACAAGTAAAGTGCTCACCCTACCCGAGATTCAGGAGCTCAGCGCGACCTACTTCCTCTCTTTGAAACTTGAGGATTCCAACGGCAAGCTGGTTGGATCGAATTTCTACTGGCTCTCCAGCAAGCCCGAAACCCTCGACTGGGAGAAATCCAACTGGTACACCACGCCGACCGCCGCCTACGCTGACTACACGGCGCTGTCGCAACTGCCTAAAGTGAAGCTGAGAGTGGCCAGCCGAACCGAGCGCATGGGTGCAGACAGCATCACCCACGTAAGCCTGGAGAATCCGAGCAAAGACCTCGCATTCTTCGTGAGGGTGAAGCTAAACAAGGGGGCCGGAGGACAGGAAATTCTGCCCGTGCTCTGGCAGGACAACTACATTTCTCTGCTCCCGGGCGAAAAGCGTGAAATCAGCGCCACCTACCACGCCAGTGAACTGGGGTCAGCCAAGCCGGTAGTGGTAGTGAAGGGCTGGAACGCGGAATAGGAGAGTAGAACGGCACGGCCCTGAACGCAGTCCGCTCATCGACCGAACGTCATCCCGAAGCCCCGCGCTTTCTCCAGCGGGGCGAGGGATCTGGCGTGCATCGCCGCAGACGATTGCAGAAGTAAGAGTTTGACAGTCTCTTACTTCTGAAAATCTGCAATCTCATTCTTCTGGCGGCAACTCGAAGTCAATCAGATTCCCGCGGAACCCGCGCGTCTTCCAGGCCCCAACGGCAATCCCCACGATCATCCACACAGCACCAGCGATTTTCGCCGGACGGCTCAGGTTCAGCCACAGCAACAGGCAGATGAAGAATCCCGCGACCGGCGGGATCAGATTCCCGATTTTCTTCTCCGCGCTGCGCACGTAATACCGCATAAATGCCGCTGCGTTCACGCCCATAAAAGCGATTAGAGCGCCGAAGTTCAACATCTCGGCCCCCAAGCCGAAGCTGAACACGCCAGCGCTGACCAGAAACGCGCCCGCCAAGGCAATCGCGCCGACAAACACGACGTTATTCCTCGGCACATGCCGTTTCGGATCCACCGCGCCAAAGAAAGACTGCGGCAAGGCCTTGCTGCGCCCCATGCCATAGAGCAGGCGCGCCGCGCCCAGCTGCGCGCCCATGCCGGAGCCGAAATTGGCCACCAAAAGAGTGAATCCCACGATCGCAAACAATGGTCCCCAGGCGCGTCCCGAAGCAAACACGAACGCCGTATCCACGTTTGGAAACGGCTGCGAGGCCGGCCAGATCAACTGCGCCGCGTAGACCTCAATCGCAGACAGAATGCCGATTACCAGGCAAGTCAGCACCGTCGCCAGCAGAATATTGCGCCGCGGATTCTCCGCCTCTTCCGACAGCGTCGAGATGCCATCAAAACCAATGTAGGTCAGCACCGCAATCGACGTTCCGCCCAGCACCGCCTTCGCGTTGAACAGATCCGGATCGTAAAAAGGCCGCGAGAAGAATCCCGCGCCATCGTGCGGATGCCCAAAGATGTAGCGCGCCGCCGCCACGAAGAATATCGTGATCACCACACCCATCCCGGCTGCCAGCGCGGCATTCACTCGCGCGGAAGTCTTCACTCCCTGAATATTCAGGTAGGTGAAGACGGCTGCGAAAAATATGGCCCATCCCCAGTAAGGAACTCCCGGCGCGAAAACGTGAGCCTGCTGACTGCACCAGATGATGCAGATCATGGGATTGAGCATGTAGTCCATGACCATGCTCCAGCCAGTGACGTAGCCCAGCGCTGGGTTGATCTCCTGGCCGACATATGTGAACGCCGACCCTGCGCTGGGATACGCCCGCGCCATGCGCCCGTAGCTGATCGCCGTAAAGAGCATCGCTACCATGGCAATCAGGATGGTGGTCACCACGTGCCCATGCCCGCGATCGCTCAATACGCCGAACACCGACATCGGCGCCGTCGGCTGTATGACAATCACGCCGTAGAGAATCAAATCCCAAAGGGTGAGTGAACGCCGCAGACGCGGAGCCGAAGATGAGGCAGTAGTCGAGGAAGAAGCCATCTCGCGTATTGGATATGCGGGGGCACGGAGTGTCAATATTAAAACGATTTCGTAGGGTCGAGAAAAAGCGTGAATCGCTGAGATCGCGGAGAAATCCCGCGGAGTTCGCAGAGAAGACTCCCAGTTCGCCGCGGCCGTTCTCCGCTGCCGTTCAGCGAACGCAGCGATTTAAGATTTTGCTATTTCTCCCCGTATTGGAACGAAAAACCCGGAATCTCGTTCCCCGACATCTGACGGGTGTCGTACTCCAGAAGGTCGTTCATGTGAGTCCCATCGAGCGGAAACGACTTCCCGGGGTACGGATAAGTTCCCATGCTGCGGAACGGCAAGGGATCGACGCGGTCCCCGTCGTAAGCATAGAAATCCATGTCTTTCTCATACCCATTCGCGACAAAGAAATAATCCCGGGCCCAACCTCTCGGCTGAGGAGGAATCGTGGCCGGATCGAAATCGAGAGCCACCTCATCGCCCGATCCGAACACCGCCAGCCGGTCGTCGAACGAGTTCACCAGAGGCAGCACATCGCCGTAGCGCGTGTAGGAGCCAGCCGGACGAGTGTAAGGCCCCGTGGGACTGGCCTTCTCATAGATGTATTGCACATTCCCCGCAGGCTGGCCCTCGATCTTCAGCGGAAAGCCGTGGAAGCTGAGATCGGCCCGCGTGAGCGGGACCGGGGTAAGACGGACGAGAGTCTCCTGCGGCGTGCGGTCGACGAGAATGTTGTCCCAATAAATCTGGAGATTCGTGCAGATGCGGATCCGCTTCGTCCCCATCGGCAGCCGGCCGGTAAGGTCAGCGGTCATAGTCCGCGCCCCGCCCGCCGGGAAACCCATGTCGTCGACGACCCGCGTCCACTTTCCCTCGGCGCCCAAGGCCTCCACATAGGGCGCGATGGGCTTCAAACCGGCCTGATCCGCCGCGTACATACTGTTCGCCGAGAAGTACTCCACCTCGCCGTGCAGCAGAAGCCAGAGCGGCCCGCCCCGGTACGGGTCGCCTAAGTCCAGTTCCAGGGTGTGCAGCTTGGCGAATCCCAGGAATGGCAGCACCTCAAAGTCCCCGAAGTAACGATGTGCCAGCAGATCGGGAAGCACATTATGCCCATGGTCATCCCAGGCGCCCACCGGCGGCTGCGCATCCTTGCTGGCGACGACTCTGAACTCCGGATACGGCGGATTGCTGGCGAAATATTCATTGGGATAAACCTCATACTCCGCCGGATGATCCACCGCCAGCAATCGCACCTGATCGAGATATACCGCTTCTTCCAGAGGCTCCATGAAGCGGAAGCTGAGCTTGCCGTCTTTCTCACGAATCGCGTTGCGATCGACCTTGATGTACTCGGTGGGACGCGGAATGTTGCGCTCGCCGGGCCCGACCCAGTGCCCGACCACTCCCGCGCCGAGCATGTCGCCGACGAGCTGGTAGTGCCGGCCATCCCACACAAACAGAGTCGGACACGAACTGCCGCGCCGGTCAATTTCCATGAACTTCTGCTCGCGGTCACCGCCAACTTCGATCTCGTCCTGCAACACGCCCGTCGGCCATAACATGCGCACAATGTCAGCCTGCCGAGACCGGCCTAGTCCAACCGTGAGATAAGGCGAGTTCTGGCCGAGATATCCGTTCGAGCCTGCGATTTCAAACTTCTGCCGATTCCCGCCCGCGAAGACTTCCACCTTGGTGCCGATGGCGCTCTTGTTGTCATTCAGCCCCTTGAGCGCCAGCCGCATCCAGTGATTCTGATTGCCGCCTTCGTTGCGCAGCAGCACCGCCGGGCCGTGGTTCTGGGTGATGAGCAGATCGGTTGCGCCATCGTTATCGTAATCGCCGGCAGTGATCGCGCGCGGATTCTTGAGTTGAATCTTGTCGAGGCCAACCTCGGCGGTGACATCTTTGAAGCCGTCCGGGCCGAGATTGCGGAAGAGCTTGACTTCGCCACGGCCGTCGTCAGCTTCACCGACTGCAACTAGATCCACCCAGCCATCGTTGTCGTAGTCAATGGCCGCAACGCCCCACCCGCGAACCCAGTTGGTTGCGGGCAGGGTTACCCGCTCAAAACTCTTCCCTCCCTGGTTGCGCCACAGGGTCAGACCGGGCGCAGTCCAGTGGGTGAAGGCCAGATCCATCCAGCCATCGTGGTTGAAGTCGAGCACGGCCACACCTGCCGCAGGCTGCATCGAATCGGTCCATGGCTGTCGCGCGGGAAATTTGCCTTCACGCTGGTTTTCAAAGATCGTGGGCTTGGCGCCGGTCACGACGATATCGACGGCTCGATCATTGTTGTAGTCGGTGCCAACGGCAGCAAGTTCAGGCGATGATTCGGCCGGAGCGACTGTGGCTTCGACGTCAGTGAACGTTCCATTACCATTGTTGCGCCACATGGCGTTCCGAAGCGGTGGCAGTTTCTCGGACTGCATTTCCGGTTTTTCTGCGGCGAGAGACAACTGGATCGGATGGCGGGTGACATATAGATCAATGTCGCCGTCGTGGTCGTAATCGATGAACGTCAGAGCTGCTTCTGAGCCGCTGCTGGCCGGCATCGCTTTTGATTCCAGCCCCGCCGTCTGGCTAACGTCTTTGAACTTCCCGTTTTTCTGGTTGTGCCACAGCTGAATTCGATCGACGGCCGCGAATGCCAGATCGACGGCTCCATCATTGTCATAGTCGCCTGCGGTGCAGGCGGTCGCATGCAACCAGGGATCAAGTCCCGCCTTTCGCGTAACCTCTTCGAACTTGCCCGACCCCAGATTGTGATAAAGCGATATTCCACCCTCTCTGCCGCCATCCGCCAGGAAGATGTCGATCCATCCGTCGCCGTCAAAATCCAGGAAGCAGGCTCCCGGATCGAAGGCCAGCTCGTTCGCACCGGTAGACGGCTTGAATCGTAGCCCCGCTTGCTCCGTCACATCCACAAACCGCACCTTAATCTCACCCGGTACCTTTTCCGGCGCAAGCGGCGACTCTTCCGCCAGGGAATACTTTCCCTGTTCGCCGTATGCCAGAGTGATGGCCGCGCCCAGCTTGTTCTGCGTGATGTACTGGAAACGCACGATGTGCTGGTGCGCCTGCGCGCTGTCGCCGGACTGCTGGTACACGCGCGCCAGGCCGAACTCACCCGACGCGTGCACCGGGTTCAGCTTGATGGCGTGCTGGAAGGCATCGATCGCCTGCGGAAATAGTCTTGCCTGCGAATAAGCAGTCCCGAGGAAGTACCAGGTGTCGGCGTCGTTGGGATCGATCTCGATGACATGTCGAAAAGCCTCTGCCGCGGCCTCTGGCCTGGCTGAATTCTTGCGCAACAATCCCAAGTTGTACCAGGCATGCGGATCGTTTGGATCGCGTTTGACGGCTTCCTCCAACGCATCTTTGGCGGCGTCCACACGTCCCAGGTTGAGCAACGCAATGCCACAATTTACCCGCGCCATCGCCAGCTTGGGATCAAGCGCCGCCGCATCTTCGAAGCGCTTCAACGCCTTCTCGAAGAGCTGCTGGTTCATGTAAGCGACGCCGAGATTGTTGTGTTGCGCGGCCTGTTCGGGATCTGCAGGAACGTTACTCTGTGGAGCACCCGCGAAGAAAGCAATCGCACTAAAGAGAAGAACGGCGCAAAGAACCCAGCGTCGAATCATGGATGGGACAATTTAACCACATTCCCGTAGACACGGTTCGCCGCGTGTCGGGCGGCATAAGGCGGCAGACATCCAAGGTTTGCCGATGCCAAACCCCAAGACCCACAAAATCCTGCCGCCACGCGCAAGACGCGGCAAGCCGCGCCTCTACCCGGATCTCAACGGCCATAGGCCCGCGATCCCACGATTCCCTTCCCTTCCTGCACCACAATCGTCTGCCCGGCCGAAATATTCGTGAGTTTGTCTACCTGCCCGCTGGGCCACTGCACCTCGATTGCATCCACTCTCGGCGCCGATCCCAGGCCAAAGTCCAGCACCAGTTCGCTCTGGGAAAGGTAGCTCGAGCCACTGCGTAACATCTGCCACTGCTGATCTTTGCCGAAACTCATGCGCACCACGGCCCCGATCCCGTCGCGATTCGACTTCGTCCCTACCAGTTTCACGCGCAGGCTGTGGTTCGCTCCGCCTTCGTTGTGGAACAAATAAGCCCGTCCGCCGTTGGTGGTAATGAGTACGTCCAGAAAGCCGTCATTATCGATATCGGCATAAGCCGCGCCGCGAGCCACTTTTGACGAAGCGAAGGCGGGACCCACCGCCTGCGTGACCTCCTGAAACTTCCCGCCGCCCAGGTTGCGAAACAAATGGGGGGGCTCGGCGTAGCGCACGCGCTTTTGCACGCGCTCGATTCCGTCTTCGATGTGGCCATCGGCAACGAAAATATCCGGCCAGCCGTCGTTGTCGTAATCGAAGAAGAAGCAGCCGAAGCCAAGCGTGACCAGAGATGCCCGTCCAACTTCCGAGGACGGCGCCTCATCTACAAACAACCCATTGCCTTCGTTGTGATAGAGCGACAGCATCTGGTTGGCAAAGTTGGTGATGATCACGCTGGGGCGTCCCGAGCGGTCATAGTCGGCCGCATCCACCCCCATGCCGGCACGGGCCACGCCGTCTTCACTGAAGGCAATGCCCGCCGACACGCCCTTCTCTTCAAACGTTCCATCGTGCCGGTTGACGTACAGCTTGTTCGGCTGGGTGTCGTTGGCAACCAGCAGATCGGGCCAGCCGTCGGCGTTGTAATCGAGAATGGCGATACCCAGGCTCTTCGAAGTCGGATCAAACAGTCCGGATTTGCGTGTAGCGTCTTCGAACTTCCCATTGCCCAGGTTGTGCCATAAGCGCAGCGATGCGCCTTTATATGACTCTGGCGTGCAGTACGACTTGCGGCTGCCGTCGAGTGTGCAATACAGGTCGGTTTCCGGCGACCACTGCACGTAGTTGGCGACCACCAGATCGAGCTTTCCGTCGCGGTCGTAATCCACCCATGCCGCCGAAGTGGAGAACTCGTTCGGCCCCCAGAGTCCCGCCGCCTTGGTGACGTCGCTAAACGTGCCATTGCCGTTGTTGTGAAACAGGTGGCTCTGGCCAACGGCGGTGATGAAAAGATCATCGTAGCCATCGTTGTCGTAATCGCCCACCGCCACTCCCAGACCAAACATCGCGACCGCCAGCCCCGCCTTCGTGGTTACGTCCGTGAACGTGCCATTGTGATTATTGTGGTAGAGCTTCAGGGTCGAGACGCTGCGTTGGTGTCCGGGGAAGTCCTGTCCATTCACCAGCAGGATGTCGGGCCAACCATCGTTGTCGTAATCGAGGAAGGCGCAGCCGGGGCCCATGGTTTCCGGGAGATATTTCTTGCCGAAGCCGCCGTTGTTGTGGGTGAAGTAAATGCCGGCTTGGGACGTGAGGTCGCGGAAGGTGATCTGCTGTGCCGGGGCGCTGCTCGAAAGCATGATGAGCACCAGCGCTAAGCCCCCGGCGACTGAAGCCGCATTTCTGGTTGCCGCCTGCAATGCAGCGCCAAAGCGCTTCTCCCCCCAACCCCATCGAGATACAGATCCCATTTACCTTCCGCCCCCGGTTGAACTTCGTTCCGCAGGACCGGCGGCGAAGGCCCTCACTCCATGACGTGCATCAAGCGCCGGCAGAGGCACCGAGACATGCTCATGAATCGGCTGGCGTTCGTTGTTATCCTCGGGATGCCGCCGACGATATTCGCCGGTAATCACCTGCGACGATTCGTCGGCCTTGAAACGCAAGTAACGAATCTCGTGATCGCGAGCGCGCGTTTCGTCGCCCAGGCCCTTGTAGCAGAGCATCAGATTGTAATGCGCCTGGAGGTCCTCGGGGTCAATGGCCAGCACGGCATTCAACTGCTGCACCGCCTCCGCATAGCGGCGCTGCAGGAACAGAACCCGCCCCAGATCGTTCAGCGCCACCCGGTCTCGCGGATACTGCGCCAGCACCTCTCTCAGTTGCGCGGCAGCCTGATCATAGTTTCCGTCGTTGCGCAGCACTTTGGCATAGAAGAAGTGCGCCCGTGCCAGGTCTGGACTCAGCGCCAGCGCTTTCTCCAGCACAGTTCGCGCCCGCTCCATGTCGCCTTCTTGGACCGCGGCGCGCCCGATGTTTACCCAGCCATCGGGATTCTTCGGATCGATCTCGGTGATTTTCTCAAACGCTGCCTGCGCACCTTTCAGATCGCCTTGCAGCAGCAGACCAATGCCGTAGTCGTTCCAGCGTTGCCAGTCGCCGGCTTGCAAGATGACCTTCGGCGGCAACCAGGGTGCGCCGTGGGCAGCCACCGCCAGCGTAACTTCGTCCTCCGCGAGCGGCACGATAGGCAAGTCGGGAATCTTCTGCTCTTTGGCCGAAACACCCTTCAGCTCGCCGGTGAACACAAAAGGCCGGTCATCGTAATGAGGAGTAACATCCGCCTTGGATTGCGGATCAGGAACTCCGGCAAACGAGAACTGCGTATTCCACCAGGCAAACTTGCGATAGCAGAGCCGTGCGTGCAGGGTGATCTTGTCGCCGGCGTTTTCGGGAATGTGCAAGCGGTAATGCACAGTATCCGCCGCGCTGGGCGGAATCAGGCGCACGTAAACTACCGCCCGCGTCGACCACGCATTCCGCTTATTGATGGGGTTCCCGTGCCCATCCACCTGCAACGATCGATAGAAGTGCGCGCCTTTCTCCACCGGTCCCTTGCCGTTATCTTCCACCATGCCGCTCCAGAAGATGGTCTGGCCCTTGTCGTCAGTTGCCTTCAGTTCGAGCCAGGTGTCATAAGCATCGACGGTTCCGCCGGGAAAGAAGTGTCCAATCTTTCGGGTGCGCACCACCACATCCACGCGCACGGTATCACCACGGCGCAGAGTCGGTTGCACGCGATTCAGGGGAGCCGTCACCGGAGTTGCCTCACTCGTTTCGCCCGAAGCAAGCTTCGTCTCGGCTTCCTCGCCAACGGCAAACGTCGTCGACAGTTCGCTCGCGGCGCTCGCCGCTGTCTTTAACTCAGTCGCCGGAGAAAGAGCAAAAATGTCAACGCTGAGAATCTTGTTCTTCAGGAAGTCTTCTGTAACTTTGAGCTGGTCCGCATCCTCGTTGGCCGTGGGCAAAGCGGTGTTTGCCGCCGGAAAGCGGTGCGAATGGATCATGCCGTTGTTGCCCAGATCGGTCGACGGCGCCAGCGGCATATGGCAATCCGCGCATCCCGAGGGCTTGGGCGGATAGTAAAAGGAGCGCGCTCCCTGCCCCGAAGCGCCGCTGGCTTGCCAGTTGTCGTACTCGTTGAAACCACGAATCCAGCGATAGTGATTCACCGGCACATCGAGATGAACCTTGTGGCACGAGGCGCAGAATTCTGACGTCTGATTCCGCATGAACGGCTTGAGAAAAACGCGCCGGTGCGGCTCCGGATTCAGCTTGACCAGGAAATCATGCAGCGTGCGCACCACCGGATTCTGGCTCGCAGCCAGCTCGTGCAGCTTGGGGTACTCCAGGTAGAAATCTCCCTGGCCCATCGTGCTTTTCACCTTGGCGATCGAGTGGCACATCATGCAACCGAGTCCGGCCTGAGCTTCCGGGGCGTGCACAAACTCTTTGATCGGCCTGTCCATCTTCCCGGCATAAAGCACAGCAGGGTCGTGGCAGCCGCCACACCACTTCGAAGGCCTGGTGCCGATCGTGTCCTGCATATACTCGACACTTTTGCGGTACCACTGATTGTTGAACGAAGAAAAGTGATGCGCCGAGCTGAACCACTGGTTATAGATGTCCTGGTGGCAGCGCTTGCACGAATCGGATTCCATGAAGAACTTGCTGGGGATTTTCTGCCCGCCATAAACCTGGGCGGAACTGGGAAAAAATGTGCCCCGCGGACCATCGCCTTCGCCGTCCATGGTGGCAGGAGGCTCCGAAGGATTCTTAATGAGCGCTTGCGACTGCCACGCCTGGTTGCGCAAGTACCATGCGCCCGCGCACAGCCCGGCGATCACCGCGAGGCATATCCCGGCCCGCACCAGGTTCGTTGTAGAAACGCGGCTTGCCGCGTCTGGCGCGGCATCCGCAACTCCGGCCGACAGTGCCCGTCGCCCGAGCCAAGTCGAGAACAACAGGCCCGCACCCGCAACACACAGAATTATGTGGGTATAGAGAAGGTTCCAATCCGCTCGGAGAGTCCCGGTTCGAATCAGGACCAAGCCGAAAATGGCGCCGCCAGCGAGAAGAATCCATCCCAGGCGTTCAACCCAACCTCCAGCCTTGAGCTGGCGCAGAAGTCTAAGAAAAAGCAGCCCCGTGACAATAACGCCGGCCACGACGTGCAGTAAGACGATTGCGGCGTAGAAGACGTTGGGCTGCGGGTAAGCGTAGAGATAGACGGCCGAAAAAACGAGGAAGACGAGAAGGCCTGTCGTTACGTTGTTTTTCTCGGAAACTGGGTGTGGCATCTCGTCAGATCAGTCGGCTCCGGCAAAACCTCGCTCTCGAGCTCGGGAAAATAAGAACTCTGTGCGCCGGATCCCCTCGCCTTCGCGGTTGGCCTGATTGGCAGAAGGTTATCTTCCTGCGCGATTCGTCGAAATAGTATGAAAATACTAGCCCACATCTGGCGGCCGACGCCACGGGCCACGCCGAGCTTCTAACGCTTCGGCAACTGCCAGCACGAGTTCCTCTTCCCACGGTCGGCCGACAATCTGCACCCCGACGGGCATGCTTTCCTTCGAAAATGTCATTGGCAGCGTAGCCGCCGGATTACCCAGCAGATTGAACCACTCGGTGTAGCTCCATGCGTCCAGGTACTGCACGGTCTTGCCGTCGATGTTCCAACTTCGTTCGCCGTGATGAAAGGCGGGAATTGCGGCCACGGGACACAGCAAAATCGGAAACTCACCCATCTCTGCAAACACTCGCGCCCGTGCCAGGTCGCGCTGAAGCCAGGCATCCAGCAAGGTCTCTCCGGTGTGGGGGCGTTCCGCTGCGACCCACTTCAGATACTCACGCAGAATTGGGGACAGTTCGGACTCGCATCCTGCCGTCATCGGTTTCAGCAGCATTCCACCGGCAATGCCAAAGAATTTCCACCAGAGTTGCCGGACTTCCTCCAGCCCCTGAGGGCGAAATGGCCCGACTGAAAACCCCGCGTCTTGCAATAACTGTACCGCGGACCGAAGAGCGGCGCGTGTCTCCACGGTCACGGGTGTCCGGCCATCGTCCTCGAAATAGCCGATGCGGACCTTCTTAACGGTTTCCGCTGCCGGCCACCGTACCGGCACCGGCGCCGCACAGGTGTCGCCCGAATCCGGTCCCTGCATGGCTTCGAACAAGACTTTCAGGTCGGCGACGGTGCGCGCCATCGGTCCAACCACGCCAATCAAAGCAAACGGACCCAACGACTCGGGAAAGTGTCCCGTCGCCGGAATGCGTCCCGGTGTAGGCTTGAGCCCGCAGATACCGCTGAAGTGGGCGGGCACGCGGATCGAGCCGCCGCCGTCGCTGCCCACTCCGCCCGCCGAGCATCCCGAGGCAATCGCCGCCGCCTCGCCGCCGCTCGATCCGCCCGCCGTCCGCGACAAATCCCAGGGATTATTGGTTCGCCCATAAAGAAGATTGTCGGTCTCCCAGGCCATAAGCAACTCGGGGGTGTTGGTCACTCCGAGAATGATCGCGCCGGCCGCCCGCAGTCTTTTTACCAGCACCGCGTCTTTTTCGGCGCGACAACCGCTACGCAGCTGTGTGCCTGCCTCGTAAGGCATTCCGGCAACCGCCACCGAGCTCTTGATGCTGATGGGAACACCGTGCAGCGGGCCGGTAGCAGTGCCGCCGGCCATCGCCTCAGCCGCGCGCGCTTGCAGCCGCGCGTGTTCCGCGTCTACGTGGATGAAGGCATTCAGCCTGGGGTTCACTCGTTCGATCTGCGTCAGGTGAGCTTCCACCAATTCCAGCGGCGAAATCGTTTTTCGACGGATTTGCTCCGCCATCGCAGCCGCAGAGAGGAAATTGAGATCGGACATGCGGGTAGAGAAAGGCGAGTCTAGCACACCCTCGTAGAGACGCGGCTTGCCGCGTCTGCCGCCGCAGTTGCCATTTCACCAGCGCGTTGAAGCAGAATCACGGACCGAGCGGGAACGTCACAGTCCGAAACTGGGGGAATCAAGGAAAGGAGTTTGCCGCATACGCTCGCGCCCGATAATTCCTGGCGCTGCCGGCAAGACGCGGCAAACCGCGTCTCTACGCTAGTCGGGTCTTGCAGTGGCAACGATTCTGCGTTCGGACCGGGCCATCACCTGGCCGGCGGTTTTTTTCGCATCGCGCTTGGCCAGCCATTGCTTCAGGTGCTTGCGCGACGCGGCCGTGAGCTTGGCAAAGAAAATTCCGGCCCGGCCGCTGTCGTCGGCCCAAACCACTTCCCCGGTACCTTCTACCAGATGGCCGGAGCCAGGCAGGACAAAGCGCAGCGGGATCTCCGGTAGCGCCGGCAGCGGCTCAGAAGCTTGTACCGCCAGACCATCGTGATTCAGATCCAGCATCATCGAGGGCAGAACCCCGTCGCCCAACCTCATATAGACGATGGTGCTCAGCGGGTGGCGTTTCGAGCCGCGCTGGTCGGACTTCATGAAACCGTGTCCGGCGCGCAACGAACGCATCAACTGGTCCCAATGGAGAGGCTTGTAGGTCACGAAGTTGGCGCCGACCTGGAACGCATCGGCTATCTCGGTGGTGGCTCCAATCATGCCAAAGACCACCGGGCGGCGCCGTGGGGGCGCCATGCGCGCCAACTTCGCGAGTTGTGCCGCGCCCGGTATATCGAAGTCCAGTACCAGTGCCGAGTAGTATCCCTGCACCAGCCGCTCCATGGCTTGGTGAGCTGATCGGCAAATTTCCTGCTCAATCTCGAGTTCGTCCAGTGCAGCGGCCAGCACCTGCAGCGAGCGCTGGTCGTGACACATCAGCAATGCATTCAGCGCCATTAAGCCGCAGCTTATGCGCGTCCACTGCGCCAGTAAAGTGACGCCAGTAATAGCTCTTTCGCTTACCTGGTCGAGAGGAGTTGGGTTCCAGATTGGAAAAGTTTAATGCACAAAGTCAGTTCGGGTCAGGCGCCGATCAGCTTCTCCAAGCCCGTTCTGTTGCGGATCAGCAGGGTTGAGCCACGAAGCGAGGCCAGTTCCTTATCGCGGAACTCTCCCAGGACGCGGGTGACGGTTTCCCGTGAAGTCCCGATCAACTGAGCGATCTCCTCGTGGGTCAAAGATACTTTGATGCGGATGCCCTCTTTGGTGTTTTCCCCGTCGGCGGCCCATTCCAGCAGCAACCGCGCCAGCTTTTCGGACACGGAATGGGAAAGCCCCAGAGAGCGGATCATCTCGTACGCACTCTGACAATTCTGGCTGAGATGCTGGGCGGCGTGCAGGCAGGCGTCGCCGTGATTCTGCAGGAATCGGAGGAAGTCATCGCGCTTGACGAAATCAAGTTGGGCAGGTTGGAGGGTCTCTGCGGTGAGTTCGTAGGGTTTCCCCGAAACCGCGGCATGCAAGCCCAGAACTTCTCCCTCCTGGGCGATGCGCAGGATCAGGGTCTTGCCATCCCGCGAAGTGGTAGTCAGCTTCACCCGGCCGGTGCAGATAATGTAGACTCCGCGGGGCCCCTGACCTTCGACAAACAGAACTGCACCCTGAGGATAGGCGCTCGCATATTTGATCTTTTCGAGCTCCTCAAGCGGAGCTTTAGGAAGGTCACAGAAAAAACCCGAGTGACGAAGCTTGCAAATCAGACAGTCTTCGGTGATTCGCAGGCCGTAAGGTGAGCTCATTCGGGGCCAGCCTCGATTCTATTGGGGCGAATATATCACTTCGAGGGGTGATTTGCATCACTCGGAAGGGTGTGTCCGGCGCGAAGGGAAACCTCCTCGTCAGCCCCGGCGTCCTTCAGGTCAAATGGGGGGCGGCGCGCAGGCCCTTGTTCGACCATCGACCTCGCCTCAACGGGTTGGATAGAATGGGCGGCATGGCACACCAACACTCTGCCCGCTTCCTGCAAATTGTGGATGAAGCCCGCAAACGCGTCAAAGAGACCACGGTGGATGAGATCAAAGCCCGGCTCGACAAGAGCCGCCAATTTTTGCTCATTGATGTGCGTGAGGAAAGCGAATTCGCCAAAGATCATTTGCCAGGGGCCATTCACCTGGGCAAGGGAGTGATCGAACGCGACATCGAAGAGCGGGTTCCGGATCTGAACACGCCTATGGTGCTTTATTGCGGCGGTGGATTCCGCTCTGCGCTGGCCGCCGACAACCTGCAGAAGATGGGCTATACCGGCGTGATCTCGATGGATGGCGGCATCCGCGAGTGGCGGGAAAAGAACTACCCGCTTACGAAGGATTAGGTTTGCGAAGCTGCCTTTCACGTCCCGGTGCGCTCCGGACCGGGCGAATCGGCTTCATTGCCGCATCGAGCGAGCGCTTTTCTTCGGGCGTGATCTCTCGATAACTGCCTTTAGCCAGTTCTCCCATGGCTAGTGGACCAATCGCCACCCGGACCAACCTCAGCACCTCAATCTCCAGGCTCTGAAGCAGGCGGCGGATTTGCCGGTTCTTGCCTTCCTCCAATACCACCTCAATCCATGAATTGCGGCCGCCGTGCCGCAACCGGCACGCCCGCTTCACTCGAAGAAAAGCGCCGTCGGGCGTGCGCACGCCTTCCTGCAGACAGCTCAGGAGCGAGTCCTCCGCCAACCGGTTGATTTGCACGTGATAGATTTTTTCGAGATGAGTTGCCGGGGCGGACGCTTGTGCCGCCCACTCAGAATCGTTGGTCAGCAGAAGCAGGCCCTCGCTGGCTTTGTCCAGCCGGCCCACCGGAGCGACCCAGGGAAGCCCGGCGCCCAGGAGATCGTAGACGGTTCGGCGGCCCTGTTCATCGGAAGTAGTCGTGACAACCCCGCGAGGCTTGTTCAGCATGAGGTACGCCCGGGCTTTCGCGGAGACCGCGCAACCCTCCACTTCGATCCGATCACTTTCCAGGTGAACCGGGGTTTCGGGATCTCGGCGGCTCGCGCCGTTCACGCAAACGCTGCCGGCACGAATCAGCCCGAACGCCTTGCTGCGCGAACAGTACCCGAGCTTCGATAAAGCACGCGCCAGTCCGACTTGCCGCGAGTCTGGCTTAGGCTTCATAGGCCCTGGTGGAACCGGCTTCATAATGGCACGCATCCACCAAAGGGTAAAACCTCGGGGGCCGAAAGCCCAATTTTTACTCGGCCTCCCGCGGCGCGGCTAAAAGTGCGACGCCCTTTCAAAACCGATTCATGAGACAAGTTAAGTTTCAAGATTGCACGGCAGCGCTGACCTCCTGCGAAGTAGCTGCGCCTCTATGTAAGGCAGAGGTCCCAATTTGGGAAGCAGTAAATGGCCCACCTCCGACGGTAGCTTCAGCTACCAGCACCTGGGTAATCTTGATCCGGGGAGAGGAAAGCGCCAGCATGCAATTTGGCTCGAGCCAGCTGATGACTCCAAGAAAGCGTAATACCGGGGAGGAAGCTCTTCCGCACTCGACTCGGCAAGTCGACCTGGCAGGCCTGCGCCTGCTCGTGGACAAACAATCCCCGGCAGCGGAGCTCTGTGAAGAGCTGGCCCGGGCATTCCACGTGCAACCCACCGAGGTGGCCCTCCTGCGGCTGGAGGAGAACGCCCTCCGATTCGTCTTCCCCCCGGAACTCAGGGAGGTAGGGTACATACCGCTGTCCAGCAGCGCCGTCGCAGCACACACCGCCGCCACCAAGCGAGTGGATCTGTTCAACCGCTTCAACCGAGTGAAGCATGCCAGCGTATTCGAAGGGGTAAAGTTGCGAAAGGCTGACCAGGACAAGGAACCGCTGGTGCCCATTCAGAAATTGATGTCCGCGCCGGTGCTCGACGGCGAAGGCAATGCTCTGGGTGTGGTTCAGGTATCGAGAAAGGCTTCGGAGTCCTGTCTAGCCGGGCCGGATTTCACGCGCGAAGATCTGCAGCAGTTGGAAGAGGCCGCGAAGGTCCTCGCCGGAATGCCTTCCCTTTGGCAGCCGGCACTCACGACCTAGCCACGCTCACCGGCGCCGGAAACGGCGCACTTTGGCCCGATTGCCGCAGGCCTGCATGTCGCACCAGCGGCGCTGCCCGCCGCGGCTGGTGTCCAGGAAAAGCCAGGAGCATTTCTCGCCTGCGCACTGCCTTACCCGAGGCAGCCTTTCCGACGTCAGAAGACCCATCGCCGACCCGGCTATTTCGTTCAGCACGCGATCCAGTGGCAGCACCGCGCTCCACCCCATCTCATATCGCTCCCCAGCTTTCTGAATACTGACCTCCGCCATCGCCCTGCGGAAATGAGCCTCTAACTGGCGCAGCGCTTCCAAACTGGCCTTCCCCTGCGATGCTATGGGGCAGAAGACGTGATAGAGCGTTTCGCGCAACTCGAGAGCCCGGCGAAAACAGCGCTGCGCCACCGCCTGCGCACTGCGGAGCACGATCCGCTCCTCTTCTTTCTGCAGCAATCCCGCCTGCCGGCACCAGCCGGCAAAATCGGCGAAGGTTCGAAGATCATCCCGCGGATCGGCCTCGCCATAGCTGTGGATGGTGTTCGTGAAATCGAGAGCCAGATTACCCGCGACCAATTCGAAATCCAATGCAGGACCCCTCTGATCTCTTATTGTAACCCCTATTTATAGATTGACAGGTTACGCCCGGGGCGTATAAGATGCAACCTGTATTTGCAGTTTTACAGGTTACAATGAAAATTCAGCCCTTTCACATTCCTTACTCCGACGCTGCCATGGAAGACCTCCGCCTTCGCCTGGCCCGCACCCGCTGGCCGGATGAGGTTCCCGGCTCAGGCTGGACCTATGGTTTTGACCGGACCTACCTCCAACAACTCTGCGAATACTGGCGAGATCAGTTCGATTGGCAAGCCCAGATCGAGTCGCTTTCCCGCTTCCATCATTTTCTTTACCAGGCAGGCGATGTCGACATTCACTTCCTCCACGAACGCGGCCGGGGGGCGGCGCCGATGCCCCTGCTCCTCACCCACGGCTGGCCCGGCTCCTTCCTGGAGTTCGTGAAAATTATTCCCATGCTGACCGAACCCGCCGCTTATGGCGGTGATGCCGCCGATTCATTCGATGTAGTGGTGCCATCGCTTCCCGGCTTTGGCTTCTCGGGGCGCCCCACTCAACCCGGGATGAACACTTACCGCATGGCCGAGCTGTGGGCTGGATTGATGAAGGAACTGGGATATCCGCGCTTTGCCGCACAGGGCGGGGATTTTGGCGCGGGTGTTACCACCAATTTAGGGTTGCGGCATGCCGATCGCATGATCGGCATCCACCTCAATTATGTTCCCGGCTCTTACCGCCCGTATCTTGAACCGGGCACGAAACTCGATGACGTCGAGGAAGCATTTCTGCGCGAGGAAGAGCGCTGGTACGAAGAGCGCGGCGCCTATGCGCATGTGCAGAGAAACCAGCCGCAGATTCTGGCCTATGGCCTGAACGACTCTCCTGCCGCTTTGGCGGCCTGGATCGTAGAAAAGTTTCGCGACTGGGCTGACTGCGAGGGCGAGGTGGAACACCGCTTCTCCAAGGATGAATTACTGGCCAACGTCACCCTGTACTGGATGACGGAGACGATTCATTCATCCTGCCGCCTCTACTTTGAACGCAAGAAAGCGCCCCCGCATTTTCTGCAGGGCGAAGCCGTCAGAATTCCAACCGGGGTGGCTCGCTTTCCAAAAGAGGATCCCTTCCCGCCCCGCCGCTGGGTCGAGCGAGGCTACAACATCCAGCGCTGGACGGAGATGCCCCGCGGCGGTCACTTCGCGGCTGCAGAGGAGCCGGAACTGCTGGCGCAAGATCTACGCGCTTTCTTCCGGCCCTTGCGCTCGCGTCAACTGTGACTGGCCTAGAGACCGGTCCGAGGCACACTCTTGCCCTGGGTTGTCGCGTCCGGGGTATTTCCGCCCTGCGCTAAATCACACGTTAGGCTCTACTTCCACAAGCCCTCGCGTGCTACGCTTTGTGCACGCCATCGCTGTCGTCGTATAACCCTCAAGGAGAAGTCGTCTAATGTTGAAACGCTTGCATGCAACCTCTCTCGCGCTCGTTCTGCTTGCCATCGTTCTCGCGTTGCCTACGTTGGTGGTGGCTGCTGACCAAGGGTCTGGCCTCAACTGGTTCAAGATCCAGACCCAGTCCGGCCCGTCGCGCCGGGCCGCCATGGCCATGGCTTACGATCATGTCAGCAAGACGGTCGTGCTGTTCGGCGGCTTCAACGACAATTCCTACCTCAGCGACACTTGGATCTTCGACGGATCCGGATGGAGCAAGGTGAAGAGCGCCAACCCTCCCTCGGCCCGCGCGGCTGCCCGAATGGCGTTCGACGAGGTAACTCATCAACTGGTGCTGTTTGGCGGCTTTGATGGACAGAATTATCTCAACGACACCTGGCTATGGGACGGAAGCACCAAGACCTGGACACAGGCGGAGCCGAAGCGAGTTCCTCCCGGAGTCACCAGTCCCATGCTTTTCACCGATCCCAGCAGTGGACATGTCATTCTCTTCGGCGGCTTCGACGGCAAGCTCTACCAAGGCGCCACTTATCGTTGGACGGGCAGCAATTGGCGACTGCTCCAACCCGCCAACTCGCCCGGTGCGCGGTCCTCGGCGATTGTGGCCTACGATCCAGCCGCCAAGCAGGTTGTGCTGTACGGCGGTCTCGCGGATCTCCGTCCCGACAACACCTGGACCTGGGATGGAACCACCTGGACGGAACAGTTTCCAGATACGCAACCGCCGCTGGTTTACGATGCGGGAGCTGCCTATGATCCGCACCTCGGAGAGGTAGTCGCATTCGGTGGAGGGCACGGCGGCGTCGATCAGGACACCACCTGGACCTGGGATGGGACAGACTGGACAGAAGTTGCGACGGCTAAATCGCCCTCGGCGCGCGAATTCATGGGCATGGCCTATATCAAGGAATTGGGACACATGATTCTCTTCGGCGGCTCAGCTCAAGGTAAGTTCATGAACGACACATGGGAACTCAACCGCCGCTGAGTGGCAAACGAATTACGATTGGCGACGCCACCATAGCGTCGCCGATTGCCTCCGCCCGGGTTTGCAACCCTCTCCATTGCCATCTTCCTCCTGAAACTCGGCCATGCCCAGGTAACCCAAAGGGCACGTTCAATTGACAGAAGATAGCGCGGTTGTGACACTCAAGTTCAAGATCGCGGAAGGGCGTGATGAAAACATTCCCTATTCTATTGGCAACCCTGGCGGTGGCCTTGTCTCTCAGCTGTCCGCAGGCCGGCGTCGCTTCCACGGCCGAGGAAAGCAAGCTGATTGCGCTCGAAAACGCTTGGAACCAGGCGCAACTCCATCACGACGCCAAAGCTCTCGATACCCTGGTGGGAGACCAGTTCATTTACACCGACTACGACGGCACGGTCATGAATAAGGCCCAGTTCCTGGCCGATCTGAAGGACCCCGAATACAAGGCGAGCCTGATCGCCAATGAGAACGTCAGGGTCTTCATCTATCCGAACGCCGCCGTCGTCGCGGGGACTTACCACACCAAGGGAAACTACCAGGGCAAGCGCTTCGAGCACTGGGGCCGCTTCACGGATACCTGGATT
>Ga0335076_10001970_pt1 | contig 20210 bp, 14 predicted proteins | sample Lox_Sample_25_FD_206717 | JGI IMG/M metagenome (GOLD analysis project Ga0335076, IMG submission 206717) | Soil microbial communities from Loxahatchee National Wildlife Refuge, Florida, United States - Lox_Sample_2.5 | ecosystem: Environmental > Terrestrial > Soil > Wetlands | place: USA...
TCGAGGGCGCCGTGATCCTCGCGCCGATCCTGGCGGCGCTCGCGACGCTGCTCAGCGGGCACGTGATCCTCGCCGCCGTGGGTACTGCCACCGCACCGCTCGACGCTGCGGTGCAGATCGTCGCGGTGCTGGCATTGCTGCGACTCGGGGTGTTCGTCCTCGGCCTGTTGCTCGGACCGGGCTCCTGGGTGCGCGCGCGCGGCCGGCGCATCACCTTCGTTCTGTGGGTGATCGCGGCGGTGGCGATGCTCGGCTGGCTCGACGACATCGAAGGCGTCCTCAACCACATCAGCCTGGTGCCCGGCAAGACACAGTTCAGCCTCTGGGCCGTGCTCAAGGGGCTGGTAGTGGTCACGGCATTCGTGGTCGTGGCCAGCCTGATTGCGCGCGCCATCGAGCGGCACATCCTGCGGCTCGATCAGCTGGCGGTCTCCACGCGCGTCGGCATCTCCAAGTTCACCTACTTCCTGTTGGTGAGCCTCGGAGTGCTGCTCGGCATCAACGCCGCGGGCGTCGACATCACCACGCTCAACGTGCTGACCGGCGCGATCGGTCTCGGGCTCGGCTTCGGCCTGCAGGCGGTCGCCAGCAATTTCGTCAGCGGCTTCGTGCTGCTGATGGACAAGTCCATCAAGCCCGGCGACGTCATCAGCTTCACCACCCACGACGGCGCGAGCACCGGCAATTTCGGCTGGGTACAGGAGCTGCGCGGGCGCTACGTGGTCGTGCGCGACCGCGACGGCGTCGACACCCTGGTCCCCAACCAGAACCTGATCACCAGCTCCTTCATCAACTGGAGCTACTCGGACCAGCGCGTGCGGTTGAAGCTGCCGGTACTGGTGAGCTATGACGACGACCCGGAGATCGCGTTGCAGCTGCTGGTGCAGGCGACCGAGAACCACCCACGCATCCTGCGCGATCCGCCGCCGGTGTCACGTCTCATCAGCTTCGAGGACAACGGCATGCGGCTCGAGATCCGCTTCTGGATTGCCGACCCGGTCAATGGTGTCAACAACGTGCGCTCGGACGTGAATCGCGCCATCTGGCGCATCTTCCGCACTCACGGGGTGACCATCCCGGTGCCGCAGCAGGACACGCGCGTGCTCGAGGCACGCGCGCGGCGCTTGCGGCCCGGGTTCGCCGCAGCGGCGCCGCCCGCCGGGTCGGACCGCGCCGCTGACTAGCGGGCCGCCGTGCCGCTGTCGATCGCCCCAGGCATCGCTATCCCGGACGACGAGCTGTCGCTGTCGTTCGTGCGCTCGGCCGGACCCGGCGGGCAGAACGTCAACAAGGTGGCGACCGCGGTCCAGCTGCGCTTCAACCTCGCGCGCAGCACGGTGCTTGACGAGGCGGTGCGCGCGCGGCTTCGGGCCTTGAGCGGCCGACGACTCACGGCCGCGGGCGAGATCCTCATCATCGCGCGCAACCATCGCACGCAGGAAGCTAACCGCCGCGCGGCCGAGGAGCGCCTCGCCGAGCTCATTCGCCGCGCGTTGACGGCGCCGCGCCCGCGCAAGGCCACGCGGCCCACGGCCGCCTCGCGCGAGCGACGGCTCGAGCACAAGGCGCGGCAGCGCCGCGCCAAGCGGCTGCGCGCGACACCGCGTTGGGAGGAGTAGCCGCGCCGCTACCCGCGCCGGCCGCCACCGCCCCTGCGTGCGCCGCCGCCGCCGCCGCGCGAACCCCTGCTCGAGGCGCCGCGGCTGCTGCTCGCACTGGCGCGCGACCCGCTGAATCCTTCCGAGCCGCCACCGAAGCCGCTGCGGTTGCCGCCGCCACTCGAGACGCTGCGATCACCGATGCGGTCCCCGCCGCCACCGGCCGGTTGGGTGCTGACGCCGCCTCCGCGGCCGCCGGCGCCGCCGGCCGGTTGCGTGCCCGCGCTCGGCCCGCGCCCGCCGCCACCGCCCGCTGGCTGCGTGCTGACACCCGCACCACGGTTGCCGCCATAGCGGTTGGCGGTGGAAGCATCGCGATACGGCGTGCCGCCACGGTGCTCGGGTCGGTGTTGCCAGCGGTTGCCATTGCCGGCGCCGCCGCCGCCGGCGCGGATGAAGTTGTTGTTGTTGTTGATGACCACGGTGCTGCTGTGTCCCCAGCCGCAACCCCAGCCCCACGCGCCTCCCATCCAGGCACCCATCGCCAGGCCGATGCCGAAGGAGATGGCCAGCGATCCCGGCGGCGGAGGCGGCGGGTAGTAGATCGGCGGGTACGGGTAGACCGGCGGACCGTACACCACAACCGGGCTGTACGAAGGCACGTACACCACCTGTGGATTAGCCTGCTGGATCACGATGACCTGCGAGCCCTCGACCTGCTCGGTCGTCACCACCTGTTGCGGTGTCGATGTCAGGTTGCCGTTGGCCTTGGCCTTGCCGCGCATGCGCTGCACGGCATCCATGACGCCCTGCTCCTGCGCGAGAAAGGCGTTGCCGAGATCGGTGGTCCACTGGATGTCGTCCGTCAGCCGCTTGACCACTTCCGGCAATCCGGCCAGCGCCTGGACACTCGGGTCCCACGGCTGCTTGGCGACCGCATCCGCAAGCGCCTGGTCCTTCAGCCCCTGGTTCTTGGCGAGCCACTGCTGCAGCTGCACGAGCTCGACGGGATAGGTGGAGGCCGCGAGCACCTGGGCGAGGAGCGGATCCGGGTAGAGCGCGATGGGTGCGACCAGGGAGTCGAGTTGGTCGGGCGGAATTTGTCCGCTCGTTGCGGACGATGCCGGAGCCGGAGGTGGCTGCGCCTGCGGCGGCGTCCGGGCGGCCGGCGGGGGTGGCTGTTGGGTCGGCGGCGGTGGCGGCGTGCCCGGCGGCGGCGTGCTGGCGCAACCGGCTACGCTCGCGGCCGCGCACGCAGCCGCGAGCGCGACGAGGAACACGAGCGGACGCTGCAGGCCTCGAGGAATTCGCTGGCGCTTCATTGTGCTCTCTATGCCAGTGCGCACTGCGGCGGTTACTCCGTGACCGGCGTCCAGGATTTGTCCGGATTGAAGAGCTTCATCTTCTTGAACTGCTCGAGCGTCGTCGGGCCGAAGTCCTTCTCATACACCACGGCGTCCTGGCTCACGATGAAGGTCTTGACACCGGTCTCGCCATACTTCGCGGGCGCCGCCACCAGCGCAAAGCCGCCGATCATCACGCCCTCCACCACGAAGTCGCTCGCGCCGTGCGGCGCGGCGGCGCCCTGGCCCTTGAGGACTTTGAAGAAATAGCCGTGGTATGGCTCGCTCTTCGAGCTGTAGCCCTGGGCGATGGCGCGCGCGATAGGCTCGCCCACCGGTCCCCCCCAGCTGCCGTCGGGATTTCTCCAGGCAAGGCCGTCCTGCGTGCCCGGGGTGCTGATGATGCGCTGGGCATACTGGTTCACGTCGTAGCCTTGACGCTTCTCGTAGGCGTAGGCGTACTGCGCTTCCACGTAGCCGCGACAGATCTGGATGGCGTCGAGCTCGTTGGAACCGATGCGTCGGTTGAGCATCTCGACACGGCCGGCGGACGCGTCGAACGACCATTGGCCGCCGCGTTTCACGATCGGCACCGGAAACGGCCAGTCTTGCGCGCCCACGAGAAGAAAGGCCCGCCCCGGATTGAGCGGGCTCAGGGAAATCTCGTGCTTCTCGTGGGCCTGCGCGGCGAACGCCGCCGCCCGCTCGCGGTCGCGCCCGGCCTCCCCGCTCAACACGACGTTCTGCTGACCACGACCGAAGATCCTGCTGAGCGCTGCGACGTCGAAGCGCTCAGCGGCCTCGATGAGGGCGTCGGCGGCCTGCTCGGGCGTCGCGAAGCGCTCGGGCTTGCCCGCCGTTGCGCTGGCCGCGGCAGCGGCCGGGGTTGCCGGCACCGCGGTCTCACCGGCGGGCACGGGAGTCCCGCTCCCCGCGGCCCACACCCCGGCAAGCACAAGCAGAAGCGAGAGCGGTCTCATCGAAAATGCCGACCTCATCGTGTTGCCCCCACGGCGCTCGCCCCGCGCCGCCGCTGTGCATCGCGACTCACCGCCCGGCAAGACCCGCAACCCGTGCTGCATTGCGCAGATCGCCGGGTTGTCAGACCCGCGGGACGCTGTTTTACTCACTAGGGTATCCGGGGAAGTTCGGGTAAAGCCACTGTCCAAAAGGGCAGTTCCGGCCGCCGGCCGCAGACTCGAGAATGTTCAAACACGACACTGGCTGATAACGCGACGGAGGTGCCACATGGCAACAGAGGGTTCGGGCCCGGTGGTGAAGGCCGCGCAGCGCTTCACGGGCTGGTACATCGTCGCCGCCATCCTGTTCATCCTCCTCGGGCTGTTTGCGATCATCAGGCCCGCCGCGGCGGGCCTCGGCGTCGCGCTGCTGGTCGGCTGGCTGTTGGTCTTCGGCGGCGTCGGGCACTTCATCGCCGCGTTCGAGGGCGGCGGCGCGCGGCGCGTGATCATGCAGATACTGGCGGGCGTTGCCTTCCTCGTCGGCGGACTCTACCTGCTCATGCACCCGCTGCTCGGGCTGAGCTCGCTCACGCTGCTGCTCGCCGCGGTGATCCTCGCCGCCGGAGTCTGCGAGATCGTCGCGTATTTCCGCCACCGGGGCGAGGCGGCCTCCGGCTGGATGCTGTTCAACGGCATCGTCGCGTTGCTGCTCGGCGGCATCATCGGCTTGCACTGGCCGTGGAGCTCGGTGTGGGCCCTGGGGACACTGGTCGGCGTCAACCTGCTGATGACCGGCATCTCGCGACTCATGTTGGGCCTTGCCGGACGGCGGGTTCTGCGGCACGCCACGAGCTAGCCGCCGCGCGTGCCGCGGCGGCGCGCCGCCCGAGACCCGAGGGAGTTACCGTGTACGCATCCGCGCTGATGGCGTTTCTGCACCATCTGGCCGCCTTCACAGTGGTCGCGGCGCTCGCCATCGAGATTGCACTGTTCAAGCCACCCCTCACCGCCGGCCAGGCGCGCTACCTGCAGCGCGTCGATCTCACCTTTGGCAGCGCCGCCGGCGTCGTGCTCATCGTGGGGCTGCTGCGCGTCTGGTATTTCGAGAAAGGTGCCGACTATTACTGGCACAACGTCTTTTTCCTGATGAAGTTCACGGCGTTCGTCCTCGCGGCGCTGATCTCGATCTATCCCACGGTGACGTTCCTCTCCTGGACCCAGGCTCTCGATGCCGGCGCGGCGCCCGAGGTGGCGGTGGCGCGCACACGGCGCGTGCGGCTGTGCCTGATGCTCGAGCTCGCCGCCATTGTCGTGATTCTCGGCTGTGCGGCACTGATGGCGCGGGTGATCGGCTACCTGCGTTGAATCATGCTGCGGTGCGCTGCGGGTGCCGGCCGGCCGCCTGCGGCGCGGTGATGAGCCAGGCCGCCAGTGCCGGCAGCAGCGCGATGGCGGCAAGCATGTTCACCAGGAACATGAAGGTGAGCATGATGCCGATGTCCGCCTGGAACTTGAGCGGCGAGAACACCCAGGTGGCGACACCGATCGCCAGCGTGATGCCGGTGAATATGATGCTCGCCCCCGTGACGCGCAGCGTGCGCTCGTAGGACTCGCGCACCGACAGGCCCTGGTGCAGGAACTCCTGCATGCGGCTGAACAGGTAGATGCCGTAGTCGACGCCGATGCCGGCGCCGAGCGCGACCATCGGCAGTGTCGAGACCTTCAGCCCGATGCCGACCAGCGCCATGACCGCGTACACCAGCACCGACACCAGTGCCAACGGCACGACCACCAGGATGGTTCCGACGACGGAGCCGAACGTGAGCAGGCACATGACGATCACGGCCGCGAACACACCGACCAGGATCAGCGTCTGCTTCGCTTCGACCGTCTCGTTGGTCGCCGCCATCACGCCGACGTTGCCCGCGGCGAGGCGCAGCTCGGCGCCTGTGGCCGGGTTGGCGCTGCGCCAGCGCTTCACCTGTGCGACCGCGCGCTCGATCGTGGCCGCGCGGTGGTCGGCGAGGAACATCATCACCGGGATGACGTCACAGTTCTCGTTGAGCAGCCCGGTGCTGGTTTCGATATAGCGCGTCGACTGCGTGAGCTGGGTCTGCTCGCGCGGGATGCTGCGCCACTTGAGGCTGCCTTCGTTCCAGCCGGCGATCGCGATCTTGGCGATGAACGGCAGCGTGATGACGTTCTGCACGCCGGGGACGTTGCGCATGTGCCAGCCGACGCGGTCGACCCAGGTCATGAGGGTGTGGCTGACGCACACCGGCTGCTGCGACTCGACGATCGCGGTGAGCAGGTCGACGCCGATGTTGAACTTCGAGGTGATGACGTCATTGTCGCGGTTGTAGCGCGAGTTCGCGCGCAGCTCCGGGACACCCGCCTGCGTGTCGCCGATCGGCGTCTCACGGCCCTTCCACCAGCCGAGCATCGCGAGCACCGCGGCCGCGAGGATGATGGCGAGCGCCGGAGCGCGGCGGGTAATGCCCGAGAGGTGCTGCCACAGCCCCGCGAGCCGGCGCTGCCGGCGCGCCACCCGATCGTGGTAACCGGCGTCGAAATGTACGTACGACACCAGCACCGGCAGCAGCACCAGGTCGGTGAGGATGACGATGGCGACGCCGATGCTGGCGGTGATCGCCATCTCGCGGATCACCTGCACGGGAATGAGGAGAATGGTGACGAAGCCCACGAGATCCGCGAGCAGCGCGACGATCGCCGGCGCCAACAGCTGGCGGAAGGTGCGGCGCGCGGCCTCCATGCTGCCGAGGCCGGCGAAGGCGGCGTCGCTTACCGCGCTGATCTTCTGCACGCCGTGGCTCACACCGATGGCGAATATCAGGAACGGCACCAGCAACCCGATCGGGTCGATGCCGTAGTGCAACAGCACCAGCGCGCCGAGCTGCCAGATCACCGCGACCACCGAGCACAGCACCGGCACGAAGGCGACCCGCCACGACTGGCAGTACGCGCGCACCGCGAGCAGCGTCAGAACGAGCGTGATGACCGCGAACAGCAGCACCGAGGCTGCGCCGTCGGCTATGTCGCCGACCACCTTGGCAAAGCCGATGATGTGCACGTCGATCCCGTGCCCCTCGAGCGGCTCGCGCACTCGGCGCTCGAGCTCGTGCGCGACGCGTATCGGGTCGACGGGGCGGCCCTGGGCATCGGTGTCGAGCACGATGGCGCTCACCAGCGCGCCGGAGAAGTCGTTCGCCACCAGCCGCCCGATGATGCCGGCTTTCCTGATGTTGTCGCGCACCAGCACCAGGTTCTCTGGCGTGGGCGTGAAGTCCGCGGGCACGACGTTGCCTGCTTCGATGCCGTCCTCGACCACCTCGAGATAGCGCACGTTCGGTGTGAAGATCGACTGCACCTGCGTGCGGTCGATGCCATCCATGACGATGATTTCGTCGGTGGCCTTGCGCAGCGCGCGGAAAAACTGTGGGGTGAACATGTTGCCGTCGCGCGCGATGAGTGCGACCAACACACGGTTCGCACCGCGGAAATCCGCCACCCTGGGATCGAGATAGGTCCGCATGTACGGATGGCGCAGCGGCAGCGTCTTGTTGAAAGAGGTATCGATGCGCAGCCCGCGCGCGGCGATTGCGGCAAACAGCGCGGTGCCGAGCGCGAACAGCACCAGGATCAGCGTGCGCCGACCGAAGATCAGCCGCTCGAGGCGCCCGACGACCGCCGGGGAAAGATGTGGGGCGTCGCCGCCGCTGCCTGCCATCACGGGCCGCTCCGCGTCGCCGGCGGCGCGGTGAGAGTGATGACTCTGGCGCCGTCTTCGCCGACCGCCACGAGCCTGCCGTTACCTACCGCCAGCGCCGCCGCGAGTCCGGCGCGATCGGACTGTTGCAACAGCGTGAACGTGCGTCCGTCGTCGTGACTGAGGAGCACGACCCCGGAGAAGCCCACGATCGCTACCGCGCCCGCGGCGAGCTGCGTGGCACCGTCGAGCAGTGCCACCGTGCCGGTGTCGATCTGCTGCCAGCTCGCCCCGGCGTCCGCGGAGCGGTAGAGATGGCCGCGCAGGCCGAGGGCGAGCAGCGCCGCGTCCGTAAGCGGCAGCACGTCGAAGAACGAGCCCTCGTAGGGCGAGGCCAGGGTGAGCCAGCTCACCCCGCCGTCGTCCGAGCGATACAGATGGCCGGCCTCGCCCGCAATATAGAGCCGCCCCGCGCCCGCCCCCACGATGCGATTGAGGTGGTAGCCGCCGCGGGCTGACTCCTCCTCGGCGGCGCTGGCAGCGGCGGCCCCGGCAGCGGCGGCGCCGGTGCGTGCGGCGGAGGGTCCTCGCGACACTGGCGGGCGGGGAGCAGGCCTGAAAGCGACCTCGTTCCAGCTGGCGCCCGCGTCGCGGCTCGTGAGATAGGCGCTGTAGGCACCGACCGCGATCGCGCGTCCGCTGCGGTCACACCACACGTCGAGCAGCGGCCGCTGCGCCTGCGGCGCGTAGTGCGTGCGCGTCCAGGTGCGTCCCCCATCGACGCTCGTCAGGATGACCTCATCGTGGCCGACCGCCACGCCGCGGTGCGCGTCGACGAAGCACACCCCGGTGAGCAGCGCCTGCGTCGGCACGGCGACGGCCTGCGTCCAGCTCGCGCCCTGGTCGTCGGAGAGCACGATGATGCCGCGGTCGCCGACCGCCACCAGCCGCTCCCCGGCCGCCGCAATGGCGACGAGCAGGCCTTGTGCGGCAAGCCGCGCAGGCTCGGCGCGAAGCGGCGCCTCATCCGCATGCGCCAGAGCGCCGAGCGCGACGAGCGCGACGAGCGCGGCGGGCGCGAGCCGCGCACGGCTGCCGTGCGCGAGCGCGCGTTCGGCTGAGCGCGTTACCCAGGCGGGCCGAGGCACGCGCGATGTCCCGCGACCCTAGCGGATGCCGCGCCGCTCCAGCACGCTCGGGTCATAGTCGGCAGGCGTGCGCTTGATGCTGAAGTCGTAGGACCCGTGCTCCTCGCTCTGCAGGCCGAGCGCCAGATAGCGCCCGTTCGACAGGTCCATCACCAGCTCCAGGTCGTCCCAGAGCGAGGGCAGGTTGTAGTAATTCATCGCATGCCCTTCCTGCACGCGGTACAGCTGCCCGCGGGTGTCGTAGCAGTCGACCGCCAGGATCTGCCAGGAGTCCTCGTCCACGTACAAGGTGCGCCGGCTGTAGATGTGGCTCTGACCGGGCTTGAGCGTCGAGTCGACCACCCACACGCGATGCAGCTCGTAACGCGCGAGATCCTGGTTGATGTGGTTCTTGTGCAGCAGATCGGCGTACTTGAGCTTGCCGTCCTGCAGGCGGTAGGCGTTGTAGGGGACGTACATCTCCTTCTTGCCGATCAGCTTCCAGTCGTAGCGCTGCGGACTACCGTTGTACATGTCGAACTGATCGCTGGTGCGCAGGTTGTCGGCGTTGGTGCCGGGGTTATCGAAAGCGACGTTCGGCGCACGCCGCACGCGGCGCTGGCCGGGGTTGTAGACCCAGGCGCGCCGCGCCTCCTTCGCCTGGTCGATGGTCTCCTGCACCAGCAGCACCTCGCCGGCGAGCCGCGCCGGCGCGATCGTCTCCTGGGTGAAGAACAGCAGTATGTTGTTGAGCTGGCTCTCGCTCAGCGCCGGATCGTAGAACTGGAAGTAGAACTCCTCCTTGAATCTCACCAGCGTATAGCTGCCGCCAGCGGTCATCGGCGCCTGCCCGACCGTGAGCCCCGCGGCCACGCCGCGCCAGCGTGTCACGTGGTTCCAGAACACCTCGACCCCCGACTGCGGAATCGGGAACGGCGTGCCGTCGATCGCACCGGTGAAGCCGTTGCCGTCGGGGACCAGCTTCGCAGTGGTCGCATTGCGCTTGGTGGCCTCGTAGACCCGCTCCGGCGAGGCGCCGCTGCGGTGAGTCGGATAGACGATCATCTTGTAGTCGGGATACGCCTTGAAGAGCGCCTTGTGCCCCTCGGTGAGCTTCGCCGCGTACTGGCTCAGGTTGGCCGCGGTGATGGTGAACAGCGGCTTGTCGTTGGCGTACGGATCGGAGTAATGATCGGGAGAGTGGTAGTTGGGAAAGCCGGCGTCCGCCGGCGACTTCAGTCCCCCGGTCCACGCCGGAATCGTGCCGTCGGCATTGCCGGCCTTCTCCCCGCCGAGCGGCGTCAGGTCGGCGCCGAGGCGCGCGGCCTCCTGGGGGCTGACGGCGCCAAAGGCCACCGCGGCAGACAGCACTCCTGCGCTGGCGAACCCGATCAGCATTTTCATTACGGCCCCTCCGATGGTGGACGCACCGCGCGCCTACGTGCGTGCGCCCATCAGAACGAGAATTTGACGCTGGCGCTGATGAAGTCGCGATCGTTGAGCAGGTTGTACTGCCCGGCGCCGGCGTAGTCGGTGTACGAGACGTCGAGTTCCCATCTCTGCCGCGTGCTGGCCGTGAGGCCGACCGTGTAGGCGTAGCGGCCGCTGACGAACGCGCCGCCCGGACCTGGCGAGACTCCGTTCACGTCCTGCGTCCAGGTGAGGTGCGGGATCAGGTTCCAGTCACCGATCACGTTGTCATACTCGAGCCGTCCGGCGATGACGTAGCCCCAGGCAAAACTGGTGGCGAACGCCGAGCCGGGCTCGAGACACTGGCCGAGCGGATTGTTCGGATAGGTGCCGCCGACGCACTGGCCGTTCGATGCGATGAACTCCGGATAGCCGCCGAGATTCGGGTTGCCGCTGAGATTCGTGCCCGGTCCGTCGTAGCGCAGACCGTAGCCGCGTGGGCCGCCGCTCAGCTTGTCCTCGAGAGCCGGTACATAGTCCGCTCCCGCCTCGACCACCACCACGGCCTGCGAGGCCTTGAGCACATTGGCAAATACCTGGGTCGCGGTGAAATCGAAGTGCCAGGTGTGCTGCAGCTCGTAACCGGAGACCGTCGCGCCGAGCGGGTAGAGCCCGTACTGGTTGTACGCCGTGATGGGCGTCGATGTGGCCGGGGGCGGAGGCGAACAGGTACCGGAGGGCAGTACCTTGCGGTTCAGAAGCAGACACTGAATTCCCGATTCGAAGGGCGTGAGTGAGGCGTAGATGAGCTCGACATCGTCGCGCTGCAGCGGCTGGTTCAGGCGCCAGGCCACCTCGCCCTGCAGCGCCGTCCCGGTCTTCTGGATCTGGGTGTTGAACGACAGGCCGAGCATCTTGATGTTCTCGGGGTATTCCTCGTAAAGCCCCTGGGTCTTGGCGTACTCGTTGGCCGCGAGATTGCTCGCCTGGTTGTTGACATTGCCGCCTGCGAGCAGCGTGTTGGCGCCGATCGCCGCGTACTGCGTCGCAAGCGCCTGGCTCAGGTTTCCGCCGTAGAGCGCGGCGCGCTGCTGGCCGATGGCCGCTCCGGTCGCCACCGCGGCGGCGAACGGCAGACCCGCCGCGATCGCCTGAGCGCTCGCACCGACCGCGCTGACCGCGCCGAAGGCATTCCCGAAGCCTGCCTGTGTACCCGTTTGCAGCGTTACCAGCGGCAAGCGGCTGGTGTAGTTGAGGAAGTAGAAGCCGAGGTCGGTACCCTGGCTGAAGTTCGGCAGATAGAGCTTGAATTTGACGCCGTACTGGCCGGCCTCGGAGGGCTTGTGATCGGGGAGCCGCGGAATGGCCTGGAACGGGTTGATCACCGAGCCGCCGAGAGAGGTGTAGTCCACTCCCGCGTCGGATATTGCGCCGAAGCCGAGGATGGCTCGGTTGCCGCCCGCGCCGGCAACGTCGTTCGTGCTGAAGTAGGCACCGTCGGGCTCGAGGATGTCCTTGTGCCAGTCGAACAGATACAGCAGCTGCGTGCTCAGGTTCTTCGTCAGCTGCGAGTTGAAGATCACCGACTCATCGGGCAGCAGGGCATTCTTGAGCTCTGCGCCGGGCGTCTGCAGCGCGGTGACGTCGAAGTAGTCGACCTGGTTGAGGCCTCCCGGGATGAACGTGCTCTCGCCCCAGTCCACCACCTGCCGCCCGGCGCGCAGCTCGGACTTCATCGAGCCGAGATCGAAGCGCCAGTAGCCGAAGGCATCCAGCAACCGCACGTAGCTGCCGACCACACCTCGCGCGTCGTGCGTCAGGTCGACGTGCGGCTGAGTGTTGTCCATGACCTCGAAGTCATAGAGGCCCGAAGCGCGTACCAGGATGCCGGCCTTGTCCTTGTAGTTGAGGCCGAGCTCGGTGATGAAAGTCGCCGCTTCGGTGAAAGTCGACTTCTTCAGGTAATTGAGGTCGCCGTCGTCGATGTTGGGAGAGTAGCCGCACCCACCGTTGGCGATCGCAATGAGCCGGCAGTCGGGACTCGACACGCGCCAGCCCTGCAGGTAGCCGAGGGTCGTATCCCAGCTGCCCGTCCAGTCACCCGAGCTGCTCTGGAAACTGAAGGCGTGCGCCGCCTGCGGGCCGCCGGCCGCCAGGCAGGCCGCAACCGTCCCGATGGCCAGAGGACGCCCGGTGTGAACTTTCCTCATTTGTCCCCCTGGTTCCCTTCAAAGCGGGCACGAATTGCGGAAGCCCGCGGGCCCGTGCCTCAGGTCAGCTCAGGAACCCCGATTGCGCGTCGCATTCTTGTTTGTTGCAGCAACACAAAACCTGCGTACGGTCAGTCTATTACTCGGCGGCGCGATGCGGCAAGCCGTTTCGGCCGCGCAACTGTGCGGAACGCCGGGCCGCGCCTGGCGCGAAAAGGATGAAGGTGTGCGTGCCGCGCCACATGCCGCTCGCCACCCTCATCGCCGCTATCATGCATCCGCTGCACCACGCGGCGCATGAGTGGGATCCCGTCACCAATGACCTCGTTTGCCGGCCGCACGGTGCTCATTACGGGGGCTTCCTCAGGTATCGGGCGCTCGCTCGCGCTGGCGCTCGCGGCGGGGCGCGCACGCCTGGCACTCAACGCGCGCGACGGGACACGTCTCGCGGAAGCGGCCGATGCGTGCGCGGCTCGCGGTGCCGAGGTGCTGGCGCTCACCGGCGATGTCGCCCGCCAGGACGACTGTGCACGCCTCGTGGCGCAGACCGTCGAGCGCTTCGGTGCTCTCGACGTACTGGTCAACAATGCCGGCTTCACCATGTGGTCGCGCTTCGATGCGATCAGCGACCTTGGTGTCTTCCAGCGTCTGCTCGCAACGAACTACCTGGGCGCGGTCTACCTGACGGCGGCGGCGTTGCCGCATCTGAAAAGTGCGCGCGGGCTGATCGTGGCGGTCGCCAGCATCGCCGGCCTCACCGGCGTACCCGAGCGCACCGGCTATGCCGCGAGCAAGCACGCGATGGTCGGCTTCTTCGAGTCACTGCGCATCGAGCTCGCCGCCGACGGCGTCGACGTGACCATCATCGCCCCGGATTTCGTGGTGAGCGAGATTCATCGCCGCGCCATCGGTGCCGACGGCGCGCCGCTCGGGCACAGCCCGATGCAGGAGCCACACATCATGAGCGCCGATGAGTGCGCGGCGCTCATCGTCGGCGCGATGCGCCGGCGGCAGCGGCTGCTCATCACCTCCGCCCGCGGGCGGCTCGGCCGCTGGGCGCGGCTCATCGCCCCGGCGCTGGTGGACGGGATTGCGGCACGCGCGATCCGCGATCGCCGCTGAGGTGCTACTCGAAGGCGATCGCCGGCAGATCGAGCGCGATGAGAAAGTACTCGAACAGATACTGGATCACGCGTACCTGGTTGTGCAGCCGATGATCGCTTTCCACCAGATGGAGTGCGGCCTTGTAGGCGTTGGCGAAGCGCACGCTGTGCTCGTACGGCACCACCTCGTCGCGCCAGCCGTGCACCACCGCGGTCGGGCAGTCGAGCACCCCGGCACGCAGCTCGGGCAGACCCTGCATGTACAGCGCCGGCGCCATCAGGAACAGCCCCCGCGCGTGCAGCAGCGACGCCGAGGCGACTGCGACGTAACCGCCGAGGCTCGAGCCGACCAGCACCAGGTCGCCGGCGAGCTCCTTGCAGAAATCCACCAGCCGTGCAACGCGCGCGCGCGGTTCGTCGATGCCGCGATAGTCGACGGAATGCACATCGTATCCTTCGGCGCGCGCCACCTCGGCAAGCGCGGAGATCTTGCGCCCCCAGGGACCGGCCTCGGCGCCGTGCGAGAACACGACGTGGCGGGCAGTCACGGGCGCTTGCATGACGCGGCGCCGGGCGCTGTGAGGCTGGGGCGCATGCGCGAATAATGCCGGCAATGCAAACCGTAAGCCAAGCATTCCGCGATTCCCGGTCGATACACGGCGGCTGGCAGTTCTGGATCGACCGCGGCGGAACCTTCACCGACGTCATCGGACTTGCGCCGGACGGTGCATTGCACGTGCGCAAAGTCCCTTCGCTGCCGAGCGGCGGGGCGGCCGGTGACCCGGGTCTCGCCGCGGCCCGCGCCATACTCGAGGCGGCCCGCCAGCCGTCCGCGCCGGCGCTGCCCGCGGTCGACGCGGTCAAGGTGGGCACGACCGTCGCCACCAACGCACTGCTCACCCGCTGCGGTGAGCCGGTGGTACTGGTGACGACCACGGGCTTCGCCGACGCCCTGCGCATCGGCTACCAGAACCGCCCGGATATCTTCGCGCGCCACATCGTGCTGCCGAAGACGCTGTATGCCAGCGTCATCGAGGCACGCGAGCGCCTCGATGCTGACGGTCGGGTGCTGAGGCCGCTCGATCGGCGACATCTGCGCGCAGAGCTCGCTCGAGCGCGCGCCGCCGGGCGGCGTGCGGTCGCCATCGTCTTCCTGCACGGCTGGCGCCATCCACAGCACGAGCGCGAGGCGGCGGCGTGCGCGCGCGAGCTCGGGTTCGAGGAGGTATCGGTGTCGCACGAGCTGTCGCCGCTGGTGCGCTACGTGGCACGCGGCGATACCACGGTGCTCAATGCGTACCTGGCGCTGCCGCTGCGCGACTACGTGGCGCAGCTCGAAGGGGAGTTGCGCAGGCTTGGTGCCGGTGTGCGCCTCACGCTGATGCAGAGCAATGGCGGGCTCGCCGCGCCACGGAGCTTTCATGCCATGTCGAGCGTGCTGTCCGGACCCGCGGGCGGGCTCATCGGCATGCGCTGGGTGGGCGAGCGGCTGCAGCTGCCGCGGCTGATCGGCTTTGACATGGGCGGCACCTCGACCGACGTATCGCTGATCGACGGCGAGCTGCCGCAGCGCTTCGAGCATCTGATCGCGGGTGTGCGCCTCGCGCAGCCGATGCTCGACGTGCACAGCATCGCCGCCGGAGGCGGCTCGATTCTCGCCTACCGCGACGGACGCTTCGCCGTCGGACCGGCCTCGGCAGGCGCGGACCCCGGGCCGGCCTGTTATGGACGCGGCGGGCCGCTGACCCTCACCGACGTGCAGGTACTGCTCGGGCATCTGCGCCCCGATACACTGCCGGCGCTTTTCGGACACGATGGCCGCTCACCTATCGACCTCGAGGCCGTCACCGAGAAGTTCGCGGCGCTCACCGCGCGTGCCGCAGCCGAAGTGAGTGGTGGCTGCTCGGTCGAGTCGGTTGCCGAGTCGTTCCTCGAAGTGGGAGTCGAGGCGATGGCCAACGCCATCCGCCAGGTCTCGGCGCGCCGGGGGCTCGATGCCGGCGACTTCACGCTGTTCTGCTTCGGGGGCGCCGCCGGGCAGCACGCCTGTCGCGTCGCACGGGCCGCCGGAGTGCGCCGCATGCTGGTGCATCCGCTGGCGAGCGTTCTGTCCGCCTTCGGCATCGGCGTGGCCGATCGGCTGGCCGTGCGCCGCGCCAGCCTGCGCCGGAAGCTCGATGCCGCAGGCCTCGCCGCGGCCCGCGCCGAGCTCGCCACGCTCGAAGGCCAGGCTCGTGCGAAGCTCGCGGCCGATGGCGGTCAGGGAGGGAACGTGCACGTGCTCGAGCTCCTCGAGCTGCGCGCCGGCGACAGCGAGGTCACGCTCTCGGTGCCGCTCGCCCCTCTCGAGGCGGTGCGCGCGCGCTTCCACGCCGATCACCTGAAGCGCTTTGGCTTTGCCGCCCACGCGCTCTGCGTGGTGATCGAGGCACTGCGCGTCGAGGCGCGCACTCCGTCGGTAGACGCCGCCCTGAGGTTACCGCCGCCGCCCGCCGTGAGCGGCCTGCCGGCACGCGTTCCGGCCTGGTTTGGCGGCTGGCGCGAGGTGCCGCTCGTACCGATGAGCGCGCTGCAGGGAGAGCTCGAGGGGCCGGCACTGATCGTCGAGCCGCACAGCACCGTGGTGCTCGAGGAAGGCTGGCGTGCTCGCACGCTCGAAGGCGGCGAGCTACTGCTGAGCGACGACGGGGCGCCGCGACCCAGCATTGCCGTGACTGCCGATCCCGCACGGATCGAGATCTTCAACAACCTGTACATGCACATTGCCGTGCAGATGGGCGAAGTCCTCAAAGCGACCGCCCAGTCGGTCAACATCCGCGAACGGCTCGACTACTCTTGCGCCCTCTTCGATCCGCTCGGCGGGTTGGTGGCGAATGCACCGCACATGCCGGTACATCTCGGCTCGATGGGCGCGAGCGTGCGGGCGGTGATCCGTGCCCAGGAGGGCCGGCTCGTGGCCGGCGACTCCTGGCTGCTGAACAGTCCCTACCACGGCGGCACTCACCTGCCGGATATGACGGTCGTCACGCCCGTGTTCATGAGCGGAGCGGAGCGTCCGGACTTCTTCGTTGCCTCGCGGGCGCATCATGCCGATATCGGTGGAATGACGCCCGGCTCGATGCCGCCCTTCAGCCGCACCACAGAAGAGGAAGGGATCCTCTTCGAGTGCTTCCACCTCGTGAGCGGCGGCACCCTGCGCGAAAGCGAGTTGCGGGCGCGGCTCGCCGCCGGACCCTGGCCGGCGCGCAACCCGGGGCAGAACGTGGCCGACCTGCGTGCGCAGCTCGCCGCGAACGCACGCGGCATCGCGGAGATCGAACGCGCCGTACGCCGCCACGGCATCGCCACGGTGCAGCGCTACATGCGCCATGTGCAGGACAACGCCGCGCACTGCGTGCGGGTCGCCATCGCGAACCTCACACCGGGCGCCTTCCGTTACGAGATGGACGATGGCTCGCGCATCGCCGTGCGCATCGAGGTCGACCGCGCTCGCGGTTGTGCGCGCGTGGATTTCACCGGCAGCTCGGCACAGGGTACCCACAACTTCAACGCACCACGCGCCGTGTGCGCCGCAGCGGTGCTGTACGTGTTCCGCACGCTGATCGATCAGCCGATCCCACTCAACGAGGGGTGCCTCGAGCCGCTCGAGCTCGTGATCCCTCCCGGCTCGATGCTCGATCCGCAGCCGCCGGCGGCGGTGGCGGCGGGCAATGTCGAGACCTCGCAATGCATCGTCGACGCGCTCTACGGGGCCCTCGGCGTGCTCGCGGCCTCGCAGGGCACCATGAACAACCTCACCTTCGGCGACGCGCGGCTGCAGTACTACGAGACCATCGCCGGCGGCGCCGGTGCCGGCCCTGATTTCGATGGTTGCGACGCCGTTCAGACGCACATGACCAACTCGCGCCTCACCGACCCGGAGATCCTCGAGTCCGAATTCCCGGTGCTGGTACGCGAATTCGCCATCCGTCGCGGCTCGGGCGGCGTCGGCCGCCATCACGGCGGTGACGGCATCGTGCGGCGGCTCGAGTTTCGCCGGCCGTTCTCCGGAGCGCTGCTGGCAAATCACCGCCGCATCGCGCCCTTCGGACTCGCCGGGGGGCAGAGCGCGGCCCGCGGCGAGGCCCTGATTCGTCGTGCGAACGGCGCGGTGGAACGCCTCGGCGCAACGGCACGGTTCGAAGTCGCGCCGGGCGACGAGCTCACGGTGCTGACGCCCGGCGGCGGCGGCTTCGGTGCCGCCGATTAGGGCACGCGCGCTACGGGCTCACCTGAGGGCGGCGCCCAGCCATCGGGCTAGCCACGCAAAATCGCGGTCTCGATCTCCCACTCGACGCGCTGCTTCGAGGTCGCCGCGCGGTTGACCGACACGGGGCGCACGCGACTCGCACCGGCGCGGTGGGTGACCAGCCAGGCGTCGAACTCGCCCGGCTTGCTGGTGGCGAAGCCGAACAGCAGGTTGAACTTGCCCTCGGCGAGGGTCTGCGGGCGGTTGACACGCTCGTCAACGATGACGAAATGGGTCTCCTCGGCCGCGGTGCCGGCAAAGGCGCCCTGTGCGGCGAGGGCGCCGAGGAAAGTGTCCACCTGCGCGCGGGCGCGCTCCCAGGTCGCAGGGCCGTTATGCTCGAGCAGCACCCAGCGTGTGCCCTGCTCGACGCTTGCAGCCACGAACAGTGCCAGGCGCCGCGCCGATACGTACTTCCAATCGGCAGCACCACTGCCGCCCGCCGCGAGCGTGCGCGGGCTGACGCCTGCTCGGGTGCCCGCGCGCACCGCGAGCAGCGTGTTCACCCCCGCCTGCGCGAGGCGCGCGCGATCGGCATCCGACACCGCCACCGCCGGGCGCAGGCCGGGTCGCAGGATCGCTTCGTCGCTCTCTGCCGCCGCCCACACCGGCCAGGTCTCGTCACAGCGCGCGATCATGCCGGCGGCAGCACCGCAGGAGCCGAAGGTCTCGACGCGACCGCGCAGGCGGTCGAACGCCTGCACGCGCGGGTAATACATGACGGCGCTATCGCTGCGGAACGGCCAGCTGCGCAGCGCTTCGAGCGCCGCGGACGCAGACGTCCAGGCCGCGGGCGGGTCGACGACGAGCAGCGCGTGGTGCTCGCGGCACAACCGTGCGGCCACGAGCAGCGTCGAGAGCCCGACATCCTTGTCACGCGCCAGCGGCGGTACACACAGCAGGTTGAAGCGCGTCGCGCCGAGCGCAAACAACCCGGTACCGCTCGCCGCCGCGCCGATGATGTCGTAATCGGTGAGCGGCGCACCGTCGTCGCCGTCGGGATTGGAGAGCGTGTAACCGACGGCCACGCCACCGGGGCCGCCCGCGGAGCGCTCCGGGCGATGCAGCGGAGCCGCACCGAGCACCCGCGCGAGACGCGATTCCAACAGTACATCGCTGACGAAACGGCCGGAGGACGGCGAGATCGAAACGCGCCGGTAGATCTCCTGGTCCTCGACGAGCTCGGAGCCCGCGGTGCGCACACGCTGCACCACGAGATTGAAGCGCTCGTGCTCGGCGGCGGTGAGACCGTCGTAGTCGACCGAGGCTCGCAGGTATTCGCGCGAGCCGGGATTGAGCGCCACGAGTCTGAGCGTCTCGCGTCCGGCCGGCAGTGTGATCGTGGGCGGACGGGCACCGTTGGCGACGCGCACGATGTGCGCCTCGCGCCCACCGTTCTCGAAGAACTGCTCGACCGCGTAAGACAGCGTCGAGGGCTGCCACAGGCCGCCGAAATGCTGTTGGAACTCGACGAAGCTACGCACCGCGAGTGCGTGGCCGACCGGACCTTTGAGCGTGCGTCCGACGAACGCAGCAACTCCGGTTGGCACGCGCTCGATCGCGTGACAGTCACGGCTTTGTTGTGCGAGTTCTACGCCGGACGCGGGGCTGTCGGCCACTCGAGCGCCTCTCGAAATCTGGCCGCGACTCTAACACAGCGGGTCGCGGCATGGTCAGGGCTCGCGCGCTGCTTTGCGGCGAGCCCGCACCGCTCAGCGGCCGGACTATGACCCGTGCCCCTCGCTTGGCGCCGAGACATAATCGCGCCCGTGCCGGTCGCCGGCATCCTGCGGCGCGGCTTCGAGCTCGCGTCGCGCCGCTTCAGCGTGCGCGCTTGCGAGCTCCTCGCGCTTGCGTGCGATTTCTGCAAGCATCAGCTGCAACCAAGGCGACAACGCCGGGGCGAGCGGCGTTTCTTTTTGCGAGAGCGGTGCTACGGGCGAGTCTTGCCCGGGCGACAGCGCCGATACGAGCACCGTTTTCTCCTGCGAGAGCGGTGCTACGGGCGACTCTCTGTCGTGCGACAGCGCAGCCACGCGTTGCGACTCAGCCGCCGTTCTTCGGTGGCACGGGCCGCGTCTTGGCGGCCGAGCCTGCGACCGGGGCGCCCGCGGCCGGGCTGGCGGCCTCGGTTGCGTCCGCCGCCGCGCTGCCCGGCTCGACATCAGACATGATCTGCTGGAAGGATGCCTCGTCCATCGGCAGATCGGACTTGCCGTCCCAGGTCGAGCCGTCCGGCAGTACGTTCTGCACCCGCGGCGCCGCTGCCAGAGTCTGCTCGAGGCTCGCATCGCCCAATGTGATCGGCACCGGCACCCCGCGCGGGTCGTGCGCCAGGCTCGACACCAGGTCCCAGTTGACGTGCTCGTGTGCGGCCTGCACCTGCTGCTGCAGCTGTGCCGCGAGCGATTTGCTGAGAAGCTTGTGCGGCGCCTTGCTCCA
>Ga0335076_10001971_pt1 | contig 20201 bp, 16 predicted proteins | sample Lox_Sample_25_FD_206717 | JGI IMG/M metagenome (GOLD analysis project Ga0335076, IMG submission 206717) | Soil microbial communities from Loxahatchee National Wildlife Refuge, Florida, United States - Lox_Sample_2.5 | ecosystem: Environmental > Terrestrial > Soil > Wetlands | place: USA...
TCTGCGCGTATTGGGTGCAGATGGCGACGACTTTCTTGGAATCGGCGACGCTGGCCTTTTCCACGCCTTCGAGCTTGATGTTGGCCTTGATGAATTCCACGGCGCGATAAGCGCCGGTGGTAACGGCCTGAGTGGAAGCGCCAGTGAACCAGTAGATCATGGCGCCGCCGGTGATGATGCCGAGGACGAAAGGCGCGTGCAGGAGAGAAAGCTTGTTGACGTCGGTGCTGAGGCCGTGGGTGAGAGCCATGATGATGGAGAAGATCATGGTGGTCGCGCCGACCACGGCAGTGCCGATGAGCACGGGCTTGGCAGTGGCTTTGAAAGTGTTGCCCGCACCATCGTTGGCCTCGAGGAGATGCTTGGCGTTTTCGAAGTCCACGTCGATGTTGTAGTCCTTCTTCAGCTCGGACTTGATGTTGGGAATCTGCTCGATCAGGGAAAGTTCATACACGGACTGCGCGTTATCGGTGACCGGACCGTAAGAGTCGACGGCGATGGTGACCGGGCCCATGCCAAGGAAACCGAACGCCACGAGACCGAAGGCGAAGACCGGCGCGGCGACCATCAGGCTGCCCAGTCCGAGGCGGCTCATGAGAAAGCCGATGGACATGAGGAAAACCATGGCCATGCCGAGGTAGTAGGCGGAGAAATTGCCCGCGACGAAGCCGGAGAGAATCCCGAGGGAAGCCCCGCCTTCCTGTGCGGAAGTGACCACTTCCTTGACGTGGCGCGACTCGACGGAAGTGAAGACCTTCACCAGTTCGGGAATGATAGCGCCGGCAAGCGTGCCGCAGGAGATGATGGTGGCAAGCTTCCACCACTGCCTTGGGTCGCCGCCAAGGGCCGGGATAATGATCATGGAGACCAGGTAGGTGAGCGCGATGGAGACGAAGGAAGTGATCCAAACCAGCCAGGTGAGCGGCGTTTCGAAATTCATTTCCTTGGCGTTGGCGAAACGGCCGCGCTGGATGATGCTGTTGATGAAGTAAGCGGTGGCACTGGCTATGAGCATGATGATGCGCATCACGAAGATCCATACGAGCAGCTGAACCTGGACGGTCGGGTCTTTCACAGCGAGAAGGATGAAGGTGATAAGCGCCACGCCGGTGACGCCGTAGGTTTCGAAGCCGTCGGCAGTGGGGCCGACGGAGTCGCCTGCGTTGTCGCCAGTGCAGTCGGCGATGACGCCGGGGTTCCGCGCGTCGTCTTCCTTAATCTTGAAGACGATCTTCATCAGGTCGGAGCCGATGTCGGCAATCTTGGTGAAAATGCCGCCGGCGATACGGAGAGCGGCGGCGCCGAGGGACTCGCCAATAGCGAAGCCGATGAAGCACGGGCCGGCATAATCGCCAGGAATAAAGAGAAGAATGATGAGCATCATCAGAAGTTCCACGCTGATGAGCATCATGCCCACGCTCATACCCGCTTCGAGAGGAATGGCGTTAATCGGGAAGGGCATGCCACGGAGACTGGCGAAGGCGGTGCGGGAGTTGGCGAAGGTGTTCACGCGAATGCCGAACCACGCCACCGCGTAGCTGCCGCCCATGCCGACGAGGCTGAAGAAGAGAATGATCGGCAAGGTCACCGCGACCGATTTGTTCGGCACCGGCGAGAGCACGCCGAAATAGAGAATGATGATGATGGCGATGAAGACCCAGAGGAACAGCAGGAATTTGCCCTGGGTGAGGAGATAGGTTTTGCAGGTCTCGTAGATGAGCTCGGAGATTTCGCGCATGGACTTGTGAACGGGGAGGTTCTTCAGGCGGTTAAAGATGACCATGCCGAAGGCGAGACCGAAGATGCAGATCAAGATGCCGAACAGGAGAAGCTTGTGACCATTGATCCCGAGGAAAGATACGGTGGAGAGATCGGGAAGACGAAGGCCGGCTTCCCCACCCGCTTCGTCGGCGAAAAGTGCGGCGCCAGTGAGAAGCGAAAGTCCCACTAAAGCAGACAAGCGTTTCGTAAACCGGCTGCCGAGCACGCAGGCAGCGTCCATCGAGATGCGCATGAATATTCCTCCAAAGCGAAACGGATCAAATTAATGGGGCAGAGCGCCGACCCAGAAACGAATCGTGGGCCCCTGTAAATCGCAGAACTACACGCACTCACAGCTTTCGCCGAACGGAGCGAGCTGAACCTTTGCCAAATCCACCAGCATCGGGGGAGCGCCTCGCTGAAAACGACACGAGAGTTCCCGATTGCAAACAGGTCGGGAATCCTTCGGCTCACCGGCGATACCCCTCAGACCCCTGGGCGGGTCAGGATTCAGGACCACCCCGGTACTGCCCTGTGTCGCGGGGGAGCGAATGGAAACGTTGATTTATAACATTTCGCTCAATAAACGGTCAAACCATTTGACCGCAAGGCGGAAGAGAAGTCTGTGCGGAATATGTGGTTTGGGAGGACGGGGAATACAGGCAGGTGTGAGGGAGGAAATGGATGGAACAGGCAAGCTAATGATAGGATGAAGAGCTTGCGGCTTGATGTACGGAATTCCCTGCAGGATAAAGGAACAGCATGGCAAGTGAGAACAGCGTGGCGGTGCAAGGGAAGGCGGACGCAGGCTTACGTTACGACTGGACCAGGGACGAAGTGCGCGCGATTTACGAAACGCCGCTGCCGGAACTAGTGTTCCGGGGGCAGACCGTGCACCGGACATTCCATCGGGCGGACCGAGTGCAGACCTGCCAGCTGATTTCGATCAAGACGGGAGGCTGCCCGGAAGACTGCGCGTATTGTCCGCAAAGCGCGCATTATGAAGCAGATGTAGAACGGCAGGGTTTGCTGGACCCGCAGCAGGTAATTGGCGTGGCGAAGGATGCGGCGGGCCGCGGGGTGACGCGCTTCTGCATGGGGGCGGCGTGGCGCGAGGCTCCTAACGGGCGGGAATTCGAGAAGGTGTTGCAGATGGTGCGCGGTGTTTCCGCGCTGGGACTGGAAGTGTGTTGCACGCTGGGTATGTTGACGGACGAGCAGGCGGTGCAGTTAAAGGAAGCAGGCCTGACGGCGTACAACCATAACCTGGACACTTCGCCCGAGTTTTACGGGTCAATTATCACAACGCGTGTTTACGACGAACGCCTGCGGACGCTGGCAGCGGTACGCAAGGCGGGGATTACCGTGTGTTGCGGCGGGATTCTGGGAATGGGAGAGAAGCAGAGCGACCGCGTGGGCTTGCTGCAGCAGTTGGCGACGCTGCAGCCACACCCGGAGAGCGTGCCGATCAATATGCTGGTGCGAGTGGAAGGAACGCCGTTGGCGGCGATGCCGGCGCTCGATCCGCTGGAGATGGTGCGGGCGATCGCGACGGCAAGGATTATTATGCCCGCTTCGCGAGTGAGGTTGGCGGCAGGACGGAAGCAGTTGTCGCCGGAAGCCGTGACGTTGTGTTTTTTGGCGGGAGCCAATTCGATTTTCGTGGGCGAGAAATTGCTGACCACGCCCAATCCGGGTACGGACGAGGATGAGCAGTTGCTGGAAAGTTTGGGGATGAAGCCACTCGAGGCGCATGCAGGGTGACGTAATCAAACGCTGGACGGCGGGGCTCGAAAAAGGGCTGCGGCTCCTGGAAGAGCGGCACCAGCGGCGGAGCCTTGCAGAGATCCAGGGCATCAATTTTTGTTCGAACGATTATCTGGGATTGGCCGAGCATCCAGAGTTGCGCGTTGCCGTGGTGAGCGCATTGCAGAATGGCACGCGAGCCGGAGCGACGGGTTCGCGGTTGCTCTCCGGGCAGACCGAGAGTTGGCGGGAACTGGAAGAGGAATTTGCGAGATTTGCCGGGACGGAAGCGGCGCTGTTTTTCGGCAGCGGGTACGCAGCAAACGTGGGGATGCTTACAGCAGTGGTCGGATCGGACGATGTGGTGTATTCCGACGTGCTGAATCATGCAAGTCTCATTGATGGAATGCGCTTGTCGGGAGCCCGCAAAGTCATCTATCCTCACCTCGACCTGACCGCGCTGGAAGACAGGCTGAGGGAGGATGCCGGCGCGCCATGGCGGAGAGTCATCGTCACCGAGAGTGTGTTCAGCATGAACGGTGATGTCGCTCCTTTGCGGGAGATGGCAACGCTGGCGGAGCAGTACGGCGCGGCGATGATTGTGGATGAAGCCCACGCCACCGGAGTGCACGGGCCGGAAGGGCGGGGGCTAGCGGTGGAGGCGGGAATCCTGCCACAGGTGTTGGCGATCCTTCACACTTGCGGGAAAGCGCTGGGTTCGGCCGGCGCGTTCGTATGCGGTCCCGCGGCGCTGAAGGATCATCTCATCAATCACGCGCGGACCTTTATCTTCAGTACAGCTCTGCCGCCGTATTTTGTAGAACAGATCCGGGCGGCGCTTCGGCTGGCGCTTGGGATGGATGAGGAGCGGGAGACGCTGCAGACGCGGGCGCGCGGCATGCTTTGCGCCCTGCAGAAGGCAGGCTTCAGCACGGCGAACAGCTGCAGCCAGATTGTGCCGGTCATTCTAGGGAAGAATGAGGACACCTTGAACGCGGCAGCCCATCTGCAGAAAGAAGGATTTGCGGTACGCGCAATTCGGCCGCCGACGGTGCCGGCGGGGCAGGCGCGGCTGCGTTTGTCGCTGACCACGAAGATCGCGGAAGGGGATTTGAACAGACTGGTGAGTTCATTGATATATTGGCGCGAGAAAGCTACCGCGAGATTGGCGCGACTGCCATGAGACGGCATTTTTTTATCACGGGCACGGATACGGGCGTAGGAAAGACAACCTTGGCGGCGCTGCTTTGCGCGGCACTGGACGCGGTGTACTGGAAGCCCATTCAAACCGGAACGCTGGAAGGGTCGGACCGGGTTACGGTGATGCGGCTGGCGGGCATCGGAACCGACCGGACGCTGGAAGAGGTTTATAAATTTGTACCGCCGGTATCGCCGGATCTGGCGGCGCGGTGGGCCGGCGTGGAGATCGACTTGGCGCGCATCAGTCCGCCGACCAGCCTGATGAACGACTGGCTGATCGTGGAAGGCGCGGGCGGAGTGCTGGTGCCGATCAATGCGAAGCAGTTCATGTTGGACATGATGGTGAAGTTCAAGTTGCCGGTAATTTTGGCGGCGCGGAGCGGGCTGGGAACCATCAATCATACGCTGCTGACGCTGGCGGCGCTGCACGCCGCGGAATTACCGGTGCATGGCGTGGTGCTGATCGGCGACCAGAACCGCGAGAACCGGGAAACCATTGAGAGATTTGGACACGTACGGGTGATCGGCGAAATTCCGAAGTTACCGAACCTTCACCGAACCGCGCTCATGCAGGTATTCCTGAACCACTTCGACCGATCCGCATTCGCGCAATGACGCCGGCGCTGCAAATCTGGCATCCTTTTACGAATCGTGCGCTTGATCCGGCGCCATTGAGGGTGGCCAGGGCGGAAGGCGTGTATCTGTACACCGCGGACGGGCGAAGGATTACGGACGCGATTTCGTCGTGGTGGGTGAATCTGCACGGACACGCGAATCCGCGGATTGCCGGCGCCATTGCGGCGCAGGCAAAGAAACTGGAGCACGTGATTCTGGCGGGATTCACGCACGAGGCCGCGGAAGAACTGAGCGCGGGGCTGAAGAAGTGGGTAGCGGAGGATTTGAATCACCTGTTTTTTTCGGACGATGGTTCCACGGCAGTGGAAGTAGCGCTGAAACTGGCGGTGCAGTATTTCGTGAATCTGAAGCGGCCGGAGAAATGTGAGATCGTGGCGCTGGAGCACGGGTATCACGGCGATACGGCGGGGGCCATGTCGGTAAGCGACGAATCGCCGTTCACGGAGCCGTTCGCCTCGATGCGGTACCCGGTGCACCGCGTGCATTCGGCGTATTGCTACCGATGCCCGGTGGGATTGCAGCGCGCGAGTTGTCACATCGAGTGCGTGCAGCAGTTGGAGCATTTGCTGGAAGGGCGGGGGGAACAGATTGCGGCGGTGATTGTGGAGCCGCTGCTACAGGGCGCCGGCGGAATGATTGTGCATCCGGTGGAGTTTTTGCAGAAGGTTAGAACGCTGTGCACTAAACACGATGTGCTGCTGATCGCGGATGAAGTGCTGACCGGATTCGGGCGGACGGGAAAGATGTTTGCCTGCGGGCTGGCGAACGTGTCGCCGGATTTGATGTGTGTGTCGAAGGGAATCACCGGCGGGTTCCTGACCATGGGCGTGACGCTGTGCACGGATCGTGTGGAAGCGGCGTTCCGCAGCGAGAATCGGATGCACACGTTCTATCACGGGCATTCCTATACCGGGAACGCGCTGGCGTGTGCGGCGGCGAACGAGAACCTGCGGATATTTGACGATGAGCCGGTGTTTGACCGGATTGCAACGATCGCGAAGATTCATGCGGAACGGCTGGAGCAATTGCGCGAAATGCATCAGGTGGGGGATGCGCGGCAGGTTGGGACCATGGGCGCAGTGGAATTGGCGGCGGGAGATGCGGGGTATCTCTCGGCGCTGCGGCCGAAATTGTATGGATTTTTTCTGGAACGGGGAGTGCTGTTGAGGCCCTTGGGGAATGTGGTGTACGTGTTGCCGCCGTACGTGATGGAGGCGGAGGAGTTGCATCGGGTTTGGGATGTGGTGGTGGAAGCGGTGCAGACGCTGATGTAAAGGTGCGACGAGTCGCCCTTCGAGGGCTCAGGGTAAACCGCACTCCAAAAGGGGATGAGATTGGTCGGCCAACTGAGCGGGTGGAAACAGAAAATTGTGGCCTTCGCGGGAGTGCTGGGCGCACCCGGCTTGTTTCTGATTTCCTTTCTGGATTCGTCGGTGCTGACGTTCCCGGTGATCAATGACCTGTTACTGATTGAATTGTCGATTCAACATCCCTTGCGAATGCCGTTGTATGCGGCGATGGCGATGATCGGATCGCTGCTGGGTTGCGTGCTGCTGTACTTCATCGCGGAGAAGGGCGGAGAAGCGTTTTTTCACAACAAAGCGGGAGTCCGCGCGCATGCGATCCGTGCCTGGGTGGACAAGAACGGGTTCGGAGGGATGTTGATTGCGGCACTGTTGCCTCCACCGACGCCTTTCAAGATTTTTGTGTTTGCGGCGGGCGTGTTCGAAGTGCCCGTGGCGAGTTTTGTTTCGGCGATCGGGCTGGCGCGGGCCATCCGGTATTTTGGAATCGGGTATTTAGCGATCCGCTATGGTGACCAGGCCCTACCGTTTCTGGCGCAACATAAGCTGGAAGCGACGATCGGAGTGTTGTTGTTTGCGGCAGCGAGCTACGGGGTTTCGCGTCTGATCTTGCGGCATAAGCCCCACAAGCTCACAGTGCAGTAGCGGAAGTTCAGTGTAGACGAAGTTCTTTCAGCCAGACAAATTCCTCACTGGAAATTTGCGACTTGGGATCTAAAGTGACGCGGACGCCGATGCGGCGACTTGTTTCGCGTTCGGCGACGTCGCGCATGGATCGAATCTCAATCTCCGCACCGTCGGTGGATTTGGCGACTGCGGCGCGGGGGAAAGGAACCGCGCGGATAAAGGCTTGGGCCACATCCGTGCGTTGTGCGGCGGCGAGTTCCGGCGAAGGCTCGGGCTTGTGGAGGCATTGGGCGGATTCGGGATCGAAGGGCTTGCCGAAGGCGGCAGGCACGTCGGCCAGACACAGCAGCGACTGCGTTTCCACAACGCCGTGCCAGGTAAACATGGACAGCGCGTCGGGATAGGCGCCGACCTTGCGAGCGGATTCGCCCGAGTAAGAGTGAGGATCAAGCGAAGCGACGCTGCTGGCATGCAGCAGGGCGCGGCCAGCGACGTAGAGCGCCAGGAGAGACAAGGCCACCAGCGCGCCGTTTCGCCCGCGCGGAGTTTTGCTTTTCACTCCTATTTCCGAAGTGATGAGCCGGAAAAACTCCGGCAAACAGCAGCCAAGAATGAGCAGGGTGAGAATCCAAGGGTCGACGGGCGGGAGCCAGTCCGCAGCGAAGCGCGTGGAGCGCAAGGGCCAAAGAACGGCGACGCCTTCGGATTGGGGCAAATCGAGACCGATGTGGAGCGCGGCGGCGAGCGATAACGGAAGCACTAAAGCGGGAAAGGGTTCCGGGTGCTTGCCGCTCAGGTGGCGCGTGAAAACAGCAGCGAGGGCGATGATGATGAGCAGCGCGGGCAAAGAATGCGTAAAGGTGAGGCGCGCGGTGAAATACGCGGCCGGGCCGACGAGGGCGCTAAGAAAGTCGACATCGGCGAGAGTGCCGGCGAAGATCATGCCGAGGAAGACAGGCCAGCGGCGGTGCGGGAAAAATGCGCGTGCGAGGGCAAACGAGGCTAACGCGTGCGTGGCGATGTCCACGAATAGAACTTACCTCATCTTGCGTCGGTAGGGAGAGAAATCAATTTCTCACGGGTGGGGAAGCGGGCCCCAAAGGATAGGCCCGCCCCGGGAGAATAGACCGAGAGAAGGATCGGTTGAGATCCTTCTCGACGCAAAAGCGGCGCCGCACTCCAAGACCTAAACCACGGGGCGCGGGGGATCGCGAGGGACGAGTAATTTCAGGGCCTGAGGAACGATGGAAAACTCCACCGGAAGGCGAGCGAGCGGTTCGCCATCGACCTGCGCGTAGACGGGATTGGCGTCTAGCGGCTCACAGACCAGCGAATCGGCTTTCCAGAAATGAACGTCTTCTTCCTTGCGAAGATTGCCCATCCAGAGTGTGGGCAGGTAACTCAGATAGCGCAGGCCGGACTGCGTGGTGAGCGCCATGCACTCGAACTGGTCTTCGAATAGATCGGCCTGATCGGTGATTTTGAACGGGCCACCGTAATTCTTGGTGCGCCCAATGACGACAAGTGTCGCCTCCAACTGGCGGTCGCCAGTGCGCACGCGGAATCGGGGAAACGTGTAGCGGAGAACTTCGCGTGCGCCCTGCCACCAGTAAGCAAGAATGCCGACCCGGGCCTTGAGGCCAAGATCGACCGAGTAGACGATCATGCCGTCGGGTCCCGAACCGGAGACGGAAAGAAAAAAGCGCTTGCGGCCGGGATGCTCGAGGGGAGTGGCGAGGCCGAGAGCGATGTCGTGGAGATCGGCGTTAACCAGCCGGCGCGCGGCACGGGGGATATCCCAGGGAAGATCGAGCTCCTTGGCAAGGATGTTGGCAGTGCCGCCGGGAAGGAGAGCGAGAGGGACGCGATTGCCGTTGCTGGCGGTAGCCAGGCCGTTGACAACTTCGTTGAGCGTGCCGTCGCCGCCGCAGGCGATGACGAGCTGACGGTGTTCGCGGACGGCTTGCTGAGCGATCTCGGTGGCGTGGCCGGGACCGGTGGTTTCGGCGAGTTCGGCATCGATGCCGTTGGAGGACAGGATGCGGCGGGCCTGGTCCAGCAGTTTGCGCCGGCCATCGCCGCCGTTGCCGGCGTTGGGATTGTGAATCAGAAGCGCATTGTGAAAAGGTGAAGTCATCGTTTGATTCGATGCACGAACCGAAACATTGTAGCCGAGAAACAGGGGACCGATGAAGTCGAGGAGCAAATAGTGTTCCAATCCGCGCGTAAAGCGCGGGAACGGAACAGACCTTGAATTCGGGCTGGAGCTGTCGCATAGTGGCGGCTCACCCGCCCCGGGGAATTCTGAAGATTCAGCCGAAATGAGGAGGAGATATGGGATTCATCGCGTGGATCGTGACGGGACTGATCGCAGGATGGCTGGCAGGCACGGTGATGAAGGGAGGGGGCTACGGCGTTTTGGTGGACATCATCCTGGGGCTGCTGGGCGGGTTGGTGGGCGGATGGTTGTTCGGGATGCTGGGGCTGTGGCCGGGAGGCGGAATGATTGGGGGGATCCTGGTGGCGTTTGTGGGAGCGGTGATCCTGGTGTGGGTGACGCGGCTGATCAAGAAGGCGTGAAGCGGCGCAGAGTACTTTACATAGTGAAGTAAATCCCATAGGCTGGCATTGCTGGTGCGTCTCAAAAGGATGTGATCCATGAACGCAGCGCGCTCACCGGCATCGAATGGCACTGCCGGGCTCGGGAATTTTGTGCACGCGGCGCGGTTTTGGGAGCCGTTGCGGATTCCCTACAACCTGCTGCTGGTCACGGTGGTGGCCTGGTGGGTGATCGCGACGTGGCCGCACTTCCGACCGGCGCTGAGGCTGGCGACGCTGCTGCCGATGGCGTTTCTGGCGCTGGTGGCGAATGTCTGCTATTGTGCCGCGTACCTCGCAGATTTTCTGCTCCGGCACACGGCGCAGAAATATCTGAGGCCCCGGCGCTGGATCGTGTGGACGGCCGGCACGTTATTTGCGATTCTGCTGGCCAATTATTGGATCGCAGACGAGATGTTCGCGGACTTTCCCTAGCAAAATTGCAAACTGAGCGGGCGCGCACCGGATTCGACGTGTGCGCCCGTTTCTTTTTTGAAACGCAGCAGGTTACCGTCACGGCAGCGCGTGCGCGCGAGCACGGCTGGACGGATGTGATCGATGTAGAATTCGGGGTTGCGGACTGGTCGTCGTACGGCGACAGGCGGGAGCGAGATGGTTGATGAAGCGAGCTTTCCGGACCCGAAGCTGGCTTGGCACAAGGTGCTGGAGCGGCTGTATCACGAAGACCACATTTTGTACGCGCGGATGAATAACTTTTCAACCGTGCAGGCGTTCCTGGCGACCGCGCTGGCGTTCACCACTTCCGCGACCACCACGGCACACAACATCAGCCTGATCGTGAACCTGTTCGGGCTGGCACTTTCCCTGCTGTACATCTCGCTGGGATTCCGCGGCGTCCGGGTGATTCAATTTTGGCGCGCTTATTTGCGGTTGCTCGAGACTATTCCCGGTGTAACCTCGATCGACTCGCACCTCTCGGAGTTTTATCGGTTGGGACACAAACGCGGGCCGGAAGAAACCTTGTTGCCGCTGGCGGAGGGACTGGCGATCAAGATTCACACATCGTGGTGGGCGCGGCGGTCGGTGCACGATCAGTTCCCGTGGTACCTGCCGGGATTTTCGGGAACGATGTTCATCGCCGTGGGCATTCCGATGATCACTACGTCATTCTGGGTGCTGGTGCTGTACGCGCTGTTTTATCCCCTGACGGACATGAAGTGGTTTGTGCTGGCTTTGGGCGGCGGGCTCATTCTTGTTTTCCTGATTCACCTGATCGCGGGACGCCTGATTCCCGCGCCGATTTACGAAGTGCCGACGCACACGACGTACGAACGCGATCCGCAATTCGAGAGCGACGACGAGTGAACGAGTTGCGCGGCTACCGAGAGCGGCGAACCAGCGGAGCGCAGGCACAAATTCATTTTTGCACGCACGGCAGAGCAGGCTGGTGTATTGTAAGTCGCCTGCCCGACGCCCCGGACCGGCCGAGCATGGCCATTTGCGAAAACTCAAATTGAGTCAACGATGACGGTTCAGCGGGTCGGCACTTTGGAGAATTCATGCCAAAACCAATCGCGTATGCAGCGCTGCTGTTTTTGACGTGCGGACTGGTGGGTTGCTCGAAGCAGAATAAGCCGCAGAACAATCCGCAACCGGCAGCAGCCCAACCGAGTTCAGGCGCGGGCGAAATCGCGAAGCCTGTGCCTGAAGCGCCCGCGAGTGCGGTGGTGCCGGCGAAAGGCCGGGCGGTGAAGGCGGAGATGCGAAACGTGCTGTTTCATCTGACGGACAGCGCCGCGGCGCGCCTGGAGACAATTTCGGGCGAGCTGTGGCCCTTAGGTAAGAATGAACTCATTGTATTTGATGACAAAACTGCATTCGAAATGCGCGTGACCAGTGGGACGGTCTCGATTCGCACGGATGCGCTGGCGGATGTGATGAACAATTATGTTTTTGCGAAGAGCGATGCGCCGTTGAAGAACATTTCCATCGAGGTTAAGGGCGATCAATTGATCATCAAGGGGAAACTTCACAGCAAAGGAGATATTCCGTTCGAAACGGCGGGGACGGTGAGCGTGAATGAGGACGGGCGGCTGCGCGTGAAAACCGAGAAGGTAAAGGCGCTGCATGTGCCGCTGAAAGGCGCCATGGGATTGTTCGGGATTGAACTGGCGAACGTCATTAACACCAGCAAGATTGCGGGGATCGATACGGACAAGAACGATTTGCTGATGGATCTGGGCGAGTTGCTGCCGCCACCGCATATCCGGGGCAAGGTTACCGGCGTGAGGTTAGGGAACAACTCCATTGTGACCACGTTTGGAGACGGCGGAAAAAGCGGGCCGCCGTCGAAAGAGCAAGTCAGCTACATGCGATTTGAGGGCAACCGCGTGCAGTTTGGGAAGCTGACCATGGAGAATACGGATCTGACCGTGCTGGACATGGATCCGGCCGACCCGCTGGATTGGAATCAGGATCATTACAAGGAACAGTTGGTGGAAGGCTACTCGAAGATCAAAGAAAATTTTGGCCTGCAGACGTATGTGAAGAATTACGGAAAGTTGAAGCGCGGGCCGTCGCTGGGCCAGACCAGATTGCCAATCAAGACGCTCCAGTAGTAATAAAGACGGTAGCGGGTCAGGAATCCGGGGGAAACAATGAAAAAACTGGTGCTGAGTGCCATGTTGAGTGTGGTGTGTGCGTCCGCGTGCTTTGGCGATGACAAGAAGAAGGAAGAGGCACCCAAGCCGGCGCAAACCGTGGAGGAGTTGAAGGGCCAGTTGGGGAAAATTTTGAAAGACACGCACACCCCGGGCGTATCGGTGGCGATCGTGCGGAAAGATGGGCCCGAGTGGGTGGGAGGAGTAGGAGTGGCGGACGTGGCAGCGAACCGGCCGGTGACGCCGGAGACGCTGTTTCGCATCGGATCGACGTCGAAGGCATTCGCGTCGATGTCCATCTTGCTGCTGGCAGACCAGGGGAAATTGTCGCTGGACGATCCGGTGAAGAAACTGGTGCCGGAGATCTGGTTCGAAAACAAATGGGAGGCCACGGACCCGGTGCGCGTGGTGAATCTGCTGGAGCACACCACGGGCTGGGACGACATGCACTTGCGCGAGTATGCCAAGGACGCGCCGGGGATGTCGTTGAGAGGTGGGCTGGATTACGACCACCACTCCCGGACGTCGCGATGGATGCCGGGGACGCGTATGGCCTACTGCAATTCAGGTCCGGCAGTGGCGGGCTACATTGTGGAGAAGTTGACGGGGCAGCGATTCGAGGATTTTGTCACGCAGAACCTGTTTCTGCCGATTGGAATGAAGGCTGCGACGTATTTCCAGCCTGCGGATCCGAAGACGACGACGGTTCTGTATCACAGCGACGGAAAGACGCCGTATTCGTATTGGAATATCTTGTTGCGGCCGGCGGGATCGATTAACGCGTCGGCGCAAGACATGGCGGCCTATGTGCAGTTTTATTTGAATCGCGGCGTGGTAAATGGGGCAGCGGTGGTGGCGGCGGCGAATATCGACCGGATGGAGAGTCCGCAGAGCACCTGGGCGGCGAAGGAGGGACTGAAAGCGGGATATGGGCTGAGCGATTACTGGAGCTTTCACGATGGATTCGTCTACCACGGCCATAACGGCGGCGTGGAAGGCGGGCTGACCGATATGTCGTACATGCCGGAGTTTGGCGTGGGGTACTTCTACAGCATCAATTCGGGGAGCGGCGACGCGTTCGAGAGAGTGGGAAAGGCCATCCGCGCGTACATCACAAACAAATTGCCGAAGCCGGTGGTGCCGGAACCGGCAGCGACTCCGGCGAATGCGACGGAGTATGCGGGCTGGTATGAACCGAATTCACCCCGCGTACAACTGATTTTCTTTCTGGAACGCCTGCTGGGATTGACGCGCGTGCAATTCCAGGATGGAAAGATGGTGCTGGCAACCTTGGGAGGGAAGGAGTCGTTCGTGCCGGTGAGCGGAGAGCAATTCCGGTACCTGCCCAAGAAAGAATTGCCGGAACCGGTGGCGACAACAATTCTCCTAGAGCCGAAGGACGGCGTGCGCTACCTGCAAGCTGGCGCGGGGACGACGATGAAGAAATTGTCCACGCCATATGCGCTGCTGGAACTCGTGTTGACGGGATTCGTGGCTCTAGCGGTGATTGCCATTGCGCTTTATGCGCCGTTCTGGATTTTGGGAGGGTTGCGCGCGAAGAGGCGGCGCCCCGCGGAGCGCGCCATGCGGTGGTGGCCGCTGGTGGCGGTGTTGAGTCTGGTGCTGTTCGTGGCGATTTTCATTGTGAATTCAGAAGATCTGATCGGGAAGATGGGGAATCTGACCGGAGCGTCGGTGGCGTTGTGCCTGGCGACGCTTGTGTTTGCGCTGGCGGTGCTGGCGAGTGGCATTGCGGCGTGGCGCGCGCCGGCGGAGGGAGTACGGGCGGGGGTGTTGCGGTTCTCGAGGATCGTGTCGCTGGCACTCTTGATTGCGCTGGTGTATCTGGCGTTCTGGGGAATGATCGGTCTGCGGACCTGGGCGTAGGGAAAGTTAGACTCGACGTTGCAGAGCGGCCCGCTTCGGAAAGCGGGCCCTACACAAATTGTAGTAGCGAGTCCAAGATGCCGGCCTGAAGGCGCGGCTCTACAGAGAGTTCGGAACAAACCAAATTGCAAAGGTCGCATATAATTGCGGGTCGGCGCGAGTTTGGGCGAGGAGAGCATGGCGAAAGTGGACGCAAAGACGAAAAAGGAAGCCGAGAAGCTGCGGGAGCAAATCCGGCGGCACGAGTATCTGTATTACGTGCTGGACGAGCCGGAGATTTCGGACGCCGCGTTCGACAAGCTCATGAACCGGCTGAAGGCGCTGGAGGCGGCGCACTCCGAATTGCAAACCGTCGATTCGCCAACGGTGCGCGTGGGCGGGGCGCCACGCGAGGGATTCACCACCGTGAAGCACGCGCGGCCGATGCTAAGTTTGGACAACGCATTTTCGTTTGACGCGTTGCGGGATTGGGACCGCCGGGTGCGCGAGGGAACCGGGCGGCTGGTGGTGGAGTACATCGCGGAGCACAAGTTCGATGGGCTGAGCATTTCGCTGCAATACGAGAAGGGCGTGCTGGTGCGCGGCGTGACGCGCGGGGATGGGACCACCGGCGAGGACGTGACGCCGAATGTGAAGACCATCCGCTCGATTCCGCTGGTAGTGGACGCGGCGGTGCTCAAAAAGGTGAAACTGCCGCAGACATTTGAAGTGCGTGGCGAAGTGATGATGACCAAGAAGGCGTTTGAGGCGCTGAACCGGCAGCAGGAAGAGATTGGCGGAAAGGTTTTCGTGAATCCGCGGAATTCGGCGGCCGGAGCAGTGCGCGTACTCGATCCCGCAATCACGGCGCAGCGGAAGCTGGACTTTTTCGCGTATTACCTTTATGTGGACGGAAAAGTGCCGTTCGCGAAGCACTCGGACTCGCTGGCGGCGCTGAAGCAGATGCGCTTTCGCGCCTCGGATGACTGGAAACTGTGCGAGGGGATCGACGAGGTGATTGCGTACTGCGAAAGCTGGGACAGCAAGCGGGAAAAACTGCCGTACGAGATCGATGGCGTGGTGATCAAGGTGAATTCCACCGCACAGCAGAATGAGCTGGGATTCACGTCGAAATCGCCGCGCTGGGCGATTGCGTTCAAATATCCGGCGCGGCAGGAACAGACTGTGGTGAACGACATTATCGTGCAGGTGGGGCGCACGGGAACGCTGACGCCGGTGGCGGTGCTGGAACCGGTGCAGGTGGGCGGCGTGACGGTGAGCCGGTCGACGCTGCACAACATGGACGAAATCGAGCGGCTGGGCCTGCACATTGGGGATACGGTGCTCATCGAACGCGCCGGCGAAGTGATTCCGCACGTATTGAAAGTGGTCAAGGAAGGGAAAGGGCGGCGCGCGTTCAAGATGCCGGCGAAGTGCCCGGTGTGCGGCAGCACGATTCATAAAGCGGAAGGCGAAGTGGCTTACCGGTGCGTGAATTCGGCATGTCCGGCGAAGCTGAAGGAGTCCGTGCAGCATTTTGCGGGGCGGCATGCGATGAACATCGATGGGCTGGGCGAAAAGATTGTGGACCAGTTGGTGGAAAAGGGGCTGGTAAATGACATCGCGGATTTGTATTCGTTGAAAGCGGATGCCGTGGCGGAACTGGAACGCATGGCGGAGAAGTCCGCGCAGAATCTGATCGATGAAATTGAGGGAAGCAAGAAGCAGCCGCTGGACCGGCTGATTTACGCGCTGGGAATTCAGTTTGTGGGCGAACGCACGGGTCAATTGCTGGCGGAACATTTTTCGTCGGTGGAGGAATTGGCGGAAGCTTCGGCGGAGGAGTTGGAGGACGTGCCGGAAGTGGGGCCGAAGGTGGCGACGAGCATCACGGAGTTTTTCAGCGAGGCGGCGAATCGCAACGTGATTAAGAAGCTGCAGAAGGCGGGCGTGCGGCCGAGGGCAGAAAAGCGCGAAGTGAAGAGCAACAAGTTCGAGGGGAAATCATTCGTGTTTACGGGCGGCCTGGCGAACCGGTCACGCGAAGAGGCGGGCGCGCTGGTGGTGGAGCATGGAGGGAAGGTGAGCGGCTCGGTGAGTAAGAAGACGGATTACGTGGTGGTGGGGACGGACCCGGGGTCGAAGTACGACAAGGCGAAGGAATTGGGCGTGACGATACTCGATGAGCGGGAGTTCGAGAAGATGATTGGGATGAAGTCGTAATTTACCATACTATTTTCGTCCCTGCTTCGGCCGGTTCCTCTCGAAGACGTTTTCGAGCAGTGACTCAACCTTCAGAAGAAGCTGAGGGAAGAGGGCGAACAGGACGCCCAACACGAGAAGGTGCCTGCAGAAAGTGCTGCACAGGTGGCGCGCTCAGCCACGGAATGTACCTGTCCGCCGGCGTCGGCTCACCCCGTCTCATGTTTCGCTTGCTACCGAAGAAGAAGAGCACCAGCGCATAAAACCCCGCGGTGGCAATGACGCCGACAACGTACCAAAGCCAAGTTCTGGGAGACTGTTTGGACGGAGCTCGCCAAAACACCAGGATGTAGTGATCGCCCTTAGATAGCACGCGGTACGCTTCTTTCCATAGCCGAAGCTTTTCGGGATTTTCGTTTTTTATCCTTCGATAGGCACTAGCCATAAGGCGAGAAACTTTCTTCTCGTAGACCGTCGGATTGTATTCGGTTTCGAATGCGTCGCTCAGAGCGATGGGATCTTCCGGGCAATCGCCGGATTCGGTGAAATACATCATGCGGCGCTCGAGATGGGAGAAAGGGACGTTCTTGAGGGTCGCTTGCTCGACGGTTTGTTGGACGAGGAAATCTTTGGCTTCGCGGGAGTTCATCGCGGGAATGGTACATCTGGAATGCGGTGTTTTGGAAGCTTACGGTCAGGGCAAGGATGCTGGCAAGAAAGCCAGCGCTACAGGAAAGAACTAAGACAGAAAGCTGTGGCGGGGCGCGGTATAATAGTAATGCGGGTGAGCTGGATGATCGCTGGTTTGGCTTGAAAGCTGCGGGACGACGGGCAAACCCTTCGGCTCCTGCGGCGCCTCAGGGTAAACGGGAGGAAAGTCCGGACACCATTCTGCCAGTGGAGGTGCTGGGGCTAAAGCCCAGCGCTACATGGGCAGGAAGACCCTTCGGCCCCTTGCGGGGCCTCAGGGTAAAGGGCAACGCGCCTGGTAACGCCAGGGGATGCGACTCGCGAGAATCGCGTCACGGAAAGTGCCACAGAGAACATACCGCCAGCGGAGCGGAACCCGGTGATAGCCCGAAGGAAAACCTTCGGGATGTCGACGAATGGTACGCACGCCGGTAAGGGTGAAAAGGTGGGGTAAGAGCCCACCGCGCCGCCAGCAATGGCGGCGGCACGGCAAACCCCGCGCGGTGCAAGACCAAATAGGAGGGGAGAGCCGGCCCGGCTCGCTGAGCGCCTTCGAAAGAAAGCGCTCCACTGTGAAGCGTGAGGACTGACGGGTCGAAAGGCCCGCCGTCACACGAGATTTGCAGAGGATGAACCCTCGGGTAGGTCGCTGGATCCCGTCCGCGAGGGCGGGACTAGAGGAATGATCGTCGCGGCGCGCTGCTGCAAAGTGGTGCGACGAACAGAATCCGGCTTACAGGCTCACCCGCACTAAAGTATTTGAAGAAAAAGCAGTTAGGATTTGGTAGTCCGTGATTGTGGCAAGGTTGTGGTAGAACTCTCTACTGAAATCGCGTCACTTATCAGAACGGATTTCAAACACACCCCAGTTTTGGGGGCGTTTTCTAGTATTTTCCGAGTTTTGCTACTAATTGGGCTTTCTGTGGGCGTTCTGACGTGGTTCTGAAGGCATTTTGGCGGATTCTTCGATCCAGATTTGGCTGCACCATTGCTGGCAGACAAATTTGTGAGCACTTTGAGCGACGGCAAGGTGTATGACAAAACTGAGTTTTTGGCGGCATCAAAGAAGGATAAGTGGAGCAGTGTCGAGTACTATGATGTGAAAGTGACCGTGTTTGGCGATACGGCCATCGCCACGGGAGGTCAGAAATTCAAGGGGACCGAGGCCTCTGGAAAGATTGTCGACCTTAACGAGCGCTGGACTGATACATGGGTGAAGATGCCCATGGGAAAGTGGCAGTGCGTCGCCAGTCATAGCTCGGCCGCGAAAATGTAAGTAGCCGTGCATCGCTCCATCGAAGTGGTCGCCCTTTGCCGAGGAAGCCACCGTCTGTGACGGTCATCACCAAGTGATTACATGATGTGGGCATACGATTCGCTTCATAACGTAGATGGGAAGGAGAACTTCCCATGCCCGAACAGGTCTGTTCATCAGATTCCCTCATCGGACGAGAGTTCTCTCACTACCGCATTGTTAAGAAATTAGGTGGTGGCGGGATGGGTGTGGTTTATGAGGCTGAAGATACTCGCCTGCACCGAAATGTTGCTCTGAAATTCCTCCCCGACAATCTGGCAAAAGACCCGCATGCTTTGGTGCGTTTTCAGAGGGAGGCGCAGGCGGCATCGGCGTTGAACCATTCCAATATCTGCACGATTTATGACATTGGCGAAGCAGAGGGAAAGGTGTTCATCGCCATGGAGTATCTGGAAGGTGCGACGCTGAAATACCGCATTTCCGGCAAGTCCCTTCCGTTTGAACAGGTATTGAACTTGGGAACCGAAATCGCGGATGCACTCGACGCCGCACACAAAAAGGGCGTCATCCATCGTGACGTCAAGCCAGCCAATATCTTTGTAACGAAGCGTGGGCACGCCAAAATTCTGGATTTCGGTCTGGCGAAAGTAATCCCGGCTGGTCCCAGCATGGCAGTTTCGCAGATGCCAACTGTCACAGCGGAGGAGCTTCTGACCAGTCCGGGCACGACGATGGGCACAATGTCCTATATGTCGCCGGAACAAGCCCGTGGTGAGGAGTTGGACTCTCGCACAGACTTGTTCTCGTTTGGTGCGTTGCTCTACGAGATGGCAACAGGACGGATGGCGTTCTCCGGCAACAGTGCTGCGGTCATACTCGAAGCGATTCTGAACCGAACGCCTGTTCTGGCCTCGCAGGTTATTCACGGAATGTCACCAAAGCTCGACGAAATCATCGCCAAAGCACTGGAAAAAGACCGCAAGCTCCGTTATCAAAGTGCTGCCGATATTCGTACTGACTTACAGCGATTGAGACGCGATAGCGAGTCCACGCGGACTCTAGCGGCAACTCTTGCTGATTCCCAGAAGGGCATCAGAAGATACTGGAAGGTCGGTGTGCCGATTGCGGTCGTATTGCTGACGCTTGCTACAGGGGGTTATTTCTATATCCATCAGACTCCAAAGCTCACAGACAAGGACACCATTGTCCTCTCGGATTTCGACAATAAAACGGGCGATGCGGTATTCGATGACACGCTGAAGCAGGGACTTTCTGTTCAGCTTGAGCAATCACCTTTTCTGAGCCTGATTTCTGACCGCAGAGTGAACGACACATTGAGGTTAATGGGGCGTCCCGCCGGGGACAGGTTGACGTCGGATGTCACACGCGAGGTCTGCCAACGCACAGGCAGCAAGGCCATGCTGACGGGTTCGATTGCGGGGCTGGGCAGCCAGTACGTGATTGGCTTGATGGCCTTGAACTGCAACACGGGAGACGTGTTGGCTGAAGTGCAGGAACGAGCAGCGAACAAGGAAGCGGTGCTCACTGCTCTCGACAAGGCGGCGGTTAGCTTGCGGAGCAAATTGGGTGAGTCGTTGAGTTCGGTACGGACGCATGCCACGCCTCTGTGGGATGTAACTACGCCTTCCCTAGAGGCATTGGATGCTTACAGTCGGGGAATAAAGACTTGGGATG
>Ga0335076_10001972_pt1 | contig 20199 bp, 15 predicted proteins | sample Lox_Sample_25_FD_206717 | JGI IMG/M metagenome (GOLD analysis project Ga0335076, IMG submission 206717) | Soil microbial communities from Loxahatchee National Wildlife Refuge, Florida, United States - Lox_Sample_2.5 | ecosystem: Environmental > Terrestrial > Soil > Wetlands | place: USA...
TTGCAGAATCGCGTCGCCCATATGCGGCCAGTATTCCTCGGGCTCCGCGCTGTCCAGCCAAAACGCATCCCAGCCCATCGAAAAAAGCCTGCCGGCCAGGTTATTCCAGAAAAACTCTCGTGCTTTCGGGTTCGTCGCGTCATAAACATGAGCATTGGGAACATCCAGATGCTGTTGCGTCATCAACTGGAAGTTCTCGCACTTTGTATCAAACAGGCCCCACACCGAAAGCATTGCGTGGACGTGTTCCTCGTGGAGGCGTTTGAGTTCGCTAGGGACATCCGGAAATTTGGCATTGAACATCGGATCGCCTTCGGCTTTCCACCAGAACCAGTCCTGCACGATCGTGTCAAGCGGTATGCGCTCTTCGCGGTAGCGCTGCGCAATTCCAAGAACTTCATCCTGGGAGACGTAGCGGTCCTTGGATTGAAAGAACCCATAGGCCCATTTCGGCAGCATAGGCGTGTGTCCAGTGAGGTTACGGTATTCATGGACGATCTGGTCCATTTCCGGACCGTAAATGAAGTAATAATCGACGGAATGGCCAGCTAGCGAACTCACGTTTAATTCGAGCGGAAAGCGGTTGTCAACATATGTTAGCGATGCAGTGTTCCACATTAATCCGTAACCATTTGTCGATAACAGCAACGGAATCGCGACATCCGTATTGTTCTGCGCGAGTTGAACTGTCGCACCGCGGTAGTTGAACATTCCACTCTGGTGCTGCCCTAGCCCATAGAAGCCCTCTGTCGCATTCGGTGCAAACCGGTCTTCCACATGAAATGTCGCTTCACCATTCAACTCAGCCGGTTCATAGGTACGGGGAACGGAATCTCGCTCGCGCAGAAGGAGCTCGCCGCCCGTAGTGCTAAATTGCAAGTTGCCTCTTTTGAGAGAGAGCTCGACTTTCAGCGTGTCGGTAGTGAGTACGGCGGCATCGGCCGTTTGTGACAGTTGGAACTTGGCGCCAGGACACGACTCCTTTGGATCGAGCATCCAGGGTTGGCTCCCGGCCACTTCGCTGTGTAACTCTGGCCCGGCAGCAAAATGGACGACGGAGGCGGTGCAAACAGAAATATGAACGCTTTCTTTGCCGATCGTTGCCGTCATGCCGTCTGGCGCAGCAGCAAATTGGACCGCAGGCAACGGCGGCACATCCCAAAGTTGGGCCCTCGTCGGTATTGCATTGCCAAGGAGATAGCAAAGTGCGGGAAAGAAAACAGTCGGGATGTTCCACTTGCAAAAAAGACGCATGCTCATGGCCGCCTTCCAAAATAGTCGAGCTTTACAGCCGTCGCGCTCCGGAATTTGCCTCTGCTCACCAGGTCAAGTCCACCAGAGACAGCCCCTGAGCTGGTTGCGTGAACGTAATCTCAACGATGTTGCCGTCTGCAACAATCCAACGCGGAGGCTCGCGCAACTGCAACTGTCCCGCAGCCTTAAGGCGCTCATACTCGCCCGCGGAAGGATTTTGAGGTGATCCCATTGTCTGCCAAGCGGTGTAAGCATTGCTGTGATCACGATCCACGCCCCAGTGTTCTAGCAACACTCGTGACACACCTTGAGGCAGCCCCTCGATTCTCAGACGAATCTCCGTCGAAGCGGACTGATTGGAATCGTCATCATAGCTCCAAACCAGTGCATTCACTCTGTGGCTGTCACGGGTGGCGATTACGTTTACATCTGGTTTCGTTTTCGCGCTCGACTCCAGGACATCTCCAACCGCAAGCCCTCCGGTGCTTTCGGCGGCCACACGTTCCCCTTTCATAAACCCGAACATTCGGAAGGCGTTCAGCACTGGCAGGTCGATATCGTTTGTGGTGAAAGCGCGAAGCCCCGCAAATATCGGCTGGCCGGGAAAGACGAAGGCCCATGAGATCGTGCCTTCCAGATTGATATGGTGTCGCCGGGCAAGGGCCAGGGTTCCGTACAAAAGTTCTGCTTCATAGCTGGCGTATTGCGAAGTCAAACGATACTCGTTTTGAGGGTGCGACATCGCGTCACACGCGGCACAACTCTCGGGATCGGATTCGCTGAGCACTACGGGCAGTTGGCGGAACGTGGGAAACGTCTCGATAAGCGCGAATCCCTCTTCCACGTCGCGCAGATTCGCTCCTAGATTCAACTCCACATGACCGTCCACGAGTTTTGCTGTTCCTTTCGCGTGAAACGAAATGAAATCCAGCGGTGCGCCCTTTTTCTCCGTCGCATAGTTCCGGCCGCTCGCACAATGCTTCAAGAAGGCACGCAGGAACTCGGCGGCCCGCTGGCTCGCAGGTCCGGTAGTGGCGGGTCCACCCACGCGCGCGTTCGGCAGGGCCCGCCGGACTGCCGCAACGGTGTAGTCGTAGAATTTGTTGTAGTCCTCCACGCTTCCGTGCCAATAAAGAATGTCCGGCTCGTTCCAGACCTCCCACTCCCATTTCGCGACTTGGGCCATTCCGTAGCGACCCGCCATATGCCGGACCCACATGTAAATAAGGTCGGACCACTCGTGATAGCTATTTGGCGGATATGCCCAGCCAGTATCGAAATCTTTTGGCCAATGGTGCCGGTATGGCTCTGGATGCGGAGAGAGCGCTTCGGGCATAAATCCGATCTCGACCAAAGGTGTTATGCCTGTCGCTTGATAGGTATCGAAAATTTGGTCGACGATGCTCCAGTTATAAACTGGCCTCCCGAACGCATCACGTGTGAAAGCGTTCGTTGATCCCCATTTCAGTGCTGACGTGCCATCTCCCGAAGTCAACAAGTTGTGCGTCCGGTCGTGTACGGGATAAGAGCTGAGTTGAGAAAGCCGCGTGAGAAGTTCACGCCCTTCCTCAGTGTATGTGTAGTTCGGCTCGTCGTGTCCAACCCACGCCCACACAGGTTCGAAACGGCCCACCGGTTTGGATACGGCGACTTTGACGGTGACGCGTTGCTGTGCTGGCAGCAGGACGGCGGCCAGCAGCGCTAATGGAAGAGTCCGAATCAGCTTCCGTGTGAGGTTTCGTCCGATTGGAGTGATCACCGTATACCGGGAATCGCAACGTTTAGCATAAAAATTTGCGATAGGAAACGGCAAATAACGCGGAGGGCCAAGGCGATCAAGTTCAGAATTCCGTTGTGCTCCCGCCCCTTTCAGTGAAACGATAAAGTGTCCCGGATATGTTCCTCACGTACTTCTCATGTTCCGGTGAACAATTACTCGATGCGGGCTTCAGAGCACGTGCTACACAGCAGAACGTCTTCCGCAGCTGGATTGTTGGTCTTAATGGCTGCAATCATCCTGCACGGTGCGATTGCCGAGATGTTAGTGCAGGGCACTGCCGATGAAATCACAGTGCTACCTGCCCTTCCACGTCAATGGCCCAGCAGCCTGAAGGGAATCCGGATGAGAGGCGGAGCCAGGCTGGGCATTACAGGGAACGGGGGCCGGCTCACCGAACTTAAGCTGCACGCCGTCCATGCGGTGAAATATCGGATAACCTACGGGGACCTATCGACCTCGGCTCAGATTCAACCTTGGCGAGCCGTTCGTCCTGGACGGAACTCTGCGCGAAATCATTCCATGATCGAGATGAGAAGAGAGGGCATCGATGAAGACGACAAAGCTTTTCTTCCTAATGACGCTGGTGGTCACCGTTGCTCTGTGCGCTCAGCTTAGCGCACAAGTCCAGACCGACGTACCTCCAGCGGTTCCCGGGGCGAAACAGGTTTCCGTAGAACACATTAAGGTGCACGGCGCGTCCCTGGAAGGAAATTTGGAGGGAGACTCCGTGGATCGTGACGTCTTCGTATTTTTGCCGCCCAGCTATGCGAAGCAGAAATCTCGCCGCTACCCAGTTGTCTACGCGCTCCACGGCTATTCCATTGGAGCAGAACAGTGGACCCACGAAATTCATGTGCCGCAGACCCTCGAAGGGGCTTTCGCTCAGGGCGCTCAAGAGATGATCATCGTGCTTCCTGATTCGAAGACGGTGCACAACGGCTCCATGTATTCGAGCTCGGTCACGACAGGGAATTTTGAGCAATTCATTGCTCACGACCTGGTTGCATACATCGACGCTCATTACCGGACAATTCCTAACCGGCTTAGCCGCGGCCTGGTTGGCCACTCCATGGGAGGCTATGGCGCGACCCGCATCGGCATGAAGCATTCCGATGTGTTTGGGAGCTTGTACATCATGAGTCCGTGTTGCTTGTCCCCGCGACCAGCAGGATCACTGAAAGCGGAAGATGAGAAAGCGCTCGAGGCCGTCAAAACGCCCGATGATTCGGCAAAGCTCGGTTTTTTCCAACGCGCTCAGCTGGCGACGGCAGCGGCCTGGTCACCGGATCCCAAGAAACCGCCGCTTTACCTCGACCTTCCTATGAAAGATGGCGCAGTCCAACCGGACGTTCTCGCAAAATGGACCGCGAATGCACCGCTGGCTTTTGTGGACCAGTACGTCGGAAACCTTCGCCAGTATCGCGCCATTGCGATCGATGTCGGCGACCAGGATGGTTTACGAGTTGATGCCGGCAAACTGCACGATGTGCTGGATACCTATGGAATCGGGAACAGTTTTGACGTGTACCAAGGGACGCACACGAGTAAGGTAGCAGACCGAATGCAGAATCACGTGATTCCGTTCTTCAGCAAGAATCTTTGTGCTCAGAAGGATTGCATTTAACTCCTGCGGCGATATGCGATGACGCGGTTCCAATGTTGAAACGTGGCGAGGAGGTCGTAATGGCTACTGGCTGTAGAGGAGCTTCCGGTGAAAAACATTAATCGTCGTGAGTTTGTAGCCACTGGGGCTGCCGCCGGCGCTGCGGCCTTCGCCTATCGACAGGCATTCGCGCTCGGTGGCCGGTCACTCAATCAGACTGTGGCGCCCCCGAACCAGGCAAACCGCGAGGTTGCGCCGTTCGAGGCGGTTCCGTTTCCGATGAAGAACGTCCGGCTTGGGCCCGGCCCATTCCGTGCGGCGGCCGAGGCCAATCGCCGGTATCTCAAAACCCTGCCGCCCGAGCGGTTGCTTCACACATTCCGCCTGACAGCGGGGCTGCCCTCGTCCGCTGAACCCTTGGGTGACTGGGAAAAGCCCGATTGCGAACTGCGCGGCCATTTCGTCGGTGGACATTACTTATCGGCTTGCGCGCTGGCTTTTGCCAGTTCGGGCGACGAGGACCTCAAGCGAAACGGCGACCGAATGGTTGCGGAACTGGCGAAATGCCAGACGCAACACAAAAATGGTTATCTCAGCGCGTTCCCGCAGGAATATTTTGATCGATTGCGCGATGGGGTAAACGTTTGGGCTCCCTTCTACACCATTCACAAGATCATGGCAGGACATCTGGACATGTATACACTTACCGGGAACGAGCAAGCACTCGCCACCTCCGAAAAGATGGCGCAGTGGGTGCGAAGCTGGAGCGATCCGCTCAGCGAGCAGCAAATGCAGCGAGTGCTGCTGGTGGAATATGGCGGGATGGGCGAAGTCCTGTGCAATTTGTACGGTGTCACGGGAAAGGGCGAGTATCTGAACCTGGCCAAGCGTTTCGACAAGAAGTGGTTCTTTGATCCGTTAGCTGCGCATCGTGATGAATTGAAGGGACTGCATGTCAACACGCACATTCCGCAAGTGATTGCGGCTGCGCGACTGTACGAGCTTACCGGAGATACCTACTACTGGAACATCGCTGACTACTTCTGGAACGAAGTCACCACCGAGCGATCCTATTGCACCGGAGGTACAAGCAATTTCGAAACCTGGCGAACAGAACCCGGCGTCCTGTCAACACAACTGAGTCCGCACACCACGGAAGATTGTTGCGCGTACAACATGATGAAACTGACGCGTCATTTGTTTGGTTGGTCGCCGCAAGCCAGATACATGGATTACTACGAACGGGCACTCTTCAACCATCGTATGGGCACGATCGATCCGCAGACCGGAACAACCGTATACTATCTTCCCCTGGGGAACGGTTATTCCAAGATCTACGCCAAGCCGTTCGATTCCTTCTGGTGCTGCAACGGAACAGCTGCGGAGGAATTTGCAAAGCTGACCGACGCGATTTACTTCCACGAGGACAACGCAATATTCGTCAATTTGTACATAGCGTCGGAAGTGGATTGGCCGGAAAGAGGCATCCGCGTTACGCAGCAGACGTCTTTCCCCGAAGAACAAGGAACCACGCTGACGATTACAGCGGCCAAACTCGTTGACCTTAATTTGAAGTTGCGCATCCCGTATTGGGCGAAGACTGGCGGAGTGAAAGTAAATGGGCAGACCGTGCCTGCCTTCGCTGATCCGGGCAGCTATCTTGTTCTGCGGGGCCCATGGAAAAATGGCGACCGCATTGAGCTGAGTCTGCCGATGCACCTGCATGCGGCACCGATGCCAGATAAACAGAGCCTTCAGGCAGTGATGTACGGGCCCCTGGTGATGACCGCACGTTTGGAAGAGGAGCCTCGCGATAGGTGGTATCGCCAATTCGCGGCCGACGAGAAGCAGGAAGCCGCTCCTAACTTGCAGTTCAAAGGGAAGCCCCGCGATCCGTCAAGCTGGCTGGACCCTTCTGGCAATCAACTCACGTTCCGCACCGTCGGGCAAACGCACGCTGCCACATTTATTCCTTTGTCGAGCATCGTCCACGAGCGCTACGCCGTATACCACGAAATTAAGGAAACTAGCACCTGATAGACCCCTCTCCCCACCATGAAGGAACAGTGTGGCGTCGTTGGTGAGCGCTGTATCTCCTCAGTACTCCCTCCGCGGGAACTAGCGACCCCACTCGCAAAAGGTCCAGGGCGAATAAATCGACGCGATTCGGGGACCAACGTGATGACCATCACTGAGAAAAGGCCTCGTTTGGGCTCAAATTCAGCTCCACCACCCTGTGCGGACGCCGCTACCACGCCCAAGCAGCCGCGGGATTCCCGTAGTTCGAGACTGACCTGGGAAATCATCGAGGTGTCACATGAGAGGATTCCCTTCCATCCTCCGGGTAATTACGGCAAGCTCTGCCCGCATGCTTATTTTTGTTCTCGCCCTATTCGTATGCTTTCCTGCCTACGCCCAACAGGGAGATACCGATATCAATCGTTTTACGCTGTATACAGGCTTCGATTGGATGAATAGCCCGGGGCTAAATCTGACGCAGCGCGGCTTCGATGTCGATTTTGGCGTGACGATCAAACCCTGGCTGGCTCTCGGCGGAGATTTCAGCGCCGCGGGCGACTCTATCTTCAGCGGCGGCGGCACCATTAACGGAGCGGACACCATTTACGCACCAATTCTGACCGCGGCCGAGCCACTGGGCGCGCCACCACCGAGCAGCGTCCACGTTCCGTTCAAATCGACCAGTTATACTTTTGCCATGGGACCGCAGTTTTACTTGCGCAAGTGGTCTAAGGTCACGTTTTTTGCGCGCCCCGGACTGGGGGGGATTCACGCCAACGCGGATGTCTCCTTGCCACCTCAATTGGGCGGTCTTCTGGGGCAGCTGGGGGCACCGGTGCCAAGTGCCCACCAGTCAGACACACAGTTATTCTTGGGAGCTGGCGGCGGATTTGACATCAATATTTCGAAGCGCGTGGCTTTGCGCTTCACCGCGGATTGGATCAATACCCACCTGTTCTCAAATATCCTCACGAACCGGCAGAACTACGTCCGGTGTACGGTAGGGCCAACGTTCCGTTGGGGCCGCTTGTAGCAGGGATCGAATCGAGTTCCGAGTCGACAAGGCACGGTCCAAGGGCATGACGCGCTGCGTCTCCACGAATAGAGAGCCGATCCCGGCCATGAAACCCGATACCCTTAACGACATCTTTTCCGCCATCGTGGAACGCCAGCAGCCACGGGTGATGACGGAGCGGCAAGGCACGGCATGGCGTGTAATCAGCTCGGAGGAGATTCGGCACTCTGTTTCCGGCGTGGCATGGGGTTTGCACGAATACGGCATCAGCAAAGGCGATCGCGTTGCCATCCTTAGCGAGAACCGGCCGGAATGGACGATTGCTGATTTTGCCTGTCTGCAACTGGGCGCCGTCGTTGTGCCGATTTACTCGACTCTGACCGCTGAGCAGGCCGCTTATATTCTGTCGGACTCGGGAGCGAAGGCCATTTTCGTCTCCACCGCACAGCAATTAGAAAAAATCACACCCATCACAGGGCAGACGGCCTTGCGGCACGTCCTAATCATGGACCGCGCGCAGACTCCGCACGTAATGTCCATGCACTGCTTAATGCGAAACGCCTCGGCGGAACGCTGCGCCGCGGTCGAACGTTTCGCTAGTGCCGTGTCCCCGGACGATTTGGCTTCCATTATTTACACCTCGGGAACGACAGGAATCCCGAAAGGTGTGATGTTAACGCACGGCAATTTGACCTCGAACATCCAGTATTCGCTAACGGGTTTTGACGTCGGGCCGGGGCAAGTCAGCGTCTCCTTTCTACCCTTGTCGCATGTCACCGCGCGGCACGCCGATTTTGCCTTGTTGTATCGAGGAGTCACGCTGGCCTATTGCCCCTTCATCGAGGAACTGCCTCAGGTACTTCTTGAGGTGCGGCCGAATATTCTTGTGGCCGTGCCACGCGTGTACGAAAAGCTCCACACCCAGGTGGAGCGGAACGTTAAAGAATTTCCAAAGGGTGCCATTTATCAATGGGCTCTTTCCGTGGGCAAAGCTCACCTGTCTGAGATTCTCGCGGGTAGGATTCCCTCCTCGCCGGCATGGAAGTTGGCCAATCGGTTGGTGTATTCGAAGGTGCGAGCGCGGCTCGGGGGCAATGTCGAAATATTCGTTTCCGGCGGCGCGCCCCTGGGCAAAGAGCTGGCCGAATGGTTCGCCATTATCGGGATTCGCATTCATGAGGGCTACGGTCTGACGGAAACGTCCCCCGTGATTGCGTTGAATTCGCCATTGGCTCATAAACTCGGCAGCGTCGGCCGCCCGCTTGCCAACGTGGACGTTCGTATTGGCGCGGACTCGGAAATTCAGGTTCGTGGCCCCTCGGTATTCCGTTCCTATTGGAACCAGCCGGAGGAGACGAGAGATGCATTCGAGGAAGGATGGTTCAAGACGGGAGACATCGGGAAAATCGACGAAGACGGCTTTCTGTCCGTGACGGATCGCAAGAAAGACCTGCTGAAGACGTCGGGCGGGAAATTTATCGCTCCTCAACCGATCGAGAACTCCCTGACGCTGAATGCTCTCATTGGATCGGCCGTGGTACTCGGAGATCGCCGGAAATTCCCGTCGGTGATCATTTCGCCCCACTTTCCCCTCCTGGAGGAGTGGGCTCGCGCAAATCATATTTCGTGTTCATCGCGGGACGAGCTGGTGGGACACACAAAAGTCAAAGCACTGTATGAGGAGCTGGTTGGCCGCGTCAATCGCAACCTGGGCCGCCACGAAATGTTGAAGAAGATCCTGTTGGTGCCACACGAGTTCACGGCCACGGACGGAAGTCTGACCCCCAGCATGAAGATCCGCCGGCGGGTCATAGAGGAAAGGTACTCGCGTCAGATCGCGGAGTTGTACGAGGAGCACCCAAGGCCGAGCAAAGAAAAGACTTACGGTCGAGAATCGCGATCGTGATTGGTCGGAGCGGTAGTGGCAGTGGCCTAGGAAAGCCTGCGAGGGCAAGCATGCGGCCAGTAGGTCACTGATACGGGTGATTTCTATCACAGCTGCTTCTCTCGCGACGGGGTTACCTGTTGTCCATACCAGCACGGAACGCGTTCCCGAGGCCCATGCGGGAGCCTCGCGCATGAAGCAGCTGCTGACACCATCGACGATGTCCGCTACCGACGCGGCATTTCTCTACCTGGAGCGTAAGCAAGTCCCGCTGCACATTGCGAGTGTCTGCATTTTCGACGGCCCCATCCCTTACGAGCAATTCGTCGCGAGCATAAACGCAAAGCTGCATCTGGTACCGCGCTACCGTCAGATCCCGGTGATTCCTCCGTGGGACCTCGATTTCCCCGCTTGGCATGACGACCCGCACTTTGACATCCGTCGGCATGTGATTCCCGTGACGCTCCCCGCACCAGGTGGCGAGGTCGAGCTGCAGGCGCTCGCGGGGCGGATTCTGAGCGGGTTGTTGGAACGCGATAGGCCATTGTGGGACGTGCACGTTGTGAGCGGTTTGAAGGATGGCCGCGGGGCGCTGATTTGGCGATTGCATCACGCGCTTGCCGATGGCGTGTCGGGGGCACAGTTGATGAGCGTACTCCTTGACGCCACGCCGGAGGTGCCGGCCAGTTACCCAAAGCCGAGGTATCGCAGGAAGCGGTCTTCAGTGGCAACGCCGCCTTCAGCAAACGGCCTCTCGGACGCGATGAATAAAGCCCTGAAAGGGCTGCTCGATATTGAGGCGGGAATGCTCACTTTAGTTCAGGCGCTGTTCAGCGATTCGAAGGAGAATCCCTTGAAAGGGCTTGTGGGGCTGCTGCCGGAATTCACCGCGTCGATTGAACGGCTCCCGTTCAATAAACCGTGTTCGGGCCAGCGGCGCTTCTGCTGGACGGAGTTCGACCTGTCGGATGTGCAAACTATACGCGACTCGGTCGGTGGCACGATCAATGACGTGATCCTGGCGGTTGTAGCGCGGGCACTGGCGCATTACGTGAAACTGCATGGGCAATCGGTGGTGAACCGCTTTGCGCGCATCGTGTGCCCGGTCAGTCTGCGTTCACCCAACGAGCACAACGGATTGGGCAATCAGATCTCTTTCTTGCCGGTCGCGTTGCCGCTCGACTCTCATGGCCCGGTCCGTACCCTCCAGGCCATTGCGACACGGACAGCGACTCTCAAGCGATCAGGAGCGCTGGGCTTTGCGGCGATGGCAGCGAGATGGCTCGCCGCTACACCTCCGCCCCTGCAGGCACTGTTCTGGCGCAACATCCCCGAAGTCATTCTTCCGGTGCCGCTCTTGAATATGATCTGCACCAATGTGGTTGGCTCTCCGACGCCGCTGTATGCCGTCGGGCGACGCATGCTGTCGGCCTATCCGCAGGTGCCAACGGGTTGGGACCTTGGCGTGGGATGTGCCGCGCACAGTTACGACGGAAAACTCTTTTTCGGGATCCTCGCTGATACCGATGCCGCCCCGGACGTCGAGCGGCTGCGTGACTTTTTGGTTCGTTCGTTCCAAGAACTGCGGAAGTCCGCCGCCACAAAGAAACAGCGCGCCGGCCATCGATCAATGCGCGGAACCAAGTCGCGAAAAAAACATCCGGCCAAACCCGCGAGTGCTCTCGCTCCCGACCACCCCGGTACAGACGCCTCACCAACACCGGTCGCGGCGCACTCTAAGGAAGCAGCATGAGCAAGCCGCGCAGGAAGAAGTCGCCCTTATGATTGCTCCAGACTTTTTGCTACAAAAGCTTTACACCATTGGCAGTTTGCGGAACACGGGCACCGGCGCGCAATTTGTACTGAAGAACCGCTTGAGTGACGCTGAAGTCATTTCGTTGCGCCGGATCGTCATCGACGGCGGCACCGTGTCGCTTGATAAAGTGCGCCTTGGCCTCTCCGATAAGCGTGTGTTGACTCCCTCTCAGGTGGATGCAATCCATCCGTTGCCATTTCCGTTGCGTTCCACAGTCACCGTTCACACGTTGATGCCCGGCCTCCCCCATGGCAGGCACGAGATTGAAGTCGTGTTCGAGACGCGCCCGTTTGGCCAACTTCATCTCAAGGTGGAGGACGCCATCACCGACGTGTCGACCAGCCACGGACGGATGCCGCGGGACGATTCGGATGACTACAGTGAGGAAGTGATCCAGAAGCGCCGGACTTATGTGGAGCAGCAAAGTGGCACCAAGCTGAACCATATTCTCCACTACTCCTTTGACCCGCATCTCGCCAAAGGGAATTGCGAGAGTTTTGTCGGGGTGGCACAGGTACCGATTGGATTCGCCGGACCCTTGCATGTCAATGGCGAAGCGGCGAATGGCGACTTTCTCATTCCCCTGGCCACATCGGAAGGAACGCTTGTAGCCTCCTACAATCGCGGAATGAAAATTCTGAATATGTGCGGTGGGGTGGACGTGACCGTGGTCGCCGACGCCATGCAGCGCGCTCCCGTTTTTGTTTTTCGCAACGCGCGCGCCGGCCGCGACTTCGTCAAATGGATGCAGGCCAACATCGATCCGATCCGCGCCGCGGCCGAGGCCACCTCGGCGGTGGCTAAGCTTCTCTACATTGATCCCTATCTGGCCAACAACTTCGTTTACCTGCGATTCAACTACTCCACTGGCGATGCCGCAGGGCAGAATATGGTCGGAAAGGCAACCTTTGCCGCTTATAACTGGATCCTCGAACACGCCAAAGGGATCGAAAACTCGTATCTCGAGTCCAACTTTGCCACCGACAAAAAGACCTCACACGTAAACATCATGCATACTCGCGGCAAGCGCGTCACGGCCGAAGCCACGATCTCCCAGGACGTGTTGCGGCGCCACTTGCGCGTCAATCCGGAAAAACTGGCACATCATTATGGCGTCGCCACGGTGGGTGCGTTCCTGTCAGGATCTACCAGTAACGCGTTGCAGTCCGCGAATGGCATCACCGCGATGTTTGTCGCCACGGGACAGGATGTGGCGAATGTCGCGGAATCTTCGGCCGGCATCTTGTACGCGGAATTGACCCCGCCGGGCGACCTTTATATCTCCCTGACTATCCCTTCGCTGATTGTTGCCACCCATGGAGGCGGCACCGGGTTGGCAACCCAACGCGAGTGCCTGGAAATTCTCGGATGCGGCGGCAAAGGTAAAGTGAATCGCCTTGCTGAGATCATTGCGGGCGTTGCTCTGGCAGGCGAGATTTCTCTCGGCGCGGCCATTTCTTCTTCCGATTGGGTTTCCAGTCACGAAAAGATGGGGCGACACCGCTAGAGCGGACGCCTGTTGTCTACTGGCCCGCGAGTCTGCGCGCCACGACTCCATACACAAGCGGACTGAAGACCATGCCGATGTGTGTCGCAGAAACTTCGATATCCACATCAGGATCGCCCGTTTGACACACACGCCAGTCCAGGATTCCGTCGGACTTTGTATAGATGGCCGTCTGCCGAACATTCTTGGGAAATTCGGCTCGCAGCGATTCGAAAAACTCGCAGGTACACTTTGACGTGTAACAGTTCGGCAGGACTCCCCGGCCATGGCGTTCCAGGATTTGCCGGCGAACCATGTCCGCGGCATTCATGACCGAAGCGCGAGCGCCAATGCCACGAAGAGGTGCGCCAAGTGTAATGACCGACGTAACGCGCTCAGGCATCTGCGCGGCCGCCGCGCGAGCCAATGAGCCGCCCAAGCTGTGACCGATCAGGTGGATTTTCCCCTTCGTGGACTTGTTCGCCTGCAGAATGGCGTCATTCAGATTTCTTCGAATGAGCAAGTTAGGGCAGTCGGCGTTCAGCGGGATTCCCGAGTAGAACGCTTGATAGCCGATCCTCCGCAGCCAGATTGCGAACTGCGTCAGATAGAGGTCCGTTCCCAGAAAACCCGGCACAAGCACAACCGCCGATCCATCACCGTGGGGAACTCCATATCCCCAGTACACTGGCGACACTTGCAGAAATGCCAGTTCTACACCCGCCATCCATTCCTGCCAGACGGGAAATTGGGGACCACGCTCTTCTTTACTGCGCGGGTGACGAGAAAGGCTCATTCGCATATCAGTCTACCCGACGTAATTTGCGATGCAAGTACGCCCGCAGGATTAGTTACTAGCCAGGCGGTGGCCGGCCTCCGTCGCGAAGGACTCTCCGCCAGCCGAGCGATTTCAGGCCAGGGTGGTAGCGGTTTCCTCTGATGCTGGTGTGTGCCGTTTTGCGCCGCGGGGCGTTCCGCGATGGGCTCTCGCCCCCTTGCGGTCCTTCTCGCGGCCGAGACCTTCCATCCGCTTCGTCGCCAGGTCCAAAAGTGATTTTTCCGCCGCGACGAAGTTGTGCACGCTCTTTTCAGCTAGTTCTTCCCAGGGCAGTTTCGCTTCCTTGCGCCCGCCTTCCTTGTGCTCGCGACTCGGCTTTACGGTCTCTTCCAACTGGTCGATAGCCAACGCAAGCAGTTTTTTCTGCGTTTCAATATACTTCTCCGCACCTTCGCGAGCCATGGTGGTCAACACTTCCATGCGATCCTTATTGGGCTTGGCAGCGCGCTTCTCTCCCTTGGCCGCGGTGGTCACTTCCTGTGCCGCCAAGTCCAGGAATTTCTTTTCGCTCGCGACGAACGCTTCGATGCCACGCCTTGCAACCTCCGCGGCCCGCGTGGCAGCACGGGGATTCTCGCCTTCGCGATAGGATTCCGCGATCGCATGGGCCTGTTCCGCCGCAACATCGAGCAGGTTCTTCTGCATTTCAACAATAGTGCCGACGCGATGGCGCACCACTTCCGCCATGGCACCGGCCGGCGCAGGCAACCGAAGCCCTGCTTTGACCCCTTCGACCGCCAGCGCGGTCTCGTCGGCGGCAAGATCCAACAGGATTTTACCGATAGTTGTGAGGCTCTTGACGCCCTTCTCCGCCATTCCCGCCATGGCGGGCGCTAGTTGGGCTCCCTGGTTACTCAGACTTTCTCTGGCCATTCCGATCAGCAAAGCGTTTTCCTGGGCCGCCAGATCCATAATGATTTTCTGCGCGGCTACAAAGCTCTGTACTCCTTGACGGGCCCAGCCTGGCATCAAACTGGGTGAGGTCTCTTGTGGGGCCTTCTTTTCTCTCGCCGCCATGGTGATCTCCTCTCCACTATCCGATATACTGCAGTGCAGTATCCAGCTCGACTGTACGGCTGGGCTGACCCCGTGTCAAGCTGTTTCCAGCTGGCGGTCCACCCGATGATTTCCCGGAGGGTTTCCATGGCGAAAGAACCCGAAGTGCTGATCCGCAAGTACAGCGACCGCCGTCTCTACGACACCACCTCGAGCCGCTACGTGAAGCTTGACGACATCGGCAGGATGGTGCGCGATGGAATCAAAGTTCGCGTGGTCGACGGTCGCTCCGGTAAGGACCTGACCCACCTCGTCTTCACCCAGATCATCGTGGAAAATGCCCGCGAGCGCGAAATCGCCCTGCCCTTGCAACTTCTGACGCAATTGGTGCGCGCATCCGACAAGGCGACTCATGATTTTCTGACCTGGTATCTCGACAACACCCTCAACCTGTACAAGAAGGCGCAGGAGACGGTACAGACACGTCTCTCCACCGCAAAGAACGCCGTTGCCAGCCCACTGGATTTCGTGCGGAATCTATTGGCCGGGCATTCCTTGCAATCGCAGGCGCCCGCGGCCAATGCGGAAGAAATCGAAAAACTGCGGCGACAGATGGAGAAACTCCAGGCGCGCTTGCACCAGAGCAGCAGGCGCGCGCGACGCGGGTCGAAACTAAAACCAAAACGCCGCAGGCCATCGGTAAATTAGCCGAGGCTCAGGTCGCGTCTACCTCTTCGGGAACCCAGGCAGCCAACTCCACGGGTGGGACACCGCGCGCGACCATACCCGAGAAGCAAATGTAAAAGTACTCCACTCCAAGGCCAACCAGTCGCGCGGCGAAAGAAGCAGGAACAGACTGGCCACGGTTTCCTTCCAGTGCGCCGCGGCGTAGTTTGCTAATAAAGTGTCCAAGCGTACCCGGGAGCGGGCCGTATCCTCCACAACACCCTCCAGCGTGAACGCCGCTTTACGGAACATTAGCAGTGACGCCGAAAAGCGTGTCCCTTCCACCGCGATCCGGTCTAGTAACCGTAACGCTTCCATCGGCCCCGGCAATTTGGCAAGCGGCAGCCTGTTCAAGAGGTGGTCAGCGTGAGCCCGAATTTGTAGCATATGGGCGCGGTCCGCTAAGATTTTCCCTTGGCACAATCCCCCGATCGCTTTCGTCATACCCTCCGCATCCCGCAACATCAGCATCAGCACCAGCAGCACTACGTTCTTCCGCTGCCATCGCGAAAGCCGCTCGGTTAACGCCCAGTCCAGGATCACCAACTCATTGCGGCGCTTGTCGTACAAGAGATTTCCAGCGTGTGGGTCCGCATGGAAGATTGCGTCTTTGTCGCGGGAGAGAGCGGGAACTGCGAGTAGTGCCTTTGCCACCCTCTCGGCAACCTCCACGCGCGATTTGCACGGCAATTTCCCTAATTCCGTGACCTTCTTGCCCTGTTCGAACGTCAGCGCTGTAATCGTGGCCGTCGACAGTGACGGGATCAAGCGAGGGATGCGGACTCCCGGCAACGCTCGATATTCGTTCAACGCGCTGGCAAGCGTGGCCTGTTCTCGTGGAAAGTCCACTTCGCGCTCCAATAGGAGACGAATTTCGGTGAGCGTCTCCACCAGGCGCCGTAGTCTCGCGCCGGTCACATGCCGACGGCGTGCCAGGTAGCGCCCTAGCCCTCCCAGAATCTTCATGTCTTCGGCATAGCAGCTCTTGATGTGCGGCTTCAAAACTTTGAACACGCCACGCTCGCGGTGCCGCGTCGCGGGGTTTCGCCACGAAAACCGGACCACTGCGCTGACGCTGGCTTCGGATAGGATTCCGGACGCGAGCTGGATTTCGTAGCCATCCATTTCCGCTCGCAAGCTGGTTTTGATAATGGAATCGATTTCTTCGATCGATACGTCGGAGATTCCGTTTTCCAATTTCATCAGCGCCCGCCGCACACGCGGGTGCAGTTGACGATTCCGCGCCAGCACTTGCCCGATCTTCTGCAGCCCCGGAACTTTCGCGATGAATCGCAGCAGCCGATCTTCGGCTGACGCGTTCATTCCCAACTCCAGTTGCTCGACGATCTTCGGAGCCAACCGGGAAGCCGATAAGCGGGAAACAACGAAACCAATCCCCTCCCGTACCAGCGGGCGCCATTCCCGGTGAACTTCCGGAACCAGCAATTCGACTGGTACCATCCGTGCTGCCCAGTCGCCCAGTTCTTTGCGCCACACCTCGCGCTCGCCGGCCTCAAGCGCAGTTTGCACTATGCTGATTTTCTCCGCGGCTGTTGCTGAACTGGTTAGGAAGGAAGAGACCGCTGGGTGTAAAGGCAGGCTAAAGGTGTTTGGATTGTCCACGGCAACCTCATCTGCAGGTCAAGCGTGGCCTACAACTCGAGGGTAAAAGACCATCGACTACTGCAACGCAGTATCACCCTCAAATTACGACTGTGTTTTCTTCCCGTCAAGATGGGAAAGCCCGCTGCCAGCTATTCCGCTGTATCAGCTTCAGTGCATACGGATTCTGCCCTGCGGATCGCTTTCTCGTGTAATTCCCACGAGTGGACCGCCTTCTTGCATCCGGCGACGGCAAGGCTAGTGCTCATCTGCTTCTCCGCCCGGTCAAAAGTATCTTCCGCGTCCATTCTGGCGCGATATGCCGCGCGGTCCGCTTCCAGGACCTTTTCGACGGACTGGATGAGCTGGAGGTCTTGCGACTCCCTCTCTGGCCGCGGCGTCGCTGATTTTTTGGAGGCAGATTTGTAGGCGGCCTTCAACTCATCGCTCCACTTCGTCTTGATCGACTTCTCCAGCCTGTCCAAAGCTGCATTCGCCCGATCCGCCGTTTCGCGGACCCTCTTTTTCTCCCACAACCACTTAAACATCGACCATTCCATCGCTTCGTTCATTAATTCCTTGGCTTCTTGAACCTCGGGAAATTTCCGCATAAAAAATGCTGCTCCTCGGCAAGGACACGGCCCAAGCACCATTGCCCGGATGTTCGACGTCATGACGATTAGAGCAGTCCGAGAATTGAAGGGATGTAACACCGGTCACTCGATTCGCTCGAGTCTATGGGCCGGATTTTTCGGCAAGGTGATTCATGAGGCTGTAAGGTTTGCAGCTGACATCTGGATATTCGGGAAGAGCAGCTTGTAAGACTCGATGGAGTCGGGGAAATCTGGCGGAGGGGGGAGGAGATTGCCACGGCGAAGGGGTGTCTTGAAGGTACTGCAATTCCAACCACTTGCAAGGCATCGCCTGGTACCGGCTTTTCCTGGCTCGAATTTCGAAACGGACGGTATTAGCCATTGTGAGGTTGAGGAGCCTCCATGGCAATGGCAAACGAAACAGTTACCCTGCTCCGCAGCGCGAGGATTCCGGGCTTCGGTTGGCGTAGGGGAAAGGCGATCATTGGCAAGACCGGAAAAGTCGTTCCCGATTACATGCTTATCGGCAAAGGCGAAGATAGGGAACTGCATCACCCTCTTGCCAGATCGTGCCAATTGCGCCCAGCGGGATTTGGTCTGGGGGTTCTGCTCCAATCCCCGAATCTCGTTTCTGTCAAAACCGACCATCGCGCCTTCTGATTGGAGAACGGATTATACTCCGGGCATTAGGGAGAGGCTTACGAAGGCAGAGGGGACGTCATGAATTGGATTCGCGTAGCGTTGACGGTGTTTGCCGGGGGACTCGTGGCATCGCTGACCGATTGGTTGTTCATGGGCGATTGGCTCTACAAGCGATACAACCAGTACCCTGAAATCTGGCGGTACCCGCATGGTCAGGGGGAAATGAAAGCTATCGCGTGGTCGGCCCCTCTGCCCTTTGTCACTTGCGCGGTCTTCACACTCTTGCGCGCCCGCCTAAATCTCCACTCGTACAGCGCGACTCTCAAACTGGCGCTCGCTATTTGGCTCGTCGGGCCCTTGCCGTTACTCATCGTCAATGGGCTGTTCATCAAATTGCACTCCGCAATTACTGCGTCTCATTCCCTTGGATGGCTGGTGAAACTGGTGGTGGCAGCCGTGGCTGTGACCCTGATTCTGCGTTAGGTCGCGCAATGCGCTAACAATGACTTGACCCTCGCTGTTCCACGGACTATGCTCCGGTCTCCCCCGGTAAACCATAAATTCACCCCGTCAAAGGAGAAAGCAATGTCTACAGCTCCGAAACCCCAAATGGAAATTCAAGACCCCGTCAAAGTGGACCCGAAACATTACAAAGTTGAGGTCGAAAATGAGAAGGTGCGCGTGCTCCGAGCCAACTACAAAGGACACGAGAAGTCGGTGATGCACTCACATCCCGACAGTGTCGCGATTTTCCAGAATGATGTCCATTGCAGGTTTACGTTCCCGGATGGCAAAACGGAAGAGCGCCGTTTCCGCGCAGGCGAGACGCTCTATTCGCCCGCCGGAAGCCATTTGCCGGAGAACCTGAGCGGTCACCCCATCGACGTAATAATCGTCGAACTGAAAGGGTAGTTCAGGAACCCGTAAACGCATGCAAAGAGGGCAGTGAATTGAAGCTGGAAGTATTTGTGTGTCCACTTTGCCGGACGACGCTGGTTCGGATCATGCCGATCCCGATAGTCTTGCTTTCAGCCGCTTGCTATTGAAAGAAGATTACCGGAACACTCCGTGGTAGCTTCCTTCGGCCGGATTTAATGTCCGGTCGCCTAGATTGGGTACTTCTTTAGTCGATAGGAGGTACTTCTCCCTCCCGCCTCCTCTTGTTCGAGGATGTTCAGCTCAATCAACCCGTTGATGTCTCGCAGAGCTGTGCGGGAGGAAGCTTTCGTCAGCTTCATCCACTTTTCGCGAGTCAGTTTTCCTTCGAAGCCGCCAAGCAGTTTGTTCAACACTCTCTTTTGCCTTGCGTTCAGCGAGACATTCTTCTTTCTCAACTGCTGCCAGAAAGAGTCTTTCACCAGGGCACTGCTCGTGATCTCGTTTGAGTGTTCAATCGCGCGGTCGAGGCATTTGAGGAACCATGTAACCCATTCTGTAATGTCGAGTGAGCCCGACTGAGTTTTTTCAAGAATCTCGTAATAGCTCCTTCTTTCTTCGAGAATCTGTGTCGACATGCTGTAGAAGCGCTGCGCGCTGCCATCCGAACGAGCTAGACACATCTCGGCGATGGCTCTCGCAATTCTTCCATTGCCGTCCTCAAACGGGTGGATGGTCACAAACCAAAGATGGGCGATTGCCGTTTTGAGCAGAGCGTCCTGCTGCTCGTCGCTTTCGAACCATCCGAGAAACCTCTCCATCTCCGCATTCAGGCGGTTAGCTGCAGGGGCGACGTAGTGAACTTTCGGACGGCCAATCGGTCCTGAAATCACCTGCATCGAACCTCCGCTGTCGTCCCGCCATGCTCCCACGCGAAACTTGTCGGTTGTTCTGCGGACCTCCGGAAACAGGTTGGCGTGCCAGTCAAACAAACGCTCCCTAGTCAGAGGTGCTTCGAATCGTTGAGTAGCATCCAGCATCATCTCGACGACCCCCTCGACGTTGCGA
>Ga0335076_10001973_pt1 | contig 20198 bp, 18 predicted proteins | sample Lox_Sample_25_FD_206717 | JGI IMG/M metagenome (GOLD analysis project Ga0335076, IMG submission 206717) | Soil microbial communities from Loxahatchee National Wildlife Refuge, Florida, United States - Lox_Sample_2.5 | ecosystem: Environmental > Terrestrial > Soil > Wetlands | place: USA...
TAAGGCGTTCAAGCTCCGCCAAACGGGAATCGGTGTACCAGGGAGCGGGGATGGTATAAGCCTCCGACAACGGCGCCTGATCGTTGTAGCTGGAGAGAATGTCTTCGACAGATGTTTGCATGCCGGTTCCCCTTTGCATGTTCCTGGTCTTCAAGGAAATTTTATCTTTTCACTCAGCGATACGGAATAACTTCGCGACAGCTGAAGCGGGCCGCCAGTCTTTACCGTTTGTCGTGCAATGCTAGCGGCGATGCAGTCGCGATGCTCCGTTTGAGTTTGGATCACCAATCGCGCGCTGCAGGATTGCCAGGAACTGCTGGATGCGGGCTTCCTTTTTCTCGGTCAGTTCTCCTTGACGCCGGAAAAGGCCGGGGTCGAGCTCAGCCGTCAGCAGCGCGTCCTGAAATCGCTCCATCATCCAGTCGATGATCGAGACGATCATTTCGATATCCAGATCGCGGCGTAGTTCATGGCGTTCGAGTCCGAAGCGGACAAAGCTCACCGTGCCGTAAGGATCTTCCGTCATCAGAAAGCGATTGATTTCTCGTTTCAGCGCAAGATCAGTTCCGTAGTTTCCGAGCAACGAGACTCGGTAGGGTATCCAGTCTTCGTGCAGCATGTGCTCGGTGTGGACGAGCCAATATCGAAGTACTGCAAAGAAACCGACGGAACGAACATCGGCCGGAGCGTCGAGATACTTCGAAAAAGACCGGACTGCCTTTTTGTAGACTTCGAAAAAGAGGCCGTCTTTGCTGCCGAAGTGTTGGAAGATCGAGCCCTTGGCGATCCCCAGCTCGGTGGCCATGTCTCCGACCTTGGCGGCGTGGTAGCCCTGTTCCGCGAAGTGCCTGGTGGCGACTTCGATGATGCGGGAGCGCTTGGCTTCTGATCGCGGGCGGGGTGGTGCTTGACGTTGATAAGTGAGCGGGGCCGAGCGACTACTGGCGATTCCTGGCATAGAAGTGACTAAAAGTCATGAAAGGATAGCCGAGGTCCATCTCAAATTCAACTTCATTTTTAAAGGATGATGGGGTAGTGTAATGCATCCTTTGGGGTATCTAAGTGACTGTAAGTCAATCCGGCGTTCGCGATGCAGCGCGAATTGATTCCCGCCGCGTTTATGACGCCATCGTAGTTGGAGCAGGGCACAATGGACTGACGGCCGCCGCGTATCTGGCGAAAGCAGGGCTCTCCACTCTTGTTCTCGAGCGCCGTGAGATCGTTGGCGGATGCTGCGTAACCGAAGAAATTGCGCCGGGCTGCCGCGTATCCACCACGTCTTACATTGCGAGCATGTTGCGGCCCGAAGTGATCTCAGAGTTGCGCCTGGCCGAGCACGGCCTGCGGATGATCCCGTGCGATCCGGCGATTCAAGTTCCCTTCCCTGACGGTCACGTGCTCCCCTGGTGGGCGGATCGCGAGAAGGCGTGCCAGGAATTTTCCAGGATTTCCGCAAAAGATGCAGCGCGTTTCGTGCAAGTCGATGATCAACTCAAGAAACTTGCCCGCTACCTGCAGCCTTTCTTTATGGAGCCTCCCCCGGAGATTGATACTGCAACGATCAAGGGATGGGCGGATCTGTTCCGGGTTGGCAAGCGATTCCGCGGCGTCTCAAGCGCTGAGGTCTCGCAGCTCATTTCATTTCTTACCGGGAGCCTTGGAGAGTTCCTGGATAACAACTACGAGTCCGAAAAGATCAAGACCATGTTCCTGGCGAACAACGTCTATGGAAAACATGGAGGCCCTTACCAGCCGGGTACCGCAATCGGACTGCTGTTCCATCTGCTGAGTGGCGGAGAACACGAGTTGCAGGGATTCTATGGCCATGTAATGGGCGGCATGGGTTCGATCACAAAGGCTCTGGCCGCCGCCGGGCAAAAGCTGGGTGTTGAGATTCGCACGTCATCGCCAGTGGCACACATCGACGTACGAGATGGCCGGGCGCGGAGTGTGGTGCTGGAAGACGGAAGCGAAATCCGGGGGAGAATCATTCTTTCCAATGCCGATCCGAAACGGACGTTTCTCGGTCTGGTCGATGTCAAACAGTTGCCCGAAGACTTTGTGGCATCGGTGCGAGGGATCAAGATGGATGGGCCTTGCGCCAAGGTGAATATGGTTCTTAGCGAAGAGCCGCGGTTCACCGGCACGTCGCCGTCCGCGACTCCGCTCGAACGGACGTTCTATACGCTGGTCCCGTCGCTTGAGTTCGCGGAGCGCTGCTACGACATCGCGAAGTTCGGGGAGATCCCCGAAGAACTCTGGGTGGATTGCGTCGTGTCGTCGAATGCGGATGATTCATTGGCTCCCGCGGGCAAACACATTCTGACGTGTTTCGTGCAGTACGTGCCGTACCGACTGCGCGAAGGAACTTGGGACCAGAAGCGCGACCTGCTCGGGGACCGCGTGGTGAGGAAGATTGCCGAGTACGCCCCGAACGTTCCAGGCGCGATTGAAGCGCGGCAAGTGCTCACGCCTCTCGACCTGGAGCGCACGTACGGATTGACAGAGGGCAACATCTTTCACGGTGATCTGCGCTTAGAGCAGCTCTTCTTTATGCGTCCGGTACCCGGGTGGTCCCAATATCGGACGCCAGTGGCAGCTCTCTATCTGTGTGGAGCGGGTGCGCATCCGGGCGGCGGCGTCACGGGCGCACCTGGACGGAACTGCGCGCACCAAGTGCTGCGAGACTGGAAGAAAGGACGCCTGGCGGAGGCCGCCGCATGAACGGCAATGGATCAGGTGCGGGCTTTCATCGGGCGAAGGCTGCCGACGTGATAGTCGTCGGCGCTGGCGTGATGGGGGCGTCGATTGCGTTTCATCTCGCGAAGCGCAAGGCTGGGAAGATTGTTGTGCTCGACAAGGAGCACGTTGGCCGCGGCGGGAGCGGCCGATCCTCGGCATTGATTCGAATGCATTACAGCTTCCCTGCCGAGGTGAAGCTCGCGCTCATCAGCTTACACATGTTTGCGAATTGGCAAGAAATTGTTGGGCAGCCGGGCGATTTCCGGAAAACAGGTTTCGTTCGAATCGTGCATCCGAACGAAACGGCAAGACTGAAGCAGAACGTGGCGATGCAGCGGGAACTCGGCGTTAACGTTGACCTGATCGACAAAAAGCAACTGCAGGAGCTTGAGCCCGACTGGGCAGTGGACGAAGTTGATTTGGCCGCCTATGAACCTGACTCGGGATACGGCGATGGCGCAGGAGTGGCGGGAGACTTTCTTACCGCCGCGCGGGAGATGGGAACCGGCTACTATTCGCGTACGCGGGTGACTGAATTCCTAGTCGAAGGCGGGCGCATTCGTGGAGTTCTTACCGAGGAAGGAAGAATCGAGGCTCCGGTCGTGATCGCTGCTACGGGACCCTGGACGCGGCCATTATTTCGGCAAGTTGGATTCGATCTTCCCATCGAGTGTGAATTTCACCAGGTCGCGATTCTGCGCAATCCGGAGGATATGAAGGGTGGAGGCTGCGCGTGCATCGATTCCGTCACCGCGACCTACTTCCGGTCGGACGCGCACGATAAATTCCTGATTGGTGATTTCTACGGCAAGCGCCCCGTCGATCCGGATGATTTTCCGCAACGAGCTGCGGATGAATCGCTGGAAGAAATTATTGATCGCGCGTGCCGGCGCATTCCGAAGCTCGCTGGCGCTGAGGTGATGCGAGGAGTGACCGGCGTTTACGACATGACGCCGGACTCGCGTCCGTTGTTGGGCGAGGTGCCTCATATTGCAGGCCTGTATGTTTGCGCCGGGTTTTCAGGGATGGGCTTCAAGATTTCTCCGGCGATCGGATTGGTGATGAGCGAAGCGGTACTCGATGGATGCGGAGAGAGTGTTGACATTCGCGCGTTCCAGCCGAATCGGTTCGCGGAGAATGAGCCCATCCGCGCACAGTATGAATATGTGGACGACTGAATTTCAGGAGCGAATATGAAGAAGAAGGGAATTCTTGAACGATTGAAAGACGGGCCAGTCCTCGGTGATGGCGGCTACTTGCTTGAATTGGAAAAGCGCGGCTGGGTGCGCGCAGGTCCGTTCACTCCCGAGGTTGCGCTGACGTATCCGAATGCGCTTCGCGAATTGCACGTTGAGTTTCGCGAGGCTGGCGCGGAAGTGCTGCAGGCGCTTACGTTCTATGCCAGCCGCGACAAACTGGCCACAGTCGGGCTGGAGAACCGACTGGAAGAGCTGAATCGATCGGCGGTACGGGTCGCGCGCGAAGTTGCGGGCGATGAGTGTTTAGTCGCGGGCAATTTGAGTCTGACATGGATGTATGAACCGAATAACCCGGCGGCGGCCGATCGCGTCCGCAAAACCTTCGACGAGCAACTCGCCGTTCAGGTAGAAGAGGGCGTGGATTTCATCATCGGAGAAACGTTCTCGTGGCTGGGCGAGGCCCTGATTGCGGTCGAGCGCGCCAAGAAGAGTGGACTGCCGGTGATGGTGACCATCTGCTTCGAAAATAAGGATGAGACAGCAGAGGGCACGAACGCGGCCGACGCAGCGAAAACTCTGCTGGATGCCGGTGCGGACATTGTAGGCATGAATTGTCTCCGACCTCCGCAGCACATTCTCGGCCCGATGGAACAGATGCGCAAAGCGGTCACGGGATACCTGGCCTGTCAGCCCGTAGCGTACCGGACGCCGAAGGAGCGGCCGGACTTCACCAGTCTTCCGGAGTTTCCTTATGCACTCGATCCGCTGCAACTCACGCGTAAGGAAATGGCCGACTATGCGGTTCAGGCACGAGACATCGGAATTAACTACATCGGGGCGTGCTGCGGAGCGGTTGCCATGCATGTTCGGGAGATGGCTCGTGCTTTAGGAAAAGTCCCGGCGGACTCCCGCATCTGGAAAAAGGGCGGCGCGAAACCGATGTCGGCTTATGAGTATTACGATCATGACAATCTGAAAGCAGAAAGCGTCAAATAGGCCGGAGAAACGGAAAGGCCCGCCAGTTGGGGCGGGCCCCGCGTTCGTGCACCAGGTCCTAACCTACTTTACGGGCATCCGGGGACTCGGCTTCCACCAAGGGAACGTCGACGAGATGCTCGCTGAGGAACCACGATTGCAATTCGTTGGCCCGGAGTACGTCGCTTACGACCAGATCATTTGTGCCGTCATCCCCCAGTTCTGAGGCGCGGGCGGCAAGTTCACGGCAATGGCGAATGATGATCTGGTGCGCATCGAGAAGGCGCGAAATTTGCACTGGAACTTCTTCCCTGCCTCGAGGCGGACGTTCGATCCGGGTGATCTCCGCGACGTCATGCGCCATCGCGATTGAGATTCCACCCAGCAATTGAATTCTTTCAGCGATGGAGTCGACGATTTCTACTTGCTCGCCGAAATGTTTGTCGAACAGCAGGTGAAGTTGATAAAACGTGGGCCCAGCAACTTGCCAGTGAGACTTCTTATAGAGATCGCGCAGCGTCATGCTGTCGGCGAGCAATAGGTTAAGTTGCTCGGTCATTTCGAGACGGACCGGTTCTTCCAATTCAAGTGGGAGCGCGTGGGAGACGGTGCCGTAGGCCTGGATTTCCGCTGCGCGCTGATGAATCCGTGGTTGAGCATTAATGGGGTGACGCGTCGTGGCAATGTCTTTTTTCGGCATGCGAAGGGAAACCTCCTTGAGTACAACTGAGAGCGCTGGACGGCCCGACGTCGATGCTTTATCGTGCCTGTCCGTGCGACAGAAGCTTCGATGCTGGCCTCGGCCATCGGTTGCGTGACTTTTTCTACGCTACGTGGTTTTTCAGCAGAGGAGGGCCCGAAGGTTTGACGGCTCCCGAGCAGGTTGTTATGATCGAACTGCGGGGTGGAGCAGTCTGGTAGCTCGTTGGGCTCATAACCCAAAGGTCGGTGGTTCAAATCCACCCCCCGCAACCAACGAAATCATACGGTTACGGGCAATTTGGCATTTGTAGCGACTGTCCAAAACTGTCCAATAAGGGGAACTGGCCCACAGTTCCCCTTAATTATTGAATCGACACTTGCTGATTCATTTCCCTTCTGAGGACTCGTTGCACGATTGGCCGATTGGCTTTCCGCTTCGCAGTTGCTGAAGCATTGCCGTACTGATCCATCGTGGTTGAAATATGAGCGTGTCGCATCAGCTTCTGCTGTACTCCCATTGGGGCTCCCGTTTCGTCGAGCCATGCGCGATAGGTGTGACGAAACGTATGGAACCCGATCCTCCCAAGTCCCAGCTTGAGTCCTACCGGGACCAGGTAATCGGCGCGGATCGAGTCGGCGTGGTACGGGCGCCCGGTCGCTGGGCTCGGGAAGACCCACTGTTGTTCTGTCTTCGCGCAGATTTCCTGCCACTTCTTCAGAACAGCAATGAAGCTCTTTTCGAGAGGCACCTCGTCCTGCGAATACTCGGTCTTTAGCCGATTCAGGTGTTTTCCTACCGCTGATCTCTGGATCAGAACGACCGACCGTTTGAAGTCGAAGTCTGTCCATCGGAGACCGAGGATCTCGCTGATTCGCAATCCGAAGCACAAAGCAATGAGCACCATTGTTCGATATGGCTGAACAAGTTTGTCGAGGATTCTCCAGGCGTCCTGCACCTGAAGAACGCATGGACGTCTTCTCCGCTTGCTGATGCCTTTCACTTCGACCAGCTCCATCGGATTGCGCTGAACATCCAACAATTCCCATAGCATCGCTTTGTCGAAGAGACGGTACATCAGAGAACGGATATGGCCTTTGTACTTTGGTGACACGGTCAACTTCCGGAGCCAATCTTGAACCAGAGTGGGACGAACGTCCCCCAGCTTGCAGTCGCCCCACTTGGGACGGATGTGCTGAGAAATCATGCTCCGATAGGAGGCCAGTGTGTTGTGAGTGATTTGTTCGGACTCCTGTTCCTGTTTCTGATCGAGAAGAAACCGATCCAGTAGACCACTGAAAGGAACCGGGGGGCGCTGCGCGACCCCGTCGTTGATGATCAGACGCATGCCTTCTGCAGCTTTCAGAGCGTGCGCCTCTGTTGTGTATTGTTCGACCGTACCGACAGTGAAACCCCTTCGTGTTCGCCGTCCGTCCGAAGTTGACTCCCACCACCGATACAGCCATACATCAGGTCCATTTACGCGCTTATCGATTTCGACGCTTCCGTACTGATACCGCGTACGCTTAACCAAAGTAGTTCTCCTTGGAATTGCGACGCGGGTGGCTGACTGAGATTACCGGAGAAGGAAGTGGCCGGTCTAGTGGTGTCTTTGGCCCGCTGTCCCGCGTCAGAACGTGAGCTCAGCTGGCCATCTTCTGCTCTAGCCACTCGTTGATAACGGAGGCACGGAAACGCCACAACCTCCCGACCTGGACACCATTGATCTCACCATTGCGGGCCATCTTCTGCAGAGTCTTGGGATGTATTTTGAGGAGGGCAGCGGCCTCGTCACTATCGAGCAGTTGTTCAAAGGTCAATTCACGAACTTGAGCGCTGCGTGCTGGTTTGGACGAAAGATGCGTCATCGCGATCTCCAAGCGGTCATTTATGCAGCGAGAGGCTGCCAGAGCTGCATGAGGTTAATCCCGGAGTTTCGCGACAGTCCAATGCATTTTGCGTCACAGCTCATAACTTTTCGCTATATCTGAATATCTTCAGCGTTTTCTGCAGGATCACATCTCCCCTCAACAGGAAACCCGCGCAAACACGTGCTTTCCAGTTATGCACTGGGGTTATGAGCTCGTGCAGAGAATGCATTGGACTCCGCCGAAAGTCGCTAGTACGTTCACCGAGAACAGTCACTCAGATTTTGAATGCGGAGGTTTTATGAAGCTGGGCCCGTCGTTGAAACTGCGGAGAATGGCTTATCGATCGCGTCTTCTCATCGCACCACTCGCTGTCATCCTGCTCGCGCCCCTTGCCGCTCATGCGCAGGGATCGCCTTTCGACAATGGTTTTACTGCTCTGCAGACATTATTCACAGGCACGATCGCCAAGGTTGCCAGCCTGATCGCCATTGTTATAGGCGGGTATCAGTTTGCACACGGCGAACCAGGGGGGAAAAAGGCCTTGGCGGGAGTGGCAGCGGGAACTGGCATTGCTGTGCTGGCGGCCAACGTCCTCACCTGGCTGTGGGGTGTCTAGCTACACGATCCAGCGCAACCTCTATCTACTCCCATTTTGAGCAATGAGGGTCGTCATGCAGGAAAACATACCAAGGCGTAGGAACCGAGTCTTTAAGAGTCTTCACAAACCTCTGACCTACTTAGCCTTTTTCAGTCGCAGCAGTTCGCGACTGCCATTTACCAATCCGAATTGACATATCGTTTGCGCCAGTTCGGCTACGAAATTGAACGCGGTCGGAGCGGTGCCCCGGAGATTAAGGGCTACACACTGGAATATCTGGAGGCGTCCAGCCCACGCAGCCAGCAAATTCGCGAGCATCTGGAGAGAATCGGCCACAACAGCAAGGAAGCGGCCGAGATCGCTGCTCATTCCACCCGTGACCGGAAGGAAATCCTCAGCCCGCGTGAGGTGCTCGAAGGTCACCGACGACTCGCAATGGAATTTGGGGACCAGCCTGACGCGGTAATTCGTGCCGCCCGCGAGCGGGCCCAACACACGCAAGTTTCAATAGATCCGGCCAAACGAGCTCAAGAGGCGGTTACGTTTGCCCGCGACAAGAATTTCGAACGCGAAGCTGTGGTTGACGAGCGTCTGCTGGTGCGGGATGCCCTTCGCCGGGGCATGGGAGAACTGCGGTATCCCGAGGTCCGCACCAACCTGGAAGCACGTCATACTTCGGGCGAATTCGTCAGTGTGGAGCGAAGTGTCCATCAGACAGGACGGCTCTTTACAACTGCCAAAACAATTGCTGCCGAACATGAAATCGTGCGCCGGATGCGGCAAGGGCAAAACAAGCTTGAACCGGTCTTGTCTCGGCAGAAAGCCATTGCTACCACAGACGCTCACCCGAACCTAAATCTGGGTCAAAAGAGCGTAGTCGAAGACGTGCTCAGCTCTCGTGACCGTATCCAGGCAATTCAGGGAGTCGCAGGTGCCGGAAAGACGACGGCTCTAGTGATTATCCGCACAGCGGCAGAAGCTCGAAGTTACCAGGTTGAGGGCTTTGCTCCGACCTCGCGGGCGGCAAAGCAATTGGAGCAGGCTGGCGTTCATTCCGGAACGCTTCAATCATTTCTCGTACGATCACAGGAATCCGATCCGCAGCAGCGCAGGTTCTTCTTTGTTGACGAGTCGAGCCTTGCAAGCACTAATCAGATGCGAGACTTTCTACGACGGCTTGGACCTGAAGACCGGGTCTTACTCGTCGGGGATACGCGACAACACCAGGGTGTTGAAGCTGGCCGCCCATTCCAGCAACTTCAGGAAGCAGAAATGCAAACCGCAAAACTTGATCAAATTGTCCGCCAGCAAGATCCAGTTCTAAAGGCCGAAGTTGAATCGCTGGCCAAAGGCCAGATTGCGCCCGCGATTGAATCCCTCAAGGGCCGGGGCAAAGTAAACGAAATTGCTGATCCAGACGAACGCATCCGCGCGATCGCCCGAAACTACGCAAGCAATCCAGAACGGACTCTCATCGTCTCGCCAGATAACAAGTCCCGCCAAGAATTGAACGAAGCCGTTCGACGAGAATTGAAGACGAACCATTTACTTGCCGCCGCCGATCACAAGTTCCGAGTCCTCGTACCACGGCAGGATTTGACCGGAGCGGAGCGCGCTTGGGCCAAGCGTTACGAACCAGGAGATGTCGTCCGATTTTTGCGCGGTAGCACGTCGGCTGGTATCGAAGCAGGAAGTTACGGGAAGATCGTGAATGTCAATGCCGCGGAAAATCTCTTAACAATCGAGAAACCCGATGGAAATCACGTCACATACGATCCGAAGCGGCTTTCGGGAGTGACCGTGTATCAGACCGTCGTACGTGAATTCTCAGTCGGCGAACGGATTCAATTCACGGCGCCGCAAAAGCAACTCGGTGTTGCAAACCGAGAGATCGGGACTATCGAAAAGATGGCTCACGACGGCAACATCTCGCTAAGCCTTGAGGATGGGCGAAAAATCGATTTCAACGCGAAGGCACTCGCACACTTTGATCACGGCTACGCAGTCACCAGTCACAGTGCACAGGGACTGACAGCAGATCGCGTGCTGATAAACGCGGACACTACCGTACATCCTGAGCTTCTGACCGCACGATTCGCTTACGTTAGCATATCGCGTGCTCGACTCGCTGCCGAAATATACACAGATAATGCGGAAAGCCTCGGATCGCGGCTTAGCTCCGAATTAGGTAAGACTTCCGCGCTTGAATTCTCTCAATCCGTTGACGTTTCCGCCGCAAAAGATTTCGGCATTGGCCAGACCATTTGAACGACTGTCGGCCGATCAGCTGGTTTCCATGGCGTCGGCGCACAGTCATTGCTTCGGGTACCGATCTGTGTGCGAAAGGTGTGCCGTGGAATGCTGCCGAAAGGCACCATGGCTTTTAGTCCCTTGCGGGTGCATCAGTCTCTAATCAACATGTTCGGCTGCACCCTCCAAATCCTTTGGTTGGTTTGCTCTCCACAGTCTACTCGTGCCTGGGAGCGGTATTGATTTGGTCTGATATTGTTCCACGAATGCAAGAAACGATCAGGCCGCCGCGGCTTTGTGTGCGCGCCAGATCAGATTGATCGCCCTGTCGTAGAGAACGCCGGCGCGATGGCTGGCGTAAAGATCGAGAAGACAGCCGCTGAGCTCGTCCTCCAGCCATAAGAGGTCGGTTATATCTGCGCTCGTCCAATCGCGGGGGCTGAAACTGATTTGACCTGTTGCGGGACTATATCGCCATCTCTCCTGCAGGGGAAGCAGTGCGCGTTCCCCGAGGCGCACGATTTCCTGCAGTAAGGGCTCAGGCAGATGCATGTCCGCGGCGGGCCTGCTGGCGGCGCGGAAGAGAACCGGCAACGGCAGCCGGGCGGGGTCGCACAGCAACACTCCCATGCTGAGGGCTGTGGCACGTGCATGCATTGGCGTAGGCGTCGCGCTACAGAGAAGGGGCCACCACTTCTCCCGCGATGCCTTCGATATCTGCTTCTGGTAGAAGTCCATGACCTTGAAATGAAACAGCGTGACGTCACCTTTTACGATGCCGCCGGCGATGGCCTTGGACTCGACGATGACGCTGCCGCGCCACCCATCGGCGGCGCCATCGATCTCATGGTTCACGCCAGAAGCAGATGGATATCCAAAAAGTGTCACGCAACCAGGCCCTTGCCGGCGAGTGAAGCCGGGCCGGTAGAGCAAGCCGGATACGGTGCGCTCCCATGTTCTGCCGGTGAGCAAAGTGATCCCGGCTTGCGGCGCGAATTTCGCAACGAGCCAAGCGTCGAGCGTGAGTTCAGCCAGAAGACTGAGCAATCAATCCCTCCTATCGGCGACCGAGCAGCAGGTCGTCGATATCGTCCACCGAATCGGGGGCGTCGCCGCGCTCGTCGGAATCGACCGGGGCGCCCTGGCCCTCGAAATATTCACGAGCGAATGTCCCTGAAATCGTGGGTAAGGCCTGTTCTGCGGCAGCATTCATGAGTTCACGGGCGCGGCTGAGCAGTATGCCGGGGCGGCCATCGGAGATCTCACGCAAGACGTCAACGGCGCCAGTTTCGAAGGGGAGGAGATCGTCGTCGATCTGCTCGATGCGGGCGTCTTCAAGGTAGACGCGGATGAGTTCCTTTGCCTGTTCGGTCTCCTTGAGGCCTTCTAGGACCACGATGCAGGATGTGTTGCTGGAAGAGATTTCGAAGGGGGGAAGGCGGTTTTCTTCCCAATATCGGTCGAGCACCTGCGCGGCGCGGTTATGGAACGTGAAGATCATGTGCAGCCGCGTTGCATAGGGAGCGCTTTCAAGCAGGTCCCGGATGCGGCCGATTTCGCGCGAGCGCTTCGGCGCGGTGATGGAGCGGGTCGTGGCGAGGTCTTCGAGTTGGTCGATCATGAGAAACAGGTGATCAATGCCGGCCGCGGCGAGTACGGCCAGTGCGAAGTCGAGATATTGAAGGCCGTTGCGCAGGCGCGCCGTCGCGCTCACTGCATTGAGTTCCGCCTTCAGCTGCTTGATTCCGCCCGTGGCGAGGGCGTCGACCAGCTCCGCGCGAATCGGACCGCTGGTGCCGGCGATCTCGGCCCATGCGTCGCGTACGCGTTCGGCAATGTTGGCAGGCTCATCCGTTCCGAGTTCCTTGATGATGCGCGCGCGCGCTGTCTCGAAAACGGCAGGCGTTTCCGCGTCATGGGCGGTCGCGAGATCGACAACCGCGTTGAACAGAACCGGATACAGTCCCATTGCGTTAAGTCCGTTCAGATTTGAGAAAGCGGCGGCGATGGGGCATTTTGACTTCTTGCCGCCCGCTTTCTCTAGCGTTGTAGCGCCGAGATCCTTGTTAATCTCGCGGCTGATTTCCTGCATCAGCGTGGTTTTTCCAAAGCCCGTGTCGGCGCGCCGGCCCTGCGACCACAAGAAATTAACCGCCTGCCCGCCATGGAGGCTGGCGCGAACGAATTTCTTTCGGAACTGGTTGGTCTCAGCGGGAAAAACCGATTCGCTGTATGGTTGCTGTGCGTTCTGGACGCGAATAGCGTCGGCGGGAAAAGGGTTGCGATCCAGTTTCCATGCTTCCTCCATGTGCTCGAATACGTCTGTGGTCATCGTGTTCTCCTTTATCAGTCTGGTTTTCGTTGAATGGTGATCTCGTAGCGCCTATCCCCGCCGCGCCGATAGAGCGGCTCGGATGGAGGCTGCGGCGTAGTGCCGAGATGAAGCAAGACGCGGAACGGAGCGTCAATTGCGCCGTCGGACAGTCTCTGTATGACCATGTCGACCAGAGCGCGGGTCACGCGACAGTGAAAGGCTGCCTCGGCGCGAACCTTGAAAATAGGCAGGTAGGGCATGGCGAGAGTTGTCTCTGCGCTGTTGGCTTGGTTCTGGTAAGCGCGGATTAATTCGCTGCTGATCTGGGCTTCGTATCCGGCGAGGTCGCGGCGATGTATGGCAACGGGATTTACCTTCTGGATGTCGGCGGCGAGCCAGATAACATTGAACCCCTCGAACTTCGGCACGTATCGAGACTGATCGAGCACGCGAAGCTGTGAACCCCAGCTCTTCAGTATGTCGATCTCCTTGGCACCGATACGCAGCCCGCGAGCGGAAAACGCCGCGACAGCGAAGGCGTCATTGATCACCTGCGTCAGTGCTTTGCGAGTAGGCCGGGCTTCCGGTCCTTTCCCGAATCTGCCTCGGACGATCGAGACGAGTGTTGCCTTGATTTCTGGGAGATCGACCTTCAATCCGGGCATTGGGTGTTCTGTGAGCTTGCCGGCTACATACTCGGCCCAGTGCTGGGTTCCGAGACCCTGACGAGCGGCGCTTTCGACCTCGCTTTCGCTCAATTCCGGGCACGCAATCGGTGATTCCTGAAGCAAGCTGATCAGCGCCATGAAGTACGGGTGCGCTTCATAGAGCGCGGCGGCGAGCCGGTCGCAGAAGGCCGCGACATCGTTCTGCGCCATGTCTGCGATCTCCTGTCCGAGAGCGGTGAGCACATATTTTCGGTCGCGGTGTGCCTCAACGTAGCGGAGAGCCGATGGCACTTGCTGGCGCTCGACAAAACCCAGGCGCATGGCTTCCAGCAGCACCGCGGCTGTCGGCGCCCAGAAAGCATCTTTGTCGCTGACGCGGCTGGCCGTCCGGCGCCCGACGCCTTGTATGGCAAGCCTGTCCACGGTCGCGCTGTATCTCAGCCGGGCTTCCTCGAAGGTTACGCCCTCGCGCAGACCGAGCAGCTGATCGCGCATGTGCGGAAGAACCTGCTGAAGCCGGGGAATGGTGTCTTTCACATCCTGCATGTACTCTTATATAGCATCAAGTCACGTCTCTTGCAAGAGACGTGATGCTACGATGTATAATTAGTGCAGTTTATTGCATCAAAACCCCCTGTTTTTGGGGGTTTAGTCGGAATGTTGTGTTGACAACCCATGTCGCAAAGTTCTATTGTATTCACCAAAACCCCCTTTTTTAGGGGGTTTCGTTACAGGAAACCGTTATGGAGCGGACGCGCACGTTATCGGCTCAGGAAAGCAAAGTGGTGCTGGCTCTTACCGAGCGGCATCAGCGCGAAGCCACGCGTCAGCAAATCATGGAGTTGCTGGGCGGCAGCGCCAAGGCCGCCGACCATGTGATCGAATCTCTTCGCCGAAAGGGATGGCTGCAGCGTGCGACTTGGGGCGAGTATCTGCTAGTTCCGCCGGAGCAGGGGCCGGATGCTCTCGGCGACAGCAATCTTCTCGCACTGGCGAGTCGCATCGCCGATCCTTATTACATCGGCTTTGGTACCGCGGCCGCCCATTACGGCCTGACAACGCAGCACCGCAGCGTGATCTTCGTCGTCACTCCCCTGCGATTGCGCGCGCGGGAGGTTGGTGAGTCGCGTGTGCGAATCGTAAATTTGTCGCAGAAAAAATTCTTCGGCTTCGCGCCCGTCGATGTTCTGGGGTACCAGGTCATGATTTCTGACCGGGAAAAGACCGCGATCGACTGCATCGACCGTCCCGATCTCTGCGGGGGCGTCGGCGAATCGGCAATGATCTTCGCGACAGCCAGCCGGCGCTTCGACTGGACGAAGGCGAGCGACTATTTGCAGCAGGTAGATTCGGCCGCGCTGGTGCGGCGTTTCGGGTGGCTGGCCGATCACGCCAAGGCCGATGTGCCGCCGCCCGTGCGTGAACGCCTCGTGCATCTCGCTGCCCAAAGCCGCAAGACATGGCTCGGGGCAGATCCGGCGCGCGCCGGCGTCGTCCCGCAGGCGATCGGGTTTGATAACAGATGGCGCCTCTTCGTGAATGTCACGCGTGAGGAACTGCACGGCAGCGCCGCGCTGGGCCAGCGAAAACCGATCAGGAAGGGGGCGTAGATGCTGACGCGGCCAGAGGTGCAGCGCTATGCCGTGGAATCAGGTCTGCGCGACATCATGATTGCGGAAAAGGAAGTGGTGCTGACGTTCTTGCTGCAGCTCCTCTCCGATCGCGGCATTCTCGACCGACTCGCTTTTAAGGGCGGCACCTGCCTGCGAAAGATGTTTCTCGGCGGCCAGGGCCGGTTCTCGACCGATCTCGACTTCACCGGCATCGAGGAGCACGATCACGAGGATGTCATCCTCGCGATGATGGACGCCTTCGAACAGCAGTTTCATGGTATTCAGTTCGGGATTCCGGACGAGGGTTACTACGAGACGCAGGACGGTCTATCCTGGGGCGTCAACCCGACCTATTCACACGACTGGAACCAAGGCGGCAGTGAGATCAAGCTGCAGATCAGCCGGCGCGAGACGCCGACGCTGCCGACGGAGCGGCACGCACAGATCGAGCAGAGTTATTTCCGGTTCCTACCGTTTGCACCTGCCAATCTGACCTGCCTCGCGCTGGCGGAAATTCTTGCCGAGAAAACCCGCGCTTGTTATCAGCGAAACAAGGCGCGCGACATTTATGACCTCGGTATGTTCGCCAACAGGCCGCTCGATCATGCGCTCATTCGCCGGCTGGTCGTGCTGAAGCTCTGGCAGGCGCGGGATAGCTTCGATCCCGCACGATTGATCCGCAAATTCGAGGACGGGCGGGATTTCGACTGGGATGACCTGCGAGATCTTTTGCGACGGAACATCGTTCTCGACCGAGACAGAATCACCGCCGATTGCGTGAGAGGTTTCGCATTTCTGGCGGAGCTGACAGAAGATGAGCGCATCCTTGCGAACGATCGATATCAGCGCGAGCAGGAGGTGGCGAGGAGAGTGCGGGAGTTGATGGCAGCAGCTTAGTGGCCGCGCTTCAGCAGGACACCGGCTTGAATCGGTGTCTGGTCGGTGTAGTATCGGCGCATACCCAGAGGACAGCATAAATGTGGGCAGATAACGAAACCGAATTGGATTTTCTAAATTTCACGGGTGTCGCGGATACGGTCGCTGAGATCGTGGTACAAGCGCAGGGCAGCCCAATTTCGATTGGAGTGTCCGGAGCGTGGGGCGTTGGGAAATCGTCAATGATCCGGTTAATCCGGCGCTCCCTCAATCGGCGAGAGAGCAAGGACTTCATCTTTGTCGAATTCAACGCCTGGCTCTATCAGGGTTACGACGATGCACGCGCAGCGTTGCTCGAAGTTATTGCCAGCAAGCTGACCAAAGAAGCTGAATCTCGGAAGAAAGGCGTTGAGAAGGCGAAAGAGTTCCTTGAGCGGATCAACTGGTTCCGTGCGGCGAAGCTCGTGGCGGGGTCAGCGATTTCGATGTCACTAGGAATGCCGCCGATCGGCCTGATTGGTGAGGTCTATGGCATCGGAGAAAAGCTGATCGGAGGCGATGTCGACGATAAAACTGCAGGCAACATCGAGCATGCTGCAAGCGGCGTAGCTGGGGCTGCATCGGGTCTTCTCAAACCAAAAAAGAAAACATCACCGCCGAAAGAAATCCAGGCACTCCGCGACAGCTTCGAGGAGACCTTGGCCGAAATGGGAGTTACGCTGGTGGTGCTGATCGACGACCTCGATCGCTGCCTGCCCGAAACAACAATTTCAACTTTGGAAGCGATCAGATTGTTTCTTTTCCTGAAGAATACGGCATTCGTAATCGCAGCCGACGATGCCATGATCAAGCATGCGGTTCGCCGCCATTTCGGCGATGTCGACGACGACCTTGTAACAAACTATTTTGACAAGCTGATTCAGCTTCCGATCCGCGTACCGCCACTGGGCACCCAGGAAGTCCGCGCCTACATGATGCTCTTGTTCGTTGAGAAGAGCGATCTTGATGAGCCGACCAAGGAAGCGATTCGCGCTAGAGTGTGCGAGCAGCTTGGCAGGACATGGCAGGGCAAGCGGGTAGATCGAGCATTTCTGCAGACGCTTCATGGGAAGTTCTCGGGCGAGCTGATTGCACAGTTCGACACCGCTGATCGGTTGGCCCCGCTAATGGCAACAGCAACGGGCATTGCAGGCAACCCCCGTCTCATCAAGCGATTTCTGAATGCGCTTTCCATTCGTATGGCGATCTCCACGGCGCACGGAGTCGGTGTAGACGAAGCCGCTTTGGCGAAAATGCTTCTGTTCGAGCGCCTCGGCGATGCGAAAGCCTATGCAGCGCTGGCGAAATCCGTTGCTGAAGACGAGAACGGAAAACCGACGTTCTTGGCGGAGTGGGAGGACAAGGCCAATGCCGGTCAAACACTGGAATTGCCTGCGCCTTGGGATGCTCCCTTTGTGCAGGAATGGTTAACTCTGTCACCGCGCCTGGCAGATCACGACTTGCGCGGAATACTTTACGTCAGCCGCGAGCACGCGCCGCTCATCACCCCGGCAGATAGGCTCTCGTCAGAGGCCGCGGACTTACTTACGGGCTTGCTTGAGCATCCTGAAATGGCAGGCGAACTCAAGGACCGACTTACGAAAATCTCACGCGCTGAAATGACGGTCATCATGGACCGCCTGCTGGATCGCGCCCGACGTGAGCAGGAGTGGGGCGTGCCACCGATCCTCGATGCCTGCCTCGTTATTTCAGAGGCGGACCCACCTCAAGGCTCGCGACTGGCCGCGTTTCTTTCGGAACGGCCCAGAACACAGATCCGGGCAAACGTCGTACCGAAAATCAAGGATCAGCCATGGGCAGAGGACGTTTTCAGTGAATGGGAGAAGGGCAAGGGTTTGTCAGGGCCCGTAAAAAGCGCGATTAAACACTGGAGGGAGAATGGGAACATCGCAGTCTAGCAAAGGCCCGCCAGGCGGCGTGCCGATGGTTCCACCGTGGGTACCGGATGCAGCACCGGCGGAGGCTCCGGCGGACCCGGGCAATGTGCCTCAGGATGCCGCGGAACCCGCAAGTGCTAATCCCGAGCAACAGCCGCCCACTCCTTCTGTTCCAACCATTGCACCCGCGGGAAGGTTTACGGGGACGCGGCGGAGTTTGGGCAGTTTTGCGCGAACAGGGGACTCCGCCGAGATGCGCAGGGGCGTTGGGCGATATGTCCGGAGCGGATATGGAGGTGCTGGCACTGCTTCAAGCCGTTTTGGCGGTACAGCCTCGACTGCCGCTGCTCTGCACGGTGCTTTATCGTCCGTTGCGTCAGGACAAGCGCCTGCTGCGGGCAGTCCTCTCGACCCGGTTCTTCTGGCAGGCCGATCCGCACGTCAGGTGATCGATGCCATTGTCCAAGCAGTGCGGCCCCCCGATGGAACGCAGGATGCGGAAGCGAGTCGCGCTGCCATAAGAGATGCATTATCGGAACTGCTGACAAAATTCGAGCAAGCCGATCTCTTGAATCTGAGCCCTGAACAACGGGACTTTGTTATTGAACGTTTTGTCGCAATGGATGTGTATCGCCGATTTGTTCTCGACGTCGGCAAAACTATCCAGGATAAGGCGCCTTCCGCCTCGGCGGGTCTCGCGCGCCTGAAAGAGGTAAAGGACTACGTCAAGGAAACAGTGGCGGCGACGTTCCGCAAATTACGTGAGGCGGGACGGAGCATGAGCTCCGGACGTGTGAAGGAAATCGTGCGCTCTGCTCTCCGCGAGACAATGAAAGTTTTTGAGGCGTTTGCGGAATGAAGCTTGTTTGCGCCCTCAAAGATCATGTTTTTACCGAGACCGAGGACACACTCGGAGTTGTTCTGTACGATGCGGCCACCACCGACAATCGCGGCAGCGTTGGCGGCGCAGTCAAGTACCAAATCCTGAAAGACAAACTTGTCCCTGCTCCGCGAGCGTGGGATTTACTTTCTCTTGCATTGGCAGTGACTGCTGCCGACCTTGCCGGTCATCGCGGAGAGAGCCCTGACGGATGGACAAGGGAATTCGACCTGGAGGTTGCGACAGTTGACCCGGGGTTCTGGAACACTCAGGCACATCTGATCGATCGGCTGCTCGGGTTTCTTACCACCGATAAATGGAGAGTACGCTTCATCGACGGCGGACTGCACCCTGCACCGCACAAGCAACCCGTGCGGCCAAATGAGGATTGCGTTGTGCTGATTTCGGGAGGTCTGGACAGCTTGGTTGGCTATATCGATCTCGTATCTTCCGGTCGCAGACCCCTTGGAGTCAGCCAGATCGTCAAGGGCGATGCGGAAAATCAAAGGCGTTTTGTGCAAGAGATCGGCTCCGGATTGCGCCACTTCCAGGTTAATCACAATGCACAGGTACCTGATTCGGAAAATCCGCCTTCACAGCGCGCTCGTTCCTTCACTTTTCTCGCATACGGTGTATTGGTGGCGAGTGCCCTTGATCGGTACAATGCTGGCCACGATGTCACTCTTTACGTTTGTGAAAATGGATTTATCTCGATCAACCCTCCGCTTACCGGAGCGCGACTGGGAAGCCTGAGCACACGCACAACGCATCCGGAGTTTCTCTCGATGGTTGGTGACTTACTCGCGGCGGCAGATTTGCGCGTACGCATAGAAAATCCTTACCAGCTAAGAACCAAAGGCGAAATGCTGGAAACCTGCAGCGACCAAGGATTGCTGCGAGCACACGCCTCGCGAAGCGTGAGTTGCGGTCGCTATAAACGCTATGGATCACTACGCGATCCCTGACGTATTCATATAGGTCGGAGAGGACGGACCAAACCGGACGCTGTCCCCACGGGCCAATCTCCCGGATTATCAAGATGTCTGTGCCTCTAGCATCAACGCGGGCGCTCGGCTGGATGCTCGCCGGGTCAAGATTGAGTGGTATCGTGTGGACATCCCCGGCATAAACCGGCTCCGTCGCCCTCCAGACATGGACCTTCCCGTCGTTCGTATGGACTCTGACCATGAGATCGTGACTGTACGCTAGCGTAAGAGTTACTGCGCGGTGCTTGTCGCTGTTACAGAGGACGTTCAAGGTGCTCAACGGGTCGTTCTCTGGCGCGGCGGACATGCGGAAGCATGGTTGAAGGTCCCGGATCATTTTCTGCGCCGCTGGCTCAACGCCCTTGAGGTACTTCTGACAATTGCTTTCCCACTGCTCCTGGGCGGAAAAAATGGGAAATTGGGTACCTTTGCACGGTGCGTGTGAGTCCGCGGTCCGTATCAGGCCGCAAACAAGGTTATCGAGCGCCGACCGAATGTTGAAGACGCACTCGCCCAAGAGGACGCCGAGGCGAATGGGCGGAATGGCACCCTCGATGTAATGGACGATCCACGCCTCCCGGCCGTTCGA
>Ga0335076_10001974_pt1 | contig 20197 bp, 17 predicted proteins | sample Lox_Sample_25_FD_206717 | JGI IMG/M metagenome (GOLD analysis project Ga0335076, IMG submission 206717) | Soil microbial communities from Loxahatchee National Wildlife Refuge, Florida, United States - Lox_Sample_2.5 | ecosystem: Environmental > Terrestrial > Soil > Wetlands | place: USA...
ATCCCAAAAAGCATGAATTCTATATTGCGGATTGGATTCAGCCGGATGAGCAACGCATGGTCATGTCTCACGAACTTACCCACGCGTTGCAGGACCAGTATTTCCACATTGATGGCTGGGCACGCGCCGCGAAGCCGAATGATGATGCGGAACTCGCTCGTGATGCGGTGCTGGAAGGCAGCGCCACCGCAGGCATGCTGGATTACATGCTCAGAGATAAAGGGCTGAAGTTGAAGAATCTGCCGGACATGGATCCTTCCTTCTTTATTGGCGACCTGAACGAAACCCCTATGCTGAAAAAAGCGCCGCCGTTCATCAAGGATTCCCTGATGTTCCCTTATCTCGATGGGTTGCGATTCTCAATGTTTGTCCTGAAAACAGGCGGTTGGGGCGGGTTCGATGCTGTGTTTGCGCGGCCGCCGGCGAACACACAGCAAATCATGCATACGAATTTGTACCGCGAAAACAAGGTACCCCGGCCCTTGAAGGTCGATTTACCCAGCGGCGCTCCTGGTTCGGATTGGAATAAGCTGGAAGAAAATGCCATGGGCGAATTCGGCTGGCGGGAAGTGCTGAAGCAATTCCTGAATGACGACCGCGCCAAGCCCTTGGCAGCTGCGTGGGACGGCGATGATTACGCTACATTCGAAGAAAAGAACAGCAAGCGCTTGATGTTGTTCACTCGCACACGGTTTGATCGCGCGCAAGACGCAGACGCTTTCTTTGCGGCGTATCGCGAAGCGTGGCTAAAAAAGTATCCTGAACGGACCATCCTTTCAGATGAGAAAGACCAGTTTGGCTTAGATACTCCGTCGGGCAGCGCATTTTTGCTGCGCCGGGACAACGAGTGCCTCACGCTCGAAGGTGGAACCGAAAAGATCCTTGCTGAATGGACGAAAAAGCTGGGCTGGCCGGCGCTTGCCCCAATTAAGCCGGAAAAAACTGCCGCTTCTGCTGCAGGAACTTACTGACCTGCATTTCTCACCAGGCGCGGGCGTAAACAATTTGCGACAACCCCCTAAACCCTGTCATCCTGAGCGCAACGAAGGATCTCAACCGATCCTCGTCTGGAGCGAACACTGTACCGTGAGCTCCTTCGCCCGCAAACAACACAGCCTAGCCGTTACCGAGAACGGTGCAAGACCATTAGCGTTAAATCATCGGTCTGCTTTCGGGTTTGCGAAAACCTGCGCACTTCCTCCAGGCACGCGGACACTATAGTCTGAGGCTCTGTGCAGCCGTGACGCTTGGCCAACGCGTGAACCCGCTCGATGCCGAATTCCTCGCCCGCGGCGTTAAATATCTCGGTCAGCCCGTCGGTGTAGAGCAGCAGTTTGTCTCCCGGCGCCAGGGTGAGATGGCACACTGGAAAATGAGTACTACAAAACATGCCAAGAGGCACGCCCGTGGCTTCGTGCGCAGAAACTCCCGAGTCCGAGATATGGAAAACGGGCAGGTGGCCAGCACTGACGTACGTAATTTCGCCGTTTGGCTCGGCTGACCCGACGACCATCGTGGCGAACTGCCCCGCGGTGGTGCTTTCCGCGAATAAACGGTTGGCATGCTCGACCATTTTCTGCAATGGGAGTTCTTGTCCGGCCAGCGTACGGAAGGTAGCGTGCAAATGGCTCATCAGCATTGAAGCGGCCACCCCTTTGCCCGAAACGTCGCCCACCAAAAACAAGAAACCATTTTGCGTTTCGATTAAATCGCAATAGTCTCCGCTGACCAGGTTAGCCGGCTGGTAGTGATAATGCGCTTGCCAGCCATCCACGGACCAATCCTGGCGAGGTAGCAGCGTTTTCTGAATTCCTGCAGCGAGAACCAGATCCTTCTCGAGCGCCCGCTGTTCGTCGCTCGATAAGTGATCGAGACAGAAGCGAACCAGCGGGTCGCTCAGCAGTCGGTCGGCTTCAATCGTGTCGTGACATTGTTCGCAAATTCCGAACGTGCCGTTTTCCAGACGTGCAAGCGCAGAATCAACGCTGGTGAGCAATTGTTTCAGCGAATTATCGCTGGTGTTGGTTTGCGTCGCGGACAACAATCGCTCGCGGCGCAATTCCAACTCTGTTCGAAAATAAACATTCTCGGTGGTGGCCATGGTTCCTCCGCGGTCAATGCCACTTTCAGCTTGCGGGTCAGTTACTGGAAAATCCATCCGATTTATACCTCCAAATTGAAGGTTCGAGGTCGGGAATCAGTACAAACGGCGATCGGGTGAGGCGCCTTTGGCCAGTAACGGTCCATCCGCCGTAGCGACGCTCTTTATGCGATGCTTCAAACGGTCCGCCCGGCACATGAACCGTTCCAGCTGTCGGGCATGTTGCCGGCTTCTATCCGGATAGCGCGAACCGGCAAACCCGCAGCGCAGCATTTTCAATCCCAGTTGGGCGAATTCGAGGGCACGCTGAAAATCGCCCTCGTGCCGCTCGTAGTACATTGCCAATTGCTCGCAAGCAAAAACGGTTTCCTCCGGATCGGTGACCAGTTCGCGAAATAGTGTTGCTGCCCGTTCCCGTTCCCCTCGCCGTTTCGCCATCAGCGCCAATTCTCGCGTTGCTCCCGACCGGTATTCCTCGGGTAAACCAGCGTCAAGCGCTGAGCAGCAGGCCGAATGCGCCAAGTCTTTTTCTCCTTTGCGATGCAGGAATTTCGAGAGGCCAAACAGGTCCAAGGAATCAGTTTGCGCGAACTCTGTTTCCCGCGCATCCAGCAGCGAATTGATCTTCCCGAATAGCGCCGCGAGACCACGCAGGTCCATCTGGTTGTGTTTTACCACCCCTGCAAGCGGTTGGCCCGGCGCTCCACGCAAGTACTCGAAGTAATACTGCGGAATCATCGCAGAAGGCACGTCGTCTTCTCGGCGCCAGCCAAGCCGGGTCGGTCCGAGAACATGGCGTTCCAATTCCACCAGGCGAACGGAACTCAGGCGGAAGCGCCACAATGCGCGGGCGGGATGCAGAAGATCGAGATGAGCGGCAAGTTGCGGAACGCGAATGGTTCGCGTCATGGTGAAGCGATTTTCCAGGAGCGGCCAATCGAACGTCTTACCGTTGAACGTTACCAGCACCGGACGTTGCGCTAGCCGCGACGACAATTCCTCCAAAAGGGAATATTCCTCATGGAGATCGCGCAGGAACAGTTGTTCGACTTGCAGGCCGCCGGAATCCCACCACGCTAGACCCACTAGGAAAGCGTACGTGCCAGTGCCACCAGCGAGCCCGGTAGTTTCAGTGTCCAGGAAGAGCCACTTTTCAGGATCTTCAAGTGCGGCCCGCGTGCGCCGGCTGACCTTTTCATCACGAGTGCGAGACAGCATTTCCACCGCAACGGGAGAAGGCGGCGAGAATTCCGGGGTCGAAAACCAATTGCGAATGGCGAGATGCTCGCCGAAACGATTACGTGCGATTCCGCCACCTAAGAGCAGGCTGATGGGATCCGTCTCGTCCGGTGCGCGCAACGCAGGCGGTTTGATGGCCGCTGCGACCGGCTTCAGCGCGGATAATCGCGAAAATCTGTCAGCGCTTGTGGCCATCTTGCTCGTTCTCGTTTTCGAATGACCGCGTCAGCCACATATTCGATCCAGAATTGCCAAGGCTGCTTCTTTCGCGCGCGGCACTAGATCGCCTGCGGGTCCTACGCACGACGGGCAGCCGCCGTCACAAGGGCACGCCCGGATCAGTTCACGCGTTTTGTGAATCAGTAGTTCGTGGGCGCGAAAGAGCGGTTCGGAAAATCCGATGCCGCCGGGATAGGCGTCGTAGAGATACAGGTTCGGTTCGAAGAATTCTTTTTGGCCGGACATCCACGCTTCTGACGAGTTGCCGCGCAAATCGCTCGCTTTGGATATCAGCGTCGTTTCCTCGCCATCGGGAGCAGGCGGCCGCTCGCCGATGGCGCTGCCCAGATCGCGGCCGTCGCACATCAACAGGAGCGTGGCCACCGACTCCATGGCATGCAGAAGGCCAAACATGCCGGACTGCCGTTCGCTGATCGAATAGGGTAGCGATTCGAAAAGCGGTCGCTGCAAAGTAATCCAGTACGCGGTGGTATGCATTTCGTTTTCGGGTAGTTCAAGCTTCCCGGAACCGATGTTTTCGTTAGTGAAAAATTTGATTTTTTTGAAGCCGACGACTTGCGACCGAACAAGCACGTCACCGTGGGAATGGCTGCACCCGGGGCCAGCTGCGGTCGCGGCGATTTCCAGGATTCGGACCTGAGTGTAGCGTATCGCGTCGGTGTAGTAGTCCACATCGACTTGCTTGACGTAGGCCTTGCGTTCTTTGAAGTCCAGATGCTCGACGTGATACTGCTGCGCGCCGTGCAGGTAAATCGCCTTTTCATGCACCGTGGTGAGCGCGCTGACGAAATCGACTTCGCCGATTACCGCCGGTGCACCCGTAATGTCGACGACGATGAAATTGTCGCTCGTGACTGAGCGCAGACTAATCGTGTCGGCGGGATAGGCTTCGTTGGTCCAATGATAACGCTCACCGGCGCGGTGCAGATAGCCAGCATCCGCCAGGCGAGCGCACAAATCCTGCGTATCCACCTCTCCGAATTTCTCATCGGGGCCAATAGGCAGTTCGAACGCAGCACATTTCAGGTGATTGATCAGGATTTCCAGATTGTCTGGCTGAATAAAGGCGTGCTCGGGCGTATTGCCGAAGAAATAATCGGGATGACGAACGATGAATTGATCCAGCGGAGCCGACGAAGCGACCAGCACGGCACAGGAGCTTCCGCTGCGGCGCCCCGCGCGCCCTGCTCGTTGCCAGGTCCCCGCAATCGTACCCGGATATCCGGCCATCACCACCACGTCGAGCGAGCCGATATCGATGCCCAATTCCATCGCCGAAGTACTAACGACGCCCCGTATCCGACCGTCTCGCAGCCCGCGTTCGATTTCACGGCGTTCCGTGGGGAGATAGCCACCACGATACCCGCGAATTGTCTCCAGCTTCCCGGGCCTTTGTGGGTTAGCCTGCTGAAGGTACGTGAGTATCAGTTCGGTGTGCAGGCGGGAATTGGCAAATACCATGGTTTGCAAATCGTGCTTCAAGAATTCCTGAGAGACCCGCGAGGCTTCATTGATGTAACCGCGACGGATGCCGAGCGCACGGTTTACTACCGGTGGATTGTAGAAGACGAAGGTTTTTTCTCCGGCTGGCGCCCCATTTTCGGACTGCACCTCGACATCGGCTTCGATCAGACGCGAGGCCAGTTCGCCAGAATTCGCAATAGTGGCGGAACAGCAAATGAATTGCGGGGTGCGGCCGTAAAACTTAGCGATGCGACGCAGCCGCCGCAGGACGTTGCAAAGATGGCTACCGAACACGCCTCGGTAAGTGTGCAGCTCGTCGATCACGATGTAGCGCAAATTTTCGAACAGCCGCGTCCACCGCGTGTGATGCGGCAGAATGCCGGTGTGCAGCATGTCCGGATTGGTCAGGACGATGTGGCCTTTTTCACGAATCGCCTTCCGCGCATCACTGGGTGTGTCGCCGTCATACGTGAACACGCCAAAGCGATTCTCCAGACGCTGGTTGAGGTCGTATAGCTCCGCGAGTTGATCCTGCGCCAGGGCTTTGGTTGGAAACAGGTACAGTGCGCGAGCATCCGCATCGCTGAGAATTTCGTGCAAGACCGGCAGGTTGTAGCACACCGTTTTGCCGCTGGCCGTGGGAGTCACCACCACGATGTTTTTGCCCGAGTGGATCGCCTCAGCCGCGGCGGCCTGGTGGGTGTAAAGTTGCCGGACGGCCTTCGCGCCATACGCCTCGCGCAGATCCTTGTGAATCCAGGACGGGAAGTCCGCCCATTGTGCTGCGCGAGCAGGGTAATGCCGAACCGCGGTCAGGATTTCGCCATTGGGATCACGCTCGGCGAAACTGTCGACAATGTGAGAGACCTGAGCGAGCCCTGTGGACTTGCGCGGGGCGTGGATGGGGATGACCGAAGCTAACGAAACGGTAAGAGAATCGGGCACAACGGCTCCAGTATTTCGCCTTTTGTTCGCTCAGGTTAGCACGGCCCTTCAAACGCCGCAAGCCCGATCTTCGATGCGTTGTGGAATTTCGCCCGGTTCGACGTAAATTGATTTACCTTGAAGTGGCATGGTTTCTGTGTCTGAGCGTCCGGTGCCAGCGTGAGCGCGATTCCCATTCTGCGGCTTGGAGCGGTGAAGGATGTTGAACACTTCAAGGATCATCTGCGAGCCTTGGGGCTCAACGTTCCTTGTGACCGTGAACTAATCACTGGCGCGGAGTGCCCTCTGCAGTGGCCGCTCCATCGTAGCGGCTTCAAATTCCACAACCGCATTGCCGTTCAGCCCATGGAGGGTTGGGACGCGCAGTTGGACGGCAACCCGAGCGAGCTGACCTTGCGGCGGTGGACGCGATTTGGAAGCAGTGGGGCGAGCTTAATCTGGGGAGGGGAAGCAGTCGCGGTGTCTCACCAGGGTCGAGCAAATCCGAATCAGTTGGTCATTGCGCCGCACACATATGCGGGTCTGGCGGAACTCCGGGCCACACTATTGCGGTCTTATCAGCAGACCACAGGCAGAGATGAGCCACCCTTGATTGGCCTGCAATTGACCCACTCCGGACGCTATTGCCGCCCCAACCAGCACGACTGCCCAGAGCCGAAAATCCTCTATCACCACCCGATTCTCGATGGAAGGCTCGGACTTCCTGCCGATTTTCCGTTGGTCACCGATGACGAAATCAGCCGAATTATCGAAGAGTTTCATCGAGCCGCGGCCGCGGCCTGGAACCTGGGATTTGATTTTGTGGATGTGAAGCATTGCCACGGCTATTTAGGACATGAGTTCCTCAGCGCACACAAACGCGAGGGTCAGTATGGAGGGCCATTCGAGAATCGCACTCGGTTCTTGCGCGACGTCGTGCAAGGCATTCGTGCGTTGGCTCCGGGTTTGCAGATCGCCGTACGAGTGTCGGCCTTTGACTCGGTACCGTACCGGCCTGACCCCGCGAAATCCTCGCCAGGAAAAATGGGGCCCGGAATCCCCGAGGCACATGGGCATCTCATTCCGTATCGCTGGGGATTTGGCGTGAACGAATCGTGGCCCACAGACATGGATTTGACGGAGCCACGAAAGTTCCTGGCGCTACTGGAAGAGTTGGGAATTCGATTGGTCAACCTCACCGCCGGGAGCCCCTATTACAATCCGCACATTCAGCGGCCGGCATTTTATCCGCCCTCGGATGGTTATCAGCCGCCCGAAGACCCTTTGATCGGCGTAGCCCGGCAAATGGAAATGACTCGGGAGCTGAAGGCGCAATTTCCGGGGCTGATCATCGTTGGGACGGCCTACAGTTATCTTCAAGATTTCTTACCGCATGTGGCACAGGCGGCGGTGCGCGAAGGCTGGACGGATTTTGTAGGCATGGGGCGCATGATACTGGCATATCCCGGATTGTTGATTGATGCGGCTGAAGGACGCCCGCTTCAGCACCGTTTGGTGTGCCGTACGTTCAGCGACTGCACCACAGCGCCACGCAAAGGCTTGCCCTCGGGCTGTTATCCACTCGACGAACACTACAAGCATTCAGAATTCGCCGCGAAGCTGAAATCAGCGAAGGAGAAGCGCGCATGAACGCCGCATCCCCATTTGAACGGTCCCGCCTTCATCGCCAAGTCCAGGGAATCGCGGCAGCGCTGTTGCCTTTCGAGAACGACGGACGCGTAGCCGCGGAGGCGTTTCAGAAACATCTCGTAGCCACGCACAACGCGGGATTACAGAACGCCGTGAATATGGACACGGGATATGTGAATTACCTGTCGAACGGAGAGAAGCGGGATGTTCTGCGATGGACACGCCAGGCGCTTGGCCCCGGCGTTCCCTTTGTGGCCGGCGCGTACATTGAAGATGAGTTGGGCGATCCGGCGGGATTGTACCGCAAGCAGATCGACGTAATCGTTGAATTTGGTGGAACACCCATTCTGTTCCAGACGGCGCGGCTTCACGGCCAGCCCGCTAAGGAAAAAGCCTCGGTGTATCGAGAAGCATGTCGCGGATATGCACGCGTGCTCGCGTTCGAATTGGGCACAGTGTTCGCGCCGAACGGAGAAATTTTCGACACTGAAACGTTTCTGCGCGTGATGGAAATTCCGGAGATCCAGGGAATGAAGCACTCTTCTCTGGATCGTTTGCTGGAACTCGAGCGCTTGGCGCTGCGTGATGCGCGCCGTCCGGAGTTCCGGATCTATACGGGAAACGACTTGGGCATCAACATGATCGAATACGGGTCCGACTACTTGCTCGGCCTTGCCACATTTGCGCCGGAAAAGTTTGCGGAACGAGATGCTATGTGGGAGAAACGCGATCCTCAGTATTTCGCAATTTCCGACGCGCTGCAGCATCTCGGTAATGTCGCGTTTCGCGAACCCGTACCTGCTTATAAACATTCCGCAGCGATCTTTCTGCATTTGCTAGGAAGAATCCCAAGCAGCCGAACGCATCCGAAAAATCCGCAGCGTCCGGCGTGGGAAGAAGCGCTACTACATGACTGCGCACGCCGCTTAGGCCTCTGCGTTTAGCCCGCGTCACTCCAAAGAATACGTGCGGTCACTGTGCCGAGTTGCTCGCGAGTGCCTCGATGACCGCGATGTTAGAAATAAGGTCGGCGGAAAGATTGTGGCGTGCCCGCAAGTACGCGGGCGCGTTGTAGGAGATCCACACCTTGCCTGCGGAATCTTCAGCAACGAGGATCTTCAGTGGCAGATCGAGTGCCACGCTCGGGGAAGCCACCATGAGCGGAGTGCCTCCCTTGGGATTGCCGAAAATCAGCAGTTTGGTGTTGGGCATGGAAAGACCTGCTTTCTCGGCTTCTCCGCTGTGGTCGATAACCGCGAAGAGTTTCACATTCTTGGCCTGGAGAATGGATTCCAGCTTTGCCACCGTTTCGGCGACGGAATGTTGGCTGGCTATGCGCACAATACCATTTTCGGGGATCGCGGATGCTTGCGTTGCGGACATCAGAGCCTCCTTCGTGCTGAACTGCGCAGCGCCAGAAACGTGGCGCGTGGCCACCAGATAGTAGCTCATCGCCAGCCCCAGCACAGCCAACAGAATGGCGATGCCTATGGCCAAAGCAGACGCGTTGCCGTAAGAACCGTCGCCGCGCTTGAGCTTCTTGACAAACGTTAGATACCGAACGAGCGACAAAAGAGACAGCAAAACGCCAAATAGGATAAGCACGGTTCCAAACCACAAAGAAGCCCCGAAGGAATATCCACGCCCACTCGCCCGCATCAGATTGAATTCCTGGAGAAAAATCCCGAAGCGGGCCAGAACAAACCCAAGGGCCATCAGGGCCAGGCCGGTTCGAATCCACGCAAGAAAAGTGCGCTCAACGGCGAGAAAGTCCGCCGGCCCGGCGTGATACCTTTCTGACTCAGGCATCGTGTGTCCTCTGGGTTGCGAATGGCCCAGGATTCCAGACCTCCTAGGGGGCGATTCGAACCATGACAACGGAATGCGACGGGACGCTCGCGGAATAGCTGCCGTCAAATGTGCCCACATCCTTGTGAGCCCATACATCGCGCACTTTGGCCGGGATGTGATTGGGATAGCCGATCTGCTCCCACGTTACGCTCACCTTACTGTCGGCTGCCCCGCGGTTAAAAAGAATCACGGCGCGGCTCCCATCGCTTAGTGGCTTGGACCACACTTCCAAATCACCACTCTTTTCCACGCGATGTCCCTCACGCCCCAGCTTATCTTGGTTCACCGCGATCACTTCGCTGTTTGTAAGAATTTCCCTGATGTCCGGCGTCATGGAACGCACATCATTGCCGGCGAGCAGCGGCGCAGCCAGTAGAGCCCAAAAACTAAAATGCGCGCGGTATTCTGGAATAGTCATTCCGCCATTGCCGACTTCCAGCATATCCGGATCATTCCAGTGGCCGGGTCCGGCAAAGGCGTCGAGTCCAACCTGCAGGTCCAGAATCTCCAGCATCCCAAGCTGACAACAGGCGCCATTGGGCCACTTTTCATGGCTGCTCCACTTGTCGCTGATGTCGCCCGTGGTGCGCCACAGATTGCCAATGCCCTTCGCCCACTGCCAGGGTTTGGCCGTGCCCCATTCGCACATGCTGAACACGATGGGGCGCCCGGTCGCCAGCAGGGCTTTGCTCATTGTCGAGTAGGCTTCTTCGGCATTTCGCGTCTCGGTGTTGCACCAGTCGTATTTCAGGTAATCCACGCCCCAACGCGCATATTGCAGCGCATCCTGGTACTCGTGCCCCTGGCTACCGGGACGCCCAGCGCACGTTTTGCTGCCGGCGTCCGAGTAAAGCCCGAATTTCAACCCTTTTGAATGCACATAGTCGGCCAGCGATTTGATTCCGGAAGGAAAGGTCTTCGGGTCTGCAACGATAAAGCCGTTTTCATCGCGGTCGACTTGCCAGCAATCGTCGATCACGACGTATTGATAGCCGGCATCCTTCATTCCGTTGGTGGCGATGGCATCCGCCACGGATTTAATCAGGTCTTCGCTGATATTACAGGCAAATTTGTTCCAACTGTTCCAGCCCATTGGCGGAGTTTGCGCCAGCGAGTTGCGTTCCAGTTGGGCGCGCAAGGGAATGGTCACCAAAAGTACGAGGAAAATCAGCCTGAGCGTTGATAGGACAGCTCGAGTACTCTTCATCGATCTTCTCCTATGGACTGTTCCATCAGGTAAAGAGCGACTGCCTGGTTAGCCTGGGTCCATGCCAGTGGTGTGTGAACATTGGCAATATAGCTGCCATGTTTCAGGAAATAAAGCTCCGGGCATTGGCCCGCGGGAGTGAGTTGCGCAAGCGACCGGTTGAAGTAGTGGATTTGCTTTTGCCGGCTGGCGGTGTCCAAACGATTCGCGAGGTAGCGCTTACCGTAAATGATGGAAAGCAACGGATCGAAGATGCACCATTGCGCTTCACAGTTCGGCTGGAGATGCGCGTCGCGAAAATCGAGCCGCTCGCTGAAGTCGGCCGACATCTCGCCGGGCGCGAACCATTCATCGTAGTCTTGGCAGAAGTAGGAATCCCCCACATAGCGTCTGATTCCGGCTTCACCCTTTAATCTGGCTTGCACGAGATTCAAAATGGCATCCTGCGTCGAGCGCGAATGCACCACTTCCAGCGGATGAATCAGCAAAAGTAACGCGGAATCGACCAGGCGTTCCGGAGGAGATTCGAACGGCAACGTGGCGTCGAGCCGTTCCCTTCCTTTCGCGATGAGCAGTTGCAGGTTCTTTGTTGGCGCGCCTTCTGCCTGGTTGTACTTCGCTAGCTCTTCCAACCCGGCGACCACCGCTCCTACGCTCGAATTGTTTACTTTGCGTCCTTCTTCCCAAGCCCCGCTATCGCGATCCCGCCAGTACTCGATGGCTTCGAAATAATCCGGGAAAAGTCCGTAGGTCTCGGCCTCGGTTGGTGACAGCGGCAGCGCGCCGGAATTGGCCAGCGTGAATCGGAACCAGAGGGCCTGTCCCAAAGCGTCGTTTTGAGCTTGCGGCCACACTTCGCGAAGCTCCTGGAGATTTTGCGCATTGAAACGAATTTGCGGCCGTCGGCTGACCTGCTCGCGCAGCGCGGGTTCAAGAATAATGCCGCGGAACCGTGGAGCTTGTGTTGCGAAGAATTGCGTAAGTCCTTTAATACAGGCGATCGCAGGACGCAATTGGCCCCGCCGGCGGTACGAATCGGCAATCATCACATTGTCGCGAACCCACACGTTTTGATACCCGCTGAGCGCGTCGGGAGCTTGGCTGGAACTCGCTGCAAACAGCCCCTGAGCAACGGGAAGGATTTCATGCGTGCGGTGTTTGGCCAGCAGGCTTTTGATGTTTGCTAGCCCTTCCGGCGTGTATCCATCGGGGATCAGCAGATTGCGATTCGGGCTCAATCGAGTTCACTCCTGGTGTGCGAGACAAGTGATCACGCGGATTCTATCGCAGATTGCAGCGCCCTGAATGCTCACGATCCGATGCCCGTGGACAGCTCTGGTTAGCCGAGGCCCGCCCTGCGTGTGCCTAAGTGGAAAATGGCGGGAACAAAACACTGATTCCCGGTGTCTGAAACATCGTAGCGATTCCCGTCGTATCTTCATGGCAGAGGCACGCTGCACTGGTTCGATCCTGCGCGCCATTGTTCATGAAGAGGGTGCCGCGTCCATGAAGACGGGGGAACCGGAAGCAGGCCAGTCGGAACGAAGGCGTTCGCCACGATACCGCTATGCGGCTGCGCTGGAAATCGAATGGGGCTCAGCGCGTTTGCGGGCACGCACCCGCGACATCAGCGAAAGCGGAATGTTTATCGAGGCAGAGGACGTGCTCTGGGTCGGTGCCGGCTTTCGCGCAAGGCTCGCCGTAGACCGGCCCCTGTGGATGGACTGTTCCGTCAAGCGGGTAGAACCCGGAGCAGGCATGGGCGTAACCGTTGAGCTTCGCGAAGATCAGAGTGAGCAGAACTATCGAGCGTTACTCGCGAAATTGGCGGAACGCTAGTGCTCCAGCCTTATACTAGGTTCGATGACACGTTGCTTGGATTGTGGGTCACCGCGCATTAGCGATCAGTGTCCGAATTGCGGACTGACTTCTGCGGCGGCCGAATTGGTGTTCCGGCGTCGCCTTCTGAAGCAAATGGCCGTTTTTCTGGCCGGGTCTCTGCTTTTCCCCTCGATCAGTCAGGTTTACCCCCCGTTGGATGTAGACGCGATGCTTGTGTTTTTTGGCTTACTGTTTTTCCTGACGCTTACCTTGGCCATTTTTCTCGACCGCCAAGCCAGGGCCCGGAAAGATATCGAAATCTTGCGGCACCTCTTCACGGGGTTGATTCCGATCCCCTTTGTTCTCTCTTTGGGCTTGTTTCTTAATGGCAGACTCGATTCTCCCCGAGATGTGGAGTATCACCAAACAACAGTTTCTGGCCGTTACTTGATGAAAGGCATCGTCCGCGGGACGCGAAGACTGTTTGTGTATTCGTGGAGGGAAGGACGCAAATACGAACGGCTTGCCGTGGATAGTGACGACTTCGACCGGTTCCACCAGGGCGACCGAATCAACGTGGGCGTCGAACCCGGGGCTTTGGGCATCCCGTGGTTTTACGGCGTCTATCGTGTCGGGAACGCGAATATCCAAATGCCTCCGGAAACTCACATGAACGGAGTTAAGCCGGAGTCAACACCGAATAAGGTCCCACCGAAAGGTCCTTAGTACATGGGCTTGCCGTTGTAGCCCAGGGGGATTTGCAGTTCCAGAACATGGCCGTTTTTGCCAAGACGGAAGCGGATGCGCTCCATCGAGCCCACGTTGCGCTCCACGAAATCCGGTGTGTCAATGGGCTTTTCCGGGACGTCCGCCAGCGACCATTCCACCGCGTCTGCGTTCACTTTGATTTTCTCGGGGTCGATGTCGAAGACTTCTTGATCCGCGACATTAATCAGCAGATAGCGTTTCCATAGCCGCACCAGCAACACACCCTTCTTTTCGGAATGATAGATGTTCCAGGAATTCGGTGCGTTCTCGTTGAACCGCACAATGGCGAATTCAAGAGTGTGCCACGTCAGACGGCCGGAAGGGCTTGGTTGCGTTGGCTGTTGTGCATGAACTGCGGAATGCAACACCAACCCCAAAGTAAGCGCCAAAGCGCCACGCACTATGGAGCGCAAAGCGACACTCATTTCCCGAAGCCACAATCCCGCCACAAAGTGCCCCACTCCCATAGCCCAAAGCCAGCTTTTGCAGGCACGCTGTGCCCCACTTGACGCGCCAACATGGCCATTTGTCCACGATGGTGGGCATCATGCGCGATCAGATAACCCACAAACGCGACCACATTTGGCTTGAAGTGCTGAACCTTGCCCGTCGGGTCCTCAAGCGCCTTTTCTAGCAGCGCGTGCATTGCGCCGGCGCTCGCTTTAAGCGCAGTTTGCACTTGCGCTCGTGTGGCCTTGTCTGGATCGACTTTGGCGGGATGCTTGCCGTTTTTGTCGGCCGCGGAGAGCCACATCAGTCGCACGTGATGGATGTGCGCGGCGATCGCTCCAATCGAGCGGCCCTTGCCCGAGGGAGGCGCAGCATGCCACGCTTCGTCGGCGATATTGCTCAGGAGCAGCTGATTTGCTTTCTCGTTGACGGCAAATGTTTCCAGGAGCGACTTCCGAAAATCTAGACTGAGTGCCTTTGCAACGGGAGTAGCAGTCGGCGACATGGTTAAACCTCATTCAACGGCATAGAGAAGTGTACGACAATAGCGGGAATTGCTGCGCAGGCTGCAGCAGTGCTAACCGAAGTGGACAGAGGTCGCAGGGCACCGGGAGACAGGGTTTTCACACCTCGGCTGGAACCTGCACGGCCGCCTCCGGCTGAACCGGGATTCTCGATTCCTGCCGGAGAGAAAGCAGCGACGCAACATAAAATAGCCCGACCAGCAACAGAAGAAAGCGGATTCCCGTCCAGTAGGAAAGCGACTCCAAAAGACCTCCCAGTAACGCCCCGAACAAATTGGATCCTAAGGCCTGACCGCTGAAGTTTTCCCGGGCGAAGCTTTTAATAAATACAATCCCCGCGAAAAACACTGGTAAACACAAGACCAGAGTTGCCGCAGCAATCTTGGCGACGAGCGAGGGAAAGAAGAATCTTTCCAGCGGCGTGAAGTAGGAAAGCGCGACGGTGGCGAAAATCCCGGCGTAACCGGCGGAAATTGGAATTCTAGGAAGGAAATTGACCACAGCATTGGAAACGACCATGAACAGAAGAAGCCCTGCAATCACGATCGAATTGACAACCCAGGTTGTTCCGAACAAAAGCGCCATCTTGCTGACGATTTGGGCTTCCAGAAGAAGAAACCCGGCACCCAGGAAAGAGAAGTGCCAGCGCAGAGATCCTGCAGTGACGCCCGCCTGGCGAAGGAACAGCCAGCACAAGAGGATCAACACGGCGGAAATCAGGACCACCGTCAGCGGAAGCCCGGGTTCACGCTGGTACAGGTATGGCCAATCGTCCGTTGTGAGAGTTGCCCGCTCGGTTGGTCCAGCAGGATGGTCATGAACGTACTTGGCCAGCAAAGGATCGTCGAGCGCCTGCTGGAGGCGTTGCGGCGATCCCGAGACGTAAAAAGTTCCTGCAGTGGCGTAGATGGGCTGCTCGACCGTGACTTGCAGCGGTGCGCTGCCGAAAGTGTCGCTCAACAATCCGTTGAGCCTTCCGGCAATCCAAGGAGCAGCGACCCAGAATTTGACCACCATCAAGCCGTCGGAGCGTAGGTGGCGGCGCGCGGCCTGGAAGGCTTCCCTGGTGTAAACGTAATTGTCGATGCGGATATTCGTGAAATGCGAAGAAGTCGTATGAGAATCGAGCAGAGAGAACATGATCAGGTCAAATTGCTCGGAACTGTTTTGGAGGTAGCTGCGCGCATCGTTGAGAACCGGAGTCACGCGCGGGGAACTGTAGGGCTGCTCAAAATGCAAACGCCTGCCGAGTTTTAGAATTAAGGGATCGATCTCCACGGCGACGACGCGCTCTGCTCCGTTGCGCACCGCGGCGGCCACATCATTGCCCGTTCCGGAACCGAGCACGAGCACTGAGTCCGGATGCGGATAGAAGTGGTAGGGGAGGTTGTAGGCATTCCAGGCGGGATCCACGTCTTTGAACAAGTCCGAATGAGCTTCGACGAAGCGGTTAGAGAGATTGAAAATTTTCTGATACCAATCGCCATTGGTTTTCAAGTTGAACGCAATGGTCTCGCCGTCTTTAATCGCCGGGGAAATGGTCAGCTCTTGATAGGGAGACCAGTAGGTCGTGGCGTTCTTTTCCGTGGGAATTGCTGCTAACCCGGCGCAAACGAGGAATACGAGGCCCATGGCAATGCGCAGCCAAGATACGCGCCAAAGCAGCACGACGAATATGGCTCCCGCGGACAACAACCAGATGGCGGGCGGCAAGTACAGAAAGCACAAAAGTGTGTAAAGCAGTATGCCGGCCAGACTGCCAACGACGTTCACCGTATAGGCGAAAATTCCGTTGCTGGATTTCTCGAGGTACCAACCAACGAACTGTCCCACGGGAATGAATAGCATGGCGACCAGCGCAAAAACGATGACGATCACGACGATCGCGGCAAGCACACCGGCGACGGAATAACTACTCAGCGAATATCGGCCCACGCTCCAGAATGTTGCCTCGGAGAACACGCCTAGAAACGAAGGAAGGTGGCCCACCATCTCTCGAAACGGGGTCCACGGCAACTTCACAAGCAAAGTTAACGCCATGAGTGGCAGAACCAACGTAAACAGGTTGATGCGCCGGCGACACAAATAACAGCCAAGTCCGAAACCGAGAAAGCACGCGATAAGTACGAAGTTTTTGAAATAAGCAAACATACGAATCTCCGAAGAGATCCAGCGAATCATGAGGAGTTCAAGGAAAAGTCCTAAAACGCTTGCCGATACCAGGCCCAGGTAAGAAGGTCCGCCCAAATCGGGCGACATTTCCCATTTCGAGATGTTGGAAGGAAACGAACTCGAAACTGCACTTGCGTGGTAATAACGGTAGACGTACAAGATCACGCCAAAACCCACCACAAGGATGGACACGTAAGCCAAGCCATACTGCAGCAATTGGGTATGAAGCGAGGGCACAAAACCTCCGGTAACGGTTACGAACATCAATTCAGGACCAGCCGCATCATCGGCAAGTTATTTAGTTCGTAACCAGTAATATTACAGTACTAGATACGTCGGCTAAAAGGAAAGCGCCCATTTGCGCTGCTGGTAGACAAAAAATGAGGGCGCATGAATCGTCTGATTCTTGCGCCCTCTTTTCGATTGTGCCGCGAAGTTCTTTGGGCTTCCGGCTCAATCTGCGGTGAGGATATGGTTTTCGTTTGTGGCCAGCAAGAGGAGTAGTCGCAAATCGGCTGTGCAAATCCGCCAGTCCTGTGGAAAACGGGAATGCGTCAGTGACTTAAGTAGCGGTACAAGGCAAACACAATAGCCGCAAGGTACACCGTGCCAAAAACCGCCTGTTGTGCTGAGCGAGCCATCTCGGCAGGAAAATATCGAAGTTCGGCGTGCACTCGGAACAGTATCTCGCTGCCAAGTCGCTCAACGGCCATCGGAAGCGGTTCTGCGCGAGAACAACGCCTTCCACCAACACAATACCGCCCAGCAGCGTTGCCACGCGGAAGCGCCCCACATGAGCCGCGAGTGGCAACGCGACAATACATGCGACGAAAAACGCCCAAATGCTTGTGTGAAGTAGTTTGATCCACCACAAAGGAGAAAACTGGGAGTCTGCCCGCGGCATAGCGGCAGATTACCAGGGATTGGAAACCATCGATGGGACGACGGCAACAGCCGGGCCAAAAAAATCGAGGGCGCTGGAGCCTTGCGGCTCAGCGCCCTCTTTCAATTGCGCCGCGAAATTTTTGAGGTTTCCCGGCTCAATCTGGCGTGAGAATAAAACCTCCGAGCGCAGTTGGCAAGAGGGCTCCACGAAGTTTTCTGTGCAAATCTGTGCACGGCTGTGCAAAATCCGCCGGTGAAGGCCGTTAGGGTCAAGGCGTAGAATGCTGGAGGGAATATCTCGCGGCGGGGATCGCCGCCCTGAAACTGTAACTAATGGTCAAAACAGCAGCGAGCGCAAAGTTAGGAATCAAAAAGCTTAAAAACGAAGTGGCAATTATGGGTACGATTTCGAGGGGGCCAACTGGTGAGGCGAATCTGGAGCATGGTGAGTCGAGTGTACCCGCGGTGCAGTATGGTTTCGCAAGCCATAGCGTTCAACGTATTTTTGGCGTTTTTTCCAACATTGCTGCTTGCCGTGGGATTTGCGTCCAGTTGGATCGGCAGCAAAACCGCGACGTTGGAAGCGATCCGGGATTTTACAGACTTCCTGCCGCCGGGCAGCCAGGCAATTGTCACGGATTTTTTGAACCAACACGCTCCGGACGTCTGGAAATATGCGTTGGCGGGAATCACCGGCGCGTTGTTCGGAGGAACGCAAGTGATGAAGCTGCTGATGGAAGGGATTCACCTGATCTATGGGGATCAGGAGCGCATCGGTTTCCTGCATCGCCAGGCGCGCGGGCTGTTGCTTTTGCTTATCACCATCGCGCCCATCGTGGTGGCCGGCATTCTGGGAGTATTTGGCAGGCCACTTCGGCATTGGCTGACGGCTCAATTGTGGAGAAACGCGCCCATACACGGAATGTGGCTGGTATTTTTTCCGTTAGCTGCGATGGTGCTGGCGATGTTAGCGCTAACCGTGATCTATTGGGTGGCGCGACCGCAGGAGAAGCACCTCCGGCAGGTGCTCCCAGGGGCGGCGGTGGCCACGCTGTTGTGGTGGTTGACCAACGCGCTGTTCGGACTCTATGTGCGGCGGGTGCCATCTAACGTCGTGTATGGCGGCTTGGCGGCAGTCATCGGTTTGCTCATTTGGATGCAAATTTCCGCCGTGATCGTCTTCCTGGGTGCGGCGTGGAACGCGGAGATGGCTGCGGTAAAGAGCAGGTGAGCTGTGGCGAAAGTGCAAGTGGAGAGCTATGCCGGGTTTCGCGCGGACGAACGGCCGTTGCGTTTGAAACTGGGCGAACAGACCCTGGAAATCGTTGAGGTCGAGGATAAATGGTATTCGCCCGGAGAAACCTATTTCCGTGTTCGCGTCGAGGGCGGAGACCGCTATGTCCTCCGGCACTTCGAAGCTCAGGATGTTTGGAGCCTGGAAGGCTACCGCAGCGGCGCCAGTTAGCAGGCAGTCGTATAGGTCTCTTAGATGTGAATCCAATGCAGCAGAATCAATGCGAGCGTTCCGCCGCCGACGATGATCCACAACGAGGCTCCCTGAACGAGCGGACGAAACCCCACGTGCTGGAGCGTCTTCTTATTCAGCCCAGTGCCAATCAGGAAAAGCGTTACCGTAAGACCAACTTTGCCCAGGTGATTCAGCGTGCCAAATGTGCCGGTGAGTGATGGCAACAGCGTGTTCAGCAGTGCCGCCATACAAAACAACAGGATGAACCAAGGCCACTGGATACGCGCCTTCGATTTCAGCGTAACCGCGGTGACGAACGACAAGGGAACAATCCAGAGAGCCCGGGCCAGCTTAACGGTCGTGGCGATCGCGAGTGCAGTGGCCCCGTATTTGGCCGCGGCGCCTACAACCGAACTCGTATCATGGATCGCCAGGGCCGACCACAACCCGAACTGCTCCTGGCTCATGTGCAGTGCGTAGCCCAGAACTGGGAACAGAAACAGCGCGATGGAATTGAGGATGAACACGGTCCCAAGCGATACTGCCATTTCCTCCTCGTTGGCATCGGCAATCGGGCCCACCGCGGCTATCGCGCTGCCGCCGCAAATCGCGGTACCGGCGCTGATCAGAAACGACGATTTTTGGCCCACACGAATCACATAACCGAGCGCCAGTCCGAGCAGCATAGCCGCAGTGATGCTGCCGGCCGTGTAAAAGAAACCGGAGCGCCCGGCATGAATCACTTCATGAAGATTCATCCCAAAACCGAGCGCCACCACAGAAGCCTGCAATAAAAATTTGGCGAGACGCTTGCTCTCGATATGGAATGGATGAACGACAGTGAATCCGTAAATCAGGCCAGCGAGGAGTGCCAACGGAGGCGACAAGAGCCCGCTGGCTGCTAAAATCACTCCCACGAAGAAGAGGTTCTTGTTCACTCGTAGAGTTTGCGGCGCAGAGGGCCTAGCGGTCCAAGCAGTTATGTTGATGGGCGATTAGTTTGCCTTATCGCTTCGCGGGAGCCGCAGCCTGAGGCTTTCGCGAATGCTTGGAAAGTAACGTGGCCCGGGATAGAGCAAAGGTGCGCAAGGCGCCAGCCGGGCCTTGGGGTGGCGGTCCGGTGCGCGAAAGCAAGGAAAAGTGGCGCGTGACGCGGAGTCCCGCTACGGGCACGATTTTCAGCGCGTTCAATTCTAATTCCTTGGAAATGGCCCATCGCGACACGAAACCGATTCCCAGCCCGGCCTCGACCGCGGACTTGATCGCTTCGGTGGAATCCAGGTCCATCACCTTCTTGAAGGATTTCAGTTTAAATCCGGCATGTTGTAACGCGAGCTCAACAACCCGCCGTGAACCGGAACCTTGTTCTCGCATGAGCAGAGTGCAAACCAGAAATTGCGAGCGGTTGAGTTGCTCCGATGGAAAATTCCCTG
>Ga0335076_10001975_pt1 | contig 20190 bp, 17 predicted proteins | sample Lox_Sample_25_FD_206717 | JGI IMG/M metagenome (GOLD analysis project Ga0335076, IMG submission 206717) | Soil microbial communities from Loxahatchee National Wildlife Refuge, Florida, United States - Lox_Sample_2.5 | ecosystem: Environmental > Terrestrial > Soil > Wetlands | place: USA...
CGCGCGCGCGCTGCTCGGGCTCGAGCGCCAGGAGATCCTTGCCCTTGTAGAGCACCGCGCCGGCGGTGACCGTGTAGCCGGGCCGTCCCGCGAGCACGTGCGCGAGCGTGCTCTTCCCCGAGCCGTTCGGGCCCATGATCGCGTGCACCTCGGAGGTGCGCACCGTGAGGTCGAGGCCGCGCAGGACCTCGCTGTCGCCGGCGCGGGCGTGGAGATTCCGGATCTCGAGCATCGGAGAATCCAGCCTATTCAATCAGTACGAAAAAGTCAATTTTTGGCGAGAATGGCTTTTTCGTAGAAGCCCTGGAGCTTCAGGCGGCCCTCGGCGCTCAGCCGGGACTCGGCGTCCTTCAGGAGCGCCGCCATCTCCTTGTCCTCGCTGGCCGGCGTGGCCTGCCCCTTGCGCACGCGCTCGACGTAGTCCGCGAGCCGTGTCCGCTCCTTCCACGCGACGCCGGAGTAGGTCGCCGTAGTGAGGCGCGTGAGCTCGGCCTTCTCTGCAGCGGACAGCGAGCCGATGTTCTGCGCGAGCGCCGAGAGCGAGCGGCGGAACGCCTGGTCCGGATCGAGGACGCGCGCCTCGCTCTGTGACATGAGCTGCTCGGCGGCCGGCACGGAGAGGTGCGGCACCGCCGCGACGGCGGCGTCGACGGCGGTCTTCAACCGCACCGCGAGCAGGCCGCGCGCCGCGAAGCCGCGCACGAGGTCGTCGAGGCCGTTCGGGCGCGAGGCCGTGGCTTCGGGCATCCAGCCGACGAGCGCGAAGCCCATCCAGCCGTCGAGGCCCGCGACCACCACCTCCCGCATGCGCGTCGCGCCGTCGCTCCAGGCGGCCTCGAGCTGGCGTCCGGTCAGGCTGCCGACCACCGCGTTCACGCGCTGGCGCGTCTCGTAGCCCGGCTGCGCGGCGCGGCGCTGCTGCTGGAGCCGGTCGAGGTACTGGTCCGGCGTCGCCACTGCGCGCGGCGCGGGCTCGGTCACGAGGTACGCCCCGCCGCCGTGGCGCGTCAGCGCGAGGGTGACGCGCGCGTCCTTGGGCGCCTTCACGACCGGGTTGCCGGGCTTGAGCAGCATCCAGCCCTCGGGCGCGTCGAGCGTCAGCCCGAGGGCGTCGTCCGTGAAGCGGCGCTCGCCGGTCGTCCACTCCTGGATGCTGAGCTCCGCCTCCGAGGCTTGAGCGCGGCCGAAGCGATAGACGCCGTAGCCGCCGGCGGCCACGGGCAGCGCCGCGATCAGCAGCCCGGCCCAGCCGAGCCGCCGCGGCAAGAGCGCCGCCAGGCCCGAGACGATGAGCCAGGCCGAGCCGAGCGCGAGCAGCGCAGCGCCGCGCTCGCCCTGCGCGAACAGGATCCCGGCGAGCGGGAAGAGCGCGAAGGCCGCGAGGATCAGGACGAGGCGGACGATGTTGCGGACGTAGGGCCAGCCGGGGAGCAGCAGAAGCCCGAGCGCGAGCGCGCCGAGCGCGAGCTGCAGCCAGGGGGCGCCGTCGAAGGCCGAGATCGCGGCGCTCGGACGCCAGGCGAGACAGCCGAAGCCGGCCGCCGCCGCCAGGAGCAGCCCGCCCACGACCTTGACGCGGACGAGATCTGCGGTGGACGCCTCCTCGTCGGCGGGCTCTGGCCCGAGCTCTTCCTCCTCCTGGCGCTTCTTCTTGGCCTTGGCCTTGGCCCTCGGCTGCGCGCCGAGAACGCCCTTGAGCTCGGCGATCGAGGAGAGCGGCACCCACTTCCGCGATCCGGGGCGCATCACGGGGCTGTCGCCGTCGATCAGCCCCTGCGAGAGCCAGGTTCGGAGGGCCGAAAGGTCCATCGGCCCGATCTCGCTGCCGTCGCCGAGCCTGACCTTGAACCCCGCCATGAGTCCGCGAATATACACTCTTTTAGGCGCGGGCCCGGACTTCGAGCCCTGCAAAAACAGCGATTCCAGACGGGGTTTTGCGGAACCTCGGCCGCCGGGTCTCGTCCATAATGGCGTGGTCCAGATGGCCGACCTCGACGCCGAGGCGCTGCGCCTGGGGCGCTTTCGCCGCCACCCCAGCGGCACCTGGTCCGCCCGCTTCGTGCTCGACCCGGGGCCGGCTGCGGACAGCGCGATCGACCACATCGAGGACCTCGCGGTCTGCATGGGCCGGGCGGGCGGCCTCGAATCGGACGACGCCGTGTTCGTGGGAGTGGCGCTGCGCGAGGCCGTCGTCAACGCGCTCCGCCACGGCCACAACCCCGACGGCGCGCCGACGCGCATCGGCCTCCACCTGACGCCGGACAGCCTCGTGATCACGGTGCGCGACCGCGGCCCGGGCTTCGATCCCGCCGCGGTGCCCGACCCCTGCGCCAAGCAGAACCTGGAGCGCGGCAGCGGGCGCGGGCTCTTCTACATGCGCTGCTTCACCGACCGCGTGTCGTTCGTGTTCCCGCGCCAGGGCGGCTCGGTGGTGCGGCTCGCGAAGAAGACGCGCCCCTAGCGTCCTCGCCTGGCGGCGCGGGGCGCCAGTCGGGGTCGAGCGGCCTGCCTGCCGCCACGAGCGTCACGTAGATGTTGTAGCCCACGCTCTCGGGGCTGTTGGCCACGGCCTCCGCGTCGGCGTTGCGCCCGTCGTCCCGCCACTCGAGCTCGAAGCGCCAGCCGCGGGCGGCGCGGCGGAACACGATCCGGTACGAGCCGAGCTCGCCCGCGAGCACCTCGCGCAGGCTCTCGATCCACTTCGCCTTGTCCGGCGGCGGCGGGCCCTCCCAGGCGACGATGAACATCTCCGGCGATGATAGCGGCGGGACCGCGCGTTGACACCCCGTGCGGGCCTCTTTACGATGCCCCGGGAGTCGGGAGCTCCGGAGATCCTCGATGACGACGCCCCGACGCATGATCGTCGTCGACGACGACCCGAAGGTCCGGCTGCTGCTCGAGCGCGCGTTCCGGCCGCCCGAGTTCGAGACCCGCTCGTTCCCCACCGGGCGGGCCGCGCTCGCCCACGTGATGCAGGTCAGACCGGACTGCGTCGTGAGCGACATCCTGATGCCCGACATGGACGGCGAGAGCCTGCTGCGCGCGCTGCGCGCGGTGCCCGGCCTCGAGGCCGTGCCGTTCATCGCGCTCTCCGCGGTGCGCTCGGAGGCGCGGATCCGCACCGTGATCGGCGCGGGCGCCGACGCGTTCCTGCTGAAGCCGTTCCCGCTGCGCGAGCTGACCGACAAGGTGCGCGCGCTCGTCGAGCGCCCCGCCGCCGCGCGCGCCGGGCGCGTGCCGATCGGCGAGGACATGCAGCCGACGCGGCCCGTCACGCGCGCGCCCCACACGATGAGCACGACGTCGCTCAGGCGGCATCTGGGCGCGCCCGCGACGGCCGAGCCTTCGGCGCCGCCGGCAGAGGAGGAAGACGCCCTCGCCTCGCTCGTGTCTTCGCCGCCTCCCGAGCCGCCGATCGACGCGCCGACGCCGCGCGAGCCGATCGCCGCAGGGTCGATCCCGGAAGCCGCGCCTGCCTCGGCGCCCGAGTCCGAGGAAGCGCCCGTCGTCCGGATGGCCGGCCCGGTGCGCGTGGTCAGCGCCGGCCGCCCGCCGAGCGAGGCATCCTCCGGCACGCGGCCGCTGCAGGCCGTGCAGATGCCCGGGAGCGCGAAGGCCGAGGGCGACGTCCGGCGCATCGAGCTCACGCCGCAAGCCGGCCTCGGCTTCGGCCGCTTCACGCGGGTCGAGGCGCGCGGCCGCTCGTTCGTGATCCTGACCGAAGCGGTCGAGAAGCCGAGGTTCACCGTCACCACGGTCATCACGGAGAAGGGCGTGCCGCTGCGCAAGGTCGAGACCGCGCTGCCGCACCCGCTGGCGCGCGAGGAGGACAAGGAGACCGTGCGCTACCAGCTCGACCTGCAGCACGACGAGGTGCTGCGCCGGCTCGACGACTTCGTGCTCGAGGGCGCGCGCCGGCGCGTCGTCTGGACCGACCAGAGCCGCAGCATCGACGCCGGGCTCCTGGCCTGGACGCTGTCCGCCGTCGCGCAGCTCGCCGAGACCGAGGTGGGCACCGAGGAGACGGCGCGCGCGCTCCACACGACCCGCGAGCGCGCGCTCGTGGCGGACGACACGCTGCGCGTCTTCCAGATCACGCCGGGGGCGCGCGTCGTGGTCGAGCCAGGCCGCGGCGGGCCGCTGCCGCGGCGCGCCGTGCGAGCGGTCGCCGGCTGGTGCCACGACTTCGCGACCTCGGTGCTGCTGGTGAGCCCGGAACAGGTAGTCGAGCCGGTGCGCCAGGCCACGCGGCGCCACGGCGACGAGCTCGAGCGAATCGGATTCTACGAGCGCCTGCGCCGACGCCAGCGCTCGTGAGCCCGGCCGAGCCCCAGGTCCCGATCGTCGAGCTGCTGCCGGCGTTCGAGGAGGAGACGGGCCTGCGCGCGCGGCCCGGGCCGGTCACGCGCGCCGCCCTCGACGAACGCACGCCCCAGGGCGCCGAGCTGCGGATGCTCGCCGCGCGCGTGCGCGCGCTCGGCCGCGACAAGCGGCTGCGCCGGATCGGCGTCGTGGGCGCAGTGGCCGGCGAGGGCAGCACGACCGTCTCGATCGGGCTCGCCCGCGCGCTCGCAGCCGAGGCCGGCCAGCGCGTGCTGCTGCTCGAGCTGGATCTCCAGCGTCCCGGCGCCGACCGCGCGTTGGGGCTGACGCCGCCGGCGGCGGGCGTGCTCCAGTTCCTCGAGGGCCGGAGCGAGGTCCCGCTGCTGCGCCACCCCGTGGGCGGGCTCTGGCTGCTCTCGGTCGGCCGGGCAGCGGGAGCGGCGCTCGACGCGGGCCGCTCGCTCCGCCTGCCGCGGCTCCTGAGCGCGGCCGACCGCGTGTTCGACTACGTCGTCGGCGACTGCCCGCCCGTCCTCGCCGGCTCGGAGGGCCTGGCGCTGCTCGACCACTTCGACGCGCTCGTGTTCGTGGTGCGCTCGCGCGCAGCGCCCATCGAGACGCTGCAGCGCGCGGCCCACCTGGTCCGGGCCGAGCGCTGCGTGGGCCTCGTCCTGAACGCTCACGGAACCCGCGCGTGAGCGCCCGCGCCGCCGCGCCGACGCTCGCCGGAGGGCTGGCGCTCGTCGCGGCGTCCGCGTTCGCGCAGCAGCCGCCGGAAGCCGGCGCCGTCTTTCCGGTGGCCGCGAGCATCGTCTGGCTCGACGCGGTCGCCGTGGACGGCAGCGAGCGGCCGGTCTCGACGCTGGGCCCCGAGGACTTCGAGGTCCTCGACCGGGGCGAGCGCCGGCCGATCCTGCTGTTCCGGCCGCCCGACGCCGAGGCGACTGGCCGCAGCGTCGTGTTCCTGATCGAGGACGCGCTCGCGCGCGACGGGCACGTGGCGTGGGCGCGCGACCTCGTGACGCGCGCCGCGTCGCGGGCGGCCGAGGGCGACCGGATCCTGCTCGTCGCACCGGCCTCCCACGTCGCCAGCTCCGCGCGACTGCCCGAAGCGGCGAACGCGCTGCGGGCGGCGCTCGCTCGCGTGAAGCCGCACGACGAAATCTCGCGAGCGGCGAACCAGGCCTCGGAACTGCGTCGGCTCAACGAGTCGCGGATCGACTCCATCCTCGTGGCGCTCGAGGCGCTCCGCGGCCATCCCGGCCCGCGAGCTGTCGTCGTGCTCGGGCCGCCCTGCCCGTTCCGCGCCGACGGGAGCTTCGGCCGCGCCGCGTACGAGCGGGTGATGCGCGCCTCGCAGCTCGCCGCGGCGCCCGTCTACTTCCTCGAATGGGAGGTCGAGTCGGGGCCGCTCGCGATCAGCGAGCCGGGACCGGGGCCTGAGCCGGGCGCCGAGGCGCTGGCCGGCGTGGCGCCGGTCGTGCCGATGACGAGCCTCGGCCCACCGCCCCAGCTCGGGTCTCTGCTCTACGAGAAGCTCGCGGAGGACTCGGGCGGCTTCGCGACGCGCACGCACGCGACCTGGTCCTGGTCGCTCGGCCGCGTCTACGATCGCGCGCGGGCCGGGTACCTGCTCGGGATCCCGTCCGCTCCCGAGAGCCGGGACGGCCGCTATCACCCGCTCGAGGTCCGGGTCACGCGCGGGGGCGTGAAGCTCTACTCCCGCAAGGGCTACTTCGCGCGGTCCCCTTAGGGGGGGACGCTGCGTCGTGTCCCCCCTCCAACCCCCCGCGCGCTTCGCCGCCGTGAATGCGGCTTCGCCGCGCCAGTAGCCCTCTAACCGACGCTGCCTTCCAGGCTCACGCCCAGGAGCTTCTGGGCCTCGACCGCGAACTCCATCGGCAGCTCCTTGAAGACTTCCTTGCAGAAGCCGTTCACGATCATGCTGACGGCGTCCTCGGCCCCGATCCCACGCGAGCGGAAGTAGAAGAGCTGGTCCTCGCTGATCTTCGAGGTGGAGGCCTCGTGCTCCATCTGCGCGCTCGAGTTCTGCACGTCGATGTAGGGGAAGGTGTGCGCGCCGCACTGGTCGCCGATGAGCAGCGAGTCGCACTGCGAGTAGTTGCGCGCGTCGTCCGCGGCCTTGCCGATCCGGACCAGCCCGCGGTAGGCGTTCTGGCCGTGGCCGGCCGAGATCCCCTTCGAGACGATCGTGCTGCGCGTGCGCTTGCCGACGTGGATCATCTTGGTGCCGGTGTCGGCCTGCTGGCGGTTGTTCGCGAGCGCGACCGAGTAGAACTCGCCGATCGAGTCGTCGCCTTGCAGGATGCACGACGGGTACTTCCAGGTGATGGCCGAGCCCGTCTCGACCTGCGTCCAGGAGATGCGCGAGCGGGCGCCGGCGCACTTGCCGCGCTTCGTGACGAAGTTGTAGATCCCGCCCTTGCCGTCCTTGTCGCCCGGGTACCAGTTCTGCACCGTCGAGTACTTGATGCGCGCGTCGGCGAGCGCCACGAGCTCCACGACGGCGGCGTGGAGCTGGTTCTCGTCGCGTACCGGCGCGGTGCAGCCCTCGAGGTAGCTCACGTAGGCGCCCTCCTCCGCGACGATCAGCGTGCGCTCGAACTGGCCGGTGTTCGAGGCGTTGATCCGGAAGTAGGTGCTGAGCTCCATCGGGCAGCGCACGCCCTTCGGCACGAACACGAAAGAGCCGTCGGAGAAGACGGCCGAATTGAGCGCGGCGAAGAAGTTGTCGGTCGCGGGCACGACGCTGCCGACGTACTGGCGCACGAGCTCGCCGTGCTCGGCGACGGCCTCCGAGAAGGAGCAGAAGATGACGCCGGCCTGCTTCAGCTTCTCCTTGAAGGTGGTCGCGACCGAGACGCTGTCGAAGACGGCGTCGACGGCGACCCCGGCGAGCTTCGCGCGCTCGTGGAGCGGCACGCCGAGCTTCTCGTAGGTCTCGAGCAGCTTCGGGTCGACCTCGTCCAGGCTCTTCGGGCCGTCCTTCTTCAGCTTCGGCGCGGAGTAGTACGAGATCGCCTGGTAGTCGATCGGCGGGTAGTGGACGTGGGCCCAGGTCGGCTCCTTCATCGTGAGCCAGTGCCGGTAGGCCTTGAGCCGCCACTCGGTGAGCCACTCGGGCTCGCGCTTCTTCGCGGAGAGGAAGCGGACCACGTCCTCGCTCAGGCCCGGCGGCAGCGTCTCCTGCTCGATGTCGGTGACGAAGCCGGCCTTGTACTCGGCCCGCGTGAGCGCCGCGATCTCCTGGTTGCTGCTCATCTCAACCCCAGCCTATGCAATCCGAACTAGTTCGTCAAGATTACGTCGGCCAAGCCCGCTGTCGTCTTCCTTGTTCTTGGGGGTGCTTCGCACCCCAAACCCCCGCGAGTTGCGGGGGCCTTAGAACCTCGCCCCCACCACCACCACGACCGGGGCGGTCCAGCGGCCGTCGCTGTCGTCGATCTTCGTGAGGCCGAGCAGGTAGTTGAACTGCTTCATCGCCGACTGGTAGCGCAGGCCCGTCTCCATCCCCAGGAAGAAGTTCTTGCCGAAGCCGAAGGTGAAGCCGATGTCCAGCCCGAAGACCGGCACGGTGCAGTGCTGCGCGAAGGGGATGTTCGTGATCGAGGAGCCGGCCTCCTGCGAGGCGAACGTCACCAGGATGTCCTGCTGGATGAAGCGAGCGCCGGCGATCGGGGCGATGTACGACTTGAGCCGCGCCTGCGATGACAGGTAGAACCGGTAGCCGACCTCGAACCCGACCTCTTCGTAGTCGTTCGGCTCGAAGAAGGCCTGGAGCTCCTTGCCGCTCAAGGTGCCCGCCTTGATGCCGGTGCCGTTCGACTTGTAGTACGTGGCCTTGGCGATGATCTCCGAGCGGGCCGTGACTCCGTACCCGATCATGCCCTGGAAACGCCAATCGGGCGCGTAGATGTCGCGGTAGCGGACGGAGGTGACCGTGATCGGCTGGCTGAGCAGAGTTCCCGAGGCGCCCTGCATGAGGTTGCCGGACACCTCCGACTGCGTGCCCACCTCGGCGGCGATCGTGAACTTGCCCTGGAGCCCGTCGGCCCCGTGCCCCAGAGGCGGCAGGACGACGACCAGTGCGGCCGTCATGAGCCAGCTGCGAGCCTTCATCATCCCCCCTTCGCCCGGGCTCTTCGTCTTCCGGCCGCGGGCGCCGCGCGTGATGAGTGTAGCGTGGATACAATCGCGCGCAACATGGCCTTTCCCGCCCGATCCCCGCTGGTCCACGCGGCGGCCCTCGCGGCGCTCCTGGCCTTCGCCTCCGACCGCTCCGACACCGCCCGCGCGGGGAGCCCCGGACGCGAGAAGATCCTGAAGCAGGTCAAGCTCCCGCACCACTACTACTACCGCGAGATGTACCTGCCGCAGGCCACGAGCGGGGTCGCCGCGCCGGCCTGGTCGCCGGACGGCCGCGAACTCGCCGTCTCGATCGAAGGCGCGCTCTGGCGCGTCGAGATCGAATCCGGCCTCGCCCGCCAGCTCACGAACGGGCCCGGCTACGACTACCAGCCGGACTGGTCGCCCGACGGGCGCGGGCTGGCCTACGCGTCCTACCACGACGACCAGATCGAGCTGCGGGCGCTCGAGCTCGCGAGCGGTCAGAGCCGCTCGCTGCTCTCCAACGGGGCCGTCAACGTGGAGCCACGCTTCGCTCCCGACGGCCGCCGTTTGGCGTTCGTCTCTACGTCACACGAGGGTCGCTTCCACGTCTTCGTGCTCGACCTCGCCGACGGGCAGGCCTCACCGCCGAAGAGAATCACCGAGGACCGCGATTCCGGCCTGCCGCGCTACTACTACTCGCGCTACGACCAGTACCTCTCGCCCGCCTGGTCGCCCGACGGCAGCGAGCTCCTGCTCGTCTCGAACCGAGGCCGCATCTCCGGCAGCGGCGGCCTCTGGCGCATGAAAGCCGAGCCGGGCGCGCCGATGCGTCCGGTGCGCGACGAGGAGACGAGCTGGAAGGCGCACCCCGACTGGGCGCCGGACGGAAAGCGCGTGGTCTACGCGTCCTATCTCGGCGGCCAATGGCATCAGCTCCGGCTCGTGCCGGCCGAGGGCGGAGACCCCTTCCCGATCACGTACGGCGAGTTCGACGCGACCGCGCCGCGCTGGTCGCCGGACGGGACGCGCATCGCTTACGTCTCGAACGAGGACGGCGTGCCTGCGCTCTTCACGATTCGCGTCCCGGGCGGCGAACGGCGGCGGGTGGAGATCCGCGAGCGGCGGCGCCTCGGGCCCTGGGGCCGGCTGCGCGTCGAGCTGACCGAGAACGGCGCCCGCGCGCCGGCTCGCGTCTCCGTCACGACTCCCGACGGCCGCAGCTTCGCTCCCGAGGGCGCGTGGCGCCAGGCCGATGACTCGTACGACCGGGCCGAGCGGCGCATCGAACAAGGCTACTTCCACGCGGCCGGCGCAGCCGAGGTCCTGGTCCCGGCCGGACCGGTGACGCTCGAGGTCGAGCGCGGGCTGGAGTACCGGCCGGTGAGGCGCACGCTCGACGTGCCCCCTGACGGCCTGCGCGAGGCGAGCGTCGCGCTCGAGCGGATCTTCGACGGGCCGGCGCGCGGCCTCTGGAGCGGCGACCTGCACGTCCACATGAACTACGGCGGCGCCTACCGCGCGACGCCCGCCACGCTCCGAGCCATGGCGGAGGCCGAAGACGTGCACGTCGTCTTCGACCTGATCGTCAACAAGGAGGAGCGCGTTCCGGACGTGGCCTGGTTCACGGGCCGGCCCGACCCGGTTTCCACGAGCCGCACGCTCGTGCGCCACGACCAGGAGTTCCACACGAGCTGGTGGGGACACGCGTCGCTCCTGGGCCTCCGCAGCCATCTGCTGCTGCCCGCCTACGCGGGCTACCTCGGGACCGCGGCGGCGAGCCTCTACCCGACGAACGCGAACGTCGCCGACCTCGCCCGCGCGCAAGGCGCTCTCCTCGGCTACGTGCACCCCTTCGACCACGAGCCCGACCCGGCGATTGACGGCGATCCGGCGGCCTACCCTGTCGCCGGCTTCGAGTCCGGGGATCCGGTCGGCCTGCCGATCGACGTCGCGCTCGGCAAGGTCGACTTCTACGAGGCGCTCGGCCTCAGCGATCACCGCGCGTCGAATGCCGTCTGGTACCGGCTCCTGAACTGCGGCTTCCGCATCCCGGCCGGCGCCGGCACCGATGCGATGACCAACTTCGCGTCGCTGCGGGGCCCGCTCGGGCTCAATCGCGTGTTCGTGAAGACCGGCGGGCCGCTCGGCTTCGACAGCTTCCTGTCCGGGCTCAAGGCGGGCCGCAGCATGGCCTCGAACGGGCCGCTCGTGGAGCTGGCGCTGCGGCCGCGGGGCCAGGGCGGGCCGTGGAGCGAGCCGGGCGACGAGCTCGCGCTTCCCGCGGGAAGCCGAGCGCTCGAGGCGCGGGTGTCGCTGCGATCGATCGTGCCCGTCGACCACCTCGAGATCGTGGGCAACGGCGCTGTGGTCGCATCGCTTCCGCTCGCGGGCGAGCGCACGGAGCTCGACACGACCGTCGCACTTCCCGAGGCGTCCGCCTCGGCCTGGTACTTGGCGCGGGCCTGGTGCGAGCGTTCGCGCGCGCCGGTGCTCGACTTCTATCCCTTCGGGACCACGAGCCCGATCTACGTCACCGTCGCCGGTGCGCCCGTCCGCTCGGCGGCCGACGCCCGCTATTTCTTGCGCTGGATCGACCGCGTGCGCGCCGCGGCCGACGCCCACCCCGGCTGGACGAACGGTGCCGAGAAGCAGGCCGTGCTCGCGCAGATCGCGATAGCCCGCTCGGTCTTCGCCGACCGCGGCAGAGACTAGAACAAGACCTTGTCCTCGCCCCTCTCCGCCGCGAGCCTCTCGGCGATCGCGAGGATGCGGTCGCGGCGCTCGAGCAACGCCGCGATCTGGCGGTTGCCGAGCCAGGCCCCGAGCCGCGCGTCGAGCGTCGGCCGGTCGAGCGGGCCGAAGGCGCGGATGCGGAGAGAGACAGCCAGCACGCCGCGAACGCGAGAGCACGCTTCAAGCGCAACGCTCCAGCCTGAGGGCGCGAGTGTATCGCCAAAGCACGACACTCGATCGTCCAGATCCGGGAAAACCCGTCCAACGGTTGGACGCGCGGGCGCAGCGCATCGCGAGAACTCCAGCAAATTCGAAGTGTGCGTGCTGGCACGCGTCCTGCTTTACGTGCATCGTCGGACCTGCCGCGTTCGTCCTACCCCTTCCCCAATCGGGCGGGCGCGGCAGCCGACGCTTCCCCTTCGAGGATCACTCGCGACGCATTCGCGGCACAGTTGTGCCTCCGCGACGCGCGTGATGTACTGCGCCTCCGGGTGAGAAAACCTCGCGGCAGCACGAGCGTCTCGGCCTCTCTGCTGCTCCTGCTGAGCGCCGCCGCTTCAGCTCAGGACCATCCGCTTCGCACCGAGACGGCTACGACCGCGCGCGCCGGCACGCTCGTGTTCGAGACCGGCCTCGAAGCGATCGCCGACCAGCAGAGCTACATCTCCGGGCTCGATCGGACGTTCTGGGACGGACCGCTGCTCCGGCTCGTCTACTCGCCCGCCGACAACGTCGAGCTGGACCTCGAGTGGGTGGCGCTCGTCGGCGTGTGGGGCGAGCCGGGCCGGGAGGTCGAAAACGCCTTTTGGGGCGACGTGAGCCTGCGGGCGAAGTGGCGCATCGTCGAGGGCCGCGGCGGCCGCCCGACGCTCGGCGCCCGCTTCGCCGTGACGCTGCCCGAGACCGAGTTCGAGGACAAGGAGTTCCGCCCGCTCGGTCTCGGGCCGAACACGACCCGCGTCGCGGTCGAGGGGCTGCTCAGCCACCCGTTCGGCCCGGTGCGGCTCGACGCGGACCTCGGCTTCCTGCTCTTCGAAGAAGTGTTCCGGGCGCACGAGCAGCGCGACTTCGTCTCCTACGGCCTGGCCTTCGTCTGGACGCTCCGGCACTCGCTCGCGCTCGTGGCGGAGATCGCCGGCCGCGCCGGGGATCCCATGCCGGGCGCCGAGCAGAGCTCCGAGATCCGCGTCGGAGCGCGCTACGGTGGCGGCCGCGTTCGCGGCGACGTTGCGCTGCGGCGCGGGCTCTGCGCGACCGACGGCACCTGGGGCCTGACCGCCGGGCTCTCTTGGACCGTTCGCGGCGGCAGTTGAAGGCCGCGGTCTGCTACGCTTACTCGGGGGGGAATCCAGACGGCCGCGATGACCGGCGAGAGTGGGGCGAGCAAGGCTCGCTGCGTGAGCTGCCGCGAGGAGATCACGGTCGCCGACCGCTACGCCCACGGCGACCACATCAAGTGCGGCGTCTGCGGCACCAAGCACAAGGTGGTGCGCGGCGACCGCCTGCGGCTCGTGATCGCCGACGTGGGGCCGCTGCGCGACGCGCTCGCGCAGAACGACCGCCTCGTCGAGCGGCTCGAGGCCGAGCTCGCCCACGCGCGCGCCAGCTTCGGCATCGGCGCGAACGGTTTCGGGATCGGCCTGATCTACGCGCTCTACCAGGTCGGCCTGAACGGCGCGCCGCTCAGCAAGGCGCTGCTCTGGACGAGTGTCGGCGTCGCTCTCGTCTCGGGCCTGCTGCTCGAGTTCGCGAACTGGTCGTTTCTCGCCAAGCGCAACGCGATGATGCGGCTCGGAAAAGAGCTCGACGAAGCCCGCGACGCAGGCCAGAAGCTCCGCACCCAGATTCGAGAAGCGACGCGGGTCTAGCCAACGAACAACCCGGTGGAGCTCGAGGGGGCGGCGCCCCGCGCAGCCTGGAGCTGCGTCGAACAACCCCGGGGGAGCTCGAGGGGGCGGAGCCCCGCGCAGCCTGGAGCTGCGTCGAACAACCCCGGGGGAGCTCGAGGGGGCGGAGCCCCGCGCAGCCTGGAGGTGCGTCGAACAACCCCGGGGGAGCTCGAGGGGGCGGAGCCCCCTCGTTTCAAAGAAAGCCGCGAACAGGCCGTCAGCCTCGTTGCGTGGGATGTCCTCTCCCTGATGGATGACGAGGAGAGCGACCCTCTCCGACCTGCAACGCGGAGGCGGCCCCTTACTCTATTTGGCCGCTCTCCAGCAGCGTCGAGACCGTCCGGTAGATCGCGTAGGTCGAGCGCGGCAGGTCGCGCTGCAGGTCCACGAGCGTCGCGCCTTTCTTGAGGCGCGACCAGACCGAGGCCGCGAGCTCGATCGACTCGGGCTCCTCCCACTTGAGCTGGCCCGCCTTCTGGCGGAAGACGCGGTCCGCGTGGGGCAGGCGCTCCTTGAGCATCGGCAGCTCGTCCTGCATCCTCACCGACTCCATGAGCAGCGAGATCGCCGGCATCGAGATCTCGTTCTGCACCTCGTCCTCGCGCACCTCGCGGCCGGTGAACGAGAAGTCGCCTTCGACCGGGCTCTGGAACAGCTGGAACACGGCATCGTCGCCGACCAGGTGGCGATAGCGGGCGCGCGCGATGTTGCCGAGATAGAAGAAGAGCTCCGCCAGCTTGTGCTTGTCCTGCAGCACGACCAGGACTCCCGTCTGCTGCGAGCCGATCAGCGTCTGGATCACCGTCGCGAGGTCGAAGTAGCGCAGGTTGCCCTGGAGCTGCTTGCCGGAGGCGCGCGGCACCTTGAGCGTCGTGGTTTCGAGGCGCTTGGCGAGCACCACGGACAGGTTGCGTGAGAACGCCGGCAGCACGTCCATCAGGTCGAGGAAGACGGCCTTCTCGACCGCGAACAGGACGGCGTGCTCGGGCGAGCGCACGGTGGCGCTTCGCGGCGAGCCCGTGAGCAGCGCGAGCTCTCCGATCACTTCGCCGTTTCCGAGATAGGCGACGACGGTCGGCTCCGAGCCGTCGCTCGGCGTCGCCACCACCTCGATGACGCCGGTCTTCACGACGTAGAGCCGGTCGCCCTGCTCGCCCTGGCGAAACACCACCTCGCCGGGGCCGAACTCGAGCAGCTGTCCCTGTGCGAGGACGGCTCGGATCACCTCCGCCGGTTGGTTTTCGAACAGCTCGGAATCGCGCAGAAACGCCGGGTCGATCGGCTCGTCCATGAGCAGGAGGAACGGATTATAGCCAATGGCGTGTCCAGGGCCGCGGCTCTAAACCTGTGCTAGCATTGGACAAAACTCGGGAAGGCCGGGCTTCCCGGCAGGCGGTCGCCGTGGGTAAGTGTCTGAATCTCAAGCTCTTGTCGCAATACGACCGCGGGATGACGTAAGGCGGGGTTTCTCTGCCCATCTTTGACCTTGGTCAGCGATCAGGAGCCCCGTTCATGACCGTTTCGACGCTCGGACCCATCTCCCCCGCAGACGTCCACGCCGTCCTCAGGCGCCGCACGCTCGCCGACGGCTTCGACCTCGTGCTCGACTTCGAGCGCAGCCACGGCGCGTGGCTCCACGACTCCCGGAGCGGGCGCGAGTACCTCGACTTCTGCATGTTCTTCGCGTCGAACCCGATCGGCTACAACCACCCGAAGCTGCAGGACCCCGAGTTCCTCGCGGTGCTGCACCGCGTGGCCCAGCTCAAGCCGTCGCTCTCCGACTTCTACAGCGTCGAGTACGCCGCTTTCGTGGACGCCTTCGAGCGCTACGCGATGCCCGAGCACATGCGCTACGCCTTCTTCATCGAGGGCGGCGCGCTCGGCGTCGAGAACGCGCTCAAGACCGCCTTCGACTGGAAGGTGCGCAAGAACCTCGCGCAGGGGATCCCCGGCCAGAAGGGCCAGCAGGTGATCCATTTCCGCCAGGCCTTCCACGGCCGCAGCGGCTACACGCTCTCGCTCACGAACACCGACCCGCGCAAGACCGATCTCTTCCCCCGCTTCCCGTGGCCGCGCATCGAGAATCCCGGCCTGCGCTTCCCCGTGAGCGCCGAGGTCGAGCGCGAGACGGTGGCCGCCGAGCAGCGGGCGCTCGAGCAGATCGAGAAGGCGTTCGCCGACAACCCGGACGACATCGCCGCGATCCTGATCGAGCCGATCCAGGCGGAGGGCGGCGACGTCCACTTCCGCCCAGACTTCCTGCGCGCGCTCGAGCAGAAGGCGCACGCGCACGACGTGTTCTTCATCGTGGACGAGGTGCAGACCGGCGCCGGCATCACCGGGAAGATGTGGGCCCACGAGCACTGGGGACTGCGCCCCGACGCGATCGCTTTCGGCAAGAAGTTCCAGCTCGGCGGCTGCATGGCGGGCCCGCGCGTCGACGAGGTGAAGGACAACGTGTTCCACGTGTCCTCGCGCATCAACTCCACCTGGGGCGGCAACCTGACCGACATGGTGCGCAGCACGCGCATGCTCGAGATCCTGCACGAGGACGGCCTGCTCGAGAACACGCGCGTCGTGGGCGAGCGGCTGCTGGCCGGGCTCAGGGCGCTCCAGCACGAGCTCGGCGGCAAGTTCGACAACGCCCGCGGACTCGGGCTGATGCTCGCCTTCGACCTCGCGACGCCCGCGCTGCGCGACCGCGCGCTCGAGAGCATGCTCGCGAACGGCCTGCTGCTGCTGCCCTGCGGCGTCGCTTCGATCCGCTTCCGTCCACCCCTCAACCTCACCGCCGCCGATGCGGACACGGCCCTCGACCTCGTGCGCAGGAGCCTGAAGGAGCTTTAGATGATCGAGCGCGAAGCGACGGTCAAGATCAGCAGCGACCTGCTCGCCAACCTGTTCGGCGGAACCACCAAGGTCGCGAACGGGCGGCTCGTGCGGATCGCCGACGAGGGCTTCTACGAAGTCACGCTCACGCTCCAGAACGGCAGCTACACCGCTCTGCTCCCGATCGCCAGCACCGTGATCATCGCGACGCAGCCCGAGTCCGCGGTCCCGGCCATCGAGGTCGAGCGCTAGAGGCGGCGGGCACGAGGCCGATGGCGCGCACGGTCAAGGTCGCGATCGCGGGGCTGGGGCCGGTGGGCCAGGCCGTGGCCCGCGCCGTGCTCCAGACCCCGGGCCTGAAGCTGGTGGCGGCGGCCGACCCCTCGCCGCTCCACGCCGGGCGCGACCTCTCCGTAGTGCTCGGGCTGCCGCGCAAGCTCAAGGTCAAGGTCGAGGGCCGGCCCGAGCGCTTCTTCAAGCGCGTGCGCGCCGACGCAGCCTTCGTGTGCACGACGTCGCACCTGAAGGAGATCAAGCCGCAAGTCGCCGCGCTCATCTCCCACCGCGTCAACGTGCTCACGACCTGCGAGGAGCTCTTCCACCCGGTGCCGGCGCGCGCCTCCGCCTTCAAGGAGCTCGACAAGCTCGCGAAGCGCAAGAAGGTCTCGCTGCTCGCGACCGGTGTCAACCCCGGCTTCGCGATGGACGCGCTGGCGCTCGCGCTCACGGCGCCCTGCGCGCGCGTCAGGCGCATCTCGGTCACGCGCGTGGTGGACGCGGCGGCGCGCAAGCTCGCGCTGCAGCGCCGCGTCGGCGCGGGGCTCAACCTGGGCCAGTTCCGCCGCGCCGTCACGGAGGGCACCGTGCGCCACGTCGGGCTCGTGGAGTCGGCGCACCTCATCGCCGCCGCGCTCGGCTGGAAACTCGACCGCCTCGACGAGACGCTCGAGCCCGCGATCGCGCCGCGCGACCTCGACACCCAGGAGCTGCGGATCCCCGCCGGCGCCGCCACCGGCATCCGCCAGTCGGTGAAGGCCTACCGCTCGGGCGAGCTCGCGATCAGCCTCGACCTGCAGGTGTACGTCGGCGCCGAGTCGCCGCGCGACCACATCCTCGTGGACGGCGACCCCTCGATCGACACCACGATCGCCGGCGGCGTCAACGGCGAGGTCGCGACGGCCGCGATGCTCGTGAACAGCCTGCCCCGGCTGCTCGCCGCTCCGGCGGGGCTCGTCACGGTGCGGGATCTGCCTCTCGTCCACGCCCTCAACCCGCAGGACCTGGCGCTTCCCCTCCCGCGAAAGCGCTGAGCATGGGCGCGCCTGGCCAGGGCGACATGCAAGGCGAGATCGCCGAAGGCGTCCTGCCTCAGCTGCTGCGCGGCCTCTACGTCGGGCGCCGCAGCGGGATGCTGCGCTGCTCGCGCGCCGAGGAGGAGCAGAGCCTGCGCTTGCGGGCCGGACACATCGTGAACGCCCACACCAACGTGATCTCGGACCGGCTGGGCGAGATGCTGGTGCGGCGCGGCCTGCTGAGCCAGCCGGACCTCGAGCGCGCGACCGAGATCGTGGTGCGCGACAAGCGGCGGCTCGGCGAGGTGCTGGCGGAGCTGGGCCTGCTCGACGCGAACGGGCTCGAGGACGCGATCGCGCTTCACGTCCACGAGATGCTGGCGCGCCTCTTCGCCTGGACCGACGGCGCCTACGCCTTCAAGGACGAGGGGCAGGAGCCGCCGAGCGGCGAGGTCACGCTCAAGCTCTCGACCGGCGAGCTCATCCTCGAGGCCGTGCGCGCGGTGAGGGACCCCGACGTCGTGCGCTACGCGCTCGGCGACGTCGACCGCGTGCTCGCGCTCTCGAGCGACCCGCTGCTGCGCTTCCAGAAGTTGACCCTGTCTCCGGCCGACGGCTTCGTGCTGTCGCGCGTGGACGGCGCCACCACGGCTCGCGAGATCCTGCAGATGATCCCGCTGCCGGTCGAGGAGACGCAGAAGAGCCTGTTCGGCCTGCTCTCGACCGGTGTCATCGAGTACGGGGAGAAGCAGCAGCCGAAGCGCAAGGCGCCTGCCGTGCCTCTGCCGCCCGTGCCGCCGGCGCCGGCCGCTGCCGAGCCGCCGCCCGCTCCCGTGCCACCTCGTCCAGAGGCGCCGCCCGCTCCGCGCTCCGAACCTCCGCGCGCCTCGCCCCCCCCCGCGGTCGCGCCGCCGCCTCCCGCCGCCGTCGCGCCCCCGCCCCCCGCCGCCGCACGGGCGCCGGCCGCAGCGCCAGCCGCCGCCGACCAGAAGGCCGAGGAGCGGAGGAAGGAGATCCTGGACGCCTGGGAGGGCCTCGCCACCCGCACCCACTTCGAGGTGCTCGGCCTCGCGCGCAACGTCAGCGAGGCCGAGGTGAAGGAAGCCTATTTCGGGCTGGCCAAGCGCTTCCACCCCGACGTGCACCACGGGGCCCAGCTCGGCGACCTGCGCGACAAGCTCGAGGCCGTCTTCATCCGCCTGGGCGAGGCCTACGACACCCTGCGCGATCCCAAGCGCCGCGGCGACTACGAGGCGCGCCTCGGCCGCGCGCGTCCCCAGCCGGCTTTGGGGTCGTCGGCGACGCCGGCCGGCGGCACCACGGCCCCCGAGCCGCCGCCGGCTCGCGACCCGGAGGAGGAAGCGAGGCTCGCCGAAGAGGCGCTGCGCAAGGCGGCGAAGCTCCTGGAGCAGGCGAAGACGCTCGAGCAGGAGAAGCCCGACGACCACCAGCACCAGCGCATCACCTACGACGCGATCCAGCTGCTCGAGCCGGTGCTCGAGACGGCGACGGGCAAGTCCCGGCTGCGGGCGCAGCTGCTGCTCGCGCGCGGCTACTCGAAGAACCCGAAGTGGGCGAAGCGCGCCGAGGAGCTGCTGCTCGAGGCCAGCCGCGAGAACCCGAAGAGCATCGAGCCGCTCGCGCTGCTCGGGGCGATCTACGCGGCCCGCGGCATCAAGAGCCGCGCGCTCGGCATGTACAAGAAGGTGCTCGAGCTGAAGTCGGACCACGAGGAGGCCTTCAAGTACGTGGCCGAGAACAGCACCCTCGAGCCCCCGGCCGACGAACCGGAGGGCGGCGGCGGCCTGCTGGGCCGGCTGTTCCGGAAGGGCTGATGCGCCTCCCGCTCGCGCTCCTGCTCGCGCTCGGGCTCGCCGCCGCGGCGGCGCGCGCCGAGGTCGTCGTGCTGCTGAACGGCGACCGCATCACGGGCAAGGTCGTCGGCAGCACCTCGCGGCGCGTCCATGTCGAGACGCCTTACGGCGTGCTCGTGATCCCGGCAGACAAGGTCGACCGCATTCGCCGCGACGACGGCCACGAGGAGGTGTTCGGGAGCAAGGGCGCGCCCACGCCCGCCCCGACGCCGCGGCCGACGCCGACGCCCGCCACCACGTCGCTCGTGCTGGTCGTCACGGGCGCGAGCTTCTGGCAGGCCTGGGACCCGAAGACGGCGCCCGCGGACCCGAGCCTCCGCCTCGAGGTGAGGCTCGACGACGAAGTGGCGGCGACCTACACGGACGTCAACCTCGACCCCGAGGACCTGCCGAAGGCCGTCGTCAACACGTTCGTGTTCTCGCCCGAGCGCCTGTTCGTGAGCGGCGGCTCGGGGATCGCGGTCTCGCCCCCCTCGCTCGCCGGTTCCGAGATCCGGCTCGGGCTCACGTTGCCGGAGCGCTTCGTGGGCGAGCGGCGCCTGCTGCTCTCCTACCAGCTCAACGAGGCCGCCTCGGCGGCTCCGCGCTGGCACGACGTGGTGGTGGCTGGCGCCACGATCCACCTCACGGCCGGCGGCAGCGTGCGCGCGCGCGTCGTCCAGGATCGCGGCACGATGGATTTCACGCGCAAGGGCCTGCGCGGCGGCGGCCAGATGCGCGGCGTCGAGACGTTCCGCGCCACGATCGAGGTCGAGCCCGCTTCTTGACACCCCCAGGCGCGGGCCCTAGTCTCGATTCATGGACGTCTCGCGGCTCGCGGAGTTCCTGCCGCCGCTCGCAATGGGGATCGCGCTGGCGGCGGCAGCGGGCCTGCGCGCCTGGCTGCCGCTGCTCGCGGCCGGCGGCCTCGCGCGGCTCGGGGTGCTGGAGCTGGGGCCGAGCTTTCGCGTCCTCGCCTCGGACAGGGCGCTCGTCGTCTTCGCGGTCGCCACTGTGATCGAGCTCGTCGGGGACAAGATCCCGGCGGTCGACCACGCGCTCGACATGCTCGGGACGCCGCTGCGGCCGCTGGCGGGCGCCGTGCTCGCCGCCTCGGTGCTGGGCACGGTGACGGACCCG
>Ga0335076_10001976_pt1 | contig 20181 bp, 16 predicted proteins | sample Lox_Sample_25_FD_206717 | JGI IMG/M metagenome (GOLD analysis project Ga0335076, IMG submission 206717) | Soil microbial communities from Loxahatchee National Wildlife Refuge, Florida, United States - Lox_Sample_2.5 | ecosystem: Environmental > Terrestrial > Soil > Wetlands | place: USA...
GCCATGGTTGCGCAGCGCAAAGCTGTCCGCAGAACCTTTCGACAGCGCATCGAACAACCGCTCCGGATCGACGCCCGCCCGCTCGGCAATCGCCTTCGCCTCCGACAGCGCCATGACAGTTTCGAACAGAACCATGTTGTTCAGAATCTTTACTACCTGACCGCAGCCAACGGGCCCGCAATGCGTGATCTCGCTGGCGAATGTCGCGATCAATGGACGCAACGCCTCGAACGTCTCGACATCGGCGCCGACCATGACCGCGAGCGTCCCGGCCTCGGCCGCCGCGCGGGTCCGCGCTACGGGTGCATCGACGAACGTAGCGCCACGCTCGAAGAATTTCCGTGCGAGGTCGCGCGTCAGATCGACGGGGGAAGTGCCGAGATCGACCACGACCTGACTTTCCGCAGCCACCGCCAGAAGTTCCTTCACGACTTCGGCGACCACTTCTCCCGAGGGCAGCGAGAGGAACACGACCCCGGCACCCTCACCGATCTCGCGCACGGTCTTAGCGGCGCGCACGCCACGAGCAGCCAGGCGCTGCAGGGGAAGCGGATCACGGTCGAGCGCGATGACTTCGGCGCCCGACTTGTCGCGCAGGTTGCGGCAGATCGGCTCGCCCATGACGCCGAGTCCGATGAAGCCGATGGTTCGCTTGGAAGGATTCACTGATGGCTGCTCCGGGTACTTCGCTGTTGATTCCGGTTCCCGATCTTGTTCGGTCTCGATGCTTCGACAGGCTCAGGACGAGCGAAAAGTCTTATTCCTGGGACAGGAACCCTAACCCACTCCGACATAGATGCTCTTGGTCTGCTGATAGAGCCGCAGCCCAGTCGCTCCCTTTTCCCGGCCGATGCCGCTTTGCTTGAACCCGCCGAACGGGGTAGAGATCGACAGTTCCTTGTAGTTGTTGATCCAGACCGTGCCCGCCTCCAGCCTCCGCGCAACGCGCCACGCGCGCGCGAAGTCGCCGGTCCAGATTCCAGCCGCGAGTCCATACGCGGAATCGTTGGCTTGCGCGACCAGATCGTCTTCGTCTTCGAACGGGATGACGCACAGCACGGGGCCGAAGATCTCTTCCTGAGCGATGGCCGCGCGATTGTCGATGCCGCCGATGATAGTCGGAAGGTAAAAGGCGCCGTTCGCCAGACGCTGATCTTGCGGTCGCGCGCCCCCGCAAAGTATTTGCGCGCCCTGGCCGCGAGCTGCCTCGACCATGCGCTCTATGCGTTCGCGGTGAGGGAAAGAGGCGATCGGCCCCATCCGCGCGCCGGATGCATCGGGAAGATCGACGCGGAGGGATCGGGCGGCATTCACGACCGCCGTTGTCACGCGCTCGAGCACCGTGCGTTGAACGAAGAGTCGCGAGCCCGCAACGCACGACTGTCCACTGCCCTCGAAAATTCCGCTGGCGACGGCCTGCGTTGCAGCTTCGATGTCGGCATCGCCGAACACGATATGCGGCGACTTGCCGCCCAGCTCCAGTGCGACCGGCATCAATTTCCCTGCCGCAACGGCGGCGATGCGCTTGCCGCTCGCAGTCCCACCGGTGAACGAGACCATCTTCACGCCTGGATGCTCGACGAGTGCGGCACCGGTAGCTGCCGCACCGGGTAATACCTGCAGCACGCCGGGAGGCAACCCTGCTTCCATGGCCAGGCGTCCAAGCTCGAGGCCGGGAGACGGTGTCAGCTCGGACGGCTTGAGGATCACCGCATTGCCGGCGGCCAACGCGGGCGCGACCTTCTGCGCCTCCATCGTCATCGGCGAATTCCACGGCGTGATGGCGGCGACCACGCCGTATGGTTCGTGCACGGTCATCGACACATAAGCGCCGCGCGAAGGGGTGAGCTCGGAGCTCGCCGTTTCGCACACCGCTGCGTAGTACCGGAAGATGCCGGCCGCACTCTTCGCTTGAGCCAGGCATTCCGACCAGACTTTGCCGTTCTCGATCATCTGCAGCTGCGCGAAGCGTTCGGCGTTGGAAGCGATGAGATCGCTGATCCGATGCAGGACCGCCGCGCGCTGATGCGGCAGCAGCGAACGCCAGGGCCCCGAGGCAGCAGCGCGCGCAGCGGCCACAACCGCCCGATCGACGTACTCGGCGCTCGCCGCGCTGACCTCGTGATTGCGCTGACCGGTGGCAGGATTGATCGACACCAGGATCTGGCGTGAATCGACCAGCCACTGCCCGTCGATGAGCATGGGACGCAGGGCGGTCGAACCAGGGTTTGGGGCGGGGGCTGACATCTGGGCGCCGACTATTCCAGGCTGACATCGATCGAAACCAAGGGTCAGTGTAATACAGCGTCCTTCGTTTCTGCCGGTTTCGTCATCCGTACGCCTACGCTCGATACCCCCGGGCCGGGGGCCGACCAGTGTGAATATTCACGCTCCCCGACGGGATTTGTTACGCGATTCCCGCGTCTCGCCCGCGTATTTTCTGGAGGTCGTGTGTGTTTGCGTGACCTGCAGAGCTAAGAGGAGGCGACGATGAACACCGTTGCTATCATCAAGATTACCTGGATCGCTACAGTTTTCGCCACATCGGCCCTGGTCAGTCAGACACTCATGGACACCACGAATCCGGCGTCGGTCCTGCTCGGAGAAGGCGGGAAGTCGCCGTCCGACGCGGGGACCAAACTGCCGCGCAACTATGCTTTCGCCGGCCGCGATGAAGTCGTCGCCCGGTTTTCGTGGGATCAGGAACTGTAATCGCCAGCGCGATTCCTGGATTACGCTCCACTCTATCCAGGCTACACACCGCGCACTGGTAGCCCGGGTGGAGCGCACGCGCAACCCGGGACGAGGGCCGTTCCGAGGTTTCCGTCGAGGAAAAGGGAGTCCCGGTGGACGTCATTCCTGGGCACCCTCAGACTCGGACCGATCCGCAACGTCGCACCCCGCAGACTCCGCCCGTTCGCTGAACCGACCAGCAAGAAACGAGGCGCTCCCGCCCGTCTATAATGCTGCGCTGATTCGGGTCAACCGGGATTCATCTCGATGCAAAGCTTGTGGAAGGACGAGGAAGCCGCCGGCTTCAAAGGCGACCTCGGCCAGCGTGTCTATACCTCCCGTCTGCTCGGACGCGACAAGTCTCTGGTGCTGCACGGCGGCGGCAATACCTCCGTCAAGCTGCGCCAGAAGAACATCGTCGGCGACGAAGAGGAAATCCTCTACGTCAAGGGCAGCGGCTGGGATCTGGAGTTCATCGAGGAAGCCGGATTCTCGCCGGTGCGGATGGCACATCTCCTGAAGCTTGCGCAGCTCGAGGCGTTGAGCGATCCGCAGATGGTCAACGAGCTGGCGACGCACATGACGCGGTCGACAGCGCCGGCGCCCTCCGTCGAGACGATTCTGCACGCGCTGCTGCCGCATAAGTACGTCGATCACACGCACTCCGATGCGGTCCTGGCCGTCACCGATACTGCCGATGGAGAAAAGCGGATTGCCGAGATCTATGGCGACAAGGTGGTGGTCATCCCCTACGTCATGCCGGGGTTCGATCTTGCACGCTTGTGTGCGCAACTCTTTCCGAAGCAGGTCGGCAAGAACACGATCGGCATGGTCCTGCTGAAGCACGGCATCTTTTCTTTCGGCGCTACGGCACGGCAGTCCTACGAGCGCATGATCGAGCTGGTCGACCTCGCGGAGCGCTACCTCGAGCGGCGCAATGCCTGGCAGCTCAAGCGACCCGTCATCAACGCTGACAACAAACCGCAGCGTGAGCAGATCGCCGCGCTGCGAGCGGAGATGTCGCGCGTGGCCGGGAATCCGTTGATCGTCGCCGTTCATCAGGACGCGCGTACGTTGTCGTTCGCGCGGCGCCTGGATGTCGCCACCGTATCTCAGCAGGGCCCCGTGACGCCGGATCACGTGATCCGGACCAAGCGCATCCCGATGGTGGGACGCGACGTGGAAGGTTTCGCGCGAGCGTACCGCGAATACTTCGGCCGCCATGCGCCACAGGCGAAGGAGCCCAAAACCATTCTCGATCCGGCGCCGCGCGTGGTCCTCGACCCGGAGCTGGGCATGTGCGCTGCGGGTCGTTCGGTCAAGGATGCGGCGATCGTCGCGGACCTCTATACCCATACGATCGACGTCATCGAGCGCGCGAGCCTGCTCGGCGGCTACTCTGCGCTGCCACACCGCGATATCTTCGACGTGGAGTACTGGGATCTCGAGCAGGCCAAGCTGCGCAAGGCGGGCAAACCTCCCGTGTTCACGGGTGAAGTAGCTCTGGTCACCGGCGCCGCATCCGGAATCGGAAAGGCATGCGTAGACGCTTTGCTCGCCCGTGGCGCTGCAGTCGTCGGCCTCGACGTGAACGAGCGCATTGCGAGCCTCCACGAGCGCACCGACTTTGTCGGCATCCGCTGCGATGTCGCCTCTCAACAGGAGGTGACAGCGGCGCTCGAGGAAACAGCGCGTGCCTTCGGCGGGCTCGACATCCTCGTGCTCAATGCCGGGATCTTCACCGCCAGCGCTGCGATCGCCGTACTCGACAACGACGCCTGGCGCAAGGTGATGAACATCAACCTCGACGCCAACTTGATGCTGCTGCGCGAATGCTATCCGCTGCTCAAGCTCGCGCCTCGCGGCGGACGCGTCGCGGTGATCGGCTCGAAAAACGTCCCTGCACCGGGCCCAGGGGCCGCTGCTTACTCAGCCTCCAAGGCGGCGTTGACCCAGATCGCCCGCGTCGCTGCCCTCGAATGGGGCGGCGACAATATCCGCATCAACACGCTTCATCCCAATGCCGTGTTCGACACCGGGATCTGGAACGAAGACGTTCTGACGGCTCGCGCCCAGCACTACGGGCTGAGCGTCGACGAATACAAGAGGAACAACGTGCTCAAGACCGAAGTCACGAGCCGCGATGTCGCCGAGCTGGCGGCGGAGATCTGCGGTCCGCTGTTCTCCAAGACCACGGGTGCGCAGTTGCCGGTCGACGGCGGTAACGAGCGGGTCATCTGATAGAGAGAGGCACTATTCGTGTTGATCAAAGAAGAGTCGACCCAGCAACGGGCGACGGCAATGCGCTGGCAAGGCGAGCTGCTTTATATCCATATGGCTCCGCTGGCATCGTCTCTCATGCGTCCGCTCCCCGAGGCGAAGCTGATCGCCGGCACCGGCGTCCAGGGCGACCGCTACGCGCTGCGGCTGGGCACCTATTCGAACAAACACCACATCGATCGTCAGGTGACTCTGATCGAGATGGAAGTGCTGGAGGCGCTCGCGCGCGACCATCGCGTCGAACTGACGCCCCACGAGCATCGGCGCAACCTGACCACCCGCGGCGTGCCGCTCAATCATCTTGTAGGACAGTATTTCCGTGTGGGCGCCTGCGTGCTGTACGGCGGACGGCTGAACGTGCCGTGTCGTTATCTCGAAGATCTGCTGAACAAGAAAGTATTCAAGCCGCTGCTCAATCGTTCGGGGCTGAACTGCAGGATCGTGATTGCCGGCGTGATTCGCCAGGGCGATCGCATCGAATGGTGCGACCCGGAGTCGATCGATGCGGCGCTGCGTCGGGCCAACGAAGCGATACCGCTCGAGCAACCGCCCGAAGCCTGGCCAGATGCCTGATGTCGACCAGCTCTCGGCGGGTTACGCGGCGCGGCTGCGAGTCCGGTCGGGAGAGCACACCGGGCACACGTCCGGCATGGCGCTGGGTTTCGCGCAAGGCAATGTAGTCATTCTGCCCGCTGACCTGGCCGACGATTTTCTGCGTTACTGCCAGAGCAATCCCAAGCCCTGCCCTGTCCTCGCCGTCTCGCGAACGGGCGATCCAAATTTGCGCAGCCTCGGTGCCGATCTCGACATCCGCACCGACGTGCCGCGTTACCGCGTGTTTCGCAACGGAGAGCTGGTCGACGAGCCGACAAGCATCGGCCGACTGTGGCGGGACGATCTGGTCACGTTCGTGCTCGGCTGTTCTTATTCCTTCGAAGAAGCGCTGATCGCCGATGGGCTGGAGGTGCGCAACGTCAGCCTCGGACGGGGCGTGGCGATGTTCCGGACCAACGTTGCGACTGTGCCAGCCGGCCGATTCCGCGGTCCGCTCGTGGTTTCGATGCGGCCGTTCAAACCGGCGGATGCGATCCGGGCAATTCAGATCACCACCCGTTTTCCTTCCGTCCACGGTGCGCCGGTACACATCGGACTGCCAGAGGCGATCGGCATTGGGGATCTGACGCGACCCGACTATGGCGATGCCGTGCCGGTCGGCGCGGACGAGCTGCCCGTGTTCTGGGCCTGCGGCGTAACGCCCCAGGCCGTCGTCGCAGAGGTACGCCCGGAGTTCTGCATCACGCACGCGCCCGGTTGCATGCTCATCACCGACCTGCTGAACAGCCGGCTCGCGATTCTCTGAAACCGCAGTAACGGTAGCCCGGATGGAGCGAAGCGCAATCCGGGGCATCCGTACACCCGATCAAATCCGGTGCACGCCGGAATCCTGGATATTGCGTAGCAGAGTCTCTTTTGCATCCTGGATTGCGCTTCGCTCCATCCAGACTAGTACTCCCAACAACAGGAGAGCGCAGCGCCGGGAAGAAGTGTAGGGTTGGCGAATGGCATACCCCGCCTCGCTCGAACAGCCACTGGTCGGCATCATCGCCAACCCGGCCTCGGGGCGCGACGTCCGTCGACTGGTTGCGAAAGCTTCGGTTTTTCACACTGCAGAGAAATGCAACATGGTGCAGCGCGCCTTGACCGCGCTGGCGTCGTGCGGCGTGCGGTCCGTGGTCATGACAAAGGACCTGGGTGGCATCGCCGCCGGGATCGTGCGCGCTCTGGAAGGGCATCGAGCCCAGGCCTCCGCGCCGTGGCCGAATGTTGCATTCCTCGAATTTCCGATCGAAGACTCGGCGCAGGACAGCGTGCGCGCGGTGGAGCAGATGAAGGAGCTGGGTGTTGCGCTCATCTTGGTGCTCGGCGGCGATGGTACTCACCGGGTGATCGCCAGCTGCTGCGACGGCATTCCGCTTGTCGCGCTCTCTACCGGCACCAACAACGCCTTTCCGGAGATACGCGAGGCCACCGTCGCCGGCCTGGCTGCGGGATTGATCGCCAGCGGAGCGGTATCGCGCGAGCTCGGAACCGTTCGCAACAAACTGCTGCGCGTTAGAATGAATGGCCGTGCTTGCGATCTGGCTCTGGTCGACGTTTGTGCCAGCAACGATCACTGGACCGGCGCCCGGGCCTTGTGGAAGGCGGAGGATCTGACCGAGCTGTTCGTCACGACGGCGAGAGCCGACGCGATCGGATTGTCGGCGATCGCCGGGCTGAGCTTTCCTGTCGAGCGCTCGGTGCCGCGCGGCGTACGGATCAGGTTGTGCCCTGCGGGCGAGGGCATGATGACCGTGCGGGTTCCCATAGCGCCGGGGTTGATTGTGCCGGTGGGTATCGTGGAGGCGGCACCGATTCGTCCCGGTGAGGAGCACGCGCTCCACGCCCGGCGCGGTGTGCTCGCTCTCGACGGTGAAAGGGAGATCGAATTTGGCCCCGACGACCGCCTGAGCGTTTCGTTGGAGCTGGATGGCCCGCTGACCGTTGACATCGGGCGCGTGATGCAGATCGCAGTGGAACGAGGGCTGTTTGCGGAGAGCACAACGACCCCGCGATTGAGAGAGGGTGCGGGAGGATTAGGCTCATAGACGCCGATCGGCTCGAACCACCCCGCCCGCTGCGCGCCTCCCCTCCTTGAGAAGGAGGGGAGGAAAAAATAGATGTCTCCCCTCCGGCACGAGAAGGGGTGCCTGCGGAGCAGGCGGGATGTGGGAGCCTGCCCGAGGATTGGTGGCGCGCGCAGCGTGACAGACCGGTGGGAGTCTGCCCGAAGCCGAGCTTCGTTGGTGACGAGGGCGATAATTGGCATCGCAACTACAACAAACGGAGGAGATATGGCCGCAACCTTGAGCCGCGAAGACCTGCTTCGGGCATACCGGATGATGAAAACCATCCGCGAGTTCGAAGAGCGCGTGCATACCGAGTTCGCCACTGGCGAGATTCCGGGCTTCGTCCACCTGTACGCGGGCGAAGAAGCATCCGCCACCGGCATCTGCATGCATCTCAACGACAACGACAAGATCGCCAGCACCCATCGCGGCCACGGTCACTGCATCGCAAAAGGCGTGGAAGTGGACGGCATGATGGCGGAGATCTACGGCAGGGCGACCGGCACCTGTCGCGGCAAGGGCGGCTCCATGCACATCGCCGACCTCGACATGGGAATGATGGGCGCCAACGGCATCGTCGGCGGCGGTCCGCCCTTGATCTGCGGCGCCGCGCTCGCGGCGAAGTTCAAGAAGAATAAAGGCGTCGCGATCGCCTTCGTCGGCGACGGCGGCTCCAATCAGGGTACGACTCTGGAGAGCCTGAATCTCGCGACGGTGTGGAACCTTCCCTGCATCTTCGTGATGGAGAACAACGGCTATGCGGAGTCGACCGCCTCCAAATGGTCGGTGGCCTGCAAAGACATCGTCGAGCGCGCGCATGGCTTCGGCATGCCCGGCGTCATGGTGGACGGCCACGACTTCTTCGCCGTGTACGAAGCGGCCGGAGAAGCGATCGCACGCGCACGCGAGGGCGGCGGGCCGACGTTGATCGAATGCAAGCTCAACCGCTACTTCGGCCACTTCGAGGGCGACGCGCAGACCTACCGCGGACTCGACGAAGTCAAGAAGCTGCGCGAAACCAAAGATTGCATCAAAGGGTTCGCTCGGCGGGTTACTGCCGCGGGAATGCTCAAGCAAACCGAGATGGAGGCGATCGACAAGGAAGTCATGGCCCTGATCGAGGAAGCGGTGAAGAAAGCCAAAGCCGCACCCAGACCTTCCGCGAAGGATCTGCTGACCGACGTATACACGTCGTATTGACAAACGCGGCTTGCGCCTTACTCTACTTCCCGCGAGTGCGGGAGGGTGAAAGTAGAGGCGACAGAGCACGCCAAGGAGGAGACAGCATGGCCAGAACAATCACATTTCAGCAGGCGATCAGCGAAGCCCTATCGCAGGAGATGGCGCGCGATCCGAGCGTCATCGTCATGGGTGAGGACAACGTGGGCGGCATGGGCGCGGACGGCGAGAAGGATGCCTGGGGCGGCGTGCTCGGCGTGACCAAGGGCCTCTATCCCAAGTTCGGCGATCGCGTGATGGACACGCCGATCTCGGAATCTGCGTTCATCGGAGCGGCGATCGGAGCGGCGACCGCCGGCATGCGCCCGGTGGCCGAGCTGATGTTCATCGATTTCATGGGCGTGTGCTTCGATCAGATCTTCAACCAGGCGGCGAAGTTCCGGTACATGTTCGGCGGTAAGGCGCAGACGCCGGTCGTCATCCGCACCATGGTCGGTGCAGGCTTCCGGGCGGCCGCACAGCACTCGCAGATGCTGTACTCGATCTTCACCCACATTCCGGGCCTGAAGGTAGTCATCCCAGCCACGCCTTACGACGCGAAGGGCTTGATGATCCAGTCCATCCGCGACAACGATCCCGTGATCTTCTGCGAGCACAAGATGCTGTACACGATTCAAGGCGAAGTCCCCGAAGAGATCTACACCATCCCATTCGGCGAAGCCAACGTCGCGCGCGACGGCAAGCATGTCACGATCGTCACGCTCGGGCGGATGGTGCACGTCGCCCTGGAAGCAGCCGCGAATCTCGCGAAGAACAATATCCAGTGCGAAGTGATCGATCTGCGCACTACTTCGCCGATGGATCAGGACACCGTGCTCGAAAGCGTGGAAAAGACCGGACGCCTGGTCGTGGTGGACGAAGCCAATCCCCGCTGCAACATCGCCACCGACGTGTCGGCGATCGTGGCTCAGAACGCATTCGGCGCGCTCAAGGCACCGATCGAGATGGTGACGGCGCCGCATACGCCCGTCCCCTTCAGCCCCGATCTGGAAGATCTCTACATTCCCACCGCGGCAAAGATCGAAACGGCCGTGCTGAAGGCAACGGGGTACAAAGGATGAGCTCCATCCTCAAGCTGACCATGCCCAAATGGGGCCTGTCGATGACCGAGGGCACGCTCGTGCGCTGGCTCGTCGAGGAAGGCGCGCATGTCGAACCGGGGATGGAAGTCTGCGACGTGGAAACGGAAAAGATCGCCAACGCCATCGAGTGCAACGTCAGCGGCACGCTGCGCCGCAAGGCCGCGCAAGAGGGAGACGTCGTCTCCGTCTCGGGACTCCTCGGCGTAGTGGCCGACGCGACGGTGTCAGATGCGGAGATCGAAGCCTATATCAAGGATTTCCAGGCGACCTTCGTGCCGCCGTCCGCGGAGGACGAAGGCGGCGGCCCGATTCCGGAGAAGATCGAGATCGCGGGACGAGCCATCCGTTTCCTCAAGCGCGGCGAAGGCGGCGTACCGGTGGTCTTGATTCATGGCTTCGGCGGCGACCTCAACACCTGGTTGTTCAATCACGAGGCGCTGTCCGGCAAGCGAGAGGTCTACGCATTCGATTTGCCTGGACATGGCGAATCGTCCAAGCGGATCGACCGCGGCGATGTAGGCGAATTCGCGGATGTCGTCGGCGCATTTATGGATGCCATCGGGATCCCGAAGGCGCATCTGGTCGGACATTCGCTGGGCGGCGCAATCGCCGCTTCAGTTGCAGCCTCGCAACCGAAGCGGGTCGCATCGCTGACGCTTGTCGCCAGCGCGGGTCTGGGTGAGAAAATCAATGCCGAATACATCGAAGGCTTCGTCTCGGCAAAAACGCGCAACGAGCTCAAACCCCATCTGCGCCAGTTGTTCGCCGATGCAGACCTCGTCACCCGCCAATTGATCGACGATGTCTTGAAGTACAAACGGCTGGATGGGGTCGAGCAAGCGCTCCTTCAGATTGCAGGCGCTGCCTTTTCGGGAGGCAAACAGGCTCTGGTCCTGCGCGACAAGCTCGGCGCCCTGCCGGTGCCGTTGCTGGTCGTCTGGGGATCGGAGGACCGGATCATCGAAGCGGCACAGGCGCGCGGTCTACCGGCCAATGCACGCGTCGAAGTGATGGCCGGTCGTGGCCACATGGTACAGATGGAGGCCGCGGCCGAGGTCAACCGCCTGCTGGAAGAGTTTCTCGGATAGTCGAAGCAGCGCCTGATTTTCGACCGACTATCGCCGAGCCTTCATCAACTCCAGTTCGCGCAGCGCCCAGTCGTACTCGAGGAACTCGGTCATCCCGGTCGCGACCGCTGCCTCGAACGCCGCTTTCGCCGCATCGGGATTCTGGTCGATCAGATACTGCTGCCCGGCGTAGAAATACGCCTCGCATTTCTGCGCCTGGTCGATGTCGACGTCCGGTGATTGCGCCAACGCAATCGCCTCCTCCGGCTGCATGGCGCCCGTCAGCATCTTGATCACAGGTGCGGGCCACTGGTCAGCCGGCAGGACTTCGGCGTAAGACGTTAGAGGCGACCAGGCATTCGACCGGCTGCGCATGACTTCGACGTGCAGCCAGATCGCCGCGTACAGCACGCCGATGCCCTGGTCATTGTCCATCGCCAGCGCAAAGCTGTGCGCGGCCCGCGCGTGCTCCCCCTGATACGAGGCCAGCCGCCCTTCCTCCCGATGCGCGGTGGCGCGCTTGCTGTCCAGTCCGAGTGCCATCGCCAGGTCGGTCTGCGCGCGCGGAAAGTCGCGCAGCTTGAGATAAGTGATCGCTCGATCCTCGTAGTACTGCGGGCCGAACTCCTCCAACTCGATCGCCCGGCCGAAGTCCTCCAGTGCGCGCTCGTTCTGAGTCAAACGGCTCAGGGCAATCCCTCGGTACCGAAACACCTCGGCCAGTTCCTTGCCGTGCAGGCGGCCGGAGTCGATCTCTCCGGTCAGGCGGTCGATCTCCTGGGCGAGAGAAGCGCGCTTCTCCGCGGCGGCCTGAGCCAACGCTTCGGCAGAGGGTCCGGCAGCCTGCGCCACGGATGTGACGACGGCGGTCAGAGCGACAGTGAGCACCAATACGGCAGCGCATCGATGCGAGGACAGCGGGTTCATTCCAATTCTCCGGTTTCGCAAACCAGAAGCCTGGGGGCTCTGGGCCTGTTCATCGAGGTCGCGGGCGCGCAGACGCACGCGTGCCGTCGCCTCGGTATACTTCAACGCAAGGATGAGGCCAGGCGATCGGCCGGGTTTCGATTGACGATCGCGCGCCATTTCCGCTCCTACCGCCAAGAGAGACCAAAAACATGAAGACCGTCCTCATCACCGGTGCAGCCGGCGACATCGGAACCAATCTGCGCCGCGAGCTCGCCGGCAAATACACTCTGCGCCTGTCCGACATTCGACCCGTAAAGAAGCCCGCTCCGGGCGAGACCTCGGTGCGCGGAGACATCGGACGCCTGACCGACATGCTGCGGATCACGAAGGGCGTGGATGCGATCGTGCACCTCGGCGGGTTTGCCGTCGAAGGACCTTGGGATGTGATCCTGCGTGCGAATATCATCGGGCTCTACAACACCTTCGAGGCGGCACGCCGCAACGGCGTCAAGCGGATCCTGTTCGCGACCAGCAATCACGCGATGGGGTTCTACCGGCGCGACCAGACCATCGACCACCGCAGCTACCCGAAACCCGACAGCCGCTACGGTGTGTCGAAAGTGTTCGGCGAGCAGCTCGGCAGCCTCTACGCGGACAAATACGGCTTGGAGGTATTTTGCATCCGCATCGGCAATCTCAACCCCGCACCCGCAGACAAGAGGCGGCTCTCGTTGTGGCTGTCTCCACGCGATCTCGCGCAGCTCGTGCAGATCGGCATCGACCATCCCGACATCCACTTCGAGATCGTGTACGGCATTTCGGGCAACAAACGCAGCTGGTACGACAACTCCAATGCGACCCGCCTCGGTTACAAGCCGCAGGACGACAGCGAGACCTATGCCGCCGAAGTGCTGGCAAAGGAGAAGCCCGGCAACGATCCGCGCTCGGAGATGTACCAGGGCGGCAACTTCGTGATAGCCGAAATCGGCGGCGATCCGAGCCGTGTCACACCAAAGCTGAAGCGCAAGAGGCGGTGAGTGGGTTTCCCCGGATTGCGTTGCACTCCATCCGGGCTACGAGACGACGCGACTGAGGAGGTTGGAGCGAAGCCGAGTAGCCTGGATGAAGCGAAGCGGAATCCAGGACAGTCACCGTAGCCTGGGTGAAGCGCAGCGGAACCCAGGACAGTCACCGTAGCCTGGATGAAGCGCAGCGGAACCCAGGACAGCGTTGAAGGAAGGAATCGATGCCCGACCGAAGCCCGCAGCTGAGCACTCCACCCGGCGCCTGCGACACCCACATGCACTTCTACGACTCGAACGTCCCGTCGGCGCCCGGAGGCCCGCAGCTGCCCGGGCACTTCAGCGTGCCGATGTATCGGGCGCTGCAGAAACGTCTCGGTCTGCAACGCGTGATCGTCGTTCAACCCAATGCCTACCGGGCGGACAATCGCGTTACGCTCGACTCGATCCAGGCGCTTGGCCCGAATGCCAAGGGAGTCGGCGTTGTAAACCTCGACGTCGCGGACCACGAGATCGAGCGGCTGAGTAAAGGCGGGATCGTCGCGCAACGCTTTTTCCAATTGCCGAATGGCGCAGTCGGTTTCGACAAGATGGATGAGATCATGGCGCGGGTGAATCCCTTCGGGTGGCACGCCAATCTGCAGCTCGACGGACGCGAGCTGCCGAAGTACGAGGCGCAGATCAAGAGGCTACCGGGCAAGTTCGTGATCGATCACGTGGGCAAATTTCTCGAACCGGTCGCCCCGGACCACGAGTCCTTCAAGACGCTTCTACGCCTCGTTGACACCGGTCGCTGCTGGGTCAAGCTCTCCGCACCCTACGAGGTGTCGAAGACCGGCGCGCCGAAGTACGAGGACGTTGGCCGCTTGGCCAAAGCGCTGGTGAAACATGCGCCGGAGCGGATGCTCTGGGCCAGCAACTGGCCTCATCCCGGCGCACCGAAGGACGCAATGCCGGACGATGCGGACCTGCTCGATGTCCTCCTCGACTGGGCACCCGACGATTCGACGCGCAGAAAGATACTCACGGAAAATCCGGCGGAGCTGTACGGGTTCGCATGATCCCGTAGCCCGGATGCAGCGCAGCGAAATCCGGGGACCAGAGTCAAACAACCTTGACGCATGGCAAGCCCGTCGCCATAGTGCACAAGCCTTGAGCCTTCAACAGTTCGACCGCACAGGGGGCCCCCATGGGCGCGTGTCGGATGAGCAGCTTCCGCTCAATCTCGTTCGCATCGGTCGCGGCGGTTAGCCGTGCTCGAACTGTAGCGTGCGCGCGCCGCAAATGCGTGCTGTCGACGAGGTGATCCCGGTGACGAAGCGCTGGACGATTGCGTTGAGCATCGCGGCTGCCGCGCTAATCCAGCCGGCCTATTCAGAAGATGTGTCGCAGCGAACGGCGCGAGTCGGGATCGTATACGCCGAGTCCTATGCGTCGGTAGGTGGACTGTATGAGGCCATTCGCGTCCGCCTGCGCGAGTTAGGTTGGATCGAGGGCAACAACCTTACGATCGAGACGCGCTCCGCGGACGGCCGTCTCGACCGCCTGCCTGCGCTGATGGGCGAGCTGATCGAGCGCAGGGTCGACGTGATCGTTACCGGGGGCAACCCCACCGTCCTGGCTGCAAAGACGGCGACGAGCACGATTCCCATCGTAGCAACGGCGATGAGCGATCCCGTCGGGCTCGGCCTTGTCGCGAGCCTTGCCCATCCGGAAGCCAATTTGACCGGCCTCTCCCTGGGATTCGCCGAGGGATTCGCCGGAAAATGGCTCGAGCTGCTGCACGAGATAGTGCCGCGGCTTTCGACGCTCGCAATTGTCTACAACCCGGAGAACAAGGCAAGCGTTCGATACCTGCAGGATCTCCAGGCGGCTGCTTCAGCGCGAGGCCTGAAGCTCCGGATGATCCCTGTGCACGACGCATCTCGGCTCGAACGCGGGATTCGGGAAGCCCGGCGGGCGGCGCAAGCGGCAGTGGTCTTGCCCGATCCCTTCGTCATGAACTACTGCGCACGCATCGCCGTCCTCGCGGAGAAGGCCCGGGTGCCGGCCATATACGGGCTGCTCCCCTGCGCTCAAGCCGGTGGGTTGATGGCCTACGGCGTCGATCTGGTCGCCAACGCGCGGCGTGGAGCAGAGCTCGCCGACAAGATCCTAAGGGGCGCCAAGCCCGGTGAGATCCCGATCGAACAACCGACTCGTCTCTCGCTCGCGGTGAATTTGAAAGCAGCGAAGGCCCTCGGCCTCTCTGTTCCCGAGTCGATTCTGCTGCGCGCCGACGAAGTGATCCGGTAGACCGGTCTTCTGCTAGCATTCCACTCGGGGACGAGGAACAGCCATTCGGAGTCGAACCGATGATGCAAATGCTGCAGGACGACGAACTCGAACACTACCGGGAACAGGGATACGTGATCCCTCGCTATCGCTTGCCCGATGCGCTCTTGCGCCGCCTCCGCGAAGGGGTCGACCGGGTTCTCGCCACGTATACAGACGTCGCGCAGGAGGATCTGGCTAACCCGCACATGATCCCACCCACGGAGGGACCTCAGGTCAATCCCTTCATGGAAGGCGCCCGCCATCCAGCGATCCTGAACATGGTCGAGCAGGTGCTCGGGCCAGACCTGATCCTATGGATCACGCGGATCCTGTGCAAGCCGGCGGGCATCGGCCGCGAAGTGCCCTGGCATCAGGACGGTGAATATTGGCTGATGCGGCCGCTCGCGACCTGCTCGGTCTGGATCGCGATCGATCCTGTCACGACGCAGAATGGCTGCATGCGGTTCATTCCCGGATCGCACAAGCGGAAAGAGCTGTATCGCCACCACCAAACCAATCGCGAGAACCTGGTGCTGAACCTGGAGCTCGATCAGGATCAATTCGACGAATCGAAGGCGGTGAATGTCGAGCTCGAAGCCGGACAGATCTCGCTGCACGACGTGCGCATGATTCATGGCTCGCTCGCTAACGCCTCGGGTGCACGCCGCGCGGCGCTCATCATGCGCTACATGCCGGCGACATCTCACTACGACCGTTCGCTGGTGAAACAACGTCGCGACAACAGCCCGTTCAACATCTTCGATCAGCCGCTGTGGCTGATGCGAGGCAGGGACCGGACCGGCAAGAACGACTTCACCCGCGGCCACGAGCTATGGCGCGAACGCTACGCGCGGGGGCTCACGGCAGATACCGCTCCCTGATTCGAGAAGGCGTCAGGGAGGCTGCGGGGCGAGCAGCCTCCGCGTTCCTTTCCGTACAAGCCGCGCCTCTACTCGCGCCAAGGCTGCTCTGCCATTGACAGAACTCCGTACAGACCGTACAGTTCAGAGACCATGACCATCAAACGCAGTGGCGTCGAAGAAGCTCGTAAGAACCTTCCGGCCCTTCTGGAGCAGGCGAGCCGCGGCCATCCCAGCGTCGTTACGAAGCACGGGCGGGTATATGCTGCCATCGTTCCTGCTCACTACCTGCGGCACGGGCGCGGTCCCAGCATCCTCAGCCTTCGGGGCAGCGGCAGAGGTCTGTGGGGGCGTTCGCCCGGCCGGACTGTTCGAGCACTGCGGGCGGAATGGGATTAGCTCCGCTTCCCCCGATTCCGTCCGGGGCCTTAGTCGTGGTCGACACCGCTCCTATCGTTTACTTCCTGGAGGATCACCGCACGTTGGCACCCCGTTTCGCGGGCCTGTTCGAACGAGCGGCAGCAGGGGATCTAGGAATCGCCATTTCAACCATCACTCTGGCTGAGGTTATCTCGGGACCTCTTGCCGCAGGCAATGAGGTGCTGGTCGAGACTTATCGGACTGCTCTTACTGAAGGTCACGGCTGGACGGTGGTTCCAGTGACGGAGCAAGTGGCCGTCGCAGCCGCGCGTTTCCGGGCGAAGTATCGACTCAAGCTTCCGGATGCGATTCAGCTCGCGACTGTAGTCACGAGCGGCGCGCATGCTCTTGTCACTCATGATCGAGACTTCCGTGCCGTCAAGGATGTCAAAGTGCTCGCCTGATTACCGCGTACACTACGCGGCGGCGACGCCTGTGGTTGGAGGCGGGACCGGCTGATGCGTCGCGGCGGATTGTTTCTCAAATATGCCGTGCCGCTGGTTCTCATCTCCAGCGGCGCGGTCATCGTGAGCGGCCTGGTCGAGATTTATTTCTCGTATCAGGAGAACAAGGCTGCTCTTTCCGGCGTGCAGCATGAGAAGGCCATCGCCGCCGCCGCCAAGATCGAGCAGTTCGTGCGCGAGATCGAGCATCAGCTCGCCTGGATCGCGCAGACGCCGTGGGGATCGCGCGGCGCGCCGCTGGATCAGCGTCGACTGGATTCTCTGCGTCTCCTGCGTCACGTTCCCGCGGTCACCGAGGTGAGTCAGCTCGATCCGAGCGGCCACGAGCAACTGAAGGTATCGCGGTTGGCGATGGACGTCGCGGCGAGCAACGCCGATTTCTCCAACGATCCGAAATTCCGCGAAGCATCCGCCCGCAAGACGTACTTCAGCCCGGTCTACTTTCGGAAGGAGTCCGAGCCGTACATGACGATCGCGCTCGCAGGCAACGGCGACGACGCGGGCGTCATCGCCGCGGAGGCGAACCTCAAATTCATCTGGGACGTGGTCTCCAACCTGAAAGTCGGCAAAGGCGGCTACGCGTATGTGGTGGATTCGCACGGCCGCCTTATCGCACACCCCGACATCAGCCTGGTGTTGCAGAAGACCGACCTGTCCGCGCTTCCGCAAGTACGGAAGGCGAGCGCTGCGCCGGCCGGCGCGGCGGAGGCTCCGACTTCAGCGTTGGTCGGCCGCGATCTGCGCGGGCACGAGGTTCTCTCCTCGTACGCGTCTATCGCACCTCTCGGCTGGCTCGTCTTTGTCGACGTGCCCATCACCGAGGCCTTCGCACCTCTCTATGCCTCCATCGGGCGCACGGTGGTGCTGCTGCTGATCGGCGTCGTGGTCTCGGGCATCGCGAGCTTGATTCTGGTGCGCCGGATGGTTGCGCCGGTTCATGTACTGCAGGCCGGCGCGGCCCGTATCGCTGCCGGCGCCCTCGATCAGAGAATCGACGTAAGGACCGGCGACGAGTTGGAGGTGCTAGCAAACGAGTTCAACCATATGACGGGCCGGCTTCAGGAGTCCTATGCGACCCTGGAGCGCAAGGTGGACGAGCGCACACGCGATCTCACCGAGGCGCTGGAGCAGCAGACTGCCACGAGTGAGATTCTGCGCGTGATCAGCAGCTCGCCGACCGACTTGCAGCCGGTGCTGGATGCCGTCGCCGAAAACGCCGCACGCGTGTGCAGCGCCAGCGACGCGGTCATCTATCGGGTCGAGGGTAACTTCTGCAAACTTGCCGCGCGATACGGTTCTCTTCCCACCGCGGTCACGCGCGACGATCTACGCTTGATTAGCCGAGACCTGACGATTGGAGTAGCCATCCTCGACCGGCGCATCGTTCATGTACCGGACCTTCTCGCGGACACGGGCGTCGATTTCGCTCTTGCGAAGACCTACGCCGCCCGAGTCGGCTTCCGGACCGCGCTTGCGGCCCCAATGCTGCGGAAAGGGGAAGCAATCGGCGCCATCTTGATTCGACGGGTAGAGGTCGAGCCATTCACCGAGAAGCAGATCGAGCTGCTCAAGACCTTCGCCGACCAGGCGGTCATCGCCATCGAGAACGTGCGCCTGTTCCAGGAGCTGCAGGCCAGAACGCAAGAGCTGGCGCGCTCTGTGGAGCAGCTACAAGCGCTGGCCGAGGTCAGCGAGGCGGTCAACTCGACGCTCGACTTCGATCAGGTGCTGAGCACGATCATCGCGCGCGCGGTACAGCTCTCTGCCGCCGACAGCGGAGTCCTATATGAGCTGCGTGAATCCACCGGCGAGCTCGTTCCGCGCGCGAGCCACGGTCTTTCCGAGGACGTCACCGATGTCTTTGCGTCCCAGCCGCTGACACTCGCCGAGAGCATCGTCGGGCGGACGGCAGAGACCGGAGTTGCAGTGCAAATCCCGGATCTCCTCGAAGACGTCGCCTACTCGGGCCGCGCTCGGGAGCTGGCGATAAGGGCTGGCAGTCGAGCGATGTTAGCGGTGCCCCTGTTGCGCGAAGGTAAGGTGATCGGTGGTCTCGCGGTTACTCGCAAGCGTCCTGGCGATTTCCCGCCCGAAATCGTCGAGCTGCTCCAGACCTTTGCCGGCCAGTCCACTCTGGCAATCCAGAACGCGCGCCTGTTCCGCGAGATCGAACAGAAGAGCCGCGAGCTCGAGGTCGCCAGCCGCCACAAGTCGCAGTTCCTCGCCAACATGAGCCACGAGCTGCGCACGCCGCTCAACGCCATCCTGGGCTACACCGAGCTGATCGTAGACCGGATCTACGGTGAAGTACCGGAAAGGATCAGCGAAGTTCTCGAGCGCGTTCAGAAAAGCGGGCGGCATCTCCTCGGTCTCATCAACGATGTGCTCGACCTCTCGAAGATCGAAGCGGGACAGCTCGTCCTGGGCGTCAGCGACTATTCCTTCGCCGACGTAGTCCAGAGCGTAGTCAGCTCGGTCGAGTCGCTGGCCGCAGAGAAGCATCTGCGGATGATCGTCGACGTGGCTCCCGACCTGCCGGTGGGCAGCGCTGACGAGCGTCGGATCGCGCAGGTGCTGCTTAATCTGGTCGGGAACGCGATCAAGTTCACCGAGAAAGGAGAAGTCGCGGTACGAGTGACGAACTCGGAAGGGGAGTTCGTGGCGTCCGTTTCGGACACTGGTCCAGGTATTGCGGAATTCGATCGGCAGAAAATCTTCGAGGAGTTCCAGCAGGTGGACAGTTCGTCCACACGCACCAAAGGAGGCACCGGGCTCGGGCTTGCGATCGCGAGGCGCATCGTGGAAATGCACGGAGGGCGTCTCTGGGTCGAATCGACTGTCGGCAAAGGCTCGACATTTTTCTTCAGCATACCGGTGCGTACCGAGAGGCAGAGTGCGCTGAAGGCGACGACATGAGCCTAGGAGCAGGGGCCCCGCGCTTGCGCGGGGATGCGACCCGGGCGAATGGCGTCAGTCACCGACGCGCAACACGATGCATCACCACCGACTTAGAAGAGGCGACGACATGAGCCTAGGAGCAGGGGCGCAACACGATGCATCACCACCGACCTAGATAGAGGTGACCTATGGCTAAGCGCATTTTGATAGTCGAAGACCAGGAAG
>Ga0335076_10001977_pt1 | contig 20179 bp, 17 predicted proteins | sample Lox_Sample_25_FD_206717 | JGI IMG/M metagenome (GOLD analysis project Ga0335076, IMG submission 206717) | Soil microbial communities from Loxahatchee National Wildlife Refuge, Florida, United States - Lox_Sample_2.5 | ecosystem: Environmental > Terrestrial > Soil > Wetlands | place: USA...
TACCAGGTATATCCATACTGGCTAGCCGGCGTGGGGCCTACATTCGGAGCGAAAAGAGCGTGGGTTCCCCCGCTTTTACTTTCAGCATAAGATCCTCTCAGTTTCAGAAAAGAAATGAAGCTCGGCATGTTCAGATAATCTGAAACAACTGTGGCGAGGTTAAATGAAGGATAGTAATAGCTATTGGTATTGGAGGGTAAACTTGAAGATTCATCCACACGGCCGGTAACACTTGCTGTGACGAAGGATTTATATCCAAGGTCAACTGAATAATAACCGCTCAACATCAGCATAGATGCATTATAACTGGTTGGTGGTTGAGGAAAAAGTGAGTTTGTCAAGGCATAGATGCCCGGCGTATTCAGATAATTTGTCGATGCAAAATTTGAATTGAATTTGAAGTTCCGGTAATTTCCGCCAACCATTGCCTGTATGTCCAGGAATCCGAATACAGCATTTTTATGGAACCGCGCCTGGAATTCAGTATTTGATTCAAATAATGATCTTCTGTCTTCTCTATAATCTCCCTGGCGTAGTGGTCTTCCGTACACGCCCGCAGAATAAGGCATTTTTTCAGAGTTGAACATATCATAAGCGGTTATACTCGGCCTCAACTGAAAGTCAATATTATCATTCAGTTTATAGTTCAGTGATAAATAGCCATACTCATTATTCTGGTAGTGACCCCGCAGCCATTCGTAGGACATAAAATAGGGATTGTTGTACCTGTAGTATTCTTCGTATAATTGTTGCAGCCCTACTTTACCAGGTTGCCAATAATTTCTCATTGAATTCATAGCCCAATCAGCGCCGCCCCAAATAATAATATTATAAATAATACTGTTCGGTCCGTAGTTTACGTCGGGTACATTCGGAGTTGATTGCCTGCTGTAGTTGATATAGGCCGTCAAACTCAGATTGTGAGTGAGTCTTTGTACTACACTCCCGGCAAAATTAAAATTGTTCAATTCAGTGTTTGGAACTATTCCTGTCTGATAAATATTTCCAATTGAAATTCTGGTATCTGTTTTTTCCGTGGAAGACGACAGTGATATACTGTTGGACGAAAGAAGTCCGGTTTGTATAAATTTTTTCAGATTATCCTTGCCACGTGCTATGAAAGGTGTAGGAGCCACGTGACCGGTATATTGGCTTCCGTCAGCAAAAGTAGTTGTATAGTTTTGAGTAGGGTCATACGCACCATCATACTGGGGTAAGAGCTGGCCTCTGAATTGTGGCCCCCATACGTCATAATCATAATCGTTGATGCCTACACCCACAGCACCATTACCAAAATAAGAAGCAGGACTGGATCCGCCGCCTCCGAATGCATATTTGCCATTGTCGCCAGGACCAAACGAGTCCTGGTATTTCGGCAAAGTAATAAAACCTTTATTGAACTGTGTGCTGGAATTAAAATCCACTGAAAATCCTCTTTTATCTTTTGTCCCTTTTTTTGTAGAAATAATAATAGCTCCGTTTTTCCCCTGGAAACCATAGAGCGCAGCTGCCATGGGGCCTTTGAGGACTGTGTAGGATTCAATATCATCAGGATTCAGATTATACGTATCCGAACTGATAGGAACGCCATCCACGACAAACATAGGGCGGTCATCCTGGCCACTTTCTCCCCGCATTATGACATCCGGTGAATGACCGATTTCCTGGTTGATATTGATCTCTAATCCGGCCACATTTCCTTTTAATGAATTGATGGGATCAGGTTCCCGGGCCATGGTGAATTTTGAAGCATCGATTGTCTGTACGGAGTATCCCAGCCGCTTGGATTCTTTTCGTATACCCGTTGCCGTTACAACGACTTCATTCAGGTTTTTTGAATCGGTAACCACATTGATTGTGAGAATAGGTTCATTTCCCACGGAAACCTCCTGGGTCTTTAACCCGACTCCGGTGATGACTAAAGTATTACCCTCCTGGGCTTTAATGTTGAATGTGCCGTCCAGTCCGGTAGATGTTCCAGTCTTGGTACCTTTTACCAGGACAGTTGCGCCTGCGACAGGTGTTTTGTCGGTCAGAGACATAACGCGGCCGCTGATAATTTTCTGTGCCAAGAGAAAATAAGGCGAAAAGAAAAGCGCCAACGTGGCGAGGGCCTGCATGATCTTCTTACTCATAAGAAAGCGATTTTGGTTTGATTAAAGCAGTAAAAGAGATTCGAAACTATCGCAGGAATATGAATAGAAGGTTAGCCCAACTTTAATTAAATATTATGAAACGTTAATAAATACTAAACCAATGTTAAGTATTTATAAATTCCTGTTTCATCACCTGAATGGATATAATAGAAGAAACCTTAATATAAATTGAAAACTCAAACGGGAAGAAAATGACAATGAATCAGAAAAGATAAATGACAAAGATGAGTGCATTGCCGGCACCAATATTTCTTAAACGATGAGCTGTTCGCCCGTCAAAAAAAATAGTATCGCCGGTATTTAAAATGAATTTTTCTTTTTGCACTTCATACTCAATTTTTCCTTTTAATATGTATTTGCATTCAAATGCATCGGTTTGTATCATTTGTTTTCTGCCGGCTCCTTTTTTCAATTCAAGTAAAACCACATCAGTTGTCTCCGACGTAATGGTTCTCGTGAGAATACGCTTGTAAGAAAAACCTTTCACTGGTTCCTTCTTAAATTCTTTCTCTTCCCCTTTTCTGATGATGAGCACTTTGCCATTATTAATATGATCGTGCATATCCTCAAAAAAGGTTTTCAGATCCTCACCGAGTGAATGAATGATGTTGAACAATACCGGCAGGGAAGGCACAGTCCGGTTATTCTCAATCTGCGAAATCAATCCCTTGCTTACATCAGCTTTGGCTGCCAGCTCACCGAGCGTAATATTCTTCTGCACTCTTTTCGATTTAATCTTATCACCCAGTAATAGTATGAGTTCTTCTTGCATATGACAGGTCGTTTCCAGCACAATATTATTAAACCTTTTTGGCATTAGCTATTCGCCTCTGTCACAAGGCGTCCGGGATTTTATTTCCATAAAAAGTTACAATTTGTTAACAACAGCATAAACATGAGGTAATCTTTACTTACGAACTTTGAAAAACCATTTCAAATGGAAAAACGTCCCCTTGATGTAGCTGTTATCTCTGATATTCATCTTGGCACTTATGGCTGCCGTGCCAAAGAGCTACTTAATTATCTCAAAAGCATCGCCCCGAATATTCTCATCCTCAACGGCGATATCATCGATGGCTGGCAATTCAGTAAAAGATATTTTCCTTCTTCCCACATGATGGTGATCAAAGAAATCATGCAATTTATCACCAACGGAACAAGAGTATTTTACATTACCGGTAATCACGATGAGATACTCCGTCGCTATTCAGATATACAGATAGGCAATTTTACATTAACTGATAAACTGGTGCTGGAGATCGACAATAAAATGACCTGGATTTTTCATGGCGATGTATTTGATAATACCACCAGGGGCGGCGCGAAGATCATCGCAAAACTTGGAAGTACCGGTTATGGCATCTTGATCCTTTTCAACCGCCTTATCAATTACTTTCTCAAATTAGTCGGAAAAGAAAGAGTATCCATTTCAAAAAATATAATGCTCAGCGTAAACAAAGCAGTGAGTAAGATCAATGATTTTGAACAGATCGCTGCCGAACTGGCGATCGAAAAAAAATATGATTATGTCATTTGCGGACATATCCATCAGCCACAAAAAAGAATTGTACAGACTGATGCCGGAAAAGTAACTTATCTGAATTCAGGAGACTGGATGGAGCACCTGACTGCATTGGAGTATAGTCGCAATGAATGGAGCATTTTTGAATACAATGCAAAAGAATTCCCGGCAGTTTCATCGGTGGAAACAAAAACTCCTGTCAGTGTGATTACAGACAATATCAATTTATACATAAACTCCTTAGCCATCTAACTATGAAAATATTCTACGCAATACAGGCAACAGGGAATGGTCATATCAGCCGGGCGATGGAAATCCTTCCCTTTCTCCAGCGTTACGGTCAGGTAGACCTGTTTCTCAGCGGATCAAACAGCAGCCTTCCTCTGGATGGTCCTGTGAAATATAGAAGCAGGGGCTTCGGATTATTTTATAATGCGAGTGGCAGCCTCAGCTATCGGAAAATGGCAAATAATTTTTCGCCTTTGCGGATTTTTAAAGAAGCACGCGATCTGCCTGTTGAAAAATATGATCTTGTTTTGAATGATTTTGAATTTATTACTTCGCTGGCCTGCGCTTACAAAAAAGTTCCTTCCGTCAACTTCGGACATCAGGCAAGTTTCCAATCAGAAAAAACACCCCGACCGGAAAAGAAGGATTTTGTTGGCGAATGGGTATTGCGGAATTATGCGCGCGCCACGCAATATGTAGGATTGCATTTCGAATCCTACGATGATTTTATCCTTCCGCCTGTGATCAAAAAAGAAATTATTCGCGCCGAGCCCATCGACAAAGGGCATATCACCGTTTATCTTCCTTCCTTTAGTGACAGAGAACTGGCTAAATATCTTACTCCACTAAAGGATTTCTGTTTCCATGTTTTTTCAAAAGAAGTCACACAACCGTCAAAACAGGAAAATATATTATTTTTTCCGGTGAATAAGGACGCATTTAACAAAAGTATGATTCAATGCCATGCCATGGTAGCCGGCGCCGGATTCGAAACACCTGCAGAAGCCCTGTATCTCGGAAAAAAATTACTGGTCATTCCTATCGGTGGGCAATATGAACAATTCTGCAACGCCGCAGCCCTGGAAAAAATGGGCATTCCCTGGATTCAATCGCTCGATGATCATTTTGCTCCTTCTTTTTCGGATCTGATGAATATGAACCAAAACGTCACGCTTTCTCCCGATCATTCCACTGAAGCCATTATCAGTTTTCTTATGCACAGTTGCAGTGCTCAGAAAAAAGACGAATTAGATTATATCTACCCAGAACTTGTCTTTAATTAATTAGACTGATTGGCGCGAATTTCACGAATTACAAAGATATAAGAGCACATACAGATCCTATTTAATCTTGTATTCGGAGTAGTATGAATCAAAGTATCATTGAAAGGTATAATTCGTGTAATTCGCGTGATTCGTGTAATCCGTGTATAAAAAAATTAGCCACCGTCATGGAAATGAAGTGGCTACTGCATGAGAAAATACTATTCCTACTCTATAAAACCATTCGTACCAACAGGTAAATAACTTACTAAACCTACACAAGATAATCAGCCCATATTATGCAGTCTTTACAGAATGGTTAAGATAATATTATCAAAAAAAATCACCACAAAGGTTATTGAAGTAAAATGGACGGGCTAATAATCTATACACTTTTCTGATGTTTCAATACCTTGGCTTCAACATAGAAAATAATTTCTTCAGCAATATTTTTGGACTGATCTCCCACCCTTTCAAGCTTTCTGATAATGGAATGTATATATAATGCCTGGTTGATATTTGCAGGGTTGGACTGTATATATTTCGCGATCTGCTGATCCGCATTCATGTTGATATCGTCCAGTGCTTCATCTCTGGAAAAAATGGTCCTGGCCAATAAGGTATCGTCATTCTCGAAAGATATCTGGGTATCTTTCAGGATATCCAGTGAAAAATCAAACATCTGGATCAGCTGTGTGGATTCCAGCGCCTGTAATTCAAATTTGGAGGGCGATTCGATAACAAGACCTGCTACGCCATCGGCTATATCGCCGATCCTTTCGAGGTTGTTATTAATCTTTAAGACTGCGAGCAAAAAACGAAGGTCAACTGCCACTGGACAGAATAATGCAAATATATTTTCACAATCCTGGTCGATCTTCAGTTCGAAAGCATTCACTCTTTTTTCTCTTAACACCACTTCACGGGCCAGGTCTTTATTAAAGCCCAATAAACTTTCTCTTGCTTTCGATAATTGTGAATACACCAGTTCCCACATGCCGATAATTTCTTTCCTGACATCCTGCATTTCTATTTCGAATTGCGTCATAATGGTTTTGATTTATTAGACTAACTGAAGCGTCCTGTAATATAATTTTGTGTTCTCGCATCCTTCGGATTGGTGAACATCAGTTTGGTATCATCATATTCAACCAATTCCCCCAAATAAAAAAAAGCAGTTTTGTCGCTCACTCTGGCTGCCTGCTGCATGTTATGCGTAACAATGATAAGCGTGTAATTGGTTTTAAGTTCATGAAATAATTCTTCAACTGTTGAGGTCGAAATAGGATCCAATGCTGAAGTCGGTTCATCAAAAAGCAATACATCCGGTTCCATGGCCACGGCCCTGGCAATACAAAGTCTTTGCTGCTGACCTCCCGATAAAAAGGATCCTTTTTTATTCAAAGAATCTTTAACCTCATTCCACAGCGCTACACGGTTCAACGAGTGCTCCACAATTCTGTCCTTCTCAACTTTTGGAAGTCTGATGCCATTCAGTTTATAGCCTGCAATCACATTGTCATAAATGCTCAGGTTGGGAAAAGGATTGGGGCGCTGAAAAACCATTCCTATTTTTAAACGTACAAAAATCGGATGCATATCATATACATTTTCTCCATTCAGTAGCATTTGCCCATTGCTGGTTGCACCCGGTATCAGTTCATGCATCCGGTTAATGCATCTAAGATAAGTCGTTTTGCCACAACCCGAGGGACCCATAACTGCAATAACATAGTTTTTGGGAATTTCAATATTCACATTTTTTACTACATGATTGCTGCCGAAATACGCATTAAAATCCTTACTCTTTATAATTGTACTTTCCATTTTTTCGTGATCTGCTTTGTTAATATATTAAGCAAAAGGACAAAGACCAGTAATATGACAGAAGCACCCCATGCAAGATCGTGCCAGTCGTTGTAAGGGCTCGTAGCATAATTAAAAATCAATAACGGCAGGCTGTGCATGGGCTTGGTAATATTGGTTGTGAGATAAGGATTACCAAAAGCGGTGAACAGAAGCGGGGCTGTTTCTCCGGCAATTCTGGCGACCGACAAAATCGCTCCTGAAAGAATGCCACTTATGCCGCAGGGAATTATCACCTTGAGGATGACTCTGTGAAAAGGCATTCCCAATGCAAATGCTGCTTCCTTCAATGAGTCTGGAAGCAGTTTAAGTGTTTCTTCAGTTGATCGCACAACAATCGGCAACATCATGATAGCAAGTGCTACGCTTCCTGATAAAGCAGAAAAACCACCGAGAGGTTTGACCAGCCAGAAATAGGCAACAATACCGACAACAATCGATGGTACACCCTGCAACACATCTATACAAAGACGGCACCAGTAAGCCAGTGTACTTTTCCTGTTCTCACTCAAATAAACACCCGTCAGAATACCAATCGGAATGGCGATAACTGATGCCACCAGAATAATAATGACGCTGCCAACGAGTGCATTGACAATTCCTCCTCCGGTTTCTCCAACCGGTTTTGGAATATTGGTTAGAAAATTCCAATTGATTTTTGTTATCCCAGCCTGAATAATATATGCAAGAATAGCAATGAGAGGAATTACGCAGGCAAACGCAAGAATAATCGTGATAACCTGTATTCCTCCGCTTTTATTTATTCTGAATTTAATGCCTGTTTTCATCATCATTCATTTGTAAACCTGCTGATTACTTTTTTGCCGATCATATTAATAACAGTCGTTACAAGAAACAAGACCAATCCCAATTCTATCAACGCGGACAAATAAACCGCTTTGTCGGCTTCTGTAAATTCATTGGCAATTACACTGGCCATGGTATTACCCGGAGCGAAGATCGACTTAGGCAATTGACTGGTGTTTCCGATGACCATGGTCACTGCCATTGTTTCTCCCAATGCGCGCCCAAGAGATAAAAGAATTCCTGCAAATAATCCAGATTTAGTATAAGGAATGATTACATCACGGATCACTTCCCATCTTGTTGCTCCCAGTGCATAAGCTCCTTCTTTTAATGAAGAAGGTACCATTTGGATGACTGATCTGCCCAGCGAAGCAGCATAAGGAATTATCATTATAGCAAGAATTACCGAGGAAGTAAATATGCCTACACCAATCGGATCAACACCGATTTTAGTTTCAAAACTTCTCACGATAGGAACCATCACTGCGAGACCCCAGAAACCGTAAATAACTGATGGCACAGCAGCGATCAGCTCCACGGTATTCTTGAGAAAATCAGACAACCATCCTTTAGGAAAATATTCACCCAGAAAAATAGCAACTGCAATAGAAAATGGCACGGAAATGATCAAAGCCAAAAAAGAAGTCAGCAAAGTGCCAAGCAGAAATGGAAATGCTCCATAGATGTCCTGCACCGGATCCCAGGTCTTTCCCCAAAGATATTTTAAACCCAATGCCCTGATAGAAGGAATGGATTCAACAATCAGTGTAAGGAGGATGCCAAAAACAAGAATCACCATGATCAATCCCATCAATACCAGCGTCTGCTTGAAAAATTTTTCTGTCCGGATCTGGCGAAAAGGCCTGCGCAATGTTTTTTTAGACACTGTGTTTGCTTTCTTGCCAGAATCAATTACCCCCAATGAAGCTTCACTGAGGGTAATTTTTTCATTTTTGATCGGCGTATCCATTATTGGTTCATCATAAAATTATTACTGCAGTATGGGTTTCCCATTAAAAGTCGCAGATTTCAAAATAGCATCCCCCACAGCTACAGCAGCGGGAGACAGTGGTGCATAGGTCAGCGGTCCACTGTATTGCTGACCATCATGGATCATCCACGAAAGTAATTTAAGCAATTTGGAAGCCCTGTCAGCTGAACGGTCATTATATTTTTGTTCCTGATAAATCAATACCCAGGAAAACCCTGAGATTGGATAACCATCCGCTGCATCTGTGTTTGTCAAAGATACTTTCGAATCGGGAGGAATCGTGATATTGGCTGCAGCAGTAACGCTGGCAATCGTTGGCACAATAAAATTTCCGGCTTTATTTTGAACTTTTGCATAAGCCATATTATTTTGAACAGCGTATGCCAATTCAATATAGCCAATCGCTCCCGGAGTTTGTTTGACTAAACCTGCAACACCTTCAGTTCCTTTGCCACCTAAGCCAACAGGCCAGTTTATAGAAGATCCTTTGCCTACTTTCGTATTCCACTCTTCACTAACTTTTGAAAGATAAGTAGTGAAGATGTTGGTAGTGCCACTTCCATCCGAACGATGTGCAATAACAATCCCAGTTCCCGGGAGTTTGACTCCTTTATTAACCGCTGCAATTTTAGGATCATTCCATTTTGTGATCTTGCCGAGAAATATGTCGGCAAGCACGGACGGAGTTAACATCAAAGTATCTTTCACATCGGCGAGATTATAGCTTATAGCTACAGCACCCGCAGTAACCGGAATATGCAAAACAGGAGCAGAAGCTGCGGAATCCTGTTTAGCATTCATCGGTGCATCAGAAGCTCCGAAATCGACAGTTTTATTTGTTAACTGGGAAATACCTGCGCCCGAACCCACCGATTGATAATTCACTTTGAGCCCATTCATTTTATTGTATTCAGAAAACATTTTTGAAAACAAGGGGTTGTCAAAGGAACTACCTGCTCCAATCAGTGTGTTGTCGTCACCGCTCGCTGACGCCGTGCTATCTGTTTTGGAAGAAGTACCGCCGCCACCACAGGAAGTGAGTCCGAGTGTAGCCAGCAGGGCAAGAGCCGTCAAAGAATTTTTAATGTTAAATAATGACTGTTTCATAATTATTGTAGGAGTTTAAAGATTTATTTTCCAAAAACAAAATAGAATGTCATGCGGTAAACAAGATCATAGTTAGCATCGGAAGTTCCCACTGGTACGCCGCCGGGGTTTGTGAGCTGGGATTTATAATGTTCATACCAGATGTTTGGCATGAAGTGGACTCCTTTGACTGGTGTAAAATCCAGGCCTATGTTAAAAAAAGTTTCTTTGGAAGTAGGGTCACCTGTGCTGGCAGCAGCAGTCGGAGCTCCGGTACTTGGACTATAAGTCAGTTTATATCCGGGTGTCATATAACCGCTCGGAGAAGAAACTCCTGCATAAGCCGAATATTTATTGTTGTCAACATTCTTATTCGGATTATACAAATCAAGACGTGCAAAGAACCTGAGTTTGTTTTTGACAATATTTCCATGCACATAAAATGATACGCCATTTGCTTTGGTAGCAATTGTATCAGCTCCGCCGGCAATCAGTGTTGCTTTTGTATCTCCCTTGATATTATTGATGAATCCTTCGACACCGATTGTAAATGCAGGATACGCCGGCTCTGTTGAAGGTGCGCTATACGCAATATATCCTTTAATCATCTGGCGGTCGTGATGCCATCCCGGCTGCCAGTTCAATCTTTGATAATCCGCATAAAAGTCAATCACGAGTTTTTTCTGTGCAAAATAGGCAAACAAATCCCCATAGAACCATTTAAAACTATTGCTTGCCGGTTTAGCGCTTGTGCCATTGCCAATTAAGAAGTCATATCCGAAATTTTTTGTTGCCGGATCGAAAAACCCGCGCAATCCCAAACCTAAATCATAGGAAGGTGTGCGGCGAATATCGGAAATTGTTCGTTCGCTGGACCGATAAGCCCAGATCCTTTCTGTGATGAAAGGGAAAGCCGGTGTCGGTTGTATTCCCACGATAACATCGGTTCCTTTCCAGATATCCTTCCACTTAATATCAGCATATTTAATGAAAAAAGTCTCTTTGTTATTTAAAGTCTGATCTCCACTGGCAGCTCCCGAGGATGGCGGATTGAATGCCGGAAAATTGTCTTCTGCCGCTAATAATATTTCGGCAGCAAATTTCTTAGTAATGTTATAATCATAGCCTAAATAGAGACGGCGGAACTGGAATGCATTCCTGCCCTGCGGAATTCCGGTATATTGGTTGTTGCCACCACGGTTCAGCGAATCAGAATGACCCTTGTAATAGAAATCGCCGAAGACATAACCCCAAAGTCTTCCCGAATTGGCTGTACCGGCTTTGAAAGCAGAATCATTGTTCCATAAATATTGAGCCTGGGTAGAAGTAAACAATAGTAGCAAAACCATTGTCAGTAAAATCGAAAATTTTGGGTTTTTGATTGTCATGTTGAAAAGTTTTGGTTGAGTTAATTATTAAGTGAACGGGATACAAAAGAAGAATTAACAGATAACTGGAATATTAACGGAATATTACCTTAATGTTAATTACCCCTGTTTTGTGGCAGTTTGAGCGCCTCAGGTTGGCAATAAAAAAAAAGAAAACCAAAAGAATACTGAGCTGTCAGTGATCCTAAGCATCCAATATTAAGTTTAGGTTAACTTTTCCGGAATGCTAAGATTATTGGGAAAATGGCGTAGAAAATGGCTGAAATGATAATAAAAAAAGCTGAAGAAAATCCTCAGCTTTTTTCAAGAATCAGTTCAAAGAAATAAAATCAAAAAAGATTTTTGAACAGGCAGCCCTATCGGTTAATGAACAGAAACATTCGCCATGTCTTCTGTAAACGCTTTCTCAAATAATTCGATGGCCTTGCTGCTGATCTTCTTGATATTATTAATCAAAGTAGTTTTTAGTTCTTTATCCTTGTCGGCGATATGCCGTTTGTAGTCTGTCAAGTTCATGTCAATCAGCCACATAGGAAGCCGTACCATATACTTGTTCAGCTTGTTGTTTTCGTAAGCCCTAACCATTTCTCTTTTTAACTCTTCAAGTTTTTCAATTAAACTATCATTGATTCCATTATAATTTTCTTCCCTGAAAGATTGAATCTGTGCGTTGATCGATTCCAGTTTTGTTTTTATATCCATATACATTTTTTTTGAAGAGAAGGTTCTTTTTTTAAGAGAAAAAATGATTTTAAAAGAAGCCCGGGAAATGCAATATAGATAATTTTATTTCCGGCTACAATGATATGGATATTGACTAAAATCCTGGAAAATCCGGAAAATTCCAGCCTTTGATTCTGACAATGGGGGATTCTGCTATACCATTGTATTTCAATCATTCATGAAATAAAAGAGGTAATTAGAAAGCAAATGTCAATAATCCGGGTATATCTTTTATCAAACCACTTAAACGAGTAACAATCGGCCTGTCATTTACTTAACAATTGTTTGTTGTCTGCTAATTTGTTATTCATTCCGGGGTTAAATGAGACAGGATTGATTTTATGGGAAGAAAGATTGAATTGTTGTCCCAATAATAACGCGATGGTTGAAGCAAGCTGCCGCTGATATATTTGTTCTTCCGACCTGATTTCTCCCACCGGACTGATATGCGGTCCCATCATGGCAAGCCATGTTTCACCCGATCCCTTCACCCAAAATCCGTGGGTTGTCCACGAAGAAATCTTTTTGCTTCCCCTTCCATGATCTGTAGTAATGAGAAAACTGGTATTGCCTTTATAATAAGGATCTGTCTGTGCATCGTACCACAATGTTGCTATCATGCGATCGATATCAGCAGCATGCTGGAGGTACAGATCATATCTTCCTGCATGAGCAAACTCATCTGTTTCTCCAAAAGAAATAAAAACAACAGACGGATGATGAGATTTGATATATTCACGCGCATTCAGGTAAGTCAGCTGATCGTAACGGGTATTGGTTTTTCCGGTCACTCCCTCCTGCACACGGTCAATAAGCTCTAAATCCAGATCGCTATTGTTTTCATCAGCCTGCTTTTGATATCCGCTATTCATGGGTAATGCAGTTCGCCGTTTATTCAGAATATAAGGAAATATATTCCAGGAACTGAACACAACTACTTTTCCGTGATATTCCGGAATATCATTCAGGTATTCAAGTACATTCCTGTTGGGATTATTGATAGGCAGATTTGGACTGATCAAAAAATTGGTTTGCCCGGTGAGGATTTCGTTATACCCGGGATAAGAAATTTTTAAAAAATTTTTTACATTCACCTTGTTGTGGAAAGTCCTGTTCCCATACAACTGACCCTTTTCCGCGATCACGTTCCAGAAAAAAGGCATTAGTTTTCGCCTGCGCAATTCCGTTGTAGAGTCCCAGTACATTTCCCTGGTCAGTGAACTGTCAGAGACGAAATCAGGATTGGTGATGAGGAGGGAATCAGCACCTTCATATAATTCCTGCCACCGGAAACCATCAATAGTTATGATAAAAATATTTGGTGTTTTGGAAGAAGGTTGTGCAGAAGTAAAAAACGGGATCAGCAAAACCAGGAAGCAGAAGAATATTGGTTTCATTTCAGAGGTTTGACAAAGCTATAATTCCTATTTAACCTAAAGTTTAACGGAAGGTTATTTTAGCGTTATGGAAAAACGTTTTGAGAGGCAAACCCTGGAATTTTACCAAAATAAAACAGGACTGAATTATCAGTCCTGTCACCCGTTCTTAGTCCTAACATAACAACCATTTTCCGGTTTGATTTCACTCTGTTGCCTCTCAAGATTCAAAATTGTCGCAGTTTAGAGACACTGATAAAACAGATCCCCACTTTAGGGGATCTGTACCGAGGATGCAAATAACCAAAAACAACTGCTGTAACTGCGTATTGGATAATAATGAACACTTTTTGTTTAGTAATATTTTATAAAAAACCGACTTTCATTACAGAAAGATTTGGTAAATAAGATAAGGATTTTACATGGAGGCTCTTTTTAATTCCTGTGAAAAAGGATTCCCTGTCTGAATTGAGCAAAACCAGGTCAGCATTGATTTCTTTTGCGTATTGAAATGCAGCTTCTTCAATATTTTTTGCACTAATTGCCATGCAATCCACAGGAAGGTTTGTGTTATCCAAAAGGAGATGATAAGCTTTATACAGGGAACCCAATTCGGCCTGATCAGTCATATGAAGCTTATTATTTCCATTCAATGAAATGAGGTGGATCTTTGAATGAAAAAGCTTACCAATGTAAGAAGCAAACATCAGTTGGCGTAAGGGCAGGAAACTATTGATTGGTAAAATAATACTCTTAAAATTAAAGGACCCCGCATGGCAATTTACGTTAAGAACCGGGCAATCTACCTTTGTCGCCAATCTGTTGATAGCTATTTTTTTTCGAACATTCCCAAAAGACATATGCCTTTTTTCAAAAAATAAAATAAGGTCGATATCCTGTTTAAGACAATAGCTGATCGTATCATTCAATGATTTCTCCTTTCTTATCGAATATTGAAAAAAAAGGGAAGGATAAGCCTCTTCGTAACCATCCTGTTGATTATTTAAAAATTCTATTTCCTGCTCAAACTGATCCGGCTTATTTTGTCCAAGCCTGAAAAAAGGGTGTTTGCCGGGCCCGAAAAATTTCGCCTCCTTGATTATGAATAGCACATAAATATTGCATTGCAGTTTGCCGGCAATTTCAACAGCCCGTTGAGTGATTGATCGTAGTTCATTACTGGAATAAACGCGAACCAACATATTATTGAATAGCTTATTCACCTTTCTCAAGTATTAATTTTGTTAGGCTTAATATCTCTTTTGTAAACATCCATCAACAATCAGCTAAGAATTGGTGCCGCGAAGAACGCAAAGAAGATACATGGCGCAGGCAAGGTTCTCTTATTTTCATACCGCTGGCGAGACACATGCACTCTTTGCGAACCTGGCGGCGATAAGGTTTCTAATTTTTCAATTACTGCTTATAAAAACCGTTATCAAAAATAGATGCACATAATTAAAGCGTGATTAAAAGGAAATTAAAAAGCAATTAAAAAAGCTTTTCCCGCCTGGCGATTCGTTCTTTTTTCAAAAAAAATTCACAACGCGATTTTTCCCAATGCATTTTCGCTTTAGTTGTTCAGGGGATCCTCTTTCAAAATCCCAAAATCGCGCGTCTCCGGAAGCGCAGTGAAAAGTGATCTCATGATTGCCATGATCCGTCGCATACATTGGTCCGCCGCAAATCCCGCAATTCATTTCTCGAAATATATTTTCATATTCCTGATCGTTTGTCAATTTCTGTGTTTCCATTTCTATTAAATAATTTCTTTTCAAGAATGAAAAACTTGCTTCGCATTATCATTCTCAAATTAGCACCCCGGTATAAAACGCGCATTAAAAGAAAATTAAAAAGAAAGTAAATCAGTTACCTGCCTGAAAATTCTTATAAGACGGGATATCGATGGTAAAGATGGTGCCGTGCGACAAATCTGACTGTACGTCAATAGATCCTTTGTGCAGGCGTGCTATTCCCTTTGCGAGTGCAAGACCTAATCCAAAACCCTTGTACTCCTTTGCATTCAATCCGCGGTAAAATGGCTGGAAAATTTTTTGTAACTCTTCTGATGCTATTACATTCCCGCTATTCATAACGCGGATGTACACATGGTGATTAGCATAAGAAAGATTCACCTTCGACAACTTATCAGGTGAATACTTGCAGCCATTTTCAATAATGTTCTTGATCGCACTGTGTAATAACTCAATATTCCCAAAAACTACACAATCCTTTTCATCATCCGGAAAATCTCCGAAAAAAAGATCAACTTCATAATCGCGATTGATTTTTTTAATCTCCGCAGTTATCTTCAATAATATCTCATCCACCCTTACCTCAGTCAATTCTATATTCCCCTGTGAATCGGCTTTGGCTATTTCCAACAGACTCTTTGTCAATTGCCGCATCTGCAAAACGTCTTCATTAATTGATAATAGCACATTCTGATATTCAGAAAGATCTCTTTTCTTCTGCAAAGTGACTTCAAGCTGACTTGAAATAGAAGTGAGCGGAGTGGATAATTCGTGCGAAGCATTAGAAATAAATCTTCGTTGTATTTCAAATGATTTTTGCAGGCGTTCCAATAGTTCATTAAAAGTATTGGCCAGCTGGCTCAACTCATCTCTGCCATTGCCAGCTTTGATCCTGTAAGAAAGGTTATATGAAGAAATATCATTGACTTCATGAATAATCTGGGAAACAGGCTTCAATAACCGGTGCGAGAAAATAAAACCGACAAGAGCAGTCAGCAATATCGCCTCAAGCAGGGTAGTCAGCAAAATCTTAATCAGCTCGTTTAATCGCTGCAACCCATCCTCATCATAGGCGGCCACAATGACGATAAAATCGTTAGAATTGTTTTTATATTTGATCGCTACCGCATCTCTTTCTCCAAGTTTGAAATATAATTCGCCCTTTGCTGATGCCTCGTTCAAAAGGTCTTTGCTTACGGATATTGGAGCCACTTCCTGGGCATCAAACTGTTGAAGTACTTTTCCTTTGTCAGGGAAAATGGCAATGCTTCTTTTTGGCAATAATCCAATCGCTGAAGTTGAATCGATTCGGTTCAGGATCGAATTGCTACTGTCTCCCAACAAAGAATATAATTGTGCACTATAATTGGCCCGGCTCTTCAACCGTTTATTAAAGACTATCTGCCGTTCTAAGGAAGAAAAATAATACACTGAAAATGCAAGTAAAGAAATGATTGCCGTTACCTGCAGCGTAAACAACAACATTATCTTATGGCGGATCTTCACTTCAATAATTTTCTTTTAAAACATATCCCAACCCGATATGCGTATGAATAAGCTTGTATGAAAAATCCTTGTCAATTTTTTTCCGGAGAAAATTGATATACACATCAATCACATTTGTTCTTGTATCAAAATCGATATCCCAGACCTCTACTGCGATATCGGCTCTTGATAATACTTTGTTTTTATTCCTGATGAAATATTCAAGTAATTGAAACTCTTTAGCTGTCAGCGAAATAGTTTTCCCGCCCCTTACCACTTCCTTGCTGTCCAGGTTCATTTCGAGATCTCCAATTCTCAAAACATTTCCGTCAGCTTCTTTTTTATTCGCTCTTTTGAGTAATGCATGTATGCGCGCCAAAAGCTCCTTGAAATCAAATGGCTTTCCAAGATAGTCATCGGCTCCTGTTTTAAATCCCGTCAGCCTATCATCCAATGAGCTCAATGCTGTAAGCATGATTACCAATACTTTCTCATTATGGCTGCGAATATGACAACACAAATCATATCCATTCATTGCTGGTAAATTAATGTCGAGTATGACAAGGTCATAGGAATTGACCTGAAATAATTGCCTTCCTTTTAAACCATCATGGGCAATATCTACCTGATACCGTTGCTCAGTCAGACCCTTGAACAAAGACTCTGCGATTTTCTTTTCATCCTCAACCAAAAGAATCCTGATATCCCTCATAATAAACTCTGCATTGATCCTCTTACCTAAATTAATTGATCAGTTTATGATTTAGAGCAAACGTTCATTAAAATGAAATTAAAATTGTCCGATCTTTCCTACTACGATCAAGAATTGGATGACACCAAATAAGATTTAATACATTTTTAATCGCAAGAATTTTTTTCAGCCCTCCATTCCGAACTAACTTTACCTCAATTCATACAATCTATTCCCACTTCTAACCTGCTTTCCATAGATCGCGATTGACTTCAAAGTGTAGTCAATAGAAAAGGTCAACACGTAAAAACATATCTCTTTCCACTACCTTTTAAATGAATGCGGCATGAGCCATACAAACATTATTCAATTCATCGATAGATCCGCCGAAAACGAATCGGCAACCGAAAAGAAAGCCGAAATGGTAAAATCAGAAAACATAAACAGGAAATCTATTTTATCCCAACAGGAGACCTGGAAAAAGTTAAACGCTATCAGCACAAAACATCCTTTTTGTATATGGTATCGTCATAAAAAAAATGATCCACTGTAAACCGGTATCCTGCTTTGAAAATAAACATCTCCATGATGCTTAAAAATTTAACACTTGCGCGGCTCTCTTAAATCACTCCTTACGCATATAATCGAAAAACTTACGGGGATTTTAAAATCATTTTTTTGTTGCTTCATTTTATATTTTCGATTACAGTCCCTTCTTTGATTTCATCATTAGCATTAACAATCACGTCTTCGCCTGATTCCAACTGGCCGAAAATCTCAATCCTGCCCGACGACTGATTGCCCGTTGTGACATCTACTTTATGCGCTTTGCCATTCCTCACCACAAGCACATATTTTCTTTCCGTTGAAGTAACGACTGCAGACTGAGGAACCGAAAGTCCTCCAGGCCTGCTTTTCGCATTTAATACCACATCTACGTACATGCCCGGTGCAAGTATACCTTCCTTATTGTATACATCCAGTTCAACTCTTTCAGTGCGGAACTGCTTATTGATGTTCATTGAATTTCTGCTGATTACTCCATTGAATTTTTTTCCGGGTAGTGCATCAATATAAAATGAAACAGAATCCCGGTCATGCAAGGTGGAGACAATATCTTCTGGTATATCGACCTCCAGTCGAAGATGCGCTACTTCTTTCAAGTCCAGCATGGGTTTCACGTCTTTGGCTTCTGCACTAACCAGAGCTCCCGGATGCACGTTTCTTTCTGTAATCACGCCATCGAAAGGAGCTGTTACTGTCAGATACCCCATCATGGTTTCCTGAATCTGCCAGTTGGCTTTTTCAGCATTGCTTAAAGAACTATCCGCATCCATTTTTGTTTTTGCGGATGCCAGGTCCATCGGTGATATAGCTCCCGGAGTTTGTGATGCCTCTTTCAATCTTTCATAATTCTCCTTATCCAGTATATAATCTGATTTAGCTCTTGCATATCTTTCTTTGGCCTGGGCTGCCGCCTGATCAAGTTCAGGCGCTTCCAGAATCATTAATGTTTCACCTTTTCTCACATGAGAACCAATATCGACAAAAACGGTTTTCACGTATCCATTCACTTTAGGGAAAATGCTCACTTCTTCAAATGCGGCCAGTTGCGCAGGCAATTTGATTTGCTGGTTCACACCTTCTTTTTCCGCCCTGGCCAATTGATAATGTATTGTCGCAGCAGAATCGGTTGAGTTATCGTCAGAATCTTTTTTATCTGAGCAGCTTATCCAGAGCATAACTGTTGAAATAATTACTATCAATTCCTTTTTCATGATTTTTTATTTAGAAGAATCTTCGGGTAATAAAGAAACCGAATCAAATGATTTTTTTTGTTGGATCCATCCGTAAACAAGCGGCACCATAAACAAAGCAGCAAAAGTAGAAGCCGCCAGTCCGCCGATCACAGCACGACCCAGCGGAGCAGACTGATCACCCGCTTCTCCAAGTCCACTGGCCATGGGAATCATTCCGGCAATCATAGCCATGCTTGTCATCAAAATTGGCCGCAAGCGTATACTCGCCGCCGTTACAGCCGCCTTGAATGGATCCTTGTATTCAAGTCTCAAATGCTCCGCGTTTGTTACAATCAATATTGCATTCGCAACAGAAACACCTGTCGACATGATAATGCCCATATAGGACTGCAGATTCAGAGTGGCTCCGGTGGCAAGCAACATCAACATGGCTCCCATCAATACAGCGGGGACTGTAGCCAGAACCGAAATCGAAAGTCCGAATGACTGGTAATTGGCTGCAAGCAATAACAGAATGACAACAATTGCCGCGAGTAATCCGTTTTGTAGTGAATTGAGCGTTTCCACTAGCAGGGAAGACATGCCTTTGATTTCAGGAATCAATCCGGGAGGCGGAGTCCCTAGTTCATCAATTGCTTTCTGTACAGCACTGGTCGCCGTTCCCAAATCTTTTTTATAAATATTGGCACTGACCGTGATGTATCGTCGCGGTCCGCTCCGGTCATACTCTCCGGGTAAAGTATCTACCGATATATTGGCTATATCAGCCAGCACCGGCCTCATCTGACCGGCCACCAGCGGAATAGATCTTAACTGTTCAACAGAATTCATAATATATTCCGGTGCATAGACCTGGGTTTGATAGGTGTAAGAGGTTTTATCATCCAGCCACAAATTTTTATTCGTATAACGACTGGAAGATGTGGCATCGGTAATGCTTTTGGATACTGCATCGATGGAAAGTCCCATCAATGCCAGCTTCTGACGATCGACATCAATGTTCAATGTGGGTACCTTCAGCGGTTCAGCAATCTGTACGTCGCGCAGATAAGAAACTTTTTTTAGTTTGTTTTCCAATGCGGTTGCGTATTGCTCGATATCACTCATGTTTTTTCCTGCTACTCGCACTTCAATCGGAGTGGAAGCACCCTGCGCCATGATTTTTTCAGTCAGCTCTATAGGTTCAAAAGAAATACGCAGGCCTGGATACACAGTCAGAATATTTTTTCTCAATTGTTCCTTCAAATCTTCAATTCGCACCTTGTATTTTTCATTGATGTTTACCTGGATCAATGCTTCATGT